>Ga0157373_10000161_pt1 | contig 54194 bp, 49 predicted proteins | sample C65metaG_FD_113460 | JGI IMG/M metagenome (GOLD analysis project Ga0157373, IMG submission 113460) | Corn rhizosphere microbial communities from Kellogg Biological Station, Michigan, USA - C6-5 metaG | ecosystem: Host-associated > Plants > Roots > Rhizosphere > Soil | place: USA: Michigan... | reverse complement strand
TTTAGTCCACTATCGACACACCTCCCAAAATGCACTAAAACAAAAAAGCGACCAAGTAAAGTGTTCTTTTATCTTGATCGCTTTTAGTAATCCTTAATATTGAACTACTTTTTCAGTGCCCTCCGGATAAGGACGGGGCTTTTTAGTTTCAGTATTTTGATACAAAATATCACATAATTTATTACCCTGCTAAAGATAACGGCCAGCTTAATCCTCATACCCTCCGTCATGAATAAGCGTATTTTCCGCTATCAGATTAGGTAATTACACGGCAAACCCCTTACCTAAACTGTGTGTTGCGCCTATAGAGTTAATCACCATTTTTAACATTAATATAAATTATATGGCAACGCAGGAAAAACATCAAGGTAAAAAGGAAGAAAGAAATACTTCAGGACGTCAAGGCTCAAGGCACCACGGCGATACCTCAAACCGGGGGTTCGCCTCTATGGACGACCAGCAGCAGCGTGAAATTGCCAGCAAAGGTGGTAAGGCAGCACACGAATCCGGCCATGCTCATGAGTTCAATTCGAATGAAGCCCGTGAAGCCGGGCGTAAAGGCGGCAAAGCAGTTAGCAAAGATCGTGAACATATGGCCGAGATTGGACGCAAGGGCGGAGAGGCGCGTCAGGGCAACAGAAGTTAATCCATCTGTATACCAAAAGATACTCGCTGTCTACTTTTTAATACTCTTTTTACAGGCGACAGTCGGTTTTTTATTTGTGTTTAGGTTAATTGTCGCCCAGAAGGGTGGTGTTTTAAGATTATGAGATCAATATGACAAAACTTGTTATTGCTACCTGCCTTTCCATATCACAGTCGAAGAGGTGACTCATTTGTTAGAATTGTTCGGTTCAGTGGCCCTGATGAGGATTTAAGCATGGTAAAAGCCGGGGATTTATAGAAGTGACTAATGAAGCAGAAAGCGCACTTCCTAATCTAAGTGTTGGATGGACATTAAATATATGGCAAGAAAATTGCTTTATAAGTAACAGACATAAAATAAGGTAAGCGCCCGCCTTCAACGCTGCTAAAAGAGGGATAGGATAAGTTAAGTTAAGTGTATAGGATAATAGATAAGAGGATAAGAGAAGACTAAGAACAGGATAAGACAAGGCTAAGAATTGTGCATAAAAAAGGCCCGGTAGGGGTACCGGGCCTTGAGAATAGAGTGATCAATAGTTTTTGTTTAGTAATGAGAAAGTAAGCTGGTTGGCAAGATGGAAGCATCCAACTGTGCACCCCATTGGTTAGCATCGTCCCAACCGGTAGGTTTGTTTGTTCCGGGTGCCAACCAAACATTATTTTGGTAGTTTGAGCTGTTGTAAAAACATACCTTGTTGCCGCTTACTGTTGCATTGGTAACCTGGTAGCCGCTGATGCTGTTTACATAAAGGCCCACGTTGGTGAACGATTGCATAGCTCCGAAAATGGTGTTGTTCAATATCGAGTTATGATCGCCGCCTGCTATAGCCATGCCGTATTCGCCCGGGTTAACCAGGATGTTATTTGACGCTGTTTGGTACGAGCCACCCATGTCGCCCAGCATAATACCGCCACCGCTTGAGCTTGGGCCGCCACCGCGTATCCAGTTATTGTTTACGGTTATCGGGCTGCTGGCTGTGCCATTGCTTTGATAAACGCTGATGGCATCTTCGGCGTAACTTTTACCCAAAATGTTCTCGCCTTTGTTATAGCTGATGCTGTTGCCTGCGCCGTTAACATTATTAAACTGAACGAACTGTCCGCGTGGGAATGGCCCCTGCATATTGTAAAACTGGTTGTAGGTTATACTAATCCCGCCATTGCTCGAATGATCTGCATATACACCGGTGCTTACGTTGGTAAAGTAATTATTATCAACAGTGATGTTATAGCAATTGTACAGGTAGATACCTACATCCGACGAATTTTTAAACTCGCTGCCCGTGATATGGATGTTGTAGCAATTTTTTAGCGAGATACAAGGTACGCTGCCACCCGCGATCGATTTTCCGCTGATGGTAATATCATGCGCACCATCCAGGCTGATAGCATTAGATGTAACATAAGAAGACGAAGATGACGCCGCTGCAGCAGTACCGGTGTAAGCCGATAACCTTGATGCAGGTATAGGGCATTCAATTTTAGCGCTAGGTAATTGCCATTGTACCGACATGTGCCCATCGCCGGCGCCTTGTTTCTGCAATACTTCAATATAATACTTAGAACCTGCTGTCAGCTTAATAGCTGCAGACTTTTGTGTGGTAAACTTGTCAAACTGGCGGAAATTTGTCCAGCTCAGGAAATTGGCAATGAGCACTTTTTTAGTTTCATCCGTCGAGGTGGATAACCATAGTTCGGCGGCATCGTCGCCCGAAACCCAGAAAGTATAGTTACCGGTGGTTGGGGCCGTGATATACCCCCTGAAACGTAACCCATAGTTAGCTTCGCTGCTTGAAGCTCTTTCTAATTTAGTAAAACCAATGGTTCTGTTAGGTGTTGTACTAACAGGTACTTGCGCTACATCGTTGCCTGTTACGTTGGTCCATTCGTCAAAGGCAACGCTTGTCGCTGTTGTGCTGGCGGCCAGATTCAAATCTCCTGCGACCGATTGACTGATGTCAGTCGTTGGAGTTGGAGCCATTGGATCTTTTTGGCAACTGGTAAGAAAAACTGAGAAAATAACTAATGTAGTTAACACAACTGATAAGACATAAGAATGGCTAAGCTTTACAATTTTAAGCATAAGTTTAAAAATCAATAGTTCAACAAATCGGTTAATTAGGAGGCGGCCTCTGCCTTGTGCGTTACAAAGGTAAAAATATTTCTGTAAAGTTAAAACAATTATCGTAAAAAATATTTTAAGTAATAAAAATACACTTTAAATTAAAATAACGATGAAAAAAAAGGCTTTACTTACCGGGATAACAGGACAAGACGGCGCCTATCTGGCCGAATTATTGATGGATAAAGGTTACGAAGTGCACGGAATTAAACGGAGAAGTTCGCTTTTTAACACTGATCGTATCGATCATTTATATCAGGATCCACATACACCACAGCAAAATTTCTTTTTGCACTACGGCGATTTAAGCGACAGCACCAACCTTATCCGCATTATCCAGCAAGTACAGCCTGATGAAATTTATAATCTTGGGGCTATGAGCCATGTAAAGGTGAGCTTTGATACACCCGAATATACCGCTAACGCAGATGGTATTGGTACCCTGCGTATCCTGGAGGCGGTGAGATTGTTAGGCTTAGGTGGCAAGACCAGAATCTACCAGGCATCTACTTCTGAGCTTTATGGCCTAGTACAGGCAGTTCCTCAATCAGAAACTACCCCGTTCTATCCAAGATCACCTTATGCGGTAGCTAAACTATACGCTTATTGGATTACAGTTAATTATCGCGAAGCCTACGGAATGTTTGCCTGCAATGGTATTCTCTTTAATCACGAAAGCCCATTGAGGGGTGAAACCTTTGTTACCCGCAAGATTACCCGTGCGGTAGCAAAAATAGCGCTTGGCTTACAACAAAATCTTTATCTGGGTAACCTGGATGCCATGCGCGATTGGGGGCATGCGCGCGATTATGTAGAAGCGATGTATCTGATACTACAGCAAGATCAGCCTGAAGATTTTGTGATTGCCACCGGCATTACTACCACCGTACGCGATTTTGTGAAATTAGCTTTTGCCGAGCTGGGTATAACTATCAAATTTACCGGCCAGGGTATTAACGAAAAAGGCTATGTAGCATACTGCGAGCATCCTGATTATCAGCTGGAGCAGGGAATGCCTGTAGTAGCTGTTGACCCTGCATATTTTCGTCCTACCGAGGTCGACTTATTAGTAGGCGACCCCCGCAAAGCCTTCGAAAAACTTGGATGGAAACCAAAATACGATCTGCCCGCCCTTGTGCGCGATATGATGCAACATGATGTGGAGCATTTTGAAAAGGAGAAGATGATGCTCGAAGCGGGCTATGCAATTAAAAATCAATATGAATAAATCACACACCTAATATAATATGGAGCTTAACGACAAAATATACGTTGCCGGGCATAATGGCATGGTTGGTTCGGCCATTTGCCGCAGCCTGCGTAAAGCCGGTTATAATAACTTAGTACTAAGGTCATCACGAGAATTGGACCTGCGCGACCAACAGGCTGTAAGCAATTTCTTTGAACAAGAACATCCCGATCTGGTATTCCTGGCAGCGGCGAAAGTCGGCGGCATTATGGCCAATAAAACTTATCGGGCGGAGTTTATTTATGATAATCTGCAGATCCAGAATAACGTGATCCATAACAGTTATTTGTTCGGAATAAAAAAACTGCTCTTTTTAGGATCGAGTTGTATCTATCCACGTGAGGCCCCGCAACCTATCAAAGAGGAATACTTGCTTACCAGCCAGTTAGAGTATACTAACGAACCCTATGCTATAGCAAAAATAGCTGGTATCAAAATGTGCGAAGCTTACCGCGCGCAATACGGATGCAATTTTATTAGTGTCATGCCCACCAATCTTTACGGCCCGGGCGATAATTATCATCCGGTTAACTCACACGTTCTTCCGGCGCTTATACGCCGGTTTCACGAAGCTAAAACATCGGGTGCAGAAAGTGTGACGATATGGGGAACCGGTAAACCCATGCGCGAATTTTTATTCAGCGATGATCTGGCTGACGCCTGTGTTTTTTTGATGCAGCATTACGATGGAGCGACCCCGGTTAATGTGGGCACTGGTACCGATCTGCCTATACATGAACTTGCCGAATTGGTTAAGGAGGTAACAGGTTATCAGGGCGATATTTGCTTCGATCCGACGAAACCTGATGGTACACCGCGTAAACTGCTCGATGTTTCGAAATTAAGAAGTATAGGCTGGCAGTATGCAATGCCGCTAAAAGAAGGTATCGCACTTGCTTACTCAGACTTTTTGCATGCTGAGTTAAAAGAATTAATCAATATGTCATAAACTATCGTTACTTTCGATCATAATTTAACGTAATCTGATAATACATTTTACCTGGACATGATCGAAGTAGGAAAAAAAATTAAGGCGCTCAGAACAGAAAAGAACTGGACACAAGCCGATATTGCCAAAAAACTCAATCTAACAGTAGCGGCATTTTCCAAAATCGAAACCCAGGTTACAGATATCAGCCTTTCGCGCCTCGAGCAACTTGCAAGTGTCTTTGACGTTTCATTGGCCGATCTGCTTGGCTTTTCAAATAAGCTGCCGGATGTAAATGAATCGGATGAACTTAAACAGGCGCGCGAGACGATAGAGCGCCAGTCTGCCAAGATCAATCACCTGCAAGAGTATATCATCACGCTATACGAAAGGCTTCACCAGGTAAAGCCCGAGAATAGCTAGGCCTTTACTCATTTTTTCCTGTTGTGCCGGTCTGTTTTCCTACAGATCGGCCTTTTTATTTTTAATTCTCTTAAAAGATAAAATAATTTAAACAAAAGCTAATTTATATCATTTAAATATATAAATACACTTTAAGTTAAATTGTTGAATATCTATGAGAAAATCTATAATAATCATCCTTTGCGGCATATTGGCTTGTGGTTGCGCCAATGTAAAAAAGACCGTCTATTTTGCCGATGTACCTAACTCAGCTAATATAGCCAAAGTACCTATACCCGAAACCCGCATCGAGCCGCACGATCTGTTAAGTATAACGGTAAGCAGCATGAATCCTGCGGCAACAACCATCTTCAACACGCCTAATAGCTCTTATGTTACTTCAACCACGGCAACGGGTACCTCTCTTCAGTCACCCGGATACCTCGTTAACAATGCCGGCTATATTACGTTTCCCGTTATTGGCGATGTAAAAGTAAGCGGCCTGACAACGGACCAGCTTCGCAAACAGCTAATGAAGACATTGACTGATCGCCAGCTATTGGTAGATCCGGTGGTTTCAGTGCGTCACCTTAATTTTAAAGTAAGTGTATTGGGCGAGGTAGCGCACCCCACGGTTATTAATGTACCCGACGAGAAGATATCCTTATTGGAAGCGCTTGGCCTTGCCGGGGATATTACCATTTACGGACGAAAGGACAATGTGATGTTAATCCGTGATGAGAATGGCGTTAAAAAAATCAAGCGTTTCGATCTCAACTCAAGTGAATTGCTCACCTCACCGTATTATTATCTCCAGTCGGACGATATCGTTTACGTCGAAGCCAACAAAGACAAGGTGGCCAGTACCTCCCGTTCTGCACAAGTATGGCCAATCGTGCTGAGCGGTTTATCGTTCCTGGCCATTATTATTGATCGTTTAGCAACTAAATAATCCCTGTTATGAAACTCCTCAGAACTGTACAACACTCCGGCACAAAAAGACAGGCTGCGCCCGACCCGCTGTTCGCTACCTTGATCACTTACTGGCCGCTCTATCTCATATTCGCGGCTATTGCGTTGACCGGCGGTTGGCTTTATCTGCAGATGACGCCGCCACGATACGAGTCGCGTGCCCGCATATTGATCAAAGACGAAAAAAAGGGAGCCGAAGAAGCGAAAGCGCTGGAAGCATTTCAGTTGCTGACCCCCAAAAAAAGTGTGGATAATGAATTGGAGGTGATCCATTCAAAAACATTGATCGGCAGGGTGGTTGATCGTCTTTCGCTTTACGCACCTACCTGGGAGGAAGGGCAGTTCAGGAGCACATCGGCTTATCTAACTTCACCTGTACGCATACAGGCAGATAGTGCTACAGGGTTTAAGCCCGTTAAAAAGGTGAGTTTTACGACAACAAAAGACGGCAGTATAAAGATAGGCAGGACAATCTACCCATTGGATAGATGGGTATCCACACCTTATGGACGGCTCAGGTTTTTGGATAATCCGAAACGTTTGGATACACCTGCTACCGGAAAATTCTATTTTTCGCTGATACCGGTCCGAAAAGTAACCGACGATCTTGCGGCCAGAATAGATGCGAGCGCTGCCAGTAAATTATCATCGATCATTGATTTGACGGTTACCGACGAGGTTCCGCAACGTGGGGAAGATATCCTTAATAACCTGATATACGTGTACGATCTGTCGTTAGTTGAACAAAATAATGCCCTGGCTGCTAATACGCTCAACTTTGTTGATCAGCGCTTAAGGGGCGTACAGGCCGAATTGCAGGCGGTTGAACAGAAGCAGCAGAGTTATCGCTCGGCAAAAGGAGCTATTGATATAGGCACACAAGGCAAGCTCTTTTTACAGAATGTGAGCAATAACGATCAGAAGGTGGGCGAGATCAACATGCAACTGTCCGTGTTAAATCAATTATCTGATTATGTCCGTTCAAGATCTTCATCTAAAGATATGGTGCCGTCTACCGTAGGTATCAATGATGTTGGGCTGACACAGATGGTAAGTAAACTGGCCGATTTGCAACTGGAAGTGGAAAGCCTGAAAAAGACAGCCGGCGAGAATAACCCAATGGTAGCTGCAGATCAGGATCGCATCGATAAGATCAAGCCCGCGATATTGGAGAATATTGAGAGCCAGAAAAAAAGCCTTTTGGCAAGCCGCAATAACCTTTCGGCCACTAACGGTAATTATTCGGCAACACTGCAGGGCTTGCCCGAAACCGAACGCAATCTGGTTGATATCGATAGGGAGCAGACAATCAAAAATGGTATTTACACCTTTTTACTACAGAAAAAAGAAGAAACCGCGCTCTCTTATGTAAATAACGCCCCCGGTAGTCAACTGGTTGACAAGGCTGAATCATCCGATACGCCGGTTGCGCCGAAAGGAAGGATTGTTTATGCTATCGCATTATTGCTGGCGCTGATAGTTGGTACAGGTACCGTATTTGCAAAAGAGTCTATCAGCGGTAAGATCATGTTCAGGCATGATATCGAGAACCTGACCTCAGTGCCTGTAGTTGCCGAGATTGCTGCTGACCGTTCTGAAAATATAGTAGTCATCGGCGACCGTAACCGAACACTCATTGCCGAACAGTTCCGCAGATTACGTACCACACTCAACTATCTGGGTATTGGCGCGCAAAAAAAACGTATACTGGTTACTTCGGCCATTTCGGGCGAAGGCAAAAGTTTTATCGCGCTTAACCTGGCCATGAGCCTGGCTATGACAGGTAAACGGGTAGCCCTGGTTGATTTTGACCTCAATAAGCCTTCGTTAAGTGCACGTTTGAATATGCCGCAGGCACCCGGGGTAAGCGAGTTTTTAAACGGCAAGGTGCCGGCCGACGTCACAGTGCGGCCTACCGATCTTCATGAACAGCTTTTCTTTGTTGGCAGTGGCGCATTGCCCGATAACCCTGCCGAACTGATGACCAATGGTATGGCACGCGAATTTCTTGATCAACTGGGCAGTTATTTCGATTACCTGGTGATCGACATTGCACCGGTGGGTCCTGCATCTGATGCCTATATTCTTTCGCCGCTTTGCGATGCTACCTTATATGTTATCCGCCATGCCTACACACCAAAAGCATTTGTAGAGCGGCTTGATGAGAATAATAAACTGAACCAGTTAACCAATGCGGCTATTGTGTTTAACGGTGTTGCCCGCAGGGGCTTTGCCGGCCGCAACTATGGCTATGGCTATGGCTATGTGCACGATACCAGGGATTATAATAAAAAACTTTCTGCCGGATAATAATGAAAAAGGGATATATCATACTGGCACATAAAAACCCGGCACAAGTACGGCGGCTGATTGACCGGTTGGATGACGGGCGTTCTACATTCTTTATCCATATTGATGCCCGTGCGCCACTTAGCGATTTCCTGACCATTTTTACGCGGCGGTCTTGTGTCCGGTTTGTAAATACGGCATATTCGGGCTGGGGCGGGTTTGGCCTTGTTGAAGCTACAATCAACGGCATGAAGGCCGTTCGTGACAGCGGCATTCAGTTTGATCGGGTAATTTTATTGAGCGGACAAGACTATCCGATTAAAAGTAATGATAGGATAGACGATCTTTTAAGTGACGCCAGGGCAAAAGTGTTCATGAATTATCATCCTTTGCCAGACTATTGGAAATGGCCCGGTAATGGCGGCCTGTACCGGGTGAATAAATATTACCTGGGGCCAGGTAACATTCGCAAATACATCGCAAAACTGCTCAACTTTCTATCAAACTTTTCATCACGGGTAGCCAGAAAACTTCCCGCCGGGATGAGACCTTTTGCAGGTTCGCAATGGTGGATAATGGACATGGACATGCTTGGGAAAGTTTTAGATTATATCTCATCTCATCCCAGATATCGCAAGTTTCACCAGTACACATTCGCGGCCGACGAAGTTTTCTTTCATATGATTGTGCTTAACTCGGTCAACGAGACACACAATGTGAGCAACGATAGTTTGCGCTTTATGAAATGGCGCTCGGCATCATCAGCCCACCCCGAGTTTTTAGGCGCTGCCGATTTGCCGGCACTCAGCAGTTCTCCCGCACTTTTTGCGCGAAAATTTGACATGAACAAGCAACCTGAAATTTTAGATCTTATTGACGAACAATTATTAGCATGAACAAACAGGTGCTTAAATGGAATATGATTTTTCAGTATGGTTATGTAATTACCAACATGATCAATTCTCTGGTATTGTTGCCATTGTACCTGCACCATATTGATGCATCAACACTGGGCGTATGGTTGGCCACGGGCAATATTCTTGCCTGGATGACGCTGATCGACCCTGGTGTGGGCGATGTACTGCAACAGAAGATCGCGGCTTTATTAGGTAATAATCAACACAGGGAGATAGGCTGTACCGTAGCATCCGGGTTTGTTGCCGCGTTGGGTATCTTATTGCTAGCGCTCGTTGCCGGCATAATCTGTTTTTATGCTATCGGTCCTATCATTAATAAAAATGTAAACGATTATCCGCATCTAGCCACTGCTTTGCTGATCTCGGTAGTGGCCACCGGAGCTGCATTGGTTTCGTTTGCGCTTTCGGGCATTAACCAGGGACTGCAACACGCGGCTCCTGTTGCGGTTAGCGCTATTAGCGCCAATATATTATTCCTGGCTGTCAATATCGCTTTCTTACTGTTAGGTTTTGGTATTTTATCTATCGCGCTCGCTAACCTGGTCAGGGCGCTCTTCATTAACGGGTTTAATTTGTTATCCATGCGCAAGGCTCTGCAGGCGCATCATATCCACGTTCGCTTTTCCAAAACACATTTCAAAGGCTTTATCAGGATATTTTCCTTTACCTCCGCGGCAAGTATCATCGGCGGTTTTTCGGCCAGTATGGATACCATCGTACTGGCGCGTTTCATCCCACCGTTTATGATCACCATTTTCGAGATCAACAAGCGCCCCGTGCAACTGCTGCAGGCACTTATCGGGCGGCACTCGGTAGCGTTAATGCCGGTGGTTTCGCATGCTGCCGGGCGTGGTGATCAGCATGGCACAGCCCGCTTTATACAGCAACAATTTCGGTATTATTCTTACGCGGGGTTTCTGATACTGGTAGTTTTATCGGTAGCGCTGCGCGATGTTATTGCGGTTTGGGCCGGCCCGGATAAATATGCCGGCAATGTGGTGGTATATCTGTTACTGGCTAATTTATTTTTTGGGCTGATAGGCTACTTCATGTCAAACATGGGCTATGCCGTTGGCGATATTAAAAAAAACAGCCTGGTTAATATAGCCAGAGGGATTGCCTGCGGTGTACTTTATTTCCCAGCGGCAAGCGAATACGGTATTCCGGGCGTGCTCGCGGTAATGCTGGGCGGTAACCTGTTGATCGAGTTGCTATTTTTCGCTTACCGCCTTTTAAAGCTGGGATATCTGTATACAGATCGCGTAAAAATGGCTCTGTTACGATGGTCGGTACTTTTGCCTTTGGGTTTGATTGGCGGTCAGTTGATCTTGCTTAGCAGTGATGCCTTGTTCGGGCATAAATCTTACGTTTTACGGATGCTTTACAATAGTTCGGTTTCAGCGTTGCTTGCCGGCATACTCATTATTGGGATCGATTCAGGAATTCGGCAACAAATCGCTACCAGGATTCTGACTATGTTTCCCATCTTCCGACAAATAAAACATCAATTTAAAAAACAATTCGCAAAGTAATATGGCAAAACTTGTAATGATGCTGCGCATAAAAGACGGTATATTCTATTTAAAAAACTGGCTTGAAAGATATAAGGATATCGCCGATGAGATCGTTGCGCTGGATAACGGCTCGACTGATGGCACACTGGAAATGCTGCAGGCGCACCCAAAAGTGGTAACGGTGCTGCAAACCACAGGTTACAACGAAGGGCGCGACAAGAACCTGCTTTATGCAGCGGTGCGGCAACGAAACCCAGACTGGTGCCTGTGGCTGGATGTAGACGAGTTGTTTGAACCCCAGGTAACCCGCGCGCATTTCGACGCAATGATGGCCAGCCGTATTGCCGATCGTTATGCTTTCCGCCGGTTTCATTTTGCCGACAATGATCATTTTGCGGCCTCATCTTATTGGCTCAACTATTCTGCAGGGCCCGATAGGGTGCTTTGGCGCGAGAAACCATCGGGGTATTTCCAAAATAGTTTGATCGACTCGCCCAATGTTAAAGGCATTGGCGGGCTTAAAATATATAGTAGTACCGCATCAAACACCTGGGCTATATTGATAAAGCCATTGTTGACCGAAAAGCTGCCATTTACCGTGATGTGATAGGCGATAACATCATTTTGCAAACCATGTACATGGCCGACGAAAAAAAGATGAAATGGATAGATGACCGCGGCAATACACAGGTAAGACTACTTAATGCCAGGCTGAATGTGCTGCTTTTGGCGCAGTTGATCAAAAAAGGGTTTGCTTTTATCGGGCGTAAGCTTTGGTCGGACCGGCTTCAACCTGCTGCTTAAATTTAGAAAGGATATGTTATGGATCGCGTTATCAAAGTTTGGAACTACCAATTTTATTTAGGGGAACTGCTGGTAATTACATTAACGTTCCTGGCTATGGAAAACATTTTTTCGTGGTTGCTGTACCCGGTGTCGGAGGTGTTGCTCAACTACGAAAAAATATTAACGATACTCATTTTTGCTTACCTGCTTTACGAGTTCAGGGCATTAAAAACGAACGAAAAAGTTTACCTGGGGCTTTTTACAGCTTTTATACTCAAGCTTGTATTTGAATCGATGATTCATTACGGCAACTTTTTTGAGCAGCTTACCCTATTCAGTATCCTGTTTCCGGTAGTTTTCGCTATCTACGTCAAATTCCTTTGCCGCTCGCTTCAAATAGATTTTCTGCCATTTATCAGCAGGTTTTATTTGTATCTGTACCTGGTGTTTATGCTTATTTATGGCAGGCAGTTTTCTTTCAGTCTTAACGAGATCGAGATGAAGGATTATGGTCCTTTTTCAGGCGATAGCCGCATCATCCATGCGCGATCCATCTTTATGCTGATTCTGCCTATGTTGTATTACCTTAACCAGGTTGTGATACACCGGCATAGTAAAAGCCTGGTACCATTGATGATCTGTCTGGCAGCTATTTTGATCCATCAGCACCGATCTGTATGGGCCAGTACCATGGTCGCATTACTGATCATGCTTTTTGCCAGTTACCGTAACCGGTTTATCAACCTGTCGAGGTTATATCAGATAATGTTAGTGTGTGTGCTAATCATCTGCTTTGCCGGATTTATCCTCAGCGCGGCTAACCCTCACCTGATCGACTTTTTCGGCCAGAGGGCAGGCGAGATACTCGATCCTAACCGAGAGGGCACTACAGGGGAGTTTCGTGAGCAACAACGCCTGGTTTATTTTCAGTACGTGGTGCAACGGCCTTTTTTTGGCTGGACCTTCGAAGGCTTTAATATGCCTAACCCATTGGTGGATTGGTGGCCGGCTAAATCGGGCCAGCACTTCCACGAAGGGTATATGGAAATGCTGTTCTATCATGGTATCGTTGGGCTGTTATTTAAGTATATCCCAATTGTGTATCTGTTAATCAAGGCTTTTAGCAAGAAGCTTTCGCAGCAGTCGGTCATTCTGATCGCGTTTTGCGTTTCCGGCCTTATATTTTCACTCAGCTATGTGCTGCCCCTGGTATACTGGGGAGTGGTAGGCATGTGCTTTTATCAATTAGAGCAGGATAGAATTGAACAGAATGACCAGGAACTTGTTCAGCCACCCTTAGAAACTGATGAACAACGTTACATTTTATCTCAATTTGCACTTAACTTAAATTTAAAATGATATGAATTACATTGCCACCTGGTTATGTGCCGATACGGAAGGAGAAGAAAGCATTTTCCCGCAAACCGGCCAGATATCATCCAGCCAGTCGCATCAAAATATTTATTGGCGCTGTGTACTACTTTTTTACGCAAGCAGCCGCCGCTTTAACAAGCAGGAGCGGCACCTGTTTTTTACCAATGTTGAACAACTGCCCGTGCTGGATGGTAAATCAGTACAGCAGGCGCTGGATGACCTGGATGTAGAAGTTATCCATACAGATTTTACTTATAAAACACCTAAAGGATACTTCGGTATGTTCCAGAATCAGTTTTACGAGTTTTCGGTTTTGGAATATATAGCCGCTAATTACAAGGACGAACAGGATCAGTTCCTGATTGTCGATTCGGATTGTTTGTTCATCAAGCCGGCGCAGACATTGTTTATTGAGGCCCAACAGAAGGGTTTTCTTTCTTTCGAAGATGACTGTACCGAGGATTTGAATATTCACGGCCTTAGCCGGAAGGATATGCAAAAGCTTTATGCCGATTTGCTTGGCCGTTCTGTAGACGAGGTGCCCGGCTACCATCTGGGCGAATTTTTCCTGGCCAGCCTTACCAACGTAAGGTTGATCATCAATGAGTTTATGGAATTATGGCCCGAATTGTTGAGAAGGTATGCTATGGGCCTGCCGAAATTTAATGAAGAAGCACAAACCTTAAGTTTTATCTATTATAAAAATGGCTTAAAAGCCAGCCCTAAACGTAACCTGATGAAAAGGATATGGACAAACCCGGTGTTTTACCGCAATGTCGATCCTTCGGACGTATCGCTGGTACTTTGGCATTTACCTTCTGAAAAGACCTTCGGACTGGCAGATCTGTACGAGGCTCTTGTAAAACGTATGCCAAACTATGGACTGAAGTTATCTAACCGGGCCTACCTGGATCTGCTTAATAAGCACCTGGCTATTCCATATCTGCCAGCTCATAAACTGATCAGATATTATCTGTACAGTTATTACCGGGCCGGAAAAAAAAGACTAACAAGACGGCTGGATGCCTGGCTGCCCAAACAGGCCGCATTTGCCGGATGAATGTAAATATATAAAAACACTATATCTCCATCACCTATGAAAATTGCTGTATTAATGGCTTGTTATAACCGCAAAGAGCAAACATTGGCCTGCTTAAAATCACTCTATGCCCAGCAATTGCCGCAAAATACTGTGCTGGCAATTTATTTAACCGATGATCATTCGACAGATGGAACAGCGGATGCAGTAGCTGAGCGATATCCTGATGTTGAGATCTTGAATGGTTCGGGCAACCTGTTTTGGGTGGGCGGCATGCGCAATTCATGGAATGCGGCTCTCGCCGGCAATTATGATGCTTATCTTTTGCTTAATGACGATACTGTACTGGTGCCTAAAGCGCTAAAAACATTGATAGCGTTGGTTCAGCCACAAACCTGTATTGGTATAGGTACCACCTGGGATAAGGCCCGGGAAATACCGTCATACGGTGGCCGTCGTCTGTGGTCGCGGAGATCTGATAAAAGCCGTATTGTTTATGACGAACACGTGCCTGTAGAATGCGATATGGCCAATGCCAATATCATGCTTGTGCCGAAGGCGGTAGTCGCGCAAATTGGCATTCTGTCATCGCGATATACGCAAAGCATGGCCGATTACGATTATGTGCTTCGGGCAAAACAGGCTGGTTTTAGGGCAGTTGTTGCTCCGGGGATATTGGGGCATTGTACAGATGATCATGGCAATAATTGGAAATCGGTTAAGGTGCCGTTAAAACAGCGCATTGCTTATTTGAAAAGCCCCAAGGGATTATCGTATAATGAATATCTTGGGTTTATCAGACAGCATTTCCCACTTTATCTGCCCGAGGTGTTCGTCAAACTTTGGTTAAAAACGCTTTTTCCTGTACTATGGGATAAGTTTAAAGTAAAATCATTACAACATTAAGCTATGGGATCAGAAACTGTTATCGCTGTTTTTTGCTATAAACGTGCGGCCAAATTAAAACGCTGCATGGAAGCATTGTTAAAAAATCCCGAATGCAAGGATATGGAGATCATTTTTTTTGCCGATGGTTATAAAGGCGAAACTGACCGGGCAGGCGTGTTAGAAACACGTGCGGTAATTGATGCCTTGACCGGCTTTAAAAAAGTGATCAAACATTACCGGGAACAAAACGTAACAACAGGGCCAAACTTTAAGCAGGGGCTTCAATATCTCCAAAGCAATTATCAACAGTTTATTGTTGTAGAGGATGACTTGGTTGTTTCGCCAAACTATATCAGGTTTTTGCTGGATGCTTTGGATTATTACAGATTATATAAAAGTGTTTTTTGTATAACCGGCTTCGTTTATCCGGTTAAAACCACCAATTATACATTTGATAGCATTATCTACCAACGGTTCTCATCATATGGATGGGCGGGTTGGAGCGATCGTTTCACCAATGTGATCTGGGACGAACAACGCCTTCAAAAATTACTGGATACATCGCCTGATTTTAAAAGGAAGATGAACGCGGAAGGTTATGATCTTGTCAGGATGTTGAAAAAACAGATCAGTGGAAAGATATCCACCTGGGATGTACAGCTACAGGCTCATATAGTGCAAAACGGATTAAAGGTGGTTTATCCAACCTTATCTAAGGTTTGCAATATCGGCTTTGATGAAGAATCGACCAATACTTTCGGGGTAAATTGGATGATCACACCGGTTGATGTGGGCACCCAGCGTCATTTCCGTTTTGCACCACCTGCACACATCGATAAAGATCTGCAACGACAGATCCGTAAACCGTTTAGCTTGCCGCAACTGGTTACCCGTAAAATAATCAACACTTTTATCAAGGTCACCAATAACGTAAAAAAAGCGTCTGCTTAACTCCCGCCGATGAGAGTTTTAGTGATTCATACCTGCTATCAGCACGAGGGCGGCGAAGATATGGTTGTAGATAACGAAGTAAAATTACTTCGCGATAATGGGGCAGAGGTAGAACTGTTACTTTTTTCTAATAGTAGTAATACCTTATCGAAATTACTGCAACTACCTTTTCGATGGTCATCATACCGGCACACCCAGGCACGGATAAAAGCATTTAAACCGGATGTTATACATATTCATAATCTGCATTATGCAGGTTCGCCTTCGGTAATCTATGCTGCCAAACGGCTTAAGGTACCTGTAGTAGTTACACTGCATAATTACCGGCTGTTATGTCCTTCGGCAACGTTGTTTCACCGAGGAAAACCGTTTACCGACTCGTTAAATAGCCAATTTCCTGTCAAAGCAGTTTTAAAAGGTGTATACCGTAACTCGCGTATTCTTACGGCCTGGATAAGTATCTCTATGGTATTCCACCGTTGGTTGGGCACCTGGGGAATGCCCGATCGTTATATTTCGCTCAGCGCTTACACCAAAGAGTTGTTTTTGGCCTCACATTACCGGCATATTGCCGATAAGCTCATCGTTAAACCGAATTTCTGTTATGATTCCCCTTTAACTGTCCATATTAACAAACATTTTTACTTGTATGTTGGCCGGCTAAGCGAGGAAAAAGGTATCAACGTATTGTTAAATGCCTTTGCCGGGAGTGCTTATACCCTTAAAATTGTCGGTGACGGCCCGCTGAAGGAAGAAGTGCAAGCTTATGCAGCGCGATGTCCTAATATTCAATACCAGGGTTTGCTGGACCGTGGGCAGATAGACCAACTGATGCATACGGCTACGGCTCTCATCTTTCCGTCGCTTTGGTACGAAACTTTTGGCATGGTAGTAATTGAGGCATTTGCGACCGGTACACCGGTTATCGCATCGGCCCTGGGGCCGATCAAATACCTGGTTGAAGACGGCGTTGATGGTTTGCAGTTTATACCCGGCGATGCCCAAGATCTGCGCCAAAAGATAAATTATTATGGCGCGCTGTCTGCCGATCAACAAAAGATGTACCGACAACGCGCCAGGCAGAAATACGAACAACGATTTAGTCCTTCGATTAATGCGCAACAACTCATATCAATTTACGAAGGTATAGTTAATCGTCAATAGGCATTTTCACAATTTCCGAACATGGAAGTCGCCGTTCGGCAAATGATCCTTAGATCCAGCCAAAGGCTCCAATTCTGGAGATACCACAGATCATGTTCGACCCGTTTGACTAGTTGCTCTTCGGCAGTAATTTCTCCACGATAGCCATTTACCTGGGCCCAGCCTGTTACCCCGGGCTTTATAAAATGGCGAACCATATATTCAGGGTGTAATCGCGAGAAGTCTTCCGTATGCTTCAGCATGTGCGGCCGTGCTCCAACCACCGACATCTGGCCCAGCAATACATTAAAGAATTGAGGCAGTTCATCCAAGTTGGTTTTACGCAGAAACTTACCTATAGGTGTATAACGGTCATCATTCCGGGTTACTTGCCGGATGTCGGCTGCGTCGTTGATCTTAAGACTTCTGAACTTGTAACAGTAAAAAGGTTTATTATGCTTTCCGGTTCGTATCTGCCTGAAAAACACCGGTCCCGGCGAGGTGAGTTTGATCAGTATCCCTATAAGCGGCACCAGCCAGGAAAGTAAAAAAACGATCACAAGTGTACTAAAAACAATATCGAACGTGCGTTTAATAATCCGTCCGGATAAACTGGCCAAAGGCTCCGTACGAAGTGATACAACAGGCATAGCCTCATCAATATAATCTTCTATATGTGCGTCACGTGGTAAATAGCGGCGCAAATCCGGAATAAAGCGGAAACGAATGAAGTGTTTTTCCGCGGTCTCCGCTATTAACCTGATATCCTTGTTTTCTTTAGGCGATATGGTGGAATAGATTTCACTTACGCTATGATTAATAGCATAAGATATACAATCTGTAATCCGGCCAAGCACCGGGTAATCGCGGGTATGTTTCAACAGACCATTTGAGAAAAGGCCCTTTACTACATAGCTTGTATCATTTTCTTTTAAATTTCGGGCTACTTCTGTTGCAAATTCGTCGTTACCGATGATCACGATATTTTGCTTAAACAGATCGTGTTGTTGCTTTAGTCTAACGACGATGTGGGCCACCAGTCGCCCGCAGCCTAGTAATATACTGAAATAAAGACTGTCCCACAGTATAAATGCAGGCAGATAACCCGCTCCGGTGTTTCTGATAAACAGTAATTGTAAAATCACCAAACCAAACACAGCACGTACTACCGCGCCCATCATCCTTTTAAGGTCGGTTATGCCTGTTATTGAATACAAACCTGTAGCGCATGCTGCTAACGGCCAACAAACATTGGTCAGAATTACATAAGTGATCAGATCTGTATGTGAACCATAATATCCCGCACCGTATATATAAGTTGCCCAATGCGATAAATTAAGCGCGAGAAAGTCGGCATAGATAGAAAAAGTCGTAAACGACCTATAACGAATATGTGTCATGGCATATTAAGTCAACTTGATTTAACTTATTAGTTCAATACTCCCTCAGGGCCGCGTTTTGAAATCATCCGGCGCATTTTTTCGATCAGCAATCTGTAGGCAAAAAAGGCACCATACACGGTATATCTTTTATATAGCCTTTTGGGCTCGCTTACAAAACGGCCCAGCCATTCCAGGCCAAGATCGATCCATATTTGTCCGGGTCTTTTTATATTTCCGCTGTAAAAATCGAACACCGCGCCTATGGCACATATGTACTTGGCTTTCAGATCCTGTTTGTGTAATATGGCCCATTTTTCCTGTTTAGGGGCCGTCATGCCGATGAATAACACATCCGGATTGGCTTCGTTAATTCGGTCGATCATCTCCTGGTCATCGGCATCATTAAACTCGGGTTTAAATGGTGGTGAATAATGTGAAACCTTAATATTAGGATACTCGCGACGAAGTTTGCTTTTAATCTTTTCGAGCGTGCTAGGTGTTGAACCCAGGTAAAAACAAGATCCGCCCGAAGCATTGAGTTTTTCAAGCATGTGCTGATGCAAATCCCAACCCGATATTTTTTTGATGTCGTGATGATCCAAAAATTTCGCCGCCATAACAATGCCTACGCCATCAGGCAATAGTACATCTGATCGTTGTAGCGCGTTTCGGAAATTTGTATCATTTTCGGCCAGACAGTATGAATACTGGTTGATAGTACTGAATATGGTTGGGCCTGAGGCAGATATCTGATCAAGTGAACCAGAGTAGACGTCATATCCTAGGCAATTACAGGTAAGTGTTTCCATGGTAGATATTAGTTATTAATTTAAAAGTTAATTACTTAACTATAACTACACAATCAATGCCTAAACTTACTTTAAGATTAATCAATTTAAACTTTAGGTGTATTACACGCGCTAGCAGGTAGTTTTACGTTCGTGGTGAAAAACTACTTGCTGTTACTTGTCCGTATGATTCTATTCTCTATGATGTCGCGATAAGTTTTCGAAAATGACAGCAGTTTTTTCCAGCGCATCTAAGGCTGTTCCAGGAGACCTTGCCGGTAAAAAAAGAAAAGGTGCTTGGGCAACATATTATTATAACCCGATGGTGGTGTTTTTTCGCTGATTATTAAATTGTTACACGCTTTAACATCAGGATGTCCAATTGCCTCTGCACATGTAGCAGCGGCTTGCAGATCAACTCTTCGCGGCACGCTTCACAATAATAAGGGCGGATCAGAACGTCTTGAAGTGGTATAGTGGTCGCCCGGTAACTACCGCTATGAAAGATGGAATATGTACAATGCTTATTGAAGCAATAACAATTTACTTTGAATGTTGGGTCCATGGCGATGCTTTTTACAAATATAACGCACACGATTTTTTGCGGCATACGTATAACCACGTGTAAATCAGGTTTAAAATACCTGATCTAAAACTGGTATCGATTATTATAAAGCAGCCTTGGAAAGAAACTACACAGGAAAAAACATAAGCTTAACTTATGATTATGTCGATCTTTTGCAGAAATAATTATGAAGAAGTGGTTTTATTAAGGTAAGATATGCAAAAACAGGTGTATATTTTTTTAATCAATTCAAATCTCCGGAAGCTGCATACTTAATTAATTATCTTTTAATGATAATATTCAACTAAAAATAAAACAATAGTTGCTTTGTTTGATTTATAGTATATCTATCAATTTAAATTACAGCAATCCAACTATTTAGCTATGAAAAAGAATTACCTTTTGTTACTGGCAGTCATTTTTGTTACACAGTCGATTGCCGTAGCGCAAAACACATCCCTTTCTCAGGTTTCAACTGCGAAGCTCCCCGCCATAACTGATACTATGGTAGTAAGATGTGCTAAAAGAACAGCACAGTTGTTAATGGATACAAGCCGGTACGATCGCCATCAAGGTATACGGTTGGAACGGTTGTTTACACCACACGAACTCAAATATCTTGCCGCGCAAGGCCTTAACGAAACCGTTTATCTGTTTAAACTGGTGAATGAGAACCTGCCGGCAAATATGCGCGTTGTTTTTTTAACGGACGAAGACCGGACCGTTGTTACCGATAACAACCCTTTGATACTACGGTCGCTCAGAGCTACGATTGCAAAAGGGCCGTCGCAGATATTTCAATCGCAGTGGAAGGAGCATATTTACCAGGCATATATGGCCAGGCATTATGGAACTAACCTGTTTAACACTATCACCCTGACCGCGGCCTTGAGAGAGATCAGGGAAAGGCCGGATCTGGAGATTATTGATCACGATAATCAAACAGTTAGTTTAAGGCAATTACGAGCCCGGAACGGAAGTGAACAAAAAGCCGTAGCCGATTTAAGGATGCACACCATTCCTGGTCCGGGGATAAGCACTACATCGGCTGCCGAAAATTACCGCCGCGCGTTATTTGCCTTGATTGACCTGCAATTGAACGATATCCGGAAACATCCGCAAAGCCAGCAGTTATTGAACGAGATGGCTAATGACCTGCGTAAGGGAACCCGGAGTAATATCTTGATCGCCTTGCAAAGCAGTCATCTGTTCGATGCGAACGTGCCCAATAACCAGGGCCTGGTGTTATTAACCGAGAGCGACGTGATGGCCGATAGTGTTATTGCGGCCAATGCACGGGATAAAGCTACCGAACTGATGATACTGACCTGTTTGCATTATGGCGAACGCGACGCGGTAAAACTATTCGGCCAATTGGTGAAAGGTAATGGCGCTGTGCCGGCAGGCGTACAGACTTTCGGCAAAGACCGCCTTCGTCAGCTGACAGATCATGGCACCGAGCAATTCAAGTATTTGAACGTTACTCCTGAAAAAATGGATAAAATAACCAATGCCGACCTGGTTATCCTGGCTACGGCTTCGCCGGAAGTGCCAGAACAAGTTAGTCAGAACGCGTACCTTAGCACGCAGGTAACAGTTCCCGAAGTGGGGCGCAGTATTGTTAATACTTATAATACCAACACCACAACTACTGCTGTTATATTAAACCCCGCCATCAGCCTGTCTTCGCGGCATATCGAATACAGGGCGGCAGATGACCCGATCGATTTTGTGCCCGAAATGCAAAACGGGCAATATTTTGATCAGCGCGGTTCGCGGGTCACCCAAAATGGCATCGAACTCCGGTTAACCTCTGATCTGTATTTTTCAAATCCTTTAAAGATGATGAAAAGAGGGGTAAAGCCTGTTATTTACCCGGAATTTGGCCTTATAGCAGGTATTGGTACCCGAGATGTTGGACAAGATCAGTCGACCACGATCGGTCCATTGGGCCCGGTACCGCAGTTCAGCTCTATGTATTATAATTGGGGAACGCATCTGGGCCTTAATATTGGTCCTTTTATGTTTGGAATAGATGGCACCATCCTTTCTACTACAGTGGCAGATAACCCGCAGGAACGTTTTTTTGACTTATCTCAGGGCATGACATATTATCGTTACCAGCTTTTAACACATATTTTAAATCTTGGCTCCAGCAAGAAGGATACGCATTTTACAATTGATCTTGACCTGGCAGGCGAAACTAACAATGAAGGATTTGGTAATCTGGCCTCAACACAAGGAACTGATTCGCAGATACAAAGCGCACGATGGTATGAAGATTATAACCGGGTGCACCCGGCTGGAGGATATGATGCAGCGCTGGCAAAGGACCTTTTAAATAATGGATATGTTAAAGCATCATATACATCCAGCAATTACGCGGCTTTGGATGCCGGTATACAACTATCGGGCTGGAAATTAACTGTAACCGGCGGATTATACAATTTACATACACGTACAGGTTACCAGGTATATGATAACCTGATAAGTAACACCTGGCATGGCAACTTTTTTGGCGCGGTAGGTTTGGCCTATCGGTTTCAACCCAAGCGTTATGATCATACCGAAACCAAGAAGCAAAGCACTTCAACAAAGGGAGAGGAAGTTAACATCACTAATAATACCAGTACGGTACCAGGGTTAAGAGACCATGCTATTTTTACAAATCAACGTAAAAAGTAGAAGTTATAAAAAGCGCTTTAATGTGTGAGCTACTTCACGGTCTGTAACAGGCCGTGAAGCATAGCAAATTTGATTAGTTCGGGCGTATTACGTACGCCTGTTTTGCTGATCATCGATAAGCGGTGACCTTCTACCGTGCGGCGGCTGGTAAATATTCGGTCGGCTATTTCGCTATTGGTGTAACCGTCGGCAATCAGGTCCAGTATTTCCTGTTCGCGGCTTGATAGCTCAACATCGGGTGTGTCTGTATGGATTATCGGTCGTTCTCTCACCAGTCTTTCACCAAGCCGTTTGGTTAGTCCGCTACAAATAAAATGCCTGCCCCGCGCAACTTTACGCAGGCCAAACATTAACTCGTCGGCATCGGCTTCCTTCAAAATATAGCCTAGCGCTCCCGCCCGGAAAGCATCTGATAAATAACGTGGATCTGTTTCGATAGTGAGCAGAGCGGCCTTAAGTTCGGGAATTAGCGCCCTTGCCTGGCTAATTAACTCGACGCCGCTCAAATCACCCAGATGGAGATCAGTCAACAGTATGTCGGGGCGTAAACCGCTGGTAAGTATGTGCAGGGCCTCGTTAGCTGATGCTGCGGTTTCTACGCGGTTAACCTCGTCTTCTTTACTTAACATTTGCCGTAAGCCTTCGCGTACTACCCCATGGTCCTCGGTCAGCAAAATATGCATTGTGTGTTTGTTAATATTTTAAACTTTTAATAATAATCTTTTAATTAGAACAATAGCTATAAGAAGCTGTTGCCGGAATAAATACTATTTATTGAAAAATAAATACGCATCCATCTGAGTATTTTCTGTAAAAACAACCATCTGCTGCAAAATGTTTTTAATTTGGATAAGATCCTGGCGTTATTAACCTTTCAAGGTTGGTATCCTCACTCAATCCAAATGTTATTTAAGGAGAATAATCCTTGTAAATACTGCATAGTAATCAGCGTTTTTACGAAAACACAACTATGTGTAAATTTAGAGGGTTTATTAGAAACAATTCACCGGTTTATCTGTATATAATGCGAGCGCGGTAATTGCGCCGGCTATCTAACACTATGCAAAACTCTTTACTTCCCACGCAGCAAATAGAAGAACTACAACAGAGACTAGCCGTTTACCAGAGGCGTGAACAGGACCTTAAGGAACGTGAAGAAATGCTGCAGATGGCGATCGACGGTACTAAATTAGGTACATGGGATTATCACCCTTTAACCGGAGAGCTCAACTGGTCGGATGAGTGTAAGCATATTTATGGCCTTACCGGTGATGTAAATATCAATATGGACGTATTTGTTGAACATATTTATCCTGAAGATCAGGTTTTTGTGAACCGCGCAATACACAAGGCAATGGATCCCTCGGGAGATGGTAATTATGATGTGGCCTACCGTATAGCCCGGTTTGGCGACAATAGTGTGCGATGGATAAATGCCAGGGGTAAGGTGCATTTTAACCGACAAAAACAGGCTGAACGTTTTATCGGAACCGTGGTGGACATTACCGATGCTAAAACTGCCGAAGAAAAGAATGCAAAACTTGCAGCGATAGTTGATTCATCAGACGATGCAATTGCGAGTAAGACACTTGAGGGAATTGTAACCAGTTGGAATAAATCAGCCGAACGGATTTTTGGTTATACAGCCGAAGAAATGATCGGACAATCAATACTGAAAATTATCCCCACCGACAGGCAGCATGAGGAGGCCGAGATATTATCGAAATTGAGAAGAGGTGAGCGCATGGAACATTTTGAAACCATTCGAAAGCGGAAGAACGGCGAACTGCTGGATGTTTCGCTTACCATTTCGCCCATGCGCGACTCACAGAATAATATTATCGGCCTATCGAAAATAGCACGCGACATCACTGAAAAAAAGCAGGAAGAAGTTAGAAAAAACGATTTTATTGCTATGGTTAGCCATGAACTGAAAACGCCCCTAACGTCGTTACGATCGTATATTCAGATATTGCTGACAAAAAGTAAGCATGATGAAGAGCCTTTTATGGTAAACGCCTTAAGGCGGGCCGATATACAAACCAAGAAGATGACGGCCATGATACAAGACTTTTTAAGCCTGGCTAAGCTGGAAGAAGGTAAGATATCACTCAATAAAGTCCGTTTTGATTTAAGCGACCTGATCACTGAAATTGCTGGCGATGCGCAGTATTTTACCTCGATACATACCATTAAAATCGATACTGTACCGGGTGTGATGATTCATGCCGACCGCGATAAAATAGGGCAGGTGCTTATAAACCTGGTAAGCAATGCTATCAAGTATTCTCCTAAAGGAGGGGAGGTAACAGTAGGTTTTGTGCTACAGGATAATGATACTAAAGTGGAAGTGTACGTAAGCGATAAGGGTGTGGGTATTAAACCCGCTGATCAAAAGAATCTTTTTAAAAAATTTTACCGTGTTAAAAATGAAGAGATCAAAACGATCTCGGGTTTTGGTATTGGTCTGTACCTGGTAGCCGAAATACTGCGCTATCACAATAGCGAGATAAGCGTTGAAAGTCAGGAAGGGGTTGGCTCGACGTTTCGGCTTCAACTGTCTGTAGCTTAAGCAGCTACTCTAAATTTTATATTTCATCAAGTATTTCCGGCGTTTTATGTAAAATAATTCGGCATTACTTATAGTGTGTGTTGTTTAGCGGTGTAATTCAATTAAAACACTTAAAAACAACAAAGCTATGGAAGACCACTTGCTACCTGATGACCAGCACACACCTGGAGTTAATAATGATGGTATTGACCGTCGCGGATTTTTAGAATGTATGGCCTGGGCAGGCACCGGGGTAATCTGGATGATGTCGGGCGGTATACTAAAATCCTTCGGTATGAGCCAGATGATCGATAAATCAACTGGCGTCCTGAAAAAAGGACTGGTGTTACCAAAATCGGACTTTACCTTCGCGCAGATCAGCGATAGCCATATCGGTTTCAATAAAGCAGCTAATCCTGATGTTGTGGGTACGTTAAACGCTGCTATTTCCAAAATCAATAACATGCCGATAGCGCCATCGTTCGTGCTGCACACCGGCGACTTAACCCACCTTGCCCAGGCCGATGAGTTTGACACTCTGGAGCAAACATTAAAAAGTGTAAAAACTGAGAAAATATTTTATGTACCCGGCGAGCATGATGTTACCGATAACGGTAAACTATACCTTGAGCGTTTTGGTAAAGGCACTTTAGGCGATGGCTGGTATAGCTTTGATTCGCACGGCGTTCATTTTATCGGTTTAAACAACGTTACTAATCATGTTGACGGTGGTTTAGGTTATGTTGGCCCCGCCCAGTTAAAATGGCTGGAAGCTGATCTGAAACCTTTATCTAACAGTACGCCTATTGTCGTATTCGCCCATATACCGCTGTGGGCCATTTACCCGCAATGGGGCTGGGGAACTGACGACAGCACGCAGGTATTGGCTCTATTAAAACGTTTCGGTTCGGTATCGGTGCTAAACGGGCATATCCACCAAACTATACAAAAAGTTGAAGGCAACATGACGTTCCACACGGCAAATTCGACCGCTTTCCCGCAGCCTGCACCAGGTTCGGCCCCGGCTCCCGGTCCGATGAAAGTGCCTGCCGAAAAACTACGCAGCTATTTGGGTTTAACCAGTGTGAACTATGTGGAACACAACCATACCCTGGCCATAACCGACTCACCATTAATTGAAGGCGATAAATAATTTTTGTGATGAAGAAGATAATGATGCTGCTGCTGATCATCGGCACAGCAAATATTAGCCGGGCACAGTACAAACCGGTTGAGCAGGGCTCGACCCTGAAATTTACCATTAAAAATCTGGGATTTGGCGTGGATGGCAGTTTTACAGGTTTTGAGGGAACGATTAATTTCAACCCCCAAAACCTGGCTGCCAGCAATTTTGATGTTACGGTATCCGCAACTACCGTTAATACCGATAACAGCCTGCGCGATGAACACCTGAAAGGCGATAACTTTTTTGATGTGAAGAACTATCCGCGCATTAAACTAACATCAACCCAAATAACGAACGTAAAGAGCGGTACTTATATGTTCAATGGCCTGCTCACGATGAAAGGGAAGACGAAGCCGATCAAGTTCCCGTTTGAGGCAACTCAAAGCGGGGACGGCTTTGTTTTTAAAGGCTCGTTTAAGATGAACCGCAAGGATTTTGGAGTAGGAGGCACCAGCACCGTATCCGACGAGCTGGAGGTGATGATCAATGTAGCTGCTAAGAAAGCTTAATACTATTAATATGAAGCTAAACAGAAAAGTTTGCGTTATCGGTGCACTTACTGCCATTGTAAGTATCACAACTGCGGCAACCATTAACAAAACAGCCGATGACAAGAAACCAGTCGATAAACCGCTCTATACCAATTTAAAAATATTGCCTAAGGATATCAGCTCGCGCGACCTGCAAAGTATTATGGCCGACGATTTTGAAGACGGTATAGGGGTTAGCTGCGGATTTTGCCATGCTAACAATAAAGACGGGCACGGACTGGATTTTGCCAGCGATGCCAAACCTGAGAAGGAAATAGCGCGCACCATGATGCGCATGACGCTCGACCTGAATAAACGATGGTTGAAGAACAAGCACCCTAAACTGGGGGATGCCGGCCTGGTGGTGCAATGTACAACCTGTCACAAAGGTCAGCCTTTCCCGGACGGTGCCGAACCCAAATGATTGATTATCTTTAACGTGGATTTGAAAAGTGTTTTTGAGAAGTAACAAGGTAATATATCATCTAGGGTTTTGGCTGCTGGCGTACCTGTTCTGGATATTTATTTTCAGAAATGGTACGCTGGTGCTTACCCATGCCCTAACTATACAATTTTGTTACCTGATATTTATCGCGGGTAACTACTACTATAACTCACTGTTTACGGTACCCGTACTGCTTAACCGGAAAAAATACCTGGCCTTTGGGCTGTGTTTTTTGGTCGGGATATTGGCCGGGGCGCTGGCGCGGGTACCTGTTTCTTACCTGGTTAATAAATATCTTTTCAGGGTTGATGTCAGCCAGTTTAATTATGGCAAAGTTTTTTCGGATTCGTTTGTGAATATCTTGTTTTGGGTGGTGCTGATACTGGTTACCAAACTCATTGCCGAAAAAATAAGCGCGCAGCGCTACATTGAGCAAATTGAAAAAGAAAACTCGGATAACGAGCTGAACTTTTTACGGGCACAGTTTAACCCGCATTTTTTGTTCAACTCCATTAACTCGATATACGCGCATATTGATAAAACCAACAAACCTGCGCGCGAGATGCTGCTGGTATTTTCGGAAATGCTGCGCTACCAGCTTTATGAATGTAACGTTGAACAGATAGAGCTTGACCGCGAGATCAACTACATGCGCAATTACATATCGCTGCAGAAGGGCAGGGTAGATGAGCGGATTAATGTATCGTTTTGTGCCGAAGATGTGAAAGGCAATATTAAGGTTGCCCCATTGATCTTTATCAATTTTATTGAAAATGCCTTTAAATATGTGGGTTTTAATGAAAGCCGCGATAACATTATCGATATCCAACTGAAGTTTGTGGATGGTAACCTGTATTTCAGGATATTTAACACCAAGGATTCGTTTATTAATCATGCCGAAAAATCGTCGGGGCTGGGTATCGCCAATACTAAACGCAGGCTTGAGCTGCTGTATCCTGATAAGCATACTTTGAAGATTGCCGAACGGGAAAATGATTACACTGTTGAATTAACCCTACTGAAATTATGGTTTTAAACTGCGTAATAGTTGATGATGAGCCTATAGCCCGCAAGCTTTTGCAGGAGTATATTGAAGAGACCGATTTTTTAAATTTAGTAGGCATTGCCGAAAATCCGCTTAAAGCCATCAGTATTATTAACAACCACCCTACCGACCTGATCTTCCTGGATATCAACATGCCGAAAATGAATGGCATGGAATTTCTGCGTTCGTCGGCCAACCTGCCTATGGTGATCATGACCACCGCTTACGGGCAATACGCTTTGGAAGGGTTTGAAATGGCTGTGATAGATTACCTGGTTAAACCGTTTTCGCTGGAGCGTTTTATTAAAGCGAGCCAGAAAGCCTTAGAACTTAAAAGCCTGAAACAAAAACCGGCTATCGCTACCGAAAAAGCAACCGACGAGTATTTTTATGTGAAATGCGACGGCAAGATTGAGCGCGTGATGTATAACGAACTGTTGTATGTAGAAGCGATGGCCAATTATGTAACGCTTTATACAGATAAAGGCAAATTGATTGTTTATCTAACTATTAAAGGCATTTTAGAGCAATTACCGCCCGAAAAATTTGTGCAAGTGCATAAAAGCTATATTGTTAACGTTGGCCGCATCAATACTATCGAAGGAAATGTGCTGCATCTGGGCAACAGCAAAATAACAGTTAGCTCCAATTACAATGAAGACGTGATGAATAAGATATTAAAGGATAAATTTATTAAGCGTTAATGTTTGTCCGGCGCATCATCGCTATCTAATTCCATCTTTTCCTGGTAATCTAAATTGAGCTCGGTTTCTATCTTGTCCCTGGTAGGGCGCAGGATAATAAAGTAGACTATAAGTAGCCCTGAGATACCAATTAACAATAGGTTGCCTGTGAGCAAATAACTCACTATCCCGAAAAGCGAAGCGCCCTCGAGCATGGCAAACCTGATAATCATGGCGGTTTGATACCCTGCAACTTTTTGTTGAACTGTGGGTTTCTCTATAGCCGCCCCAATTTGCTGCCTGAATAAAAAGTTACCTAACGCATAACAAGCGATAGCTATTATCGGAACAACAAAAACAAAAGGGTCGTTGTGGTTGATCCAATAAAACGTATTCGGCGGTGATATATTATAACTTACTATGGCGAACAGGACTTGTCCGGCCAATAATCCCATGTGCAATATGGGTATGGTTTTTAGCATAGCCTTTGCAGTTTGCTGCGTGTTTTGGTAAGAGGGCATTTTAGTGTTCGTTAGGTTGTAAATCGTTGTGTAATATTAACTGAAAAAATTTTAAATCGAGCCATTTGCCGAATTTATAGCCTACTTGTTTAAAATGGGCGGTTTCGGTAAAGCCAAATTGCTGATGTAACAGGATGCTGCCTGTATTATCGGTATCGATGCCGGCAATGATGGTATGGATAGGTTGTGTTGAGGCATAATCTATCAGCACCTGTAACAGTTGGCGGGCGATACCCTTGCGGCGAAAATCAGGGTGTACATAAACCGAATGTTCAACGGTGTATTTGTAGGCCTGCCATGCCCTGAAAGGCCCGTACGAAGCAAAACCGGCAATATGCTTATCAACCACCGCTACCCAGACAGGGATGCCTTTGGTTACTTTATCATTAAACCATTCCAGCCGCATATCGGGTGTATGGGTTTGGTATTGATAAACGGCTGTAGTATTGAGGATAGCATCGTTATAAATATCGAGGATACCTTGCAGGTCGCTTACGGTGGCTTGGCGGATGGTGACTGGATACATATCCATAAATTTACAGAAAACCCGCTTAAAAACAATAGATGCACTTGGTTTTATCATACCATTTGGTATATTTGCGTATGAGTAAAGGCTTGTCAAAATCTGAGCGTACCCGCCAGTTCATTATCGAAACTACTGCAGATATTTTTAACACCAAGGGATACGTAGGTACTTCCATGTCGGACCTGACGGCGGCTACCGGACTGACCAAGGGCAGCATTTATGGTAATTTTGAAAATAAGGAAGAAGTAGCGCTGGCAGCTTTTGATTATAACCTTGAAAAACTGCGCAAGATCATCTTGCAACGCATGACCAGCGCTACCACTTATCAGGATAAGCTGATGGTTTATGCCAGCGTTTATCATAGCTTTAAAAAAGGCCCTTTCCCTGAAGGTGGCTGCCCGATACTGAACACCGCTGTCGAGGCCGATGATACAAATAACTTATTAAAAGACCGCGCATCAAAAGCGGTGATACGCTGGCAAAAAAGTATCATCAACCTGATACAGGGAGGCATTAATTCGGGCGAGTTTAAAAGTACCGTGGATGCTAATAATGTAGCTTTATCAATGATCGCTTTGATAGAGGGTGGGATCATGATCGCAAGGGTGACCAGCCAACCGGCCAATCTGGATGAAGTATTGAAGACAGTAAGCAAATTGATAGAAGGATTAAGGACCTAATTTTTTTTTGACATTAAAAATACCATTCGGTATAAAATATTGTTTACTATTGCGCTGGCAAATTCAATAAAGTTTAATGATGAAGTGCGGTAGTTTATGATTTGCTTGCGGTAAAAATATACCAATTGGTATGAAAATAAACTAAGTCATGAGTGAATTTAAACGAAAACTGCTGATCGTCACCGTGATAAGCGCGGCGATTATGGAACTGATCGATACCTCGATTGTGAATGTGGCATTGAGTTATATGAGCGGTAACCTGGGTTCGACACTGGAAGACACCGCCTGGGTGATCACAGCCTATGCCATTGCCAATGTGATCATCATCCCGATGACAAGTTTCTTGACCAATATATTGGGTCGGCGCAAGTATTATATCGGTTCGGTGATCCTGTTCGTGGTATGTTCGCTGATGTGCGGGCAGGCCGGGTCGATATGGATGCTGGTGTTCTTCAGGTTCTTGCAAGGATTGGGAGGTGGAGCTTTGCTGTCGGTATCGGCGGCGGTGGTATATGAGCAGTTCCCAAAAGAGAAGGTGGGTATAGCCAGCGCTTTGTTTGGCATCGGCGTATTTATCGGTCCGACGATTGGCCCTACATTAGGTGGTTTTATTACTGAAAATTATTCATGGCCATGGATATTTTACATCAATGTCCCTATCGGTATTCTGGCAGCCATATCCTGTTACTTCTTGCTGCCAGAGTCGGCCACTAAGGCGCAGGTCAGCAAAGTAGATTGGCCCGGCATCATCCTTCTTACGGCTGGTGTGGGAAGTTTACAAACTGTACTGGAACGCGGCGAAACAGATGACTGGTTTTCGGCAGGTTATATCATTTTTTTGAGCGTAGTAGCGGCGTTTTCGCTCATCGCCTTTGTGATATGGGAGCTTCGTGTGTCCAACCCGGTAGTGAACCTGAAGGTGTTAAAAAGCCGTTCGTTGAGTGTGGCCGCCGTGCTCACCTTTGTTACAGGCAGCGGCATGTTCACCTCGATATTTTTAACGCCGGTAATTGCACAGCGGCTGCTCAACTTTACACCCTCGCAAAGCGGGATGCTGCTTTTGCCGGGTGCTGTTTTAGCGTTGGTGGCGCTGATCATCACAGGCAGATTGCTACAAAAAGGAGTATCGCCGGTATTAATAACTGCGATAGGCTTTTTGTTTTTTATTTATTTCAACGCTAAGATGTCGGGTATGAGCTTTGATACTTCGGCAAGGGAGATCAGCCTTACATTGATCTTCAGGGCTGTAGGCATGGCATTACTGACCGTTCCGCTAAGCACATTGGCGGTATCTACCCTGCAACCGAAGGACATGCCACAAGGAACAGCGCTCAACAATATGATGAGGCAACTGGGCGGCTCATTCGGGATATCCATCATCAACACCTATGCTGCAAGGCGTTTTGCATCGCACCGTACGGATATGGTATCGCACCTGACGGCCGGTAATCAGCTGCTGGTTGATCGTATCAATAACTACGCGGTCAACTTTCACCAAAGAGGGATAGACTGGATGGGCGCACGTGAAAAGGCGATAAAACTGATCGATACTATCGTGGTAAAACAATCAACATTGTTGAGCTATCTTGATTCGTATCAGCTGATAGGCGCTTTTTTTGTACTCACGCTGCCCTTGCTTTTGCTGGTGATCAAAAAGCCCAAGGGTGCGAAACCAACGGTTGTGGTCTCTGATCATTAAAAGTTGCCGTGATGGTAACACGACATGATAAAGCAAGTTTTGTATTGATTGTTGATATCCAGTAGTTTACTCCATTTAATATAACAATTTTGATACCATTTGCCGGCTGCTTTAAATAATTGGCAATAATTTGGTTTATTTGTGGTTTACCCAAATAAATATATGCGTTATATCAAATTTAATTACTTCTTTTTGTGCCTTGCTACGGTTGCGCTGCTGGGACAAAAGGTACAGGCACAAACACCGGCCGACTCTACCAAATATGATCATAAAGAAACATTCGGGCCTATAACCTGGCCATTGACCGGCACTGAGGTACGCTCGGCATCGGGGCAACCCGGGCCAAAGTACTGGCAAAATCGTGCTGATTATAAAATCAAAGCAAGGCTGAATGAAACGCCCCAGGATACCACCATCACCGGCGAGGTGGCCCTTACTTATACCAACAACAGCCCGGATAAACTGGATTATCTGTGGCTTCAGCTTGATCAGAACCTGTTTAAGCCCGACTCGCGCGGGGCGGCAACCACACCGCTTGATGGCGACCGTTTTGATGTAAAAGGCTTTAGCCGTGGCGGTTATCATATTAAGGCCGTTACCGTAACTTACAATGGCAAAAGCTATAGGGTTATGCCGGTGATAGCTGATGCCCGTATGCAGGTGCGTTTAAACGCACCGCTTAATGCCAAAGGCGACAAAATTGAGATTAAAGTTGATTACGATTTTTCGATACCTTTTTATGGCGCCGACCGTATGGGCCGTAAAAAGTTTAAAAAAGGATATGTATATGAGATTGCCCAATGGTATCCGCGCATGTGTGTTTATGATGATGTAGAGGGGTGGAATACATTACCCTACATGGGGCTGGGCGAGTTTTATTGCGAGTACGGCGACTTTGACTATTATATTACCGCGCCTTCGGACATGATCGTGGTAGGGTCGGGCGACTTGCAAAACCCTGCCGAGGTGCTGACTGCCACCCAAATTGCGCGCCTTAAAGAAGCCCGGGAAAGTGACAAAACCGTGATGATTGTGAAAGAAGGCGAAGTAGGCGAGAAGGATACCCGGCCTACGGACAGGGCTGAGCTAACCTGGCACTTTAAAATGACCAATAGCCGGGATGTATCCTGGGCAGCATCCAAAGCTTTTATCTGGGATGCTGCAAAGGTTAATTTCCCGTCGGGGCGCAAAGGTATCGCCATGTCGGTTTACCCGGCCGAGAGCGCCGGTAACGATTCGTGGGGCCGGTCGACTGAATACCTGAAAAATAGTATGGAGATTTACTCGAAGGCTTATTATGAATATCCGTGGAACTCGGCGGTAAGCGTTGCCGGTGTGGCTTTGGGTATGGAGTACCCGGGCATTATCTTCTGCCTGAATAATTTAAAGAACGGTCGTCTTTGGGGCGATGTTACCCACGAGATAGGGCATAACTGGTTCCCGATGATTGTTGGATCGAACGAGCGTAAATACATGTGGATGGATGAGGGTTTCAACACTTTTATTAATGAGTATGCTACCGAAATGTTCAACAAAGGAGAATATTATAATGCCAGCAATAGGCCTGCCAAAGCAATGGCACGCACGATGCAACGCATGGTGGATCCTTTAATGACGCCACCAGAAGCCATGGGACTGGGCGAGTACGGCAACTACTATTACAAAACATCGTTAGGGCTGGATATACTACGCAATGTAGTTTTGGGTCACGACAGGTTTGATTATGCTTTTCATAATTATGTACAGCAATGGGCCTTGAAACACCCTATGCCTTATGATCTTTTCCGGTCGATGAACAACGCGGCAGGCGAGGATCTGAACTGGTTTTGGAAAGGTTGGTTTTTTACTACCTGGAAACTTGATCAGGCTATAACCAATATAACTTATGTAGATGGTAAGCCCGAGAAAGGCGCTTTGATCACCTTGCTGAACAAAGAAAAACTGGTAATGCCGGTTGATATAAAGATTGTTCAAAGTAATGGTAAAACTGAAGTCGTTCATCTGCCGGTTGAAATATGGCAACGTGGCGCAAGCTGGACGTTCAAATATCCATCAACAACGACCATTGACGAAGTTGTTTTAGATCCGGACAGCCAGCTGCCGGATATCGATCTTAAAAACAACACTTTTAAGCCAGGCAAATAATCCGGCAAAAATAAAAGCCTTCCAATTTCGGAAGGCTTTTATTTTTATGGCCTGTATAACCCACAGGTTAAAGAAAGAAATATGGCTTCGGCCGGTTCATTTTCGAACAATCGGCCTCAGGCTTTCTGATAATCCAGCGTAGCGTAATAACGCAGGCTATCGCAAAGTTCGTCGTCTGTGCAAATATTATCGATCACGCATTCGCCTATTTGTGCTAGCAGCGAGCAGTTGATCTTACCGTTTACATTCTTTTTATCCTTTTTCATGATATTGTTGAGGAAAGGATAGCAGTTTTCGTTGATCTCGTACTTGCCATAAAGGCCGAGCAGAAAATCGATGATAGCGTGCATTTGGTCAAGCGGCAAACCGGCTTTCTGGTGCGATAGCCAGGTTTCGCAGATCATGCCGGCTACCACGGCCTCGCCATGTGTAAGCGGGTTTTCGTCGTTATCCAACGAGTAGCTTTCGATAGCATGGCCAATGGTATGGCCGAAGTTTAATATCTTGCGTAAGCCGCGCTCGGTAGGGTCGGCTATTACTACTTTGTTTTTAATTTCGATAGAATCTTTTACCAGTTGGGCGCTTGGGTTTTCCAGGTCGCTGTTTTGAAGCAGGTTCCAATAGGCGGCATCGGCTATCAAACCATGTTTCAGCATTTCGGCCAGGCCCGATCTGATCTGTCTTTCGGGCAAGGTACTTAAAAAGGCATGTTCAATAAATACGGCCTTAGGCTGGGTAAACGTGCCGATGATATTTTTAAGGTTGAAGATATCGATACCGGTTTTACCTCCTACCGAAGCATCCACTTGCGAAAGCAGGGTAGTAGGGATGTGTACAAAATCGATGCCTCGTTTATAAGTTGATGCGGCAAAGCCACCCAGATCGGTAACTACACCGCCGCCTAAATTAATCAGTAAAGCATTACGGTCGGCGCCAAAATCAATCAGGTTTCTCCAAATGCCTACGCAAAAATCAATGCTTTTGCTTTCTTCACCCGCGCTGATTTCAATCAGGTCGAAGTCAGGATTGCGCATCAGCCGCTCTTGCAAATAAGGCAGGCAAAACTTGCCGGTATGCTCATCGGTCAGTACAAAAACCTGGGTGTATCTGCCCGCGCTGATAAACTCGTCGAGCCCGTTGGTGATGTGATCAAAATATATAGGGTAACTAATACTGTCTAACTTATTCATTGAGGGGGGGAATTATTGCACTGTGATTTTTTGGTCTCTAAACTCAACTATATCTCCGGCGCGCACTTTAAGGCGTTTGCGGGTATCAACCTGCCCATTGTATTTTACCTCGCCTTCCATAACGGCAATTTGCGCCTCGCCGCCCGTGGCAACCAGGTGTGTGGCCTTTAATAATTGGATCAGGTGGATATAGTCTTCGGTTAGTTTAAACTGTATCATTAATATGGCAAAAATAAACTATTCATTGGATAATGGGTTATAAATTATGCGCATTTTGTAAATTTGCATCATGCTGACCCATAACGACAATGCCCCCCTAGGGGGTACCGAACTTTCTTTTGAAAACACCGAGATCGCCTTCCGCCACACATCCAATTCATCATTAAAACGTGCATGGTGGCTATTTAAGTTTATCAACATTAATTTTTTTGTTAAGGTTGGCCCCGCGCTTACCAACTTCGCCCTGGCTATACACCTGCCAATTAAGGGCATTATACGTAAAACCATCTTCAAACAGTTTTGTGGTGGCGAAACTATTGCCGAGTGCGATGCTACCATTAAAAATCTGGCCGAGGGCAGTGTAGGCACCATTCTCGATTATTCGGTAGAGGGCGAAGATGAAGAACATGTGTTCGATGCTACCCGCGATGAGATCATCCGCACCATCGAGCGCGCCAAAGGAGATAGCGCTATTCCATTGACTGTATTTAAGATAACCGGCGTAGGACGTTTCTCTTTGCTCGAAAAGCTGAACGGCAAACAGCAACTGACCACCACCGAGCAGCAGGAGTGGGAGAAAGTGCAAAGCCGGGTACGAGCCATTTGCCAGAAGGCGCATTCGATGGATATACCGGTGATGATTGATGCTGAAGAGAGTTGGATACAGGATACTATTGATCTATTGGCTTTGGATATGATGCGCGCCTTTAACCGCAACCGCGCAATAGTTTACAATACTTATCAGCTGTACAGGCATGATAAACTTGCCTCGCTGAAGCACGACCACTCGGTTGCCAAAACCGAAGAATTTTACCTGGGCGCCAAGCTGGTGCGCGGCGCTTATATGGAAAAAGAACGTAAACGCGCTGTCGAACTCAATTACCCGTCACCCATACAACCCGATAAAGCCGCTACCGACAAAGACTATAACGAGGCGCTTAAATTTTGTATAGCCAACATTAACGAGATAGCTTTTGTAGCCGGTACACATAACGAGGATAGCTGCCGTATTTTAACCGAACTGTTAGCCGTGGCTAATCTCGATCATAATCATCCGCATGTGTACTTTTCGCAGCTTTTAGGTATGAGCGATAACCTGAGCTTTAACCTGGCGCATGCCAGCTATAATGTAGCCAAATACGTACCTTACGGACCGGTAAAAGCCGTGTTGCCCTATCTCTTCCGCCGTGCGCAGGAGAATACCGCTATCGCCGGGCAAATGAGCAGGGAGTTAAGTTTGATTACGAAGGAGAAGAAAAGGAGAGGGGTTTAAGTCCAGAGGTCAGTAAAGACCGAAAGTTTCTTTTCGCCTCATTGCAGGACACTTGCAAGTCCGCTTGTCCTATGTAGAGATTGCTTCGTCCCTCGCAATAACGTTTTTAGTTTTCTACTCTCCCCAAACTGTAATCACCATGTCCCGTTCGCCGCCGTGGTCGCGGTGCTCACACAGGTAGATACCCTGCCATATGCCTAACGCCAATCTGCCATTGCGGATAGGTATCATTACCGAGCTTCCCAGCATGGCTGCCTTCAGATGCGCGGGCATATCGTCGGGGCCTTCGTCATCGTGGCGGTAATCGGGATCATTTTCGGGCACAGTTTTATTGAAATACATTTCAAAATCCTGCCTCACGGTAGGGTCGGCATTTTCATTGATGGTGAGCGACGCCGAGGTATGCTGGATAAACACCTGGCACATGCCGGTTTTGATCTGGCTGATCTGCGGTATGGCATACACCACTTCGGATGTAATGATATGAAACCCGCGCCTGCGCTGATTAAGTGTTAATGCCTGTTGGAATATTTTCATGCCCCTTAGCTAACAGATTTAATACCAATTATCGTGCAGAGAAAAGGGTGTCATTCTGAGCTTGTCGAAGAATCGAGCGCAGAGGCCCACACCCACTATGGTTCGACAGGCTCACCATGACACTCTACTATTTAATTTTTAGCACTTACGCCGTATACCCCAATATCTTCAGCACCTGCTTGCTGTTTTGCTCCTCGCCGAATACCTCGAAGTTAAAAGTCTCGTCGCGGTTACGGCGGATAATCACATGCTTTGGTGATGGCAGCAGGCAGTGGTGTATACCGCCATAGCCACTCAATACTTCCTGGTAGGCGCCGGTATGGAAAAACGCCAGGTATTGCACCTTACGCGTTTTTGGCATAAATACGCTGTTCATGTGCGCTTCCTGGTTATAATAGTCCTGTCCGTCGCAGGTAATACCGCCCAGGTTAACACGCTCGTACTCGGCATCCCAGTTGTTGATAGGCAGCAGGATATATTTTTGGTTCAGGGCCCAAACATCAGGCAGATTGGTGATGAACGAACCATCCAGCATCAGCCAGCGCTCGCGATCATTTTGCTGTTTACGGCCCAGTACTTTATAAATAATGCCCGAGGCTTCGGCCACGGTATATTTACCAAACTCGGTAATAATATCCGGTTCAATAACATCATGCTCTGCACAGATCTCTTTAATCCGGCTCACAATCTCGTTCACCATGTACTCGTAATCAAAATCAAACACCAGCGAGTCCTTAAACGGCATACCGCCACCGATATCCAAAGTATCCAGATCGGGATTGATCTTTTTTAGTTTGCAATACAGGGTAACGTATTTTTCCAGCTCGTTCCAGTAATACGGCGTATCCGATATACCTGAGTTGATAAAGAAGTGCAACAGCTTTAGCTTAAAGTTGGGGTTGGGCTCGATCTTGTTATAATAAAAATCGATGATGTCCTCCATACGGATACCCAAACGCGAAGTATAAAACTGCGAGTTTGGCTGCTCCTCTGCCGCTATACGGATGCCGAGGTTGCAGGGTGTATCCAACTCAACCTCGTCATCATAAATGTTAAACTCTTCCTTGTTATCCAGTACCGGGATAATGTTTTTAAAACCATCGTGCAGCATATCTACGATGTACTGCTTGTATTGGTAGGTTTTAAAACCGTTGCATATCACGGTCATATCCTTGGTGAGCACGCCTTTTTTCTCCAGCGCGTCGATCATCGGCATATCAAAGGCCGACGATGTTTCCAGGTGGATATCGTTCTTCAGCGCTTCTTCAACAATATGCTTAAAGTGCGAACTTTTGGTGCAATAGCAATACTTATACGTACCGCGGTAATTATTTTTGATGATGGCCTGCTGAAACAGGATCTTGGCCTGCTGTATCTTTTTCGAAACAATAGGCAGGTACGTGAAACGCAAGGGCGTGCCATACGTTTCGATCATTTCCATCAGGTTTAGATCATGAAAATATAATTCATCATCATAAACCTCAAAACCGTCTTGTGGGAAGCCCACGCTCAGGTCGATAAATTCCTGGTAACTCTGCATTTATTGATCAAATAAAATTTGCGCAAAAATGTAATTTTTAAATGGAAAAAAACCTAATCGCTATCAGATTTTTAATGGAGTGAATGTAATTTAATTGTGAGGGTGATTTGTCCATAGTCTATGGTTCATGGTCAATAGTAATGATAACATTATAAAACTATGGTCCATTGACTATAGACTATCGACTTTCACCGGCAACCTCACCTCCGCTATCATACACCTCGCGCTGCCGCCACCGTTGCTTTCAATAGTTTGCAGATCGGCATAAACCAGTTTACAGTATTTCTCAAGGTGACTTATTTGCTGCGGGGTTAAGCTACGGTACGCGCTGGCCGACATCACCAATATGTGTTCACCTTTGGCGTTCTTCAGCTCCAGCATATTACCGGCAAAGGCGTTCATTTGTGTTAAACTGATATCTGCAATTTCCTTACCTGTAATATTAAAGGTGTCGATCAGCAGTGCGCGTTCCTCCTCATCGGTAACCGAATCCAGGCAGATCACCACAAACTTTTCACCCATACACATCAGTACATTGGTATGGTATATGGCTTTGCCCTGTTCGTCAAAAGCATGAAACATGATGGAGCTGTAACCGCTTTCTTCACAAAACTCACCTAATACCACTGGATTGGTTCGTGGTGATATACAGGCATAGGCGATCTTGTTTTCACGATCAAGCACCATGCTGCCCGTGCCTTCCAGAAATTGCTGCTTACTTTCAAAATGACTCAGATCTTCAATATGTTCTATATAAAAATTATCTTCCAGTTCCCTGATGATATCCTCGCGGCGCTCCAGCCTTCGATTTTTAGCTTGCATAGGGTACAGAAACACTTGCCCGTTTTCGTGGAACGACACCCAATTATTCGGAAATATCGAATCGGGCGTATGCGGATCTGGCGTATCGTCAACCACTATCACGTTAACTCCATTGTCGCGCAGCTTAGCAACAAGAGCGTCAAACTCTTTCAAAGCTTCCTGCTGTACATTTTGCTGATCGATACCCTGCTGTTGAAAGGCATTGCTCCCGGCCGTTTGTGCGTTAAAGCCAAAGCGTATCGGGCGTATCATTAACACTGTAGAGTTCACTGGTTTATTTGTCATTAGTTCATTGGTGTTTAATGGCAATAATCATGGTTGAGCTAAATTTTTTGCGCTTTGTTAAGACTAATGGCCAATGAACTATTGAACCAATGAACTCCTAAAAACCGGCATACTCATACAATGAAAACCACCTCGTGCACGCGACAGTTCCGACGATGGCATCAATATCAAAGTATCTTCCAAAGTATGTGGCTGCAATTCATCGGCCTCAAATTTTTCTAACAGGTCGCACACCTTAATAGTTTTAAAGCCACTCTTCACAAAGGCTTCAACAGTTTTATCATTACGATCGTATCCCAAAACCACACCCTCTTTCAGCGCCAGCAGGTTACAACTGTCCGTCCATTGTTCCCGTGCATCATAAGGGAACTTATTGTTGCCTGAATAAATGAATTGCGTAGGCTCGGTACTTTTCAGGTCGTTTGTACTGATATCGTCCAGCAGTTCCTCTAAACTGGCGAATAATCTCGGCTCATCAATACGCCCTTTTTTAAACTGCACGATCTCAGGCTTATCCTTAGCTTTGCGGTCGGCAAAATAAGCGATCGGGTCGCTGTCTTTTATGGGGCGTTCGGCTATGGATAATGATCCCAGCAGTACCCAAACATTGCGCTTTACCTGCGTGAAAATGGTATCGATATGCATAAAATCGCGTTTATGCGGTATCTTTACCACAGTAACCTTGTCTACTACATTGTGCTCAAACAGTAGTTTGATAGCCGCGTTGGCGCCAATGGTCGATGTCCGCTCGCTACAACCAATAAGCACATGGTTAGGGCTTACTACCATCACATCGCCACCTTCAAGGGTGGTTTTCTCACCGCTGTCCTCACCGGGGCGTAAAAAGCTTTGCATGCTTTCGGGTATCTCCAATATCTTGTCGCGGTAAGCAGCAAATAAAGGATGGTTGAATAAAATATAGCGCATCAGCAAAGTTTCTCTCGCACGTGCCTGTTTGGCCGGCTTGTTAATCAGGATATGCCCGTTAATAGCAATGCCGATATCCCGCGAAAATATAAAGTTGGGGATAGGCGCGAAGATCATCTTCTCGCTGCCTTCTATCGATCCCGATATCAATATCTTGGCCAGTTCTATTGGCGATGTATCGATTAATGTTTGCTGTAAACCATAGGTGCAATTCTCGATAGCGCATACCGAAGCGATCAATTTTTCACGAATACCTTTATCCTGCAAAATATCCGATAACAGGGTTTGTATCTCGATTACCCGGGTCGACGCATGAAAATTTTTATCATCCGGTTTAAAAAATGCCCGGTTGTTTTGGGGCGAGTCGATCCTGGCCAGCTTACCCTTGATCTTGTCAGGGTCCAGAAAATACATCAGCACTTTCACATAATGATCGTACTCGTTGCGGCGCACGGTGTCCAGGTGCACAATATCCTCAAAAAGCCAGTCCTGCGCCTTGCTTGGCACAACTTTGCCCAGGCCACTGTCCGGACTGTGAATCAGTAAACAACGCAGGTCGCCAATTTCCGAGCCTACATCTATCTTAAAATCTGGTCTTGTTAACGTCATACAAAAAGGTAGTAAACAAAGCTATTTATTAATTTCGGATTTCGGATTTTCGATTTCGGATTTGTCTTATAGCAATTTCATACGGCCAAAACCAAACTTCTTTCTGACTTTCGGACTCCCTGTCTTCCAGACTTTCAGACTAAATTCTTAATTTTGGCGGATGGATTTCATAGTTGATGCAACTCTCCGGGCAGTTAAAGCCTTATACAATACCGATATTACCACCGCCGATATAACCCTGCAGCAAACCCGTAAGGAGTTTGAAGGGCAGGTTACCATTGTTACCTTTCCATTCACCCGCTTTTCGTGCAAATCGCCCGAACAAACGGGTACCGAAATAGGCGGATACCTGCAGCGCGAACTGACCGAGGTGTCCGCATTCAACGTTATTAAAGGTTTCCTAAACATCAGCATAGCCGAATCCTACTGGATCAACAAACTATATACCGAAATCACTCAACCTGCTTTTGGCATCAGCGCGCCAAAAGGCGAAAAGGTAATGGTAGAGTATTCATCGCCAAACACCAACAAGCCGCTGCATTTGGGCCACATCCGTAACAACTTATTAGGGTATTCGGTTGCTGAAATATTAAAGGCCAACGGCTATGATGTAGTGAAAGCTAACCTGGTAAACGATCGCGGTATCCACATCTGCAAATCCATGTTGGCCTGGCAATTGTTCGGTAACGGCGAAACACCCCAGTCGAGCGGCTTAAAAGGCGACCACCTGGTAGGTAAATACTATGTGGTTTTTGATAAGGAATATAAAAAGCAGATCGACGAACTAAAAGCCGAGGGCCAAACGGAAGATGAAGCCAAGAAGAACGCGCCGCTTATCATCCAGGCCCAGCAAATGCTCGAGCAATGGGAGGCAGGCGATGCCGAGGTTATTGACCTGTGGAAAACCATGAACGGCTGGGTTTACGCAGGCTTTGCCGAGACTTATAATAAACTTGGGGTTGATTTTGATCAATACTACTACGAATCTGACACCTATTTATTAGGCAAGGATATTATCGACGAAGGTTTGGCCAAGGGTGTTTTTTTTAAAAAGGACGATGGTTCAGTGTGGATCGACCTAACCGCCGAGGGGCTTGATCAAAAGCTGGTGCTCCGCGCCAACGGCACTTCCGTATATATTACGCAGGATTTGGGCACCGCCCAGTTAAAATACGACCATTACCACATGGATAAATCCATCTACGTGGTAGGTAACGAGCAGGATTATCACTTCAAGGTGCTTTTTCTCATCCTGCAAAAACTAGGTAAAAGCTGGGCGAAGGGTTTGTATCACTTGTCATACGGTATGGTCGACCTGCCTTCGGGCAAAATGAAGAGCCGTGAAGGTACCGTGGTTGATGCCGACGACCTGATGGATGAGATGGAGCAAACCGCCAAAACCCATACCGAAGCTTTGGGCAAGGCAAACGATTTTGCTGAAGAAGAAAAAGAGCAACTGTATCACACCATCGGCATGGGGGCTTTAAAATTCTTTCTGCTAAAGGTTGAGCCAAAAAAGCGTTTGCTGTTTGATCCGGCCGAGTCGATCGATTTTCAGGGACATACCGGCCCTTTTATTCAATATACCCACGCGCGTATCCGTTCGGTACTCAACAAAGCTGGTTATGCTGCAAATAGCGAAGGATATAACCAACCGCTCGAAGCTGCCGAAATGGATCTGATCCTGGCGTTAAACCAATACCCTGAAGCCATTATGCAGGCCGCCCGCGATTACAGTCCGGCTATCATTGCCAATTATGTATACGACCTGGCTAAAACCTATAACCGCTTTTACCAGGATAATCCAATATTAAAAGATGAAGTGCCAGCCGATATGCGTCAGTTCAGGCTAATATTGTCTGCTGCTTCGGCAAACATCATTAAACACAGCATGACCTTGTTGGGTATTACTGTTCCAGAAAGAATGTAGGTTGCAGATGTGCAAATAACTTAATGTGCAGATATGCAAAGAAGAGGCCCTTTATTTTCAAACATAGTCTAAACAACAAAAAAGCGCCCTGTAAACAGAGCGCCTTGCTCCTTATGATGTAGGGGGGAGTGAGTGCTCATCCTTCATCACTCACTATAATCATTGCCAATGCCCGCGTACCCAGGCGTAACCGCCACGGGTTTCGCGCCAGTGCCCTTCAACCCAAACCCGGCTGGTAGGGCGTTCCCAGTGGCCCTGTATCCTTACATAATGATCACCTCGCCATTCCCATTCGCCGGGTATCCAAACTGCGTTAGGGTAGGGTGCTACCGGGCGCTCATAAACTACATCGGCAGGGCGTTCGCGTACAACAAATTCTCCTCCGGCGCATCCGGCAAGCATACTTGCCGAGGCCGCTAATATGATGCATAATTTTGGTATCGTTTTCATCGGTATATATATTAGTTTGCTATATATGACAGATGAATTATCGAAAAGTTTAAAGATTTATTGCCACGGCCTATCGCGCAAACTTCGCCGCAACCACTAGCTCCTTGCAGCCGGCGCTGTAGTCGTAAAAACCACTGCCACTTTTAACGCCCTTATTACCAGCCGTTACCATGTTTACCAATAGCGGGCAGGGAGCATATTTTGGATTGCCAAAGCCACCGTGCAGTACATTCAATATCGCAAGGCAAACATCCAGGCCAATAAAGTCGGCCAGTTGCAGCGGGCCCATCGGGTGAGCCATTCCCAGCTTCATCACCGTATCGATTTCGCTTACACCGGCTACACCTTCATATAAGGTATACACGGCTTCGTTTATCATCGGCATTAAAATGCGGTTGGCCACAAAGCCCGGATAATCATTCACTTCAACTGGTATTTTATCCAACATTTGGGTAAGCTGCATAATGCTTTGCGTAACGGCATCAGTAGTTGCATATCCGCGTATTACCTCAACCAGCTTCATTACCGGCACCGGGTTCATAAAATGCATGCCGATCACTTTACCCGGCCGTGCAGTTGCCGATGCTATTTTGGTGATCGATATCGACGAAGTGTTTGTTGCCAGTATCGTTTCGGCAGGGCAAAGCTCATCCAGTTGTTTAAATATTTTCAGTTTCAGGTCGATGTTCTCTGTAGCCGCCTCAACAACCAGATCGGCCTGTTTTACTGCTTCGTCAATTTGGGTATAGGTTGTGATGTTTTGCAGGGTAGCTGCTTTGGTAGCTTCGTCAATAACACCTTTTGATAGTTGCCTGTCCAGGTTTTTCTCAATTGTATTTAAACCTTTTGTTAAAGCGCCCGAATTTATATCAACCATATTAACCTTAAAACCATGCTGAGCAAAACTGTGTGCAATGCCATTGCCCATGGTACCCGAACCTATAATGGTGATGTTTTTCATATTGATAATTTAACGTAAAGATATAAACAGGTAGCTGAATTCAACATTTTTGTTTTTAACCAAAAAGCAAATTAGAATTTTGGTATTATAGCCTATAACCAAATATTATATCGGGTATATAGATATGTATATTTGTCATGATTTTGTCACAATCAATAGTATTTTTAGTTTAAATAAGGTATGGTGTAAAATTCTGTAAAAAAATAGATGCATAAATACTAATTTTCCATTCAAATTTCTATTTACCCTTAATTCAAGTAAACATGAAGAAAAATTTACTCTCTCTTCTGTTTTTGACTTTTATTGCGTTTAGCGGCGCATTTGCTCAAAGCAGAAAAATCACGGGTAGGGTTATCGGAGCTGACGATGGTCAGACCTTACCGGGCGTATCCGTAAAGATTCAAGGAACAACAAAAGGTGTACAAACCGACGGAGATGGCACCTTCGTGATCTCCGCAGAATCTGGACAAGTTTTAATATTTACCTTTGTAGGCTATGCAAGTCAGTCTGTTAAGATTGGAGCAAGCAGCAATTTAGGTACAATTAAACTTGTATCCGACTCCAAAATCCTAACGGAAGTAGTAGTAGCCGATGGTTACTCTATCCAGTCAAAAAAATCGTTTGCGGGTTCATCGGCTACTATTAACGGTGCGGTGAATGAAAACAAACCATTTTCCAACCCGATAGCGGCATTACAAGGCCAGATAGCAGGTGTTAACGTGAGCTCAAACTCGGGTCAACCTGGTGCTAACCTTCAGGTGCGCTTACGTGGTGTTAACTCAATCAGCTTAAGTTCACAACCGTTATATGTTATTGACGGTATGATCATTAATTCGGGCGACTTAAGTAACATCACTACATCAACTAACGTATTGTCGGGTGTTAATGATAACGACATCGAAACCATCACCGTTTTAAAAGATGCTGCTGCTACAGCTATTTATGGTTCTCGTGGTTCAAACGGTGTAATTGTCATCACAACCAAAAGGGGTAAGGCTGGTAAAACCCAGGTACGTGCCGATATGGAGATTGGTACCACCAGTAACCTGTCAACCCCTGCTCCCGGAAGATCATTAAATGGCGATGAATGGGCCATGCTAACTTCCGAAGGTTTAGCCAATGCCGGTCAATCAGCAACTGCTATAGCTAGTGCAATGGCCGGTTATGGCGTTGGCGGCCCACAATACGATTGGCAGTCGCTGGTTACCCGTAAAGGCAATCAACAACAATTTAATGTGTCTATCAGCGGTGGCGGCGACAATACCCGGATATTTTCATCTATTGGCTATTATGCACAAGATGCAACTACTATCGGCTCAAGTTTAAAAAGGTTTTCGGGTTTATTAAACGTTGATCAAAACATCAACAAAAGATTTTCTGTTAGCTTTGGCCTCAACATTTCAAACACAGGCCAGTACACCCCGTCGACCGGTGGCGCTTTTGCCAGCCCTGTACTAGCTGCTTATTTCCTGCGCCCGTTCCAACAGCCATATAACGCCGATGGCAGCCTTAATTTCACCCGTACCGGAAATACTAACTTCCCCGATATCTTTAACCCATTGTTCATGGTGGCAAACGATAAAAAGTTTGACTCAGAAACCAGGGGCTTAGTTAACACACAAATAAAATGGAACATTTGGGATGAATTGAAACTTACAAGTTATGCCAGTATCGATTATATCAATCTTGAAGAATCTCAGTTCAACAACCCTATAATGGGCGATGGCCGCACTTCCGGTGGCCGTGCTTATGATTATTATGACAGGTATTTCAATTACCTGGTAAGGAATCAGCTGTCATATCGTTATAATATCCCTGTTACCGATAACTTTTATGTTGACGCAAGCGTGGGTTATGAATTTCAACGTTTCCAAAATTATTTTATCCGTACTAATTCAAATAACTTTCCCGCAACTCAACCGTTGTTAACAGCATCAGTTAATGCGTCTGTACCGGTATTGGGTAATGCTACGTTTGATAATCATAGCTTCGCATCTATTTATTCGTTAGCTACCATCAATTATAAAAACCTTTACACCTTAAGCGGTACTTTCCGTCGTGATGGTTCATCCGTATTTGGCGAAAACTTACGCTATGCTAATTTTTACTCAATAGGCGGTACATGGAATGTTGATGAAGAGAACTTCTTTAAGTCCCAAAAATACTTTTCTTCATTAAAACTGCGTTCGTCATACGGTGTAACCGGCAATGCAAGCGGTATCACTTCTTACCAGGCAAGACAAACGGCAGGGTATGGTATAAACTATAATGGCGCTAACGGTCAAAACTATAACACTATTGGCAATCCTAACTTAACCTGGGAATCATCAAATAAATTTGATGTTGGTTTAGATATTGGCTTTTTTAGAGACCGTTTGATGGTAAATGTTGATTATTATTATAATAATATCAAAGGCTTAATTCAGGATGCCCCCGTATCGTTAACAACAGGCTTTGGTACCATTAAAGAAAACATTGGCTCAATGTATAATAAGGGTGAAGAATTGACTATCAAAGGCACACCTATCCAGGAAAAAGATTTAACCTGGACAATCAACTTCAATATCGCGTTTAACAATAACCGCGTAACTTCATTACTCAATGATGCACCGATTGTAAATGGTATTACCCGTACGGCCGAAGGACAGGATATACAAACGGTATTTACCAGGCAGTGGGCAGGTGTTGACCCTACTAACGGTAAAGGTACCTGGTATGCCGATGATAGCAGAACAACCACTACTTACGATAACACGACACTATCTTTACGCCGCGACAGATATCAGCTTGATCCCAAATATTTTGGTGGTTTAAGCAATAGCGTTACTTACAAAGGTATCACGCTCACAGCCGATTTTTACTTTAACTTCGGTAACATGATCAGGGATGGCTGGAATAACTATTTGATAGACGGTAACAACTATACTTTTAACAAGTATGCTTATGCGCTTAACCGGTGGACAACCCCAGGACAGCAAACAGATGTGCCTAAATATATAGCAGGCGGAGATCCTACCAACCTGATCAACAACTTCTCAACCCGTTTTTTATACTATGATGATTACATCAGGCTAAGAAACTTAACCATCGGTTACGATGTAGCCAAAATTGATGTTTTGAAGAAATTGGGTATCAGTAAGTTATATATTTACGGACGAGGAACCAACCTTTGGACAAAAACTTACGACAGCCGTTTACCGTTCGATCCTGAAATTGGTACTACAGGTGCAAGCAACCTTGAAATTCCACAGTCCCGGACATTCACGTTTGGTATAAATCTTGGCCTATAAATATTACGAAAATGAAAAAGTTTAAAAAACTCTATATTTTACTCGCTGTTGCTGCTATTGGTGCAACATCATGTTCAAAATCATTTTTGGACGAAAAGCCACCTACAGCCGACCCCGTTGCTGATGCCATTAAAACTGAAAACGATATGGCCGATGCTGTAAATGGTATGAACAACTCTATGCGTTCTGTTAACTCGTTTGGCGCTACAATCCCGGTTCTCGGCGATTTGCTCGCCGATAACGCGTATATCAGTACATCAAATAGTGGTTATTGGAAATCAGAGCAGGATTACTCGTTTACAGCGAGCACTACTGATGTAACTAGTCCATATGGACAATGCTATTATACGATATTGCAGGCCAATCGTATAATCTATTACGGTAAAAATCTGCCTCAAACCAATAACGTTTTAGAGTTACTGGGTGAAGCCTATGCAACAAGGGCATTAAATTACCTGACATTGGTTAACCTGTACGCTACTCCGTATACTGCAACAGGTGGTTCATCTGCATTAGGTGTACCTTTGGTTACAGCTCCAACTAATATAACAGGTCCGTTTAATTTACCTGCAAGGGCTACCGTAGGTACAATTTATAACAAAATTATCAGCGATTTGGATAGTGCATACGCAATTATGCCTGTAGCATCAACCACATTGCACGCTATAAGTCCGGTTTATATGTCTAAATATGCCGCTAAAGCTATTGAAGCAAGGGCATATTTGTATAAAGGCGATTATGCCAACGCTCGTGATGCTGCCTTGGTGGTTGTTCAAAACGGTGGCTATAGCTTAACTACGGCAGCAAATCTGTCCGCTTATTGGGCTACTCCATCACCTGCAGCAGGTTCAAAGGTTGAAAGTATTTTCGAATTGGAAAATAATCTGGCCACCAATAATGGTACCAGTGGTGTTGATTATTATTACAATCAGAATGGTTATGGTCAAAACCTGATCTATTCTGATCTGTATAACCAATACACTGCAACCGATGCACGAAAAGGCTTGTTAATAAGCGGTACCAAAGCAGGTAACCCGGCCATTATCCTGAATAAATACTCAAACACCACTAACGCCACTGATAAGGATAACGTTAAAATTATACGTTATGCTGAAGTATTGTTAACATTGGCCGAAGGCTATGCATCTGCTCCAACGCCTGACCTGGTTAACGCACTGGTATACCTGAACATGGTTGCCAAAAATCGTGACCCTTCGTTTATTGGTTACACCTCTACCCCGACAACTATCGTATCTGATATTTTAAATGAAAGAAGAAAAGAACTTGTGGGCGAGGGGTTACGTTTAGCTGATTTAAATCGCCTGGGTTTAACCATCAACAGGCCGGCACAGGTGGGTATTTATTCTACATTACAGGTAATACCAACAACTAATAGCAAAAGGTTGTTGCCTATTCCACAAGCCGAAATTGATGCAAATAAGAGCACAGTTCAAAACCCAGGTTATTAATAAAAATCTATTAACAAAGAGGGCCCTGTAAAGGCCCTCTTTGTTAATTATAAAAAAGGTTAGTATAATAATTAAAGTATGAAAATCTTGGCTAACCTGTTTTTTTCGCTAGCCATTTGCCTGGTATCTTTTATAACAGTTAAGGTACAAGGTCAGCCACTTACGTATGGTAACGGTGTGCCGGTAAAGGAGTTTGATTATACCAATATACAGGGTTCGCCTTATTTATTTGACGAGTGGCATATTGGCTCTGTAGCTTTAAGCAATGGGAAATTATTCGACAATATGTTATTAAAGTATAATATTAAAGATGATGATGTGTACTTTAAAAACGCAGATGACTCGCCAATGGCGTTTAAAGATGAAGTGAAATCGTTTACCCTAATGGACGATAGTAAAAATATCCATATCTTTCGTAATGGATATGCCAGCGCGCCTGGGATAACAGATAAATCTTATCTTGAGGTAATTGCTGCCGGTAAAGTGCAGTTTTTAAAAAAAGATAGCAAAAGCATCATTGATAGCAAAGAGTACGGCTCGGCTGTTATTAATCGCCGGTTTATGGAAAGTGTGAAATATTACCTTTACATAGGCTTCGACAATGATTCGGAAAAAAGTAAAATCTTATTGGTTAAAAAAGATCAAAGAACAATTCTTGGCGCGTTAAAAAATAAAGAAGATGAACTGGCGGATTACATCCAAAAAAATGCACTTAATCTTAAAAATGAAACAGACATTGTTAAGCTTGTAAATTACTATAATACACTTATAAAGTAAATTGTTGCCCCAGCAAACTTATTATTTCAGGGGTGATGCTTTTCTGGTTTGATATTCGTACTAATAATGGCAGGTTTTGTTTCAATATCACACTCTCTGACCACTCATCACTATCCCCGTTAAATATAATCCCCTTTATCGGGATGTTTCTCGATCTTAAGGCATCTATTGATAGTAAAGTATGATTGATACTGCCCAAATAATTCTGTGATACCAGCACTACCTCAGCGCCGAGCTTTTTAATCAGGTCTATCATTAAAAAACGCTCATTTAGCGGCACCATCAAGCCACCCGCGCCTTCAATAATCAGTTGATTATCCGTTTGTGGGATGATGATCTTTTCCGGATTGATCTCCATACCATCCAGCGCTGCCGATTTATGCGGCGAAAATGGCTGCGTAAGCCGGTAAGCTTCCGGGTAAAATTTCGTTACAGGGTTCGATACCAAACTCTTTACCAGCAGTGTATCGCTGTTGTCCAGGTCGCCCGACTGTACAGGTTTCCAGTAATCGGCCTTTAGTTTCTCGACTAATACTGCCGAAACTATCGTTTTGCCAATCCCCGTACCAATTCCGGTTATAAATAAAGGTGTTTTACCCATGTATGTGTTCATTTAGTAATGTAGCCAGCGTAACAATCTCTTCCGGTGTATTAAACGCGTGCAGGCAAATGCGTATCCTTTCTGTGCCAACCCCCACCGTCGGACTTAAAATTGGCCGTACATCAAAACCTTTGCCGCGGATTATGCCGGCCGTATCAGCCGTCAATTCATTCCCTCCGATTATTATACTTTGTATCGCGCTATTGCTGTCAACTAAACCCGGCAATCTTACATGTGCTTTAAACAATGCAATATTATCTTTCAAAGCTTGTTGTTCTATTATTGATTTCTCCAGGTAATCATAAGCAATCTTAATACCCGCCAGTTGTGCAAATGCCGCCGCAGTGGTATAAATAAATGATCGCGCGAAATTTACCAGGTATTCATGCAATAGTTCGCTTCCTAAAACAATGGCGCCATGTGTGCCCAACGCTTTTCCAAATGTTACCACGGTAGCAAATACCCGTTGTTGTAAGCACAGCTCATACACTAATCCCCGGTTAAATACGCCCACAGCATGTGCCTCGTCTACTATCAGGTAAGCGCCATAGCGTTCGGTAAGCGCCAGTATATCTGTAAGCGGAGCGCCGTCACCGTCCATCGAGTAAACGCTTTCTACAGCCACATAACAATTACCTTTGGCTTGTTTTAGTTTATCTTCAAGGCTACCGAGATCATTATGTTTAAAAGTATAACGATTGGCGTAACTCAGGCGTACACCGTCAATAATGCTGGCATGTATCAGTTCATCGGTAATCACGGTATCACCGCGTTGGGGCAGGCTCGAAAATAGTCCCAGGTTTGCATCATAACCCGAATTAAATAATAAGCCGGCTTGTGCGCTATGAAATCGCGCTATATTCAGTTCTAACTGCGAGGCCAGTGCCGTGTTGCCGCTCAAGAGTCTCGAACCCGTCGACCCATTAAAATGGAAATGTTGCTGAAGATATACCGATATCGCATCACGTATTTCGCCCGAACGGGCAAAGCCCAGGTAGTCGTTCGAGCAAAAATCAACCAAGCCACTTTCTGGCTTCAGGCTGCGGTAAGTACCCGCTGTTCTGCGCTCATTAAGTTTGCTTTGAAGATATGTTTCGGCCTTATTCAATGCTATAAATTTGCGCTAAAATAATAAAAGCGGCTCAAGGCCGCTTTTATTTAACAATTAAATGTTGTTATTCCTGTGATGGAGGAGGAGTGCCACCGCCGCCACCGCCCATGCGTTGTTGCATTTGCGCGCGTCTGTCAGCTTCCCATTTATCATAAGCTTTTACCTGATCGGCGGTTAAAACGGCTTTTACTTTATCAGTAGTGGCTTTGCGCAGGGGCATCATAGCAGTCATCATCGCTTGCCTGTCGCCATTTGCAGCTGTGCGGATGCTATCCATTTTGGTAGCTTGCACCTGGAAAATAGCAGTTATTTTAGCTGTCTGATCATCATTTAAGCTAAGTGCAGTTTGTAATTGTTTTGCCTGATCAGCAGGGTTCATTCTGCCACGACCACCGCCACCCTGAGCCTTGCTCAGCGAAACTATGCTTACTACGAAGCAGCATACCATCAATAGTTTTTTCATTGTCTTTAAGTTTTTTATTGTTTATGATAAAGATAATGGCAATTGGTTTAATAGTCAACCACGTAACTTAATTGTTGCTTTGCTCCATTTTGGATATCGACCGCTGCATCTGCATCATCATGGCCGTTAAACTTTCCATAGTAGGCTCGGGTGCAGGCTGCGGCAGTTGTGTAGATATAAAGGCTTTGGCCTTCCACAGCTCCAGTATATCTTCGCCTGCAACTTCGTAAGGTTCGTATACCGGGTTGTCCGATACCAGCTTTAGTTTCTTCTGATCTTTAAATTTGTTGCCGACGCGTTTATAAACTACGCCGTCATTTTTACTTACTACCACATAGGTTTCGGCATTTTTTACATCGGCCCAGTTCTCCACATATTCAGCTATAATAATCGAGCCTGATGGCAGCGGCAGCATGGAGTCGCCTTTTATTTCAAATGCCCTGTACGTGCCATTAGTAAACATAGGCAGGTTAAATTTGGGTAGCTTGGCCACATATTCGGGGTCGGCATAGCCGTTCATATAACCGGCGCTTGCCTTAACGGGTACCAGTTCAATGTTCTCATTATCGTCTTTATCAACCGATATGCTCAACACCCGCAAATTGGCCGGGTTGCCTTTAGGTTTGGGAGCCCATTTTTCATCAATTACCTCATTTATAAAATCATCAACTGTAATTTCAAAAAACGATGCTATTTTTTTTAGCAGATCGTATTTGGGTTCGGCGCGTTCTTCTTCGTATGCACCTACCAGCGATCGTTTTATATCTATCTGATCTGCAAACTGTTGCTGCGTTAATCCCTTCTTTTTTCTGAGAAATTTAATATTTGATGAAATATTTGACATAAAATTTGGTTTTACTAAAATTGTTAGTATTTTTATGCCAATAAAATTAGTAAATTATTTTCAATCCACAAATAAAAATTATGAACAGCTTCATTTACATCATCACCGACAGAAATCGTAACTGTTTACATACCGGCATGTGTACCGATTTGCTAAAGACCTTAGACTTTTACAGCCAGATGCCCAATCTGTTTTTTGATAGTGCCCAACGGTTAAACCGCCTGGTGTATTTTGAAGAGTTTACTA
>Ga0157373_10000156_pt1 | contig 55108 bp, 48 predicted proteins | sample C65metaG_FD_113460 | JGI IMG/M metagenome (GOLD analysis project Ga0157373, IMG submission 113460) | Corn rhizosphere microbial communities from Kellogg Biological Station, Michigan, USA - C6-5 metaG | ecosystem: Host-associated > Plants > Roots > Rhizosphere > Soil | place: USA: Michigan... | reverse complement strand
TTTTCAAAATGGAAGATGAAAACTGCAATCGGCGGCGGCCCGGTTTTATTACAAAAGGGCGAAATAAAAATTACCAATAATGAAGAAAGAAAGTTTGCAGGAAAAGCAATCAACAATCATGAACCCCGGACTGCAATTGGTTATACAAAAGATCAGAAACTGATCATTTTGGTTTGCGAAGGAAGAAGCGATAGCGCAGCAGGATTGACTTTGACACAGCTTGCAAAAATTTTTAAAGACCTGAATTGTGTAGAAGCGCTAAACCTTGATGGCGGCGGAAGCAGTTGCCTGTTGATCAATGGAAAAGAAACGAATACTCCGTCATCTAAAGGTGTTCAGCGTCCTGTGCCTTCTGTCTTTTTGATAGAGAAGAAATAATTTTTTCATTCATTACACGAATTACACGATTGGCTCAGTAAACAAACAAATAATCACATTTTTATTTTTGACCACAATAATTCAATCATGTAATAATTAAATAATTCACCTCTCAAAAACTTTCTCACCATTTACAAAAGTCATCAGCACTTTTGTTTGTAAAATATCTTGTTGTGACGCATTCATGAGGTCAGTATCAAGCAAAATAAAATCAGCAAATTTTCCTTTTTCAAAACTTCCTTTTTCATCTTCTTCGAAGTTCGCTTTTGCTGCCCAGATCGTCATTCCACGAATGGCCTCTTCACGGCTTAATGCATTTTCCATTTGAAAACCTCCTTTGGGCCAGCCTTTTGCATCCTGCCGAAAAACTGCTGCATAAAAAGTTTTAAATGGCGAAATATCCTCAACAGGAAAATCAGTACCCAATGGAATCCATCCATTTTCTTTCATCAATTCTTTATTTGCATAAGAATATTTCAATCTTTCTTTTCCCAACCAATCGCCTGCCCAATACATATCTGACGTAGCGTGAGTTGGCTGAACAGAAGGAACAATATTATAATCGCCAAAATAATGGAAGTCTTTTTTATCCATGATCTGCGCATGTTCTATACGCCAGCGCTGATCATTTTTTCCTTTCAAATATTTCGCATAGATCTTCAAGATGGTTCTGTTGGCTGAATCGCCGATTGCATGAGTACACATTTGAAAACCATGTCGAGAAATCAAATTGGCCATTGAATCAAAATGTTCTTCCGGCTTCAATAAAAATCCGCTCCAATCCGGTTTATCAGAATAAGGTTCTAATAAACACGCGCCTCTGGAGCCTAACGCACCATCAGAAAATAATTTGAAAGAACAAACATTGAGGCGATCCGTTTTTATTTTCCCATTTTTAAAAAGGAAATCATAATTCTTTTTTTTGTCGCTCATCATGATGAACAATTTCATTTTTAACTCGCCGCTTTTATGAAGTGAGTCAGCGAACAAAGCATCCGTATAATCGCGGCCACAATCAACAATCGTTGTCAATCCAACAGCAAAACAATTTTTTTGTGCTTCCAGTAATGCGTCCTTTAATTGCGCTTCTGTTGGAGGAGGAACCTTATTGGAAACAAGGCTGGTAGCGTTGTCTATCAAAATACCCGTTAGCTTTCCATCTTTTACTTCCACTTCTCCCCCTTCCAGTTTGTCGCCAGCTTTTACACCCGAAAGTTCCAAAGCTTTGTGGTTGGCAATTGCAGCATGTCCATCAATTCTTGTTAAGATAACCGGTCTGTCGGGAAACAATTCATTCAGTTTTTGATTGGTTGGAAATTCTTTTACCGGCCAATCGTTTTGGTTCCAGCCCCTTCCCACCATCCAGCCATCTTTATGGTTTTTGGAATAGCTTGCTAATTTTGAAATAACCTCATCCCAGCTTTTTGTTCCTACAAGATCTGCATCACGCAAACCAAGTCCGTATGCAAAAAAATGCGCATGAGCATCAATCAATCCCGGGAAAATATATTTCCCATTCGCATCAATTTCTTCAGTTGCATCAAATTGATTGAGCAAATCTTTTGTACTTCCTGTTGCAACAATCTTCCCTTTGTCAACAGCAATTGCTTCTGCATTTGAAAAATTCTGATCGACGGTATAAACAGTGGCATTATAAACAAGCAAATCAATTTTTTGCTTTGAATTGCGTGAGGATAAAATAGTAGATGACATAAACAAATTAAAAAATGAAGAGCGAAAAATTGGTATTGAAAAATAAAAATACTCCAAAATAATTTTTTATTTTCACAGTGGAGAAGAAGTGGTATGTATTTGAAAATAAGTTCTCATTAATTCACCTTTACTTTTTAATCTCATGTCATATTTTCAATTATCACAACAGCAAATAGAAACGTATAAAAAAGACGGTTATCTCATTGTAAAAGATTTTTTGCACAAAGAAGAAGTCGATAAATTATACAAGATCGCCATCGATGATGAGACGTTAAGAAAACATGCTTTTGATTTAAATGACATGTCAGGCAAAAAAACAAAACTTACTTTATGGTACAAGCCCGGAAATGATGCATACGGACTGCTTACAAAAAGCAACCGAATGGTAAATTCTGTTGATCAATTGCTTGACGGCGAAAGCTCTGTTTGTCATTTTCACAGTAAGCTGATGCAAAAAGAACCAAAGGTTGGCGGCGCCTGGGAATGGCACCAGGATTATGGATATTGGTACAAGAACGAATTTTTATTTCCTGATCAAATGATGTCTGTAATGGTTGCTATCACTGACGCCAACAAAGAAAACGGTTGTTTGCAAGTGATAAAAGGTTCGCATAAAATGGGAAGGATCGAACATGGTTTTGCAGGCGAGCAGGTTGGTGCATCGCAACATTATGTGGATCTTGCTTTGAAAACAATGGAGCTGGTGTATGTAGAAATTGATGCAGGAGATGCGTTGTTTTTTCACAGCAATCTGTTGCATCGCTCAGAAGCCAATCTTTCTAAAAAGCCACGCTGGTCGTTAATCTCAGTATATAACCGAAGCACCAACATTCCTTATAACCAACCTTCACAATCGGCGATAGTTCCTTTAGAAGTGGTGCCTGATGAGGCTTTGATGGAATGGCAAACAGAAAATATTGGAGCCAACGCAAATTTTCTTGAAAAAGAAAAAGATGAAGCACTTAAATAAGTTTTATTATTTTGTTCCACTAAAAGAAAAATTAATTACTTCCTGATCATTTAAAAAAACAAAAATTATCATTATGAAATTAGCAATTCTTGGCTCCGGATTTATCGCTCGTTTTTATGCAGACGCATTGGTAGGTCAACGCAGGAAAGACGTGATCACAAAGGTTTACAGCAGAACCATTGAGAACGCAAAAAAGTTTGCAGATGATTATAAAGTGCCCAAATGTACTGATAGTATTAATGATTGTGTAAATGATCCGGATGTGGATGCGGTGATCATTGCTTTATCAAACGATATGCATCTGGAGTCGGTGCTGGCGTGCACTGCAGCCGGCAAACATGTTCTTTGCACCAAACCGCTTGGAAGAAATGCAAGAGAAGCTTTGCAAATGTTGCAGGCAGTTGAGAAGGCAAATGTAGTTGGAGGTTATCTTGAAGATTTGGTGTATTCTCCGAAATCATTAAAATCATTAGCTACGATTCAGAGCGGCGCAATTGGCGAAGTGATCTGGACAAAGAGTAGGGAAACGCATCCCGGCCCTCACAGCGATTGGTTTTGGGACAAAGAAAAATCCGGTGGCGGCGCTATCATTGATCTCGGCTGTCATTGCGTGGAGTTGTGTAGAAATTATATTGGTAAAAATGTTCGCCCTGTTGAAGTAATGTGTTGGGCCGATACCCGCGTTCATCCGATTGATGCAGAAGACAATGCCATTGGTTTGGTCAGGTATGAAAACGGCGCCATTGGCCAGTTTGAAGTAAGCTGGTCGTTCAGAGGCGGAATGGATCTGAGAGAAGAAGTGATGGGAACGGAAGGAACCATCTGGACCAATAATTTTTTACGCACAGGCTTTGAAATGTTCACCAGCGGCAAAGGCGGAAATTATATTGCAGAAAAAGCCGAAAGCAATTCCGGCTGGCTTTTTCCTGTCGGAGATGAATTAAATGAATTGGGCTACAACCATATGTTTACTGATATGTTTGATGCGATTGACAACAATCGTCAGCCAAAAGAAAATTTTTATGACGGTTATGTCGTGAATGCAATTCTGGATGCCGCATTTCTTTCAGCATCGGTAAAAAAATGGGAACCGGTTAATCTCGAAGATTGGCGCGGAGTTCCTGAAGAAAAAGTTCAAAAGCAAATGACCGATTATGATGAAAATTATTATTTGATCAAAGAAGAAGTGCTTCCATCGGGTGAAAAAAAGTTTATCATTAAAAATAAAAAAACCGGGTCGATAGAGAAAAGGTAAAAGAGAAAATTGGATTATTTGTTGGTTTACTGGTGGCTTTGTGAATGTATGTGATTCAAAAAAAGTATAACCTGGCAGTTCTGAAATGTCCCTTCAATTTCGCCATATTGAACCTCATTTTCTTTTAAAGAATTACATAGAAAAAATGTGGCTTTTTGAAAGCAGCGGGAAAATTCCTGTTGACGACATGAAACTGGTCGTTCCTAATGCAAATCTGAAACTTACCGTTTCTTATCAGAATGGGATTGTGGCTGCGGTAAATGGAAAAACTTTTTTGTCAAAAGAACACGACATCACGTTAACCGGATTGATCGATGTGCCTGTGATCCTTGATACAGATGAAGATGTGATTACGGAAACCATAGGAATTGAATTTAATCCGCTGGGAGCGTATCGTTTTTTTCATTTCAGCCTGAATGAAATTCAAAACCAGATTTATTCTATTCACGATTTGTTGGGCAAAACCGGTAAGCAATTGACAGAACAAATAAATGAAACAACTACAACGGATCAAAAAATAGCAGTACTGCAACAATTTCTTCTCCATCAGCTTTCGCAGCAAAATGAAGACCCTGTATTTGATTTTTGCATCCAAAAAATAATTGCATCCAAAGGAAGAATAACGATCAAGGAATTAGAAAAGAAAACCGGCTACAGCAGTCGCTGGCTGAATATGAAATTCAATGAAAAGATTGGAGTAAGCCCTAAAAATTTATCTTCCATCATCAGGTTCAAACAATATTTCCAGGCTTTTATCAATGGCGATGAAAAATCCTTTTTCAGGAATGACTTTTACGAATTGTATTACGATCAATCTCATTTCATTAAAGATTTCAAACGCTTCACAGGCCTGCCTCCTACCCGATTTGAAAAACAAATTAATGACTTCGGCGAAAGTTATTACCGGAAATAACACTTCCGATTTTTACAATTTCAGTCCAATGATTTTATCTTTTTTTGTGTCATCATTTAAAATCAAAAAAGATGAAAAATAATAATTATCACACTTCCATTGAAGTGTCTCAATCACCAAAAGAAGTTTTCAATGCGCTTAAAAATGTAAGCAATTGGTGGAGCACAGAATTTGAAGGAAATAGCGCCAAACTCAATGATGAATTTATCATTCATCATCCGGGAATGCATTATTCAAAACAAAAATTAGTTGAAGTAATTCCTGACAAAAAGATCGTTTGGCTTGTTACCGAAAGTAGCCTTGACTGGCTCAAAAATGACAAGCAGGAATGGACGAATACAAAAATGATCTTTGAAATAGAATCAAAGGATCATCATACCATTCTTCACTTTACTCATGAAGGATTACTTCCTGAAAAAGAATGTTACGCAATGTGCGAAAAAGGATGGAATCTGATCATAAATGATTGGCTGTTTCACCTCATCACTGTTGGCAGTCCTTCAACAGAAATGTCTAAAGCGGCAGAGATCCGCAATCAGCATTTTGGAAACAAAAACGATCATAAAAATTATCACAAAACCATTGTTGTAAATGCATCTAAAAAAGAAGCTTTGAAAAAGATCAGTGAGGTAGTTTGGTGGAAAGAAGACTTTAAGGGCAGTGCAGAAAAAATGGGCGACACTTTCACCGTTCCATTTGGCGAGCCTTCGTTTGTTGATTTTGTGGTAAGTGGATTGATTCCTGATGAAAGAGTGGCCTGGAAAGTTACCGATTGCTTTTTGCCCTGGTTTCAAAATAAAAAAGAATGGAACGATACTGAGGTGATCTTTGATCTTTCAGAAGAAGGAGGAAAAACTAAAATTGATTTTACACACATTGGCCTCGTTCCTGAAGCAGAATGCTATGAGGTTTGTGAAAAAGGCTGGAATGGGCATATTGAAAACCTGCAGAAATTTATTGGATAAAATATAAAACCGGGAATAGAAAATATTAATATTTCTTTGTTTACTATCCTTGCTTCCCGGCATTATATTTCGCCACCACATCATCCAGCATGTTTTTGAATTTCTCTACGTTGGAGTCGTAGCCGTATCCTTCCGGCTCAAGCCGATTTTCATGGGCGTCTAAAAAGAAATAATAAGGCTGCACATTCGCATTGTATTGCGTCACCTGCAGGTCGGCATTTTTATCGCCAAGCGTGGTAATCTTTTTATTCAATGCTTTTGAAAAATATTCTTCAGAAGGTTGCAGATCTATATTTTGTACATCCACATACAAGGACACAATCACAAAATTATTTTTCAACCGCTTCATTACTTCAGGATCACTCCAAACCTGGCCTTCCATTTTCCGGCAATTCACACAATTAATTCCGGTAAAATCAAGCATCAATGGCTTATGTAATTTTCTTGCAACAGCCAATGCTTCGTCATAATCAAAATAAGTGGTCATGCCATATTGTGTCACCACTTCCGGCTCATACATTTTCATCCTGTCATAATATTTTACAGGGTGAGGCAATGCTGTGGTTGAAGAATCATTTTGATACGAAACAGCTTTTCCTGCTGAACCTACCACAAAGTCCTGCGTTCCCATCGGCGGAAGAAAAGCGCTGATCGATTTTAATGGCGCGCCCCACAATCCTGGAATCATATAAACAGCAAATGAAAAAGAAGCGATTGCAAAGAATAATCTTGTAACACTCAGGTAAGGAATATCAAAATCATTTTTCGGTAATTCATCATCATGACTGAATTTGATTTTTCCCAAAAGATAAATACCGAGCAACAAAAAGATCACGATCCACAAACTGATAAACACTTCACGATCTAATATCCGCCAGCCTTTGGAGAGATCGGCGTTTGATAAAAATTTTAAAGCCAATGCCAGTTCTAAAAATCCAAGAGTCACTTTTACTGCATTCAGCCACCCTCCTGCTTTTCCCAACACGTTTAATTTTCCCGGAAAAAATGCAAACAAGGCAAATGGCAATGCAAGCGCGAGTGAAAATCCAAACATACCAACCAACGGTCCCCAATAACTTCCTCTTGCCGCAATCACCAATAAATTTCCAATGATTGGTCCCGTACACGAAAAGGAAACTACGACCAATGTGAGCGCCATAAAAAAGATTCCGATAAAACTGCCTGTGCTTGCTTTGCTATCGGCTTTGTTTCCCCACGAACTGGGCAGAGATATTTCAAACGCACCTAAAAATGAAATTCCAAAAATTAAAAAGATCAGAAAAAATATCAGGTTAGCGATCCAGTTGGTAGCAAGGTTATTCAATGCCGTCGGACCAAAAATAACCGTGATCAAAAAACCCAGAAGTGTGAAAATAATTACGATGGAAAGAGAATAGGAAATTGCATTTTTTATTCCTTCACTCTTGTTCTTACTTCTCTTTGTAAAGAAACTTACCGTAACAGGAATCATTGAATAAACACAAGGCGTAATTAAGGCTAATAAACCTCCTGCGAAGGCAGTAAAAAATATCCATGTTAATGATCTTGTTGCCACAGAACCGCCTGTATTCACGGCTTTCAGCTCTGAGTTGTTTTCTGAACTACTTTTTGCATCAGGCAAAACAAATGTTTTGAATTCACTTTCGCCAGGCAAATAATCCGCTCCTTTTTGATACATATAACTCACTTTTCCTTTCAGCAAAAAGCTGTCTGATAAGGAAGCCGCTATCTTTTGTTGCCATACAACAGAGTCAGTAAAAAAATGCACTTCGCTTTGCAATGACGGATCCATTGCTTTTTCCAAGTCGCCTTTAAAAGTGATCGAATCTTTTAATAATCCTTTCTGTGAAGAATCAAACTGAATGGTAGAATATAATACATCATTCGATGAATGTTGCAGCGCAAATAATTTTATGCCCCGATTGATTTTCGCATGAATGTTGAAGATGATTTCGCTGTCGTTCGCTCTTTGATAATCATAAGAAAGTTTAACTGCTGCAGAATCCTGTGAGAACGCATTTGCGGTGAGAAAAACAAAAAACAATAAAGCAAAAAGCCTGGTAAAGTTTCTCATTAAAAACTTTTTATTAAAAGAAATTATTTAAGCGCTACAGAAAATTTCTCTGTTCGTGGAGGCATGCATTGTTTGTCATTACACACCATAAATTCTACATTCACGTCAACAGAGGTTTTTACCGGAGCCTTTAATTTAACCACTTGAACAAAATCAACATTGTTTGAAAATTGTTTTACATCAATATTTCCAAATAAAGGTTCATTATGTTTTTCCATTTTGCCTACTTCTTTTGCTTTTCCTTCAATGATTACCAAAGGATTTTTTGTAAAAGTCAAACTGGTTGGAATCGGACCACCTTCAGGAGTAGTTTGAGAATAAATGTGCCAGCCTTTATCAATGTTTGCAGTTAAATGAATTTCATAAACTTTATCAGAGATCTTTTTGGAAGTAGCACTCCATTCAACCGGATTTTGAATCTGCGCAAAAAGAAAATTTGAAAACAGAAGTAAGATGGCTACGGGAATAATTTTTTTCATGACTTATTTTTAGGACTAAAATATTTTGCAAATTAATTAAAAATCTTCGACCAATTAAAGCGTCAACAGGTTTAATAACAGAAGCTGTAACACAATTCACTTCTTTTCACAAAAGATTTAGAAACGTGTGACAATCGATTCAATTTTAAAAGAAAAGAAATGATTGGTTCTACATTTCTTTAACATCCGAACTTTTACTTAAATCGTAAATTTGAGAAACACAAAAATTATGAAATCGTTTATCGGCGTCATTTTTATCGTTGCCATGTTACCGGGTTTTGTTTCGTGTGCACAGCAATCTTCCAAAGAAAATATGGAAATCAGTGCTCCAAAAAATTTATCGCAATACAATCATGCAACTTTTGCTGCCGGATGTTTCTGGCATGAAGAAGCATTGTTTGAAAGTGTAAAAGGCGTAGTGGATGCGGTTTCGGGCTATGCAGGCGGCACTGCAAAAAATCCAAATTATGAAATGGTTGAAAATGGGAATACAGGTTATGCAGAAAGTGTAACCGTTTATTATGATCCTTCTCAAATTTCTTACGCCACTTTATTAAAAGTTTATTTTGCCGGACAAGATCCAACACAAACGAACGGACAAGCTCCGGATTTTGGAAGTCAGTATCGCTCAATCGCTTTTTATGAAAATAATTCAGAAAAAGACCAAATAGAAAATTATATACAAAAATTGGATGCTTCCGGCAAATACCGCGCTCCTATTGCTGTTCAGGTAATGCCATTAACTAAATTCTGGCCTGCCGAAAAATATCACCAGGACTATGTTGCTAAAAATCCTGACAGCCGGTATGTTGAAAATGTTTCAATTCCTGAAATAAAAAAATTTCAGAAAGAATATCCTCAGTTGATAAAACCGGGCCATTTTTTTTGACGTACGGACGTTGCATGCAACGTCTGTATTTTAAACATTTTCAAACGTCTCTATTTTTAGACGTTTTATCAACGTCTCTATTCGACGTTTTATCAACGTCTCTATTTTTAGACGTTTTATCAAACGTCTCTACAAACCCTTATTTTTGCCAAAACTTTTTAATATGCAGACTCTGCTTGTTTTACACGATCTGATTCGCTGGCTGATTTTATTATTTGGCTTTTGGGCTGTAATCAGCGCTATTAGCGGCATGGCGTCAAAGAGAGAATATACTGCCGGCGATAGCAGAAGCAATTTTTTCTTCATGCTATCAATGGACATCCAATTGTTGATCGGATTGATTCTTTATTTCAATAATGGTTGGTTTGAAAGCTTGAAACACATTGGCGAAAGCATGAAAGATCCGATGGTTCGTTTTTTTACCATCGAGCATGAAGTGATGATGATCATTGCATGGATATTGGTTCACGCCGGAAGAGTTTCTGTAAAAAAAGCGACAACGTCTCGCGCAAAATTTAAAAAGAGCTTACTATTTTTTGGAATCGCATTATTGCTCATACTAATTGCTATTCCATGGCCGTTTAGAGAAGCAGTAGCAAGGCCGTGGTTCAGATGGTTTTAGCGAGAACAGTGAATAGAATTGTGAATTGAAAAAGAAATTTAAAAAATTAAATGTCAGAAATAAAAGAAGAAAGGCCGATAATTTTAGTTACAAATGATGATGGAATTACAGCGCCGGGAATACATAGTTTGGTCAATGCAGTAAAGGATTTGGGAGATGTAGTGGTGGTTGCACCAGACAAGCCTCAAAGCGGAATGGGACATGCAATCACGATTGGCGTTCCTTTGAGATTAGATAAAGTAAAAGATTTTTTTGATAATGCCGAAGCATGGCAAACGAATGGAACTCCCGTGGATTGTGTGAAACTTGCGGTTGATAAAATTCTTCATAGAAAACCAGACATCTGTTTAAGCGGCATCAATCACGGTGCTAATCATTCAATCAATGTAATTTATTCGGGCACAATGAGTGCGGCAATGGAAGCCTGTATCGAAAGCATTCCTTCCATTGGATTTTCTTTGCTGGATTATAGCATTGAAGCGGATTTCAGCGCTGCAGAATTTTATGTTCATAAAATTGTTCAGAGTGTTTTGAAACAAAAATTACCAAGACATTTTTTGCTGAATGTAAATATTCCTGCGGTTCCTCTGGAACTGATGAATGGAATTAAAGTTTGCAAACAGGCGTATGCAAAATATGAAGAAGATTTTGATGAACGCCTCGATCCGCATGGAAGAAAATATTACTGGCTTACCGGTGAATTTAAAAATTTTGATGAAGGTGAAGACACCGATGTATGGGCGCTGGAACACAATTACGTTAGTGTGGTTCCGATTCAATTTGATCTTACCAACTATACACTGAAAAAAGAACTTGAAAAAAACTGGGACATTTTATGATCTTTAAAAAAGACAATTTTGTATTCGGCCTTGCATTAGGTTTTATTGCCCCGATGATTGGATTTTTAATTTACAAATTGGTAAAATTTAAAAATCTTTCTTTTTCAGAAATGTTGCAGTGGATGAAATTCAATCCCAACCTGATCACCGTTTCCATCAGCATTTCATTGATGGCAAACGCGATCTTATTTACTATTTACATCAACGGTTATCGCGACAAAACAGCCAAAGGAATTTTCATCATGACGATGATCTATGCCGTCATTGCGTTTGCGTTTAAATATTGGTAAGAGTAACCCGTCAAATACTTCAACATCTTTTTTTCTTTTCAACTTTCCAACTGTTTTTGGTTTGGCATACAAGTTGAATAAAGTCATTAGTGTTTTTATTTCATAAAGCTTTGCGATCAATAATTTATTCCGGATTGCTGATACAAGGAAGTTATTACACTTATCTCTTTATTTAAACCATTCAGTTATTTTATGCGCTCCAAATTTGTTTACATTTTAGTAATTGCAGTTGTTGGATTTTCATGCCAAAGAAAGGATAAGATTGTTGATACCAATGATAGCGGCGAAGTTTCTGTTCTTACCCAACATAATGATAATACGCGAAGTGGACTCAACAGTCATGAAACAATACTTACCACATCCAACGTAAATGCAAATCAATTCAGTAAATTATTTAGTTTGCCTGTTGACGACCAGGTTTATGCACAACCATTAGTGGTATCACAATTGTCTATTTCTGGCAGCCCCAAAAATGTTGTTTTTATTGCTACCGTCAACAATACCGTTTATGCTTACGACGGAGATAATGGAAAACTTTATTGGAAGAAGAACTTTACACAGCCGGGAATGAGGCCTCCGAAAAACTCTGATATGACCGGTGCCTGCGGAGGCGATTACCAGGACATATCAGGAAATATAGGCATAATTGGAACACCTGTTATTGATGCCGGTTCTCATGAAATGTATTTCGTTGCAAGAAGCACCGGCAACGGTAATTTTGTTCAATATTTGCACGCAATTGATATTACTACCGGCGGTGAAATGGCCGGAAGTCCTGTAAAGATTTCTGCTACTTTTCCGGGCAGTGGTGATGGCAGTTCAAACAATGTTCTCTCTTTTGACGGTCAGAAGGAAAACCAAAGACAAGGATTAACTCTTGTAGATGGAATGGTTTATGTTACTTTCTCCTCGCATTGTGATTGGGGACCTTATCATGGATGGATTTTGGGATATGATTCTAAAAGTCTTTCCCAACAAATTGTGTTTAATGATACTCCCGACGGTGGTGATGGCGGCATTTGGGAAAGCGGAATGGGAATGGCAGCAGATGCAAATGGAAATCTGTATGTTGCAGTAGGAAACGGAACGGTCGGATTAAATGGTGATCCGACTAATTTAATCAACAGAGGTGAGAGCGCTTTAAAACTTTCTCCATCTGGTCACACGCTAAAAGTTGTCAGTTATTTTACCCCTTATAATTATCAAACTCTTGAAGAACATGATTGGGATTATGGCGGAATGGGCGCCATGTTAATACCTAATTCTAATTATTTTCTAACCGGTGGCAAGGATGGAAATTTGTATTTATTAAATAAGGATAATATGGGTGGATATTCTTCATCCTCAAACAATGTTCAGCAAAATATTTCTCTCGGACAGGATGCTTCTGTGCATTGCCAGCCGGCTTATTATAAAGGCGATTCAGCAGAATTTGTGTATGTATGGTCAGAAAATGATCAATTGCGCGCATTCCCTTTTAACAGAAATAGCAACAAGCTGGATGTGGCAAATCAAATTACTTCTTCTGTAACGGGCCCTTCCGGAGAAAGTGGTGCTGTATTATCTGTTTCTTCAAACGGCAATCTTCCGGGCACAGGAATTTTATGGGCTTCCTATCCGTCATCAGGAGACGCAAATCAGGAAACACGACCAGGAATTTTACGTGCTTTTGATGCATCTGATGTAAAAAAAGAATTGTGGAACAATACGCAAAAAACATCTGATGCCGCTGGCGATTATGCCAAGTTCTGCTCCCCTACCATTGCAAACGGACATGTTTATTTGGCAACGTTTTCAAACCAGGTTGTGGTTTACGGGCTAAAATAATTTTGGCAGTTTTTACATTACTGAAATCGTAAAACCGGTTTTATTTATTGATTTATTGTTTCATGGCTTCAAAAATCTCTTTAAAGCAATTAGATGAAGTGTTCTTATCTGCAAGATGATCGTGAATTCTTCTAACTTCATCTGCAAACAATTTTCCACCTTCTTTTTTCAGGCAACTTTTTTTTAATTATCCGCGATTAGAAAAGGCTACCTGTCTAAATCATTTTTAGAAAGACCCACAAGGATAAATGACACTTTCATTGAAATCACAATTTTAATTGAGGATCTATTATTTCAAATAATTAAAATTAAAATTAAAATTAAAAAAAATGAAACAATTTATCTCGCGGGTTGCCCCTCCTCCCGTAAAAGGAGCCTTTATCTTCTGCGCAGCTTTGATGCTGCTGAATGGCTGTAAAAAAAATGAATTTCCACCTTCACAATTAAATGGCTACGTTCAAACGAACCTCGTTGCTGATACGGCGGGCTTTGGTGCTGCAAGGATTGATCCTTCTCTTGTAAATCCATGGGGAATTTCTTTTTCCCCTACCAGCCCAATTTGGATTTCTGCCAATCACACAAGCCTGTCTGTCATTTATAATAAAGATGGAATGTCTGTGATTCCGAATGTTATTATCCAGGGCGGCAATGGTGCGCCGACAGGGCAGGTATTTAATGGAACGTCGGGTTTTGTGATCCCTGCAAATGGCAAGCCTGCGAGATTTATTTTTGCCGGAGAAGATGGTACTATTTCAGCATGGAATGGTGGCACAGCCGCTGTTACCCTCGCAGACAGGTCACACAACGAGGCAGTTTATAAAGGATTGGCAATGGCCAATGACGGCACAGGAAATTTTTTATATGCCGCCAATTTTAAAGGAAGTAAAATTGATGTCTTTGACAGCAACTTCAATTACGTTACAGATAAGCCATTTGTAGATAACAGGATTCCCTCTGATTACGGGCCTTTTAACATCAGGAATATTGATGGAAAATTATTTGTTACTTATGCCAAACACCTGGCTCCTGACAATGAAGACGATGAAAAAGGACCAGGCAATGGCTATGTAGATATTTACAGTGCAAAAGGCGAATTATTAAAGCGCTTTGCATCCGGAGGTCCGCTCAATTCACCCTGGGGTATTGTACCAACAGCACCGGGATTCTTCAAAGAACCTAATACGATTTTAATTGGCAACTTTGGTGATGGCCGCATCAATGTTTACCAGGCGGATGGTACGTTTGCAGGAGCACTGAAAGACAAGCGTCATAAAGATATCGTTATTGATGGATTATGGGCACTTGAAAATAATGTTCCAAACGCTGATCCGGGACAACTCTATTTTACCGCAGGTCCCGATGATGAAAGCCACGGACTTTTTGGTTATATCACCAGCGGCAAATAATAAGAAGCAATCCGATCCTTTTTCATAGCAAGGGGCCTTTGTGGGAAGGCCCCTTTTAAAAAAACTTATATTCATTTAGTCACTATCTGCCTACTTCACTACTTCCCCAATTGCCTCCCCAACATTTCCGCTGGGCATCTGGATTTTTAAAAGTGCCGCTATGGTTGGTGCAATGTCGGTCATGTATGTAGTTCGGTTGGTGTTCCCGGGTTTAATATTGGTTCCAAAAAATATCAGCGGAATGTGCGCATCATAAGGATCCCATGCTCCGTGAGTAGTACCTGTTGAGCCGCCATAAATGTAGCCGGGAAGGGGAATGTAGCCGATTTGACCACTTCGTTTTTCATTGTATCCATTGATCAGGCTATTTTTTACAGGTTCGGGAATTGCAGCATTTGCAAGGTCCTTCGTAGCAAAAGCAAACTGAACGAAAGGTTGCTGATTTAAAAAAGCAATTATTTCTTCGTTTACTGCATCTACATTTTTTCCTGCTTTTTTTATCGCCTCATCATCTACATAAACCTGGCTGTTCTGGATTTTGATGATGGCATTATTCAATCCAAAAACATCCATCATTCTTTGTCTTAAATTTTTCGTAAGCTCACTGGAACTATAAATTCCTCCCGGAAGTTTATGTTCTTCCAAAAATCCGGGAACGTGCTCTACTCCATGATCTGCAGTTAAGAACAACAAATAATTTCCTTTGCCTACAGTGGCATCGAGGTAACTTAAAAAATCAGCAATGTCTTTATCAAGGCGCAGATACGTATCTTCAGCTTCAATAGAATTCGGACCAAAAGTGTGTCCAACATAATCTGTGGTGGAAATGCTGATGGTTAGCATATCGGTAAACTTTCCGGCGCCTAACTTTTCATTCTTGATCGCTGCTTTCGCCATTGCAAAAGTGTAGGTCATTGAACCGGGCGTAAATTTGAACGCTTCGTATTTATTTTTAGCAATCTGTGAAAGACGATGAGGAAAAGTAACGGTATTTTCCCCGGGAATTCTGCCTTCATATTTTTTATCATCGCCTGTGCTTTGAGTATAATCGCTGATTGGCAACAATGTATTCCAGTCTTTACTCATCGATTTGTCAGGAAATCCTTTTTCATTTTGTTGAACAACCCATTGTGGCAATTCGTTTTCATAATAAGTGCTGCTGATCCATTTTCCTGCGATATCATCAAACCAGTAAGCAGCATTGGCAGAGTGGCCGGCAGGCATAATAGAAGCGCGGTCTTTCAAAGAAATGCCGATCACTTTACTCCTGAAAATGGTGCTTAATCTCAGTTCGTCCCCGATGGTAGTGACCAATAAATTTCTCGGGCTCATTTTACCTTCGATGGTATTGCTTCCGACAGTATTAACAGTAGAATCCGAAGCGCAATACATATTTTTTTGAATGCTTTTGTCATACCAGTCGTTGGCAACAATTCCGTGAATGGCAGGAACGCTTCCTGTATAAATGCAGGTATGTCCCGGAGCGGTATAAGTAGGCACATAAGGAATCAGCGTGCGATCGCAACTAAACCCATCTTTCATCAGTCTTTTAAAACCGTTGGAAGAGTAAAGATCTTCATAGCGGTACAAATAATCCCAGCGCATCTGATCAACTACAAGGCCGACTACCAGTTTTGGTTTGTTTTCCTTTTTTATTTGCTGGGCAAAAATTAAAGAAGAAAATGCAATAAAGACAAGCAGAAGTAAAAACTTTTTAACCATTCGTTTTTGCAGATAAAGATAAGGGTTATAAAATTTAACCATTCATTTTACAACAGACACATGCTTCAAATATTGTACTTTTGCGCACATTAATCAACAATAAATAACTACAATTACATGAATGATCTTTTTGACAAAATGCGAAAAGATGCCGGTCCAATAGGTACACATCTGAAAAGAGCACACGGGTATTTTGCCTTTCCAAAGCTGGAAGGCGAGTTGGGAAACAGAATGATATTTCGCGGAAAAGAAAAAATAGTTTGGAGTTTAAATAATTACCTCGGATTGGTAAATCATCCTGAAGTAAGAAAAACAGATGCTATTGCGGCAGAAAAATATGGAATGGGAAACCCTATGGGCTCAAGAATGATGAGTGGAAACACTTGGTTGCATGAAAAGCTGGAAGAAGTGCTGGCCGATTTTGTCAATCGTGAAGACGCCATGTTACTGAATTTTGGATACCAGGGTGTGATGAGTTGTATTGATGCATTAGTGAATCGTCATGATATTATTGTATATGATGCCGAAGACCATGCCTGTTTGCTGGATGGCATCAGGATGCATGTAGGTTATTCTTATAAATTCAGGCACAACGATATAGAAGATTGTGAAAAACAATTGCAACGTGCTGTGGCCATGTCAGAAAAAACAGGGGGTGGAATTTTAGTGGTTACAGAAGGCGTTTTCGGCATGAGCGGCACGCAGGGAAAGATCAAAGAAATTGTTGCTTTAAAAGAAAAATATCCTTTCAGAATATTGATAGATGATGCACATGGTTTTGGAGCGATGGGCCCAACAGGAGCTGGGGCTGATGAAGCTCAAGGCTGTCAGAAAGACGTCGATCTCTACTTCAGCACATTTGTAAAAAGCATGGGAAGCCTTGGCGGATTCATCAGCGGACCTAAAGAAATTATCGATTACCTGCGCTATAATGTCCGTTCACAGATCTTTGCCAAAAGCCTTCCATTGGTAGTGGTAGAAGGAATGTTGAAAAGAATGGAGATGTTGAAAACAATGCCGGAATTGCGTGAAAAATTATGGCACATTGTAAACCGTCTTCAAAATGGATTAAAAGAAAAAGGATTTGATATTGGCCAAACGAACAGCCAGGTTACACCAATTTACATGAAAGGCGGATTGCCTGAAGCTACCAATATGGTAATGGACATTCGTGAGAATTACAATATTTTCTGCTCTGTGGTGGTGTATCCTGTTATTCCAAAAGGAGAAATTATTTTCAGGATCATTCCAACTGCTGCTCATACAGATGAAGATGTTGATCTTACCTTAAAAGCTTTTGAGGAAACCAAAAAGAAATTGGATTCAGGGGAATACAAAGCAGAAGAAATTCCCGACATGTCAGATGAAGGTTTTGCAAAATCCGCATAAAAAACCGGGCTACTTTTATAGTAGCCCGGACAATTAAAACCTTAACCATTTAATCTTAAATCAGAGGATCTAATTATAAGTCGCGATTGGGTTCAGAAAAGTTGCGTGAATCAAAAAATATTTTAAATATTCCGGGATGAACACAATCATCTTTGCCACGAACAACGAGCACAAAGTTTCTGAAGTAAGAGCAGTTCTGAATGGAAAATTTAATATCGTTTCCATCAAAGAAGCTGGAATCGATATTGACATTCCCGAACCATTTGACACGCTTGAAGAAAATGCCCATGAAAAAGCTAGAGTGATCCACGAAATCACCCATAAAAGTTGTTTTGCTGAAGACACGGGTCTTGAAGTTGAAAGCCTGGGCGGACAACCTGGTGTAAAAAGTGCCCGATATGCCGGAGAAGAACGCTCTTTTGAAAAGAATATCGATAAACTGTTAATGAATTTAGAAAATCATCAAAACCGTAAAGCACAGTTCCGTACGGTAATTTGTCTCCTGCTAAATGGGCAGGAGAATTTTTTTGAAGGAACCTGCAAAGGCACTATTATTGCAGAAAGAAGGGGTATTTCAGGTTTTGGTTACGATCCCATATTTGTCCCTGACGGATCCGACAAAACCTTTGCTGAAATGTCTATGGAAGAAAAAAATATTTTCAGTCATAGAAAAAAAGCAATCGATCAATTGCTCTCTTTTTTAAAAAAATAATCCGGATATCTGCCAATATTTATGAAAAAACACAAAAAATTTGACTGTACGAAGCAACCATATACCGTCTGAAAGCGACTTGATAAAAGGATGTATCAACGGCGACCCGCAGATGCAAAGATCGCTTTATCAAAGATTTTCGTCAATGATGTACGGTGTTTGCCTCAGGTATTCTGAAAATGCTGAAGACGCGAATGATGTTTTGCAGGAAGGATTTATCAAAGTGTATAAAAACCTTGATAAATTCAGAGGCGACGGTTCTTTCGAAGGTTGGGTGAGGCGTATTTTTATCAACACTTCCATTGAGCATTACCGTAAAAAAGTGAAGTTATATAACGTTTCTGAAGTGCAGGAAAATACAGTAGAAGATACTGATTTAAGTGCTCTGGATTCACTCGCTGTCAAAGACATTATGAACATCATAAATGAATTATCGCCGGGGTACAAACAGATTTTTAATTTACACGTAGTGGAAGGTTATTCTCACAAAGAAATTGCAGATATGTTGGGAATCACAGAAGGAACCAGCAAATCGCAACTGGCCAGAGCGAAGGGAGTTTTGAAGAAGATCATTGAAGCAAGAGCAGAAAAGTAACCGGTTATTAATAAGTTATTAGTAATGGAAAATTTTAAAAATAAACTTTACCATTTTGAAGCTACTCCTCCGCAAGAAGCGTGGGATGAGATTGCCGAAGAACTTCAAAATAAAAAGGTGATCCATATTCATGGAAAAAGAAGATCGAATTTTCTTTTCTATGGCGCTACTGCCGCAGCTTCTATAGTTATTATTTTTCTCGGAAGCTTATTTTTCAAAAAGAATAAATCTGCCAATCCTCAAAGCGATGTTACTGTAAAAGAAAACCGTTTATTGGCACAAAAAATAAAAGATTCTATCAATTTGAACCAGAAGATTCTGGAAACTATTATTCACAATCCCCCTGAAAAAAAAGAAATTATCGCAAAAGATCTTACGAAAGAAAGTCACGGTAAAAAATACCTGACTGTAGCCGGACCTGAAGGACAACCAGTAAAGATTTCGCCAAAAGTAGCGACACTCATCGTTTCGGCTGATCATGAATTTCCGCCAAAACCTGTTTGGAGCAAGAAGATTGATAAATGGAAAAAAATTATGTTGAGCAGTACCATTTCGCCTACTTCAGCAAACCTCGTGGATCTTATCCAGGTTGCTGCCAACAACGATCGTTTAGAATAAATTTTGCCAAATGCCACGGCTAAAAATAGAATTACCTCGCCGCCTGCTTACCTCTGTCTCCATTCCTGTTCGCATTACTGACATCAATTATGGCAATCATCTTGGCAATGATTCTGTTGTTTCCATTATTCACGAAGCACGGGTTCAGTTTTTACAAAAGCATCGATTTACTGAACTGGAAATTGCCGGAACTGCACTGATTATGAGCGAACTGCAAGTTGAATATAAAAATGAATCTTTTTACAAAGACATTTTGGAAATCAACCTATTTTGTGGCGAGATATCAGGTGTAAGCTTCGAACTTTTTTATAAAATTTCTGTAAAAAGAAATGAAAAATCAATCATCATTGCTTTAGCAAAAACAGGAATGGTTTGTTACGATTATTTGGTAAAAAAAGTAAGACCTGTTCCGGAAGAATTGAGAAAGATTCTTGAGGTAAAATAAAATTTCGAATTATTTATTGCTTTACTTCTTTCTATTCATTCCATATCTTCCAGCTTTCTTCTGCCTGTATGGCCAGCATTTCTTTCCCGTTTTCAATTGCTGCACCATGCTTCTCTGCAAGAGAAAGAAACAAAGTTTTTGCAGGATTATAAACGAGGTCGAAAAAATAATATTGATCAGTGATCAGGTCATAAGGCAAAGGCGGACACTCATTTACATTTGGAAAAGTACCAAGTGGAGTGGTATTAATTACGATTTGAAAATGCTTGAATATTTCCGGAACTTCTTCATAAGAAATAACAGCAAAAGAATTTTTTTGGCGGCTTACTTTCAAAAAATGAATGTTTAATTTTTCCAAAACAAAGGCCACAGCATTGGAAGCGCCGCCGGTGCCGAGTATTAATGCTTTCTGATGAAATGATTTCAGATGAGCAACAAATGATCTTTCAAAACCGGTGATATCAGTATTAAACCCTTTCCATTTCCCATTAGTGATTTTGATACAATTCACTGCATTAATAACCTTGCATTCCTCAGACAATTCATCGAGAAAAGGGATGATCTCTGTTTTGTAAGGAATCGTTACGTTTAATCCTTTTAAATCCGGATCATTTTTCAATTTCCCGATTTCTGTTTTCAGTTCTTTTAACTCAAAATTCCGGTATTGGCAATTGGTAATATGTTCCCTCTGAAACTTTTCGGTAAAATATTTTTCAGAGAAAGAATGACTTAAAGTACGGCCAACCAATCCGTAAAATTTCATTATGCGGTTTTATCAAGATAGAGATGAAATGTATCGCCACGAAGACCAATGCGCATTGCTTCCAACGGAATAATTTCTGAAGGAGCAATGTTGCCGAGATTGGCATTGCAACCCACCAATTCAAGAAAATAGAGTTGCTGCCCTTTTTGAGGAGCTTCCCAGAGTATCTTTTCTGCGGGTATGCGGGTCAATATTTCATTTACAAGGCCTTGCCGAACTTCTCCGCTGTCACGGTATAAGCCAACATTTCCTGCTTCCCGCGCTTCAGCGATTACATAAGAAGCGCCGGCATCAAGTTCAGAAGACATTTGTTCGATCCATTTATAAGGCGGCATAATATTAGCCGCGTCTTTACTGCCCACTTCGCTTAAAACGGTTCCGTGCTTCGTTAGTTTTTCAATATAACCACATTTTTCTGTATGAGGAATCGTGATAGAACCGTCGCTCACTTCCATATAACTTACCTGGAAATCTTTGCAGAGGTCAATATAATCATTGAACTGATTTCTGATCAAAAACGCTTCAAATAAAGTACCCCCGAAATAAACCGGTATTCCGGCCGATTGATACAATTCAATTTTTTGACGAAGGTTGGGAGTAACATAAGCAGTTCCAAAGCCCAGTTTGATGAAATCGATGTGAGGACCAGCAGCACTAAGCAAATTTCTCGCTTCCTCAAGGCTAAGACCTTTGTCCATGATCATGGTGATTCCGTACTTTCTTGGTTTTTCAACTCTGTCAGGGATTTGGCTAAGATTAAAATTCATAAGTGTTTATTGAGATGCGCAAATATAGTTTGCACGATTTAAAAGTGAGGAAAAAATTTAAACACAGGTGTGAAAAAGCTTCTTATGAAAAAACCGGAAGAAATAGAGTAAACGAAGTTTTAAGGACATTTTTATTCTTCGAAGATTTATTTTCTTTTCCGTTTTACAGCATTTTTGAAATGACTGATGATATCAGCGACAGCAGGATGTTGCAACAAAGATGGATTCAGTTCTATAAATTGTTTGATCAATGCGGGTGCTTTTTGTATTCCCAATTGAAGCTGTAATAAGGCTTCTTTGGATTTTCCAATTTCAAATAAAATAGCGGACTTGTAATAAGTGAACAATGGCTTGTTGTCGGTGCTTTTTTGCGCATTGTAAACCTGTTCTAAAGCTTCTTCAAAGTATTCTGCATCGTAAAGACACCGGATCAGTTCTTTCCAACCTTTTACGTTTTTGGGACGCGCCTTGATGAACTGGGTGAAATGAATTACTGCGTCTTTTATTCTTCCATTCTGAATGTAACAAAGCGCTATTGAGAAGTGATAATCCGGTTGATTTCTGTTAATACTGAGGGCATTTTCAAGGTTTTTGATGGCACTTTCCCAATACCCTTCCTGCATATAAGTGCCGGCAATTTTATAATACAAACGGCTTTCTGATGTATTCAAATGCACCGCTTTTTTATAATTAAAGCGCGCCTGGGCAGGGTTTTTCAGTTTTTCGTAACAATAACCAATAGCCTCATAAATCACTTCTTCCGGCATGGAAAGTTCCAATACTTTTTGAAGTGCTTCAATGGCATCGCGGTATTTTTTTATTCTTAAATAAGCATCGCCAAGATTGCGATAAGCATAGTCGAATTTTTCATCAATAGCAATCGCAAACAAATAAGCATCGATTGATTTTTCATACAATTTCAAGCCCTGGTAAGCGGTTCCAAGATTGAACCAGGCTAACTGGGAATAAGGATGTTCATCAATGATTCGCTGGTGAATTTCAATGCTCTCTTCATTTCGACCCGTATAATCTGCCCAGAAACAAATTTTGTAAAGAGCTTCCTCGTTTGTTGGATCCTGTTCCAGGATTAGCTTCAGACAATTAAAAACTTTTTCGAAATCTTCATAATCATCGTAAACATCCGCCAATTCGAAAAGCAATTCTATTTTATCTTCCCCATCAAAAACAATGATCGCTTCTTCAAGCAAAGCCGCCGCTTTTTCCTGGTAATCCAGCGCCAGGTACGCATCGGTTTTCAGAATATAAATGTTAATATCGTTGCTGTCTAAAACTTCTGCTTTCGCAAGCCACCCAAGCCCTTCATGATAATTTTGAGTAGCAATAAGGATGTCAGCTTTCCGGATATATAAAGAGGAAGAATAAGGAAATTGTTCAATAGCGAAATTAGCGGCTTCCAGTGCAGAATTGAGATTGTCATTTTCATCAAAATAATCTATCAGCCGCTGGAACGATTCTTCTTCAATAAAATTAAACTTCTTACCGGTTCTGAAATTATTATACTGACGCAGCAATTCATTCATTTCCTCGCGCTCCTGACGATAATGGTTATCTTTCATATCCTTTAAGTTATCGCTACAAAGTACTGATTATTTTAAAACAAAACCTCATTTCCACATTTTTTGTTGATTTGTGGGAAAAAAAATGATGAATGGCTATAATTTGTCATAATGATTTCTTAATTTTGTGTTCAATAACAAATTTCACAATGACAAAGTATTCCAAAATAGTAGCGGTTGTATTACTTGTTTGCGGAGTATGCCTTTTTGCTTTCGCAGACAGGGGAGGTTTTGTGAAAAAGAACAAAACCCATTTAAATATTCAAACTAACGGAAATTTAAAAAATTCCATTCAGTTTAATTTACGATCAGGACTAACTTTCAGAGGAAGTTTCCTTACCAATAAAGAACAAATAGGTAACAACATGGTAAGTGATGCTTATATTTCTTATAGAAAAGGAAACACTGTTTATATATTACCTTATAAACAAAAGATATTAATTCCTGAATATACCCAGAAAGATGGTTACAAACTGATCATCAGGGGAAGGAAATAATTAACGTTCTTGCATAAAAAAACCTGCGGTATCGCAGGTTTTTTTGTGCCCTTTCGGTAAAAATACTTTTTCTATTTCGATTTTGTTTCTTCATAAGTAAGGACTCTGTAACCAGATTTGGGAATTTCAAATTTTGATGCAGGAACAGAATTATAACTGATAGAAGCAAGCGTAAACTTAAACTTCATCTTTCCGGATTGCATTTCATATTGAACAGGCAGGCCTGGCAACGTGGTAAATTGTGCATCATAAGATTTATTGGCAGGAATTACATCAGTTGTATAAAAAACAGTAAAAGTGGTTCCGTTCTTTAATTTAGCAATGGCTTTTTTACAATTAAAACCAGCGATATTAGCTGTTTCACCCGTATTAGTAAAAGTAATTCCTTCGTATTTTTTATTATTTTCCTGCCAGTTTTGAGGAGTAAGGGTGATCATCAGTTTCTGCCCACTATAATCTTTTAAAATCACTCCTTTTCCTGTAGCTGCGTCATAAATCGTTGCTTCGCGACCAAGGCTACTTACCAATTCAGACCTGCTGTCATTTCCTTTCAAATAAATAGTGGTAGTAGCTCCATCGAGCATATCCGCCATTTTCGGCTGACCGCTGCCGGTTTCTACAGACATATTATAAACAAGTGTTCCGTCGGTAAAAGTTTTTTGAGCAGTTACTGCAGTTGAAAGAAAAATAAAAAGAAAAAATATTATTGAACAAAATTTCATAATATGGTTATTATTTAAAGATAATTCAATGATATAGACAAGATTATGTCATTAATAGTTGCAAACCATTGTCATCTTTTCTTTTTCAATGTGTCGCTTTTTTCTTTCATTGATTTAAGTTTGGCATTGGACTCCTGCATGGCCGCGACTCGCTCCTGCCATTTGTTTTGCGATACAGGCTTCTTTTTATTTTCCTGCAACTGAGCCATTATTTTATCATGATCGATAATATACTTCTGAATTACAAATTGAATCAGAAGTGTAATAGTGTTGGAAACGGTGTAATACCATGTAAGCGCCGCAGGCATCCTGTTAAATACCCCGATCAAAACGATTGGGAAAATAAACGGTAAATATTTCATTACAGGATTGCTGTTGTCCTGCATATTGCTCATTCCGTAAACTGAGATCAGCATACTGGTTACGGCAGCGGTAATTGTAAACAAACTTACATGATCGCCATAGAAAGGAATATTGAAAGGAAGATGATAAATAGAATCATAAGTTGACAAATCTTTTGCCCACCAAAAACTTTGCTGGCGCAATGCGATATTCGAATTAAAGAAATCATACAACGCGAAGAAGATCGGCACCTGGAACAAAGCAGGAATACATCCTCCTAAAGGATTGACACCGGCACTTTTGAATAATTTCATTTGCTCCATTCCAAAGGCCTGCTTATCATCTGCGAACTTTTTCTTTAATTCTTCTATTTCAGGTTTTAATAATTTCATTTTAGCACCGCTCAGGTAACTTTGATAAGTAAGCGGCGAAATCAATAACCTGATAATAATTGTAAGCAGCGCGATCACCAAACCATAGCTGGCAATTTTGCTGGAAAGAAAATTAAAAACCGGCATGATAAAACCACGGTTGATATATTTTACAAATGCCAGGATACCGCTGCCCAAAGGCACCATATTGTACATTTGATTGCCGTAAGATTTCAGAATTTTATAATTACTAGGTCCGTAAAAAAGCTCCAAAGGAACTACCGCATCATTTCCGGCAGGAACATCTAATTTTAAATTAGCAGTTGCTTTTACGATGGTATGTAAACTTGTATCATTTGGCGACTCCCACGTTACTTCCCCTGAATTAAATTTATTTTTTGCAACAATGGCAGCAGCAAAAAATTGTTGGTTTACTGCCAGCCAGTCAACGGGTTTTACAAATTTCTTATCGTCCTGTTTACCTTTTACAATATGCTCAAAATCGTAATCGCCATTTTCAACAAAAGAAATATGAGATTGTTGCGTTTCCCATTCCAGGTCTTTTTCCTGTTTCTCTGCTTTTGCCTGCCAAAGAAGATTAATGGTATTGGCAGTAACTAATTGATTGGCGCCATTTAATTTGATATTAAAACCAAGCATGTAATCATCCGGTTTGATAATATATTCATGCTGTACAGATTCACCATTGTTGGTTTGTAAAGTAAAACTGATCACCTGGCTGCCATCTGAAGTAGTTTGCACATTCGAAGGCGTGAAAAGAAGATCAGAAGTTTGTGCAGTGCGGTTATTGCCTGTGTTGATAGCATAGGAAATATTATTGAAGCTTCCGTTTTGGAGAATGAGTGGCTGGCCATTAAAAGTTTTAAAGTTCTTCAGCAAAATTTCTTTTGGTTGTCCGCCTTTATTGGAGAAAGTTATTTTAAGAACTTTATTTTCAACAGTGATCATTTGTTCTTTTCCCGTCGTATCCTGTTTAATGCCTGCAAGGGAAGAATCTTTTTTTGCTGTCAGAGAATCAGCGGCATGCATTTTAAGAGTTGTATCTACTTTTGGTTTCAGCTTGTTTAGTGAATCCTGAATATGTTGCTGTTGTCTTTCTGCAGCTAATTGTCCCTGTTTGGTATAATAAAAATATCCAAAAAATAAAAGAGCTAAAAGCACAAAGCCAATAACCGTATTCCTATCCATTCCCATATTTAAAAATTAGTGTGCAAATGTACCACAAAACTGGTAGTTGCTGATTCAATAAAGTCTTTAAACTAAAAATGCCCCCGATAAAGAGGGCATTATTTCTAAAATATTTGTTTATTTTTTTGCAGGAGCAGCTTTTGCTTCTCCGGCCGGAGCAGCCTTGGCAGCAGGAGCAGCTGCAGCAGCAGGCGCACCTTTCGCTTCTTCCTGTTTTAATTGGCGTGTCATGGTTACGGAAGCAATCGGAATTCTTGGAGAATTTAAAATTTCCATGTCCTTTGCCTTCACGTCCTGAACACGAACGTTTTCGTTCAGTTGAAGATCACTGAGATCCATTTCAATGTTTTCCTTCAGATTTTCAGGAAGTGTTTTCACTTTTAGTGATTTCATTTTCACTACTAATTTTCCTCCTTCCTTCACGCCTGCCGGAGTTCCGGTAAATTTCAACGGAATATTTACAGAAACTTTTTTGTCGGAAACCAGTTCAAGAAAATCAACGTGAATCAGATCATCAGTTACTTTTCCGAATTGAATATCTTTCAAAACGCATTTGTAAGAATTGCCATCTACATTAATTTCTGCCAACATAAAGTCCGGCGTATAAATAATACTTTTAAAAGCTGATGCCGGAGCAGAAAAATTGATTTCTTTTGCACCTCCGTAAATTACAGCTGGCACTTTTTCCTCAGAGCGAAGTTGACGGGTGGCTGCTTTGCCAAATTCGGTCCTGAGTTGTCCTTCGATTGTAATTGTTTTCATTGTGATTAAATAATTTTTTTGAGGCGCAAAGGTAATGCTTTTAAAATACAAAGTGAAGGAATATTTTCGCCTTCCAAAGAATGATTGAAACAAAAATTTCTGCTTATTTCTTTCTTTACTTTCATAACCATTTTTCTCCGATTGAAGCAGCAGGTGTTTTAAAAAAAATTTAAGTATCAGTTATTCAACAACTTCCTCTTGAAATTTTTTTCATAAAAATGTGGTGTTTTTTAAACATTTTTCAAAATTGTATCTTTGAGAAAAATAAAAAACTGATGGAAGCAGCAACTTTATCTCCCGAAAAAAAAGAAAATCAACAAACCGATTTTTTGCCTTTGCTGGGAACAGATTATGTTGAATTTTATGTTGGAAACGCCAAACAGGCAGCGCATTATTATAAAACCGCTTTTGGCTTTCAATCCGTCGCTTATGCGGGACCGGAAACCGGTGTAAAAGATCGCGCAAGTTATGTGGTGCGGCAAAATAAACTTACGTTTGTTCTGACTACGCCGATCAGAAGTTACAATCGAATCGCTGATCATATTGCCAAACATGGAGATGGAGTAAAAGCGCTTGCTTTGAAAGTGAATGATGCTACCAACGCCTGGGAAGAAACCACCAAACGTGGCGGAAAAAGTTTTATGGAACCTACAGTTTTAAAAGATGATGACGGCGAAGTGGTGATGAGCGGCATTCATACTTATGGAGATACGGTTCATTTATTTATTGAAAGAAAAAATTATTCGGGCGCGTTTATGCCGGGCTACAGAAAATGGGAAAGCGCTTACAATCCAACAGAGACTGGACTTTTGTATGTAGATCATTGCGTAGGAAATGTTGGCTGGAACCAGATGAACAAATGGGTAAAGTTTTATGAAGACGTGATGGGATTTAAAAATATTCTCAGTTTTGACGACAAAGATATTTCCACAGAATATTCCGCTTTGATGAGCAAAGTGATGTCTAACGGAAATGGTTATGTAAAATTTCCGATCAACGAGCCGGCTGAAGGAAAAAAGAAAAGCCAGGTTGAAGAATATCTTGAATCTTATGACGGCGAAGGCTGCCAGCACGTAGCGCTTGCGACCAATAATATTATTGAAACCGTAACTGCATTGAAAAACCGCGGAGTAGAATTTGTAAAAATTCCATCAAGCTATTATGAAACAGTTTTAGACCGAGTTGGGCATATTGATGAAGATCTGAAACCTTTAAGTGAATTAGGAATTTTAGTGGATAAAGATGACGAAGGCTATCTTTTGCAAATATTTTCAAAACCCGTAGAAGACAGGCCGACACTTTTCTTTGAGATCATTCAACGCAAAGGAGCCAAAAGTTTTGGCAAAGGAAATTTCAAAGCTTTGTTTGAAGCGATTGAAAGAGAACAGGCGGAAAGAGGAAATCTGTGATTCGTACATTCAAAATAAGTTAACATTCTGAAAACGGTTTTTTGATCGATAAAAAATTTAATTTTACGTCCTCGTTCAGAAACAACTGTTAATAAAATGTCCAATCCAATTCGCCGGTATTTTTTAATGTTTATTATTTTTTCCCAGCTTACTCATTTTGCAAATGCACAAAATTCGTTTACGCCAGTTCGTAATGTTTCTTTTAAAGTGCCTGAACGGTTAATGGTCAGAGAAGACTCTTTGCAAAAAGAATTTAAAGCAAAGGGTTTGGCATGGCCGGTGAAATATATGTTTATACGCAGTTTTAAATACGACGGACAACTGGAAGTTTGGGTAAAAAATGATGCAAAAGAAAAGTATAAATTATTTAAAACTTATAAAGTTTGTTTGCAAAGTGGAGGAATGGGACCAAAGAGAATTCAGGGCGATTACCAGGTTCCGGAAGGATTTTATTACATCAATGAATTCAATCCAAACAGCGCTTACCACCTTGCTTTAGGATTGAATTACCCAAATGCTTCCGACAAAATTTTAAGTGATCCCCAAAGACCTGGTGATGGAATTTATATTCATGGAAGCTGCGTTTCTGTTGGCTGTATTCCCGTTACCGATAGCGACATTGAAGAAATATATCTGATTGCAAGTTCTGCAAAAGCCAACGGTGAAGATTTTATTCCTGTTCATATTTTCCCCGTTCGTTTTAATAAAAAGAAATCCCTGGAATTTTTTCAGAATTACATGAAAAACAATCCTTCTCTTCAAAAATTCGGAGCGCAATTGCGATCTGCATATGATGAGTTTGAAGCTACCAAAGAAGTCCCTATTGTTTTGGTAGATCCAAAAGGAGATTATGTGATTGAATAATTTTTGTAACGAATAAACAAAGAAATAATTCCAGTTTTATTTTTCTTTGGTGAGCATTTGTACTGTTTCTTTTGTTCTTTGTTCCAATACAATTTCTGCATCCCTTGATAAAGTGCTAACAGTTTCAGCGTTATAATGCCTGACGGTCAGCAGCGTTAAATTCTTTTGAATTTGTACATCGAAAATTGAAGATAATTGCAACGCAAGTTTTTCTGTTTTTTCAGCAATATCATCGACGCAAATCATAAGACTAATTGCAGCATTTTGTGTAAGATTTGGCTTTATTCTTAACTCGTCCAAAACATCGTGCAGGATGTTGATAGGTTCTCCTTCTGCAAAAGAAAAATCCAACGTTTGAAGTGTAAGCAGCGCCTGGTTTCGTTTGTAGACGATCATTGGCGGCAAATGATGATTTTGTTTTTCGGTTATAACGGTGCCGGACAAACGTAAATCGAGGAACGATCTTACGAACAAAGGAATATTATTATTTTGAAGTGGTTTGATGGTTTTCGGATGAATTACCTGCGCTCCGTAATAGGACATTTCAATCACTTCTTTATAACTTAATTCTTCAATCGTAACTGCATCTTTAAAATCTTTCGGATCAGCATTCATCACGCCATTTACATCTTTCCAGATCGTAACACTTTCTGCATTTAATAATTCTGCAAAAATTGCCGCCGTGTAATCACTTCCTTCGCGGCCAAGTGTTGTGCTTTCATTTTCGTCGGTGCTCGCAATAAATCCCTGAGTGACTACAAAATTATTTTCATTAAATAACGGCGCTAATTTCTCTTCAACATTCGTTTTCGAAATTTTCCAATTTATTTTTCCATCACGAAAAGTATCATCAGTTCTAAGCAAATCTCTTACGTCAATCCATTGATTGTGCATTTTTTTTTCATTCAGAAAAAATGAAATCAATGTAGAAGAAAGTAATTCTCCGCTGCAAACGATCTGGTCATAATAATAGTTGTAATCCTTAACAGGCTTGTCATGCAGCAGCCATTCCACTTCTGTAAAAAAATCATTCAGCTGATTGGTTGCTTTTTGCCATTGAACCGTGATCAAATATTTTAAAAGATTGAGATGATAATCTTTGATCTTCTGAAATAATTTCAAAGCCTCATCATTTTTTCCTTCATAAAAAGCATCTGCTACTTTTTCCAATGCATTGGTAATTTTTCCCATTGCAGAAATCACAATAAGAACTTTTTCATCTTTATGATACTCGAGAATATTAGCAACATTGACAATCCGTTCAAAACTATTGGTACTCGCGCCTCCAAATTTAAACACCTTCATTATTTTATATTTTTTCTACTGTTCTTTTACAAATTCATTTTGCAAAATAACTAAATAACGTTCTGCCGAAAAAAAGGAACTGCCTATAACATACATGCCTATGCGAAAATATTATGCGAAACGGGCAGAGGACATTTACCTATCTTTTTTTACTGAAGATGAATCAACTTTTTCCAATTTCCTTTGCTTTGTAATTTTTATAAAGCAATCGAATCGTTGAAGGCAAAACCATCAGCAGCAATGGAAGTGCGATAATAAATCCGCCAATCACTGCAATAGCAAGCGGTTGATGAAGTTTAGCGCCTGTTCCAATTCCTAAGGCCAATGGCATTAAAGCGATGATAGCTCCAAGCGCTGTCATTAGTTTTGGACGGAGCCTTGTAGAAATAGCATAAACAACAGATTCATTCACAGGTTCATGTTGAAGGTTTTCTTTGAACTGCAAAAATGTAAAGATGGAATTTTCTCCAATAATTCCTACGATCATAATTAATCCTGTATAACTTCCAACGTTTAGCGGAGTGCCTGTAATGTATAAAGCAAGATAACTTCCCGAAATCCCAAGCACTGCTATGATCAAAATAGAAAGGGCAATCCTGATGCCTTTAAATAAAAACAGTATCACACCAAAAACCAAAAGGCTTGAAGAAATCAGTATCATTAATAATTCATTAAAAGACTTTTGTTGTTCTGCATAAGCCCCGCCATATTCAACATGATAGCCTTGTGGCAAATGAATCTGCTTTGGAATCTTACTTTTGATTTCTTTCATCGTACTTCCCAGGTCCCGGTTTTCCAATCGCGCAGAAACTACGCCCATAGATTGAAGATTTTCTCTTTGAATTTCTGCATCGCCTGCACTCAGCTCAACATCTGCCAGTTCGCTGATGGGTTTCAATCTTCCATCGGGAGAAGCGATTTGAAGTTTTTTTATATCTTCCAGACTCCTCTTTGTGCTGTTGGGATAAATTAATCGGACCGGATAAACACGTTCATTTTCAAAAATATTTCCAACAAGATTTCCCTCCAGCGAAGTTTGTAATTGAAACTGAAAATTAGCCGGAGTAATTCCAAACTGAGCGAGTTTTTCATAATCAGGAATAACAGTGAGCGAAGGTCCGGTTATCGTAATTCCATTGAACACATCCGCTGTCCCTTTTATGTTTTCAACCAGCTTTCCAACCTGGGTAGCATATTGATGTAATTTTTGCTGATCATCGCCAAAAATTTTTATTTCTATCGGCTGGACAGAAGTCATTAAATCGCCAAGCATATCGCCTATCACCTGGCCAAAATCTACTCTCAATTCAGGTTGTGAAGATTCTATTCTTTTCCGGATGTCATCAATTACTTCCTCGGTTGTTTTGTCCCTGTTGTTTTTTAATTGAATTAAATAATCACCGGTATTGGGTTCTGTAATAAAAAATCCCATCTGAGTTCCGGTTCTTCTTGAATAAGCAGAAACTTCAGGCGTGGAAGTAATAATTTTTTCCACTTCTTTTAATTCTTTGTCGGTTTCTTCCAATGAAGTTCCTGGCGGAGAAACATAATCCAACACAATACTTCCTTCATCCATTTCAGGTAAAAAACCTGTTTCTAATTTCGGCAAAATCAATATGATTGACAGGATTAATAATGCCACAAAAATGAAACTGATCCATGGACGTAAAATAAAAAATGAAACCCATGTTTGTTTTTTTACATGCTGTGGTTTTTCTTTTTTAGCAACTACTTTTTTCTGGCTTTTCTTTTTTGAAAATAACAGATAAATGACAGGAAGCCCGATCCATGTTACAAGAAAAGAACAAACGAGTGTGATGATCATTGTGTTGGTAAGCACATTAAAATATGCTCCTGCAACTCCACTCATCAATACGAACGGAATAAAGATAACAATGGTGCTGATAGACGAACCAATCATTGCAGGCAATAAAAAATGAATAGCTTTTTTTACCACCATTTTATATTCATCATCAGGATGTTCTTCATGCGAACGATGAATTTGTTCAACAACTACAATCGCATCATCAATGATCAAACCTATTGCAGCCGCAATGGCACCAAGAGTCATGATATTTAAAGTATACCCGATCCAATTCAGTACAAGCAGTGTAGCAGTAAGCGTTACGGGAATGGTAAGCAAAATTGTAGCACTTGCTTTAAAAGAACGAAGAAAAATAATTGCCACAACGATTGCGAGCAAAAGACCGATCCACAAACTATCTTCCACACTTTTTACAGATTGATTTACAAAATCTGCCTGGTTATAATAAGGCTTTACAGTAACATCGGGTGGAAGAATATTTTTAAGATCTGCTACTTTTTGTTGAACGCTTTTTGCTACATCAACAAGGTTTGCATTCGGTTGTTTTACAATTCCGATCAAAATACTTTCTTTTCCATTTGCATTCACTTTGATGTATTCAACTGCTTCCTTTGCCTGGATATTTGCAATATCCTGCAATTGAATTACTCTTTTACCATTATTGCTGATTACAACTTTTTTTAACTGATCAATCGTATGTACTGATGCATCTGTAACTGTAAGATAAAGGTGCCGATAGTCAACAAGATAACCATTTGATTTAATAAAGTTCGTTTGGGTCAATGCAGTATTGATCATATCGGGCGTTAGAGAAAGAGTGCTCATTTTTTGCAAATCCAATTGCACCCAATACTCTTTTGATTTCCCACCAATTACCTGTACAACTGAAACACCTGGCACCTGGCTGAGAAACGGTTTAATCGTATAAACCGAGAGTTCCTTTAACTGGATAGGTGATAAAGTATGGCTTTCAATCGAATAACCCATCACCTGTAAGATCGAAGGATTCATTTTCTCGACACTGATATTTACATCCGGTGGCAAAGTGTTTCTTATCTCTGCAATCCTTGATTCTATTCTTTGCTGACTCAGGTCAACGTTCGATTTCCAATCAAGAAATGCAGAGATCTCGCAACTTCCGCGGCTTGTTGTGCTTCTGATGTCGGTAAGGTCCGGAATTCTTTTAATTGCATTTTCCAAAGGACGCGTAACCGTGATCATCATTTTATCAACGGGCTGCAAACCCGCATCAGCAATGATCTTTATTTTTGGAAAAGTAATTTCAGGAAATAAAGAAACCTGCATTTTGCTGTAAACAAAAAGTCCGGCAATGATGATCAAAGCAAGTGTTACTGCAACAGGATTTTTATATGTGGTGAAAAAGTTTTTCAATGAATTCAAATTACTTTTTACTGATAACTTCATTCTTTTGGTGCTGCCTGAATTTTTACAAAAGCAGTATCACTCAATCCATAATTTCCGGTTAATAAAATCGTGTCTTTTGGAGAAAATTCCGGAGATAGAATTTCAATTTTATCGCCTGATTCGATTCCCGTTTTTACCGGCACTTTTACTGCTGTTGAATCATTGATCATTTTCATTACCCAGAAAGTATTTAAAGCTTCATCAGATAACACAGCTTTCTTATCTAGAGTTGGTGCGGATGGTTTTGAAACTTTGATGATTTTTACTTTGGCCACTAAATTCACCGGAATGGGCTTTGGAGAATTTACATACAATGCAACCTGCTGTGTTTGGGATACTGAATCCACAACAGGCAATGAAGGTTTTACAGTTCCCAATAATTGTTCACCATCGGGTAACGTAACATGCACGCGCTTTCCAACCGCAACATATTGCTTGTATTGATAAGGAACATTCATTACAAACACAAAGCTTTTTGAATCATTGATAACAGAAAGTTGTTCACCATCCTGCACGTAATCTCCTGACTGATGATTGATTTGAACAACATACCCTGATGCATCTGCACGGATTAAATTCACTCCTGAAAAATTAAAATTAGAATCAAGTTGGTTCACTGCATTTCCAATGGCTTTAGCTTCTTTGGTCTTTAAAACAAACAACACTTCTCCCCGATGAACACGATCACCATATTTGATATTTGCTTTTTGAATGTACCCGATCAGATTTGACTTTACAAAGTTTTGTTGCAAAAAAGCAGATGTGGCATTCAGCACAATAGAATCTTGTAAAGGCTCATAAGAAATAGTTGTAACGGTTACAGGTGTACGAACTTCCTTCGGCGTTTCTTCTGCATCATCATTAGCAGCAGATTTACAAGCGTTCAGCAGTAAACAAACAAATAATGCATAAATTAATTTTGCAAAAGATTTTTTCATTTGATCCGTTATTTACAATTTCATATTCCAATAATTGAGTTGTTGAATCACCTGGTATCGTGCCATCTGATTCTGCACAACCAGGTTTTTTGCAGTGATATAATTATTCAAAGCAAGTATATAATCTGTAATCCTGATGTCACCTGTTTCAAGCAATTTTCCATTTACGTTGATTAGTGTTTCTAAATAAGTGATTTGCTTATTAATAGGCCCAGCAAGGCTTTCAATGTCGTTTAATTGTTGCTCCAATTCCTGGATTTGTTGTTGATATTGATTGTAAAAAAATTCATGTTGCTTTTGTCTTGTTCTTTCTTCAATATCAAGTTTTGTAAATTGTAATCTTTTTTGATGCCCATCGTAAATGGGAACCGTCAAATTGATACCAATATTATAACCAAAATTTTTATAAGGAGTAAGAATAAATGTAGATTGATAACCAGCGTCGGCAAATAAATTCACTTTCGGGCGATATTGAATTTTTGCAAGCAGGCGTTCATTCTGAAGACGAAGACTGTCAATTTTATAATTTAAAAAAAATGGAGAACTGGTAGCGTTTAAATTTACTTTGACCTGTAAGTCAGGAGCAGCAAGAGCTTCAGTAACAGTATCAATGATTCCTGCAAGATAATTCAAAGTGGCATAATTATTTTTATATTGAACCATCAATTGATTTCTGGTTAATTGTTGCTGCTGAAGTGTGACCAAAAAAGATAAATAATCGGCCTGCTTATAAACATTCTTTTCTGTGAGAGTTTTTAATATTCCTTCTTCTTTTGTTAACAGAGAAATCACTTCATCATTAAAATTTAGCTGAAGCTGATCCCCATAAGTAAGAATATATTGACTGATAATTGTCTTCTTCAAATCCTGCTGATAAATGGCAGATGAATTTGCAAGAGAATCATTTTGCAATTGCAAACTTTTAAATTGCAGGCTAAGATTTCGCTTATTATAGATCTGTTTATTCAAAGCGACCAATGCTGAAAGCTGTTGTCCGTTTGTGATCGCTTCATCATATCCCCATCCGTTTATAATCGGCGCGTAGTAAGCATTCCCGCTTCCTGCAACCTGTATTTTATTTCCTGCAACAATCAGTTGACTGTCAATTTTGTTCGCCAAGATCTGGTTACGAAATTCAGTAAATTTTGGATCGTTGGAAATGGATCGGCTGATAAAATAATTTAGATCTTTATTTTGCGCAATGGAAAATAGAGGGACAAAAAAAATAAGAATTGTTATAAAATTTCTATTCATTTTCATGGAAAACAATCACATCTTTTTTTACGCAAGCGCTAAAATTGTTTAATCTTCTTCAGCTATTTTCTTATTTTCTTCTCCCCAATTTCAAATTCTTTTTAAAAACATTGTACAAACATATAAACTGTTTATTTAAAAATTGTCATTCAGAAATCACACCAGATAAATTACATGGTTTGTTATATGCCTAAATCAGGTATGTTTTTTGATAAAACCAAACTTTACGAATTTCTATAATTTTGCTATTCGTTTCCTGCTGATTTAAAAAAATCTAATTTATGTTGCTTCAGTTATTAAGAGTCAAAATTCAACAACTTGTTGTTACCGAAAGTTCGGAAAATTATCCGGGAAGTATCGCCCTTCCAGATGAGTTGATTGAAGCCGCAGGTTTAAAATTATTTGAGCAAGTTCATGTAAATAATATCAACAATGGAAATCGCATTATCACTTATATAATCAGAAGCAAAAGAGAAGGATTTGTTTCTGTAAACGGCGCTGCTTCAAGAAAATTTAATAAAGGTGACAAAATTCATGTGCTTGCTTTTGGTTTTTTTGACAAAGAGAAAGAAGCAGAAGATTTTCAGCCAACCATCGTTCACGCAGATGAAAATAATAAATTGAAAGATGTAAAAAAATATACTTTTTAGAAACAACAATCATTGAAAAATTTATTAAGAAAATTAAGCAACTGGAAGCATTGGCCTTTTATTCCGTTTTATTTTCCAATTTCTTTTGTCTGGTTCTGGTATATTATCAAAAGCAGGTCTGTATGGTTTTTCAGCATTTCCAACCCAAGACTTACATTTGGCGGTTTTGAAGGGGAAAGCAAAAAAGAAATGTATAACTATCTGTCAGAAGAATTTTATCCTCCAACAATTTATATCAGCCCCCAAAAATCTTTTCAGGAAGTACTTTCAGCTGTGAAAGAAAATTCTTTTTCATTTCCTTTTATTGTAAAACCAAACATTGGAATGGGTGGAATTTTGTTCAGAAAAATCGATAATGAAGCGCATTTAAAAACGTATCATCAGCAAATTCCTGTTGATTATATTATCCAGCAGTTTGTAAAATATCCGATGGAAATTTGCATTTTTTATTACCGGATCCCAGGGAAAAAAACGGGAAAAATTTCGGCCTTTTTTTTAAAAAAATTGCCACATATTACAGGCGATGGAATTTCAACCATTAAAGAATTATTGAAACGTTATCCATCTAAAATTGAAGAAGAAACGCGAAAACTTTTGCCTGAAAACCTGGAAAAAGTTTTAAAAAAAGGAGAGATTTTTAACCTGTCTTTTATTGGCAATCGTTATCATGGAAGCACTTTTCATGATCTTTCAAAATTTATTGACAATGATCTGCTGGCTTTATTTGACGGCATCAGTCTTAGCAATAATTTTTATTACGGTCGCTATGATATCAAGTGCTTGTCAATTGAAGATTTGAAACAAGGAAAAAATTTTTCTATTCTTGAATTTAACGGAGCAGGCTCTATTCCAAATCATATTTACACTGAAAAATATACTCTTTTAGAGGCCTATAAAGAGATCATCAAACATTGGAAAGCGTTGTATGAAGTAAGTTATTATAATTACAAAGCCGGCTATTCCTATTGGAAATTTTTAAAAGGATATCGCTTTTTGAGAAATGCAAAAAAGCACATTCGATTTTTAAAAGAATGTGATAAAAGAATCATTTTAAAAAATCAGCCTTTAGTAGTAAGTCAATAAATAAATAAATAAATGAAATAAATTATCTGAAATGATAAACCAACCCAGGCTCCAAATGATCATAATTATAATGAAGTGAAAATGAAACGGTATTTTTTTCTTTCTGCCCCATTTTTATTTTCGCATAACGATGATAGTTATTTACGACTTGTTTTCCTGATAAAAATCCAACGGCCGCTCCTGCCAAAACATCTGTAGTCCAATGCTTATTTTCAGTTATCCTGCTTATTCCAATTAATGTTGCAGCGCTGTAAGCAATAACTGGAATAATCGGCTTATCACGATATTCAGAAGCAAAAACTGTCGCGGCCGCAAATGCAACAGTGGTGTGGCCTGAAGGAAAAGAACTGTATTCAGTTTTGCCACTTGCACTTTTTCCAACTTTGGAAAAAGGCCCCAAGAATCTCGGCTTTGCCTCCACTCCGGCCGCATAATAGGTTGGACGCGTTTCTCCGGTTAAAAACTTCAAAACACTTTCCAAAGCGCCGGCTGTTACATAAGATTGTGTTGCTAAAAGTGTTGTCGTTACTATCTTTTTATCTTTAAAAAGCAACCCATACCCTGCCAATCCTATAAGCGTATAACCTTCATATAATCCTCCAAAATTCGTGACATATTTGCTGACATTATTCAATACGGTATTCCTGTTTCGAAGTCGCAGTGCTGCCTGCTGAATAGGTTTGTCGGCAAAAAAATAAACAGCAGCGGCTCCGCCGGTAAATATTCCGAAATTTCGCCAATCCTTTTTTGTCATGTGAAAAGGTTTGGTGAATTCCTGCTTCAAACTACTTCCCAGCAAGATAAAGTAAGATTTTAAATCTAGTTCCGTGGTTTGGTTATACGCTTTCGGATTAATGTTGTTGATCTGTTTACCGGCACTGTCTTTTTTCCTGCTAAGACTGTCGAGTTTGTTTACCAGTGTATCTTGTGCCATTGATGTAAACGGCAACGAAAACATTACAATCAACAACCATTTTTTTACAAAAATCATTATTCTAACTTTTTAAAAAGAAATAACAATAAACATTCCAAAGGATTTTTTGTTAGTGATACCAACACTTTAAAAGAATGTAATTGCTTTACAATAAGAATCGATGATATTTGTTTGTTTACTGTAAAAACTTCCGATATGCATTATTCTGCAAAAACCTGGGTATAAAAAATGCGTCCATATTTATCTTTTGCAATGCCGATGCCGATATATTTATAATTTCCGAGAAGATTTCGACGATGGCCAGCAGAATGCTCCCACATATTTACAACCTCTTTTCCTGAAATAGCGCCATACGCAACATTTTCAGCAAATGCATGCATCTGTTTGAGCTTTTTTTTCGCCATCGCATTCCTTTCTCCAAAACCAGTATGGCCAAATCCTACTTTACCTTTCGCCATGTCCAGGCTATGTTGACGAGCAATTGCGTTCAAATCATTTCTCATTATTAATTTTGCTAAACCTTTAGACTTCCTGAATTTATTAGTTTGAGTCAAAACATCCTCAACAATATTTTTATTTTTATTAAAAGAAAAAGCGTTTTGAGTTGTAATAAAAGATACACAAAAAAAGAACAACAATAAAACAACCTGTTTCATCAGCGGCAACATTTTTTTTGACTCGTTGGCAAGTTTTATACCAAATACACTTTGATGAATCCTTTGTTTTAATTAATTATTTGCTGTAAAAAAGGATTGTTATTTAACGGAAAAAAAATTGTAAAGAAAAATATGACAAAAAGGATTTTTTACAAACAAAATGTCTACCTTTGTGGAAAGGAAATAAAATGAACAGTCAATCAAAAAAGATTAAGCCGTATTCCGTACACGAAGATCCTCCTTCTATGGTTGAAGAAGCAGCCTTCACTTATGAAACACAGCCATATGAAACACTGCGTGTAATTTTGGGTGGCAATAAAAACGTAAAAAAATCTCTCACAGGAGATTTTGACTTGATTAATCTTTCGCGTGCTGGTATTAAAAAATCTACTTTAAAATCTTTGTCAGAATACCTCGGTATCAATATGGAAACAATGAGCGAATTACTTCACTCCTCTTATCGCAATATTCAACGGAAAGATGAAGATCAATTATTGGATACTTTAAAAACTGAAAAGGTTTTAGAACTTGCTGCTTTTGCCCAAAGAGGTATCGAAGTTATAGGTAATAAAGAATCTTTTGCTGAATGGATTCACAGTCCTCTTGTTTCTCTTGGCAATAAAACTCCTCTTGATTTTTTAGACACTTCATTTGGCATTCAGATGGTTACTAAATTATTAGGCCGCCTGGAGCAAGGTGTGTATTCATAAAAGATTGCAAATTATTTAATGGAATTATATCGTATCACACAACAGGAATTTGCTGAAGATCTTAGTGGCAATGGTGCAAAACTTTTTGGTGGCCGTTGGAACAGCGAAGGTTTTTTTGCGCTTTACACTTCGTCTTCAAGATCGTTGGCCTTGTTAGAAACATTAGCGCATACACCTGCTAAAATGCTTGAGGTAAAAATTTATCATCTGATCACTTTGGCTGTTCCTGATAATTTAGTTACACAAAAAGTGGCCGTAAAAAATCTTCAAAATGGATGGGACGCCCCGGACACGAGACCTTTTACCAAAAAAATCGGTGATGCGTTTCTCACTGAAAAAAAATATCTGATGATGCAAGTTCCTAGTGTAATGATGCCTGAAGAAATGAATTATGTGATCAACCCAATGCACACAGACATGAAGCAGGTAAAATTGGTGAATAAAAGAAGAATTGATTTTGACAAGAGGGTAAGAATTTAGGTGCAAAAAGAAATATAAAAATCAACTACAAAAGTTTGTTTACTGAAAAAATTAGTTACTGTTTAACAATACTCTTTCAAGTAGCAAAATAAAATTAGCTTTCCCTTTTCCCTTCCAGCAACAACTTCAACGCATGATCAAAATTACCAGCAGCTGTTACTTCCCCGGAATTAACAAAGAAAATTTCATCAGCATTTTCAATTGTATTCAATCGGTGAGCGATAATAACTTTTGTTGTAGAGGCAGGTAATTTTTCTAAAATTTCTTCTAATAATTTTTCTGTAATAGTATCAATATTTGCAGTGGCTTCGTCAAGAATTAAGAGGTCAGGCTTGCGCAAAACGGCTCTGATAAAAGCGATCAGTTGTTTTTCACCAAGGCTCATAGAATCACCACCGGAAACAATCCTGGTGTCTAAACCATTTTCAAATCTTTGCACCAGGTTATCCAACCCTTCACCTTCTATAATATTATTCAATTGCTCTTTGTCTAATTTTTTATACAGTTCGTTTCCATACAAAATATTATCACGAACAGTACCGTTGAACAAAAATGGTTCCTGCAAAATGAAGCCGATTTTTTTGCTCAATTCAGCAGGATCGTAGCTTCTCAAATCTCTTCCATTTAAAAAAACTTCTCCTTCTGTCGGGTCGTATAATCTTGCAATTAAAGAAGCAGTTGTTGTTTTTCCGCCCCCGGTAGGGCCAACAAAGGCATATGTTTTTCCTTTTTCCAAATCGAAATTAATATCATGTAAAACTTTTTTCCCATCAGGATATTGAAATGAAACATGTTGAAAAATCAGTAATGGAGGGTTGGGAATTTTAATGGCATGACTTTCGATTTTCTTTGCAAGATTCGATTCTAAATTTAGGATAATTGAAATCCTGTCCCATGCCGCCATCGCTGTTTGGAAGCTTGCCCAAAGTGTGGCCAATTGTCTCAAAGGCTGATAAAAATATTGTACATAAGCAATAAAACTGATCAGCAAACCAATAGAAAAATTGCCAATAGAAATTAAATAAATTCCAAAAGCAAGAACGATAAGCTGTGCGATATTAGAAAACAAAGTAAAGACCGGAACAAAAATATTATTGATCAAACCCGCACTGACAGAGGCCTTATAATTGGCAGCATTTGCAGCATTAAATTTATTTCTGAAATAATCTCTCCTGTTAAATGCAACGATAGTTTTAAAATTTCCCAAACTTTCCTGGATTTCAGCGCTCAATCCTCCTGTACTTTTTAAACTTGCAGCATTCTTTTTTTTCACAATAGGTGAAATCAATTTTACAAAAATTAAAATGAAAACTGCGGGTATCAAAGCAGCCGCTCCAAGTTCGACATGAATCGCCAAAAGAAATATTGCTGCGCCGGTCATCATGAAAATACTATCTACGAATTGCAAAAGAGACTGCGAAAAAAACTGGTTTACTTTATCGGTATCATTGTTTATTCTGGAGATTAAATCACCTGCCTTATTCTGATTAAAAAAAGCGACAGGCAAGCTTTGTATTTTGTTGAAAACCGCATTGCGGAGGCTATACAACATTCGTTGACCAATACTTCCCATAATTTTTGTCTGCAAATAATCAGTTGCCGCAGAAATGACATAAAGCACAAATAAAATTCCAGTGAAAGTTAATAATCCTCGATACAATTTTGTCTGGATATAATGATCAATGGTATAACCAATCAAATAAGGGGTAAGCATAGCACTACCAGAATTGACTGCCATCACAACGAAAGCAATGATCAGATTCCGTTTTTCTTCCTTCATGAATTGCAGCATTTTTTTTAGCGCAGCTTTAGTCGAAGTTTTATGTTCTATGTTAAGATTGTAATCCATTTTTTATTTAAAAATTGAAAACGTTTTGTTTCAAATAATTACGCCTCTGTCAAATCTGTTGTACTTTTTTGTGAATGATATATCTGCACGTATTCAGGAGAATGCTGCATCAGGAAATCATGTTTTCCACTCGCAATTAATTCTCCTTCCATGATCACAAGGATCTGGTCATAATCTTTTACAGGATCAATTTTTTGTGTTACTGAGATCAATGTTATATCAGGATAATTTTCTTTTACGTTCGATGATATTTTTTCTTCAGTCAATGCATCAACTCTTGCGGTAAAATCATCGAGCAATAAAACTTTCGGATTGATTGCCAACGCTCTTGCCAACATGATCCGTTGCTTTTGTCCACCTGAAAGGCTTGAGCCGCGCTCAGAAACAATGGTGTCCAAACCCTGAGGAAGCGTGTGTATAAAATCATTTAGCTCTGCAGTCTCAATTGCTTTTTGCAAATCTCTTTCCGTTACTTCAGAATTAAAAGCGATGTTCTCGCGAAGCGTCATATTGAAAATAATGCTGTCCTGGAAAACCAGGGCTATCTGCTTTAAAAGCGTATCCCTGTTATATTCTGTGATGTTGACATCATCATAAAATATCGCTCCTTCATTTGGTTTTATTAACGTCGTCAATAAATACAGTATTTGTGTTTTGCCCGCTGCAGTGGGGCCGATGATCGCTGTTCTTGTTCCTGCATCTACACGAAATGAAATATTTTTTAATGCAGGGTTTTCACCATAGAAAACACTTACATTGTCCATCGAAATATTTCCATCCAGATCTTTTCTAACAGTTCCTTTATCAACAAAATCTGGTGCTTCCAAAGTGTTGTGAACCCGTTGATAAGATGCGGAAGCACGTGCAATTACATTGCTCATAAAACCGATCATGATGATTGGAAAAATAAGAATAGCGATGTAACTGTTGAATGCAGCAAATTCTCCCAAAGTCATGTTGCCAATAATTACAAAATGTCCACCGACACCAAGCACAGCAAGTCGTGCAAGATTGGAAGTGAGAACAATAATCGGAATGAGTGTTGCAAATAATCGCAAAATAGACAAACCGAGATTTTTCGCTTCGCCGCTTGCGTCAATAAATTTATTGTACTCAGTGAATTGGGCATTTAACACTCTTATTAATGCGGCACCTAAAATACTTTCATTAATTACCTTGTTTAGCCAGTCGATTACTTCCTGCGTTTTTCTGAATAATGTCCTTACTTTTTTAAAAATGATAAAAAAGGTTCCGGCAATGATCGGAATCATCAGCAAAACCAGCAAACCGAGACGCCAATTGAGATTCAGCAATAAGATGCTCGCGCCTATGATCAACACGAGCGAAGAAACTATCGTCACAATTGCCTGCGCCACAAACATTTTTATTGCATCCACATCAGAAGTAAGATTGGTTAAAAGTTTGCCGGGTGAAGTTTCCTGGATATAAACATAATCCTGCTGAGAAATTTTTGATGACAGTTTTTTTCGCATATCTCTTGCCACTCTTTCAGAAGCAAAAGTTTGAATGATACTCTGAACATAAGAGAAAATAAAAATCAAAATGGCGGCAATCAAAAACCATGTAATGATCTTCGACATATTGAAGATTCCTTTTGAAAAATCATCAATTCCAAACTGAATAATTTTTGGAATAACCAGGTTCAATCCATTGCTAAGTAATGCAAAAAATAAAAGCGCGCTGATCATACCTGAATAAGGCTTCAGGATTTTGAAAATATTTGCTTTTGGTGGTTTCTGTTTTTTTTCTTTAGGATTCATTCACCATTTTTTTCAATAAGAAAAGAATTCTTAGGCAAGTTTTTTAAATGCAAGGGACAAATGTAAATTGAAATATTTTTTATGAAGATTCCTTTTCGGTAAACGAATGGTTTATGGCGGTAAAATAATTGTCCAAATAATCAATGAAGAATTCCTTGTTTATCTTATTTCGCCAGGCTCTGAATGATATCATACTTAGTAACAATGTGGTAATTGCCGGACTCATCTTTGCTTAAAACCGCTCCATTTTGTTTTGAAATAAGATTGCTTAATTTTTCAACTGGCATATCAAAGGAAACAACCGGATATTCTTTTTCCATAACTGCTTCCACCTTTTGATTTTTGATTTCCGGATCAGATAAAATTTTATTGAACAAACCACTCTCACTTAATGAACCTACAATTCCATTTCCATTCATTACCGGAATATTTTCAATATCATATTTGCGCATCAGATCTATTGCTTCTGCAACGGTTTGTTCTGGTTTTACTGTAACTAATTTTTTCGTTCCACGTCCAGAAACCAAATCCTTGAAAGTTTTTACTTCAAGAAATCCTCGTTGCATCATCCATTCATCGTTATAAATTTTTGCAACATAACGGCTTCCATGGTCGTGAAAAATACAAACCACAACATCGCCTTTTTTCAGGCTTCCTTTCAATTGCATCAAACCCTGCAAACAGCTACCGGCGCTGTATCCACAAAATATTCCTTCTTCTTTTGCAATACGACGGGCCATTAACGCACCGTCTTTATCAGTAACTTTTACAAACGCATCGATGTATTTCATATCATAATTCGCAGGAACGAAATCTTCACCAAAACCTTCACTGATGTAAGGATAAACTTCGTCCTCATCAATCTCTCCTGTATCAAAATATTTTTTTAATAAAGAACCATAACTATCGATCGCCCAAACTTTGATATCGGGATTTTTTTCTTTTAAATATTTTCCTGTTCCAACGATTGTTCCACCTGTTCCGGTTGCTACTACAAGATGTGTAATCTTCCCTTCAGTTTGTTCCCAAATTTCAGGGCCAGTCTGTTCATAATGTGCAAGACGGTTGGCAAGATTATCATATTGATTTACATACCACGAATTAGGAACTTCTTCTGCAAGTCTTTTTGAAACAGAATAATAAGAACGCGGATCATCAGGTTCGACGTTTGTAGGACACACAATTACTTCCGCACCAACGGCTTTTAAAATATCCGCCTTTTCTTTTGATTGTTTATCTGTTGTAGTAAAAATGCATTTATATCCTTTCACAATTGCTGCCAGAGCCAATCCCATTCCTGTGTTTCCAGAAGTGCCTTCAATGATCGTTCCTCCGGGTTTTATTTTCCCTTCCTGCTCTGCTACTTCCAGCATTTTAACCGCCATTCTGTCTTTGATAGAATTGCCCGGATTGAAATATTCCACTTTTGCTAAAATGGTACAAGGCAAATCCTTTGTGATCTTATTCAATTTGATCAGCGGCGTATTGCCAATCGTTTCCAAAATGCTATTCTTCCACATAATTTTTATTTTCTGCAAGATAAAAAAAATAGAGGACAGCATTGATTCAACAAATGCTTACATGAAAACTGCAAATTTTTCTTTGAAAGAAAATACAAGAATGAAAAATAAAAAAATGGATTTATTTATTGTTTTACTGCAAATGATCTTTCCAAAAATTATATATCCAAACGTTTCATTTTCGGCACTAAAAATTGCATGATGATCCATGCCAGAAGATAAGCGCCGGCACAAATTGCAAACATGATGTAATAGGCAACCTGAATTTTCCCAATCGCGCGATAATGAACAAACATATTTTTTTGAACCAACAGTGTCAATAAAATCCCTCCTATTCCACCAAACATTCCACCGATGCCTGTAACCGACGCACAGGCAGATTTTGGAAACATATCACTGACAGTTGTAAAAATATTGGCGCTCCATGCCTGGTGTGCTGCTGCTGCCAAACCAATAATTAAAACTGCAAACCACATGTTATAACTGCCTGCTAGCTGCGCAAATAAAATCGGGATTACCAATAAAGCAAAGATCAGCATAGAAGTTTTTCTTGCACGAAAAACAGTTGATCCATTTTTAATCATTGTCAATGGGAGCCAGCCCCCCCACACACTTCCAATAGTTGAAAGCATGTAAACTAATGCAACGGGAACAGCAATTTCTGTTATGGTAAGATGATATTGACTTTCTAAAAAATCGGGTAGCCAGAAAAGATAAAACCACCACACGGGATCAGTTAAAAATTTGCCAATTGCAAATGCCCACGTTTGTTTGTAGCCCAATAATTTGGTCCATGAAATCCTTACCGTTTCATGACTCGCCGGCTCATCTTTATCTGAATGAATATAAGAAAACTCTTGTTGAGAAAGCCGCTTTTGTTTTTTTGGAACTTCGTAAAAAATAAACCAAAGTATCAGCCAGATAAAACCAAAAACGCCGGTGAGAATAAATGCCCATTTCCATCCCCATGAAACTGCAATAAAAGGAACAGTCAAAGGAGCAATGACTGCCCCCACATTGGATCCGGAATTAAAAATTCCTGTTGCAAGTGCACGTTCCTTTTTCGGGAACCATTCTGCAACTGTTTTAATAGCGGCAGGAAAATTTCCGGACTCAGTTAATCCCAAAAAAGAACGAACAACAGCAAACCCTAAAACACTTGATGCAAATGCATGACACACGGCTGCCACACTCCATAATCCTGTCGAAAGTGCATAGCCGATTTTAGTACCCAATTTATCAATAATTCTTCCGGCACCCAACATACCAAATGCATAAAAAAACTTGAATGCAATTTCGATGTTGGCATAATCTGCATCATTCCAATGCAGATCTTCTGACAGCACAGATTTTAATAAACTGATAACCTGCCTGTCGAGATAATTAATAGTAGTTGCAAAAAATATCAGCGAACAAATTGTCCATCGGTATTTCCCGATCGTTGCTTGTAGTCCAATAGTAGTCTTATTCTCAGCTTCTTTAAGATCAACTGTGTTCTCCATAATTTTTTGTTTTATAAATTATCGTAATGATTTCAAAATATTTAATGCCTGTTTTGATAAGGCCTCAATTTTTGCATAATCTTTTTGCTCCAATAATTGTTTGCTGATAAGTTTGCTTCCCATTCCTACCGCGCAAACACCTGCTTTCAACCATTCAGAAATATTTTCTTTATTCAAATCAACTCCCCCGGTTGGCATAAATAAAAGATCAGGAAACAAAGCTTTGATCGAACTCATAAATTCGGGACCCAAAAGATTTCCCGGAAAAAGCTTGATCATTTTTGCCCCAAAATTTTCTGCGCGAATAATTTCTGTTGGTGTCATACAACCAGGGATCCAAAGCATATTGTTTTCATCCGCAACTTTAGCAACCTCTTCAACAAGACCGGGACAAATAATAAAATCTGCTCCCGCATCAATGAATGCTTTTGCCATCCCAGCATTTTTTATCGTGCCGATTCCAAGATACATTCCATGTAATTCTTCATTACAAAGCGATCGCATCTTTTTAAAATTCTGCAACGCAGCTTCTCCTCTATTAGTGTATTCAACAGTTCTGATTCCAGCTCTGAATAATGCTTTTAAGACTTCCAAACTCACTTCTGGGTCTTTATAAAAATAAAGAGGCAAAATTCCTTGCTGAGGAATCAGTTGTAATAATTCCGCTTTCTTATTCATAGTATTATTTTAGAAAATTTTAGTTTTATCTCTGTACCCTTCCTGATGCATCTCCTTTCATCAACCCCTTCACTTCAGAAAGAGTAGCATGGTTCAAATCGCCTGGAATCGTATGTTTTAGAGCAGAAGCAGCAACGCCGAATTCTGCAGCATCTTTTAAATTCATTCCTGAAACCAAAGCATAAATAAATCCACTTGCAAAAGAATCTCCACTTCCAACACGGTCTACAATTCTTACTTCATATTCTTTTGTATGGTAAAATTCATTGCCGTCATAAACCAATGCACTCCATCCATTATCAGAGGCACTGTGACTTTCTCTTAAGGTTGATGCAATGTATTTAAAACCAAATTTCTCTTTCATTTGTTGAAACACATCTTTATATCCTTCGAGATTTAATTCGCCTTTCGTAACGTCGGTTCCTTTGCTTTTAAATCCTAATGTTGTTTCAGCATCTTCTTCGTTGCCGATGCAAACATCAACATATTCACAAAGTCTCGTCATTACTTCTTTTGCTTTCTCTTTGCTCCATAATTTTTTCCGGTAATTCAGATCAATGCTTGTAGTAATTCCTTTTGCTTTCGCAGCTTTTAGTGCAGCCTCAGTAAGTGGTGCCGCTTTATCGCTTAATGCAGGAGTGATACCAGTTGTATGAAACCATGAAGCCCCATCAAAGATTTTGTCAAAATCAAATTCACTGATATCAGCATCTGCAATCGCAGCATCTGCGCGATCATAAATTACCTGTGAAGCGCGCATCGATGCACCGGTTTCTAAAAAATAAATTCCCAATCTTTTTCCTCCACGTGCAATGAATTCAGTATTCACACCAAAGCGACGCAAATGATTGATAGCTGCCTGTCCGATTGCATTCTCAGGAACTTTAGAAACAAAAACTCCTTCTAATCCGTAGTTGCAAAGTGCCACTGCAACATTGGCTTCACCGCCGCCATAAGTAACATCAAACGAATCCGCCTGAACAAATCTTTTGTAATCAGGCGTAGATAAACGAAGCATAATTTCTCCAAGAGTAACAACTTTTTTTGCCATATTGTTTTGATATTTTTTTAAATAAAATTTTTGAAATAAAAGTTGGTTTACCACCAACCAAAATAATTCTTCGCATTGTTATAACATATATCCCGAATGATCTTTCCGGTCCATTCAATATCATTTGGCAATTCGCCATTTTCAATTTCTTCACCAAAAAGATTGCATAAAATTCTGCGAAAATATTCATGACGCGGATAAGAAAGAAACGAACGTGAATCAGTCAGCATCCCGACAAACCGGCTGAGCAAACCCATATTGGACAAGGCGTTCATTTGTTTGGTCATACCATCTTTCTGATCTAAAAACCACCAGGCTGAACCAAATTGAATTTTTCCCGGAACGCTTCCATCATTAAAATTGCCGGCCATTGTAGCCACCACTTCATTATCTCCGGGATTTAAGTTGTAGATAATCGTTTTGGTTAGTTTATCTTCCGAGTCAAGCCTCCCTAAGAATTTTGCCATTGATTTTCCCTGTGGAAAATCGCCGATAGAATCCCATCCGGTATCAGGACCTGAAAGTTTTAATTTCCGAACATTGTTATTCCTAAAAGCGCCGATGTGATATTGCTGAATCCATCCTTTTTCCCAATCCCAGATCGCAAAAGTATAAAGCATCGCAGACTTGAATTTCAAATTCTCTTCCTGTGAGATGTCGCTTCCGGAGCGGATCTTATTGAAAATTGCATTGATCTCTTCATCAGAATAATCTTCGGCAAAAATATATTCCAGACCATGATCAGAAACAGAACAACCCATAGATGCAAAAAAATCATGACGTTGTTTTAATGCATCTAAATAAGATTGAAAGGACGTTATTGGAATGCGACTTACACTTTCCAATTTTTTTACGTAATTATTAAAAGTAGCAGCATCATCGAGATTCATGGCTTTATCTGGACGAAATGCAGGAAGCACTTTTATTTCAAAGCCATCATCTTTTATTTTCTGATGATACTCCAATGAATCTGTGGGATCATCGGTTGTACAAACCACTTTTACATTCATTTTGCGAAGCAAATTCCTGACTGAATATTCTTTCGCTTGCAATTTTTTTGAGCATTCGTCGTAAATTTTTTTCGCACTTCCAGGGTTTAAAATTTCGTGTACGTCAAAATATCTTTGCAGTTCCAGATGCGTCCAGTGGTACAAAGGATTTCGTAAAGTGTATGGAACCGTTTCAGCCCATTTTTCAAACTTCTCATAATCGCTTTTATCGCCGGTGCAATAGCTTTCATCAACGCCATTGGTGCGCATTGCACGCCATTTGTAATGGTCGCCATAAAGCCAGATCTGCGTCAGATTTTCGAAATTAATATCATTCGCAATTTGTTCTACCGGAAGGTGACAATGATAATCGATGATGGGCATTTTTGCAGCAAAATCATAGTATAATTTTTTCGCTGTTTCTGTTTCAAGTAAAAAATTTTCGTCTAAAAATGGCTTCATAATTCTATAGTAAATTTTCTTGTAGTAATTGCATACTTTTCAACCTTCAACCTCGAACCTCGAACGTTCATAAACTAACACCTCTTTTCCACGGAATAAAATCATTTTGTTTATGTCTTACTGCAGCTACTTCTATTTCGCCACTCGCGACTTTTATCACATATTCTAAAATGCGTTCTCCTGCCTGCTCAATGGTTCCTTCTCCCTCGATGATTGTTCCTGTATTGATGTCGATAATATCAGGCATTTTTTTGTATAAAGCCGTATTGGTAGAAAGCTTGACTACAGGTGCAATTGGATTTCCTGTTGGGGTTCCAAGTCCCGTGGTAAACAAAACAATGTTGGCCCCTGAACCAACTTCGGCAGTAGTACTTTCAACATCATTCCCGGGTGTGCAAAGCAAATTCAATCCTGGTTTTGTAACCATGTTCGGATAATCCAAAACATCTGTAACCGGCGAGGTGCCACCTTTTTTAGCTGCTCCTGCAGATTTGATGGCATCTGTTATCAGGCCGTCTTTGATATTTCCGGGTGAAGGATTCATATCAAAACCAGAGCCAACTGCTTTCGCTCTGTCATTATAAGTTTTCATTAAAACTCCAAAACGAATGGCAGTTTCATTATCAATACAACGATCACTCAAATTTTGTTCTACTCCACACAATTCAGGAAATTCTGAAAGGATCACTGAACCACCGAGGGCAACCAATAAATCAGAAGTATAGCCAATCGCAGGATTTGCAGAAATTCCGCTGAAGCCATCGCTTCCACCACATTCCAGGCCAATGCAAAGCTTGCTTAACGGCGCAGGTCTTCTTTCAATTTTATTTGCCTCAATCAAACCGGCAAATGTTTGTTTGATCGCTTTAGAAATCAGGTCATTTCCTCTGCCAATTTGTTGTTGCTCCAAAATATATAAAGGCTTTGAAAAATTCTTATCACGCTTTTTAATTTCATCCAACAAAATTCCTACCTGCGCATTTTGACAACCGAGACTCAAAACCGTTGCTCCTGCTACGTTTGAATGAGTGATGTATCCTGCAAGCAATCCACACAAAGCCAGTGCATCATCACGCGTTCCGCCGCAGCCGCCTTCGTGTGACAAAAATTTAATTCCATCCACATTAGGAAAAACCCGTTGTTTTTTTATTTCGTCGGATTCAACAGAAGTATCAGCACTTAAAATTTCATCGATGTTTTTTCCTTCTTTATAAAGATCCACGAGTTTGGAAACTTCTACTTTTTTGTTTTGATTTCTCCCATAACCGAGTTCGTTTACCAGAGCTTCGCGCAACACTTCAATATTTCTATTCTCACAAAAAACAAGAGGGATTACGAGCCAATAATTCGCTGTTCCTACCTTTCCATCTGCACGATGAAAGCCGTTAAAAGTTTTATTGATAAATTTGGAAACATCCGGTTTAGTCCATTCCAGCTTTCGCTCTCCCACTTCAAAGTCGCTCGCAGCGTGCTTTACATTAGAAGTAGTAATCCTCGAACCTTTGGGAATATGTGTTTGCGCTTTACCAACTAATACGCCATACATAAATAATTCATCGCCCGGTTGCATGTCTTTCATTACAAACTTGTGCTTAGCAGGAACGCGGTCGATTAACGTGTATTCATGGCCTTTATAATCTACTTTTTCATTCACTGAAAGATCGCTTAATGCAACGAGCACATTATCGTCAGGATGAACTTTCGTTACTTTATGATTCATTCGGTACAAATAATTTTTGAGGATGACTTTTTTTTCAAAGTTTCTTGCATTCCATTAGTTACCATACTATTCAAATTTTGAGCTACCGCTTCCTGGAAACCTGAAACCTTTGTAAGATCACAATCCCATAAAGATTCATTCTTTAAAACTTCCTTTACAATGTTTTCAACGGGTTGGTTATTCCATAAGTGATAAAATTTTGCTGCCATTTCATCTTCTATTAAATACGATTGGCCATTAAATTCTCCATAATAATCTTTACCATTTTGCTTCACGGCTTTCATAAAATAAAGGTAAGCAGCAAATCCTAAAGCAAACAATGGAGGAACTGCTTCATTGTTTTTATAATAAATTAATAACAACGGAATGCATCGCAGGCGCAGTTTAGAGCTATAGTTAAACGTAATATTTTTCCAATAATGATTGATGTGCGGATTCCGAAAACGGTCAAGAACTTTTGAAATAAAAACTTGTTTTGTCGCTTCATCAATTTGATAAGGAATCGACGGAGCGATTTCGTGATTCATCAAATCAGAAATAAAATTAGAAAGACTTTTATCTTCCATGGCATGTTGAACCGTATCGCAATTTGAAAGAAATGCTACGCCGCACGTCAGCGTGTGTGTTCCGTTCAACAAGCGTAATTTCAATTCACGATGCAAATCGATATTGGGCTCGATCACTACGCCTTCATCTGCATCAGCAAATGATAAAATGCTTTTAATTTTTTCATCGCCTTCAATCGCCCACAAACTATAAACCTCACTCACAATTAATAAATCGTCTTTATAACCCAATTGATCTTCAATATCATTTTTAATTTTTTCATCGGGCATTCCTGTTACAATCCTGTCCACGAGCGAATTACAGAAGAAATTGGATCTTTCAAGCCACTCAATAAAATCATCTTCCAATGAATTTAAATGTGCCAGTTCCAAAACAATCGATTCGAGTTTTTTCCCATTTTCCAAAATCAATTCAGTAGGAACAATTACAAATCGACTATTCTCGCTGCCATTAAACGCGATAAATCTTTCATACAAAAAAGCCAGCAATTTCCCAGGATAAGAAGCCGGAGGATAATGACGGATATCATCATTTTCCAATTGAATACCTACTTCCGTGGTATTTGAAATAATGACCTGAAGATCCGGGTTGTGTGCGCATTCCAAAATTTCGCCCCAATCTTTTTGTGCAACCAATACGCGGCTTATAGAAGAACTGATGATATTTTCTTCAATTTTTTGTCCATCCACAATTCCACGTTCACACAAAGTATATAACCCATCCTGCTTGTCAAATGCAGCAGTATCGCCCCTTGACGTGGTTTTTACAACAACGATCCGTCCGTTGAAAATGCCTTGCCTGTTTGCTTTATCAATAAAATAATCAGGCAGTCCGCGCAGCAACATTCCGGTTCCGAATTGCAAAACTTTTTCAGGCAAATCAAAAATTTCCTCATCGGGAACAACTACATTTTCAGGGGAAATATTTTTTAAAGTATAGCGTGATAATTTCATATTTTTTGTTCTTTCGTCTGTTCTTTCATTTGTTGTTACTCAATTTATATTCCACTTGTTTTTAAAGACCCATTCAGCATTGATCTCATTAGCGGATGGAGCATCTCTTGCTGTGGCAAGATTATTTTTAAACCAGTCATAATCACCACCATCACGATGACAATTATAATAGTAAACCCTCCTGCCCCACTTGATCACATTTGAAGTAGGGACAAGATAAATGTCGCGGTCTGCCATGTTTTTTGAGAAACGGCAATTGATTAAAAAAAACTGTGCGTCTTTATGATAGCGGCCAAGATCGAAATTTTTATATCCATCAAAATAGCAATTCTTCAAAACGGTTTTTGAATCTTCATTTGCAGATCCATCGTGCCAAATACTTGCCGGTCCTGTATTTGCAAAAAATTTACAATCTTCTGCATAAGCCCATCCACGCGGACAATAAAAATCAACACCGCCTTCCATCAGGCAATCTTTAAAATAAAACATTCCGTCTGTAACGTTCCACGGACTTACTGTATCGCCGGCAAAAGATTTAAAATGAACATTGATCGCTTTTAGTCTTGTAGCATTCATGGTGCGCAAAGCCATCTGGTGACCGGTGGGAGAAATTGTTTTTTTGTGAGTAACAGAATCTGCATCACGATTCACCACCACATTTGTTTTATGATCAAAACCATAACTGTTCTCGATTGTAAGATTTTTCAAGGTAATATCATTGCCATTAATATTCATCGTTGCTACGCCCCAGTCATCTGCATGCGCGCATCTCCATTCATCTCTTGCAATTGCCTGCGTGATGATCACTTTATCGCGGCTTTCACCTTCAAGAATGATATGATTCTTTGTGATAAAAATCTTTTCGTCATACGTTCCATTTTTTATAAAGATCATTCGCTGTTCTGTTGAAGAATCAGCAAGACAGTTAATAGCACTCTGAATGGACATGAAGTTTCCATTTCCGCTTTTATCCACAACAATTTTTTGAATTCCATTTTGACAAAAACCCTTATTACATAACATCAAAAGCAACAGGAAAGTTGCAGTTGTTGATGTGACATATTTTAATAGTTTCATGCTCATGATCTTATTCAGTAAACAAACAAATAATCCATTTTTTGATTTTTCATTGTTTCATTTTATTTGCTGAAGTGCCCATTTTACAAGGTCTTCAGCCGCCTGGTAATTTTGAAAATCCGGCGGAAGTTTTCTTCCATCAGTATATTCATTATAAAACCAGGGATCGCCCAAGGCAAACACAGTTCCTTTACCCACTTTAGCAATCGCAGCCACATTAATATTACCTTCTTTAAGAACAGTTTGTGCAGGCGGATTTACTGAAAGTGAAGCATATTCTTTGATGTACACTTTGCTGACATTTTTGAAAATCTT
>Ga0157373_10000155_pt1 | contig 55304 bp, 51 predicted proteins | sample C65metaG_FD_113460 | JGI IMG/M metagenome (GOLD analysis project Ga0157373, IMG submission 113460) | Corn rhizosphere microbial communities from Kellogg Biological Station, Michigan, USA - C6-5 metaG | ecosystem: Host-associated > Plants > Roots > Rhizosphere > Soil | place: USA: Michigan... | reverse complement strand
TATCGACATTACTGAAGAAATACCGTATCGTGCTACCTTCAATGGGGTGTCGATCGAATAACCAAGTCCTAAAACGGGTATGTGAAATGTGTGGCTCATATTGTAAAAGTATTTGCCAAAGCTATCAGCCCTCACACTATTAAAAATTGACGATCGTCATATTTTTTCAGGTCATTGATCATTCTTTCGGATGCCTGCCAGCAGCAATTTTGGAGCATAAAGAAAGTACCCAAATGGAGCAAAGCGCCACTATTGAGAAAATCAACTGTTACCATTGTGGTAACGAATGTAATACGACAGATTATGTGCTCGACGAAAAACAGTTTTGCTGCACCGGCTGTCAAAGCGTTTACGAGGTATTATCCACTAACCAGCTTTGCAGTTATTACAGGTATAATGATCACCCAGGCGCTAACCGCAACAGTACCGACAAACGTTTCGATTATCTGGACGAGCCCGACATTGTTCGCGAATTGTTGGATTATAGCGATGAGCATATAAATATTGTTACCTTTTATATCCCGCACATCCATTGCAGTTCGTGCCTGTGGCTGCTTGAGCAACTCAACCAAATCAACCCGGCTGTTCATTATTGCAAGGTTGATTTTTTAAAGAAACAACTGAACATCAGGTTTGATCATCGCCAGCTCAGTTTACGGCAACTGGTGGAGTTGTTATTTGATATCGGTTACGAACCACTTATCAGTTTACATGATGTTATTAAAAACCAAAATACCGCCAATAAAGATAACCTGGTACAACGTATAGCCGTTGCAGGATTTTGCTTTGGCAACGTGATGTTATTGAGCTTCCCTGAATATTTTGGACTCAATGTTTACGAACAGGATTTCAAGCATTTTTTCGGTTGGCTTAATGTTCTGTTCGGGCTGCCTGTGGTTTTTTACAGCGGCCGCGAATACTTCCGTTCAGCCTGGCAAAACCTACGCAATGGCGTATTGAATATCGACTTTCCACTTGCTTTGGGTATCGCCGTTTTATTTTTACGCACACTGTTTGAGGTAGCTACACATACCGGCGCTGGCTTTGCCGATACTTTGTGCGGATTGGTTTTCTTTTTGCTGGTAGGCAAATTTGTACAAAAGAAAACTTATCATCATTTGTCGTTCGAGCGTGATTACCGCTCGTTTTTCCCGGTGGCTGTGAGTACCATTACGTCCGACGGTGAAAAGCCCGTTAAGCTTTCACAACTATCAGTTGGCTGCCGTATCATTATCCGCAATAACGAGATTATTCCGGCCGATGCCATTTTATTAAAAGGCAATGCGTTAATCGACCTGAGTTTTGTTACCGGCGAAATGTTGCCGATGAGCAAAGTTTTGGGCGAGATCATTTACGCCGGTGGCCGCCAAACCGGCGAAGCTATTGAAATGGAAGTGATTAAACCGGTTTCGCAAAGTTACCTTACCCAATTGTGGAACAACGAAGCATTTTCGCGGAGGCAGGACAACCGGATACGCACTTTTAATGAAAAGGTGAGCAAATATTTTACTATTGTATTACTTGTAATAGCCTTTGGGTCATTGCTTTTTTGGCTGCCAACTGATACCAGGCGGGCGCTTGCTGCCTTCACCGCGGTTTTGATTGTAGCCTGCCCATGCGCATTGGCGCTCAGTACACCTTTTACCATGTCGGCCGCGCTAAGCATTTTTGATAAAAACCACTTCTATCTAAAAAACACAGCTGTTGTTGAACAGCTAGCCCGCATCAACACGATTGTTTTTGATAAAACAGGTACCATTACCCTTGCCGATGATGCTAAAATTAAACCAGAATTAACACTTACCGAGCAATACAAACAATGGATATACAGCGTCTGCATCAACTCCACGCATCCGCTAAGCATGATGATTTGCAAAGCATTACAGGGTGTAAAGCGATTGGAAATAACATCCTATATCGAGATACCCGGCAAAGGAATACTGGCAACTATAGATAGGCACGAACTCAGAATGGGAAGCGCTCAATTTGTTTTAAATGAGGATAATTCAATAACCGATGTTACCCGTGTGCATGCGATGATAGATGAGCAATATCTTGGTTATTTTGCTGTCGAACACCAATACCGGCCTGGACTCAACTTATTGCCCGGCCTGGCGCAGCATTACCGCTTGTACCTGCTCTCGGGCGATAAAGATCACGAACGCGAAAAGCTAAAGTTTTTTTTCCCGGAACCAGACCATATGCTATTTGATCAATTACCGCAGGACAAGTTAGATGTTATTGAAAGCCTGCAATGCAAAGGCGCCAAGGTAATGATGCTGGGCGATGGCCTTAACGATTCGGGCGCATTGAAACAAAGCGACCTGGGCGTTGCCGTAACCGACAATGTAAACAACTTTACCCCGGGCAGTGACGCCATATTGGATGGGCGCTCGTTTGATAAACTGCCGTCCTTCTTAAAATTTTCGAAGGATACGGTTAAGATCATTCATGCATCTTTTGGCATCTCGCTCACTTATAATCTTATTGGTTTAAGTTACGCTGTAACGGGTGAGCTTTCACCACTTGTAGCCGCCATATTGATGCCGTTAAGCACCGCTACCATCATTTCTTTTACCAGCATAGCCACACACGTAGCTGCAAAAAACAGACAACTGACATGAATATCATTTATTTTTTAATCGGGTGCAGCGTATTGCTCGCCCTGTGCTTTTTAATCGCTTTTTTTTGGGCACAGCGCAGCGGGCAGAATGATGATCTGTATACTCCATCCGTACGGATACTGCTCGAAGGAGATGATGATGTGTCGCAAAAGTGATACTGATCATGTTTTGACGCAACCTACATCATTCCACAGCGGCTAGCGCTCCAATAGTTTTGCAACCATAACATAAACAATATATGCAATCCGAAAAATTTTACTACGATAACAAGATCGTTCGCAATTTTGGCATAGCCACGGTCATCTGGGGCATTATAGGCATGCTGGTGGGGCTTATTGTGGCCATCCAGCTCTATCACCCGGCGGCAAACATGGGGAACCAGTATACCACATTCGGCCGCATACGGCCGCTGCACACTAATGCGGTAATATTCGCATTTGTGGGTAACGCCATTTTTATGGGCGTTTACTACTCGCTACAGCGTTTACTTAAAGCACGAATGTTCAGTGACGTTTTAAGTAATATCCATTTCTGGGGCTGGCAACTGATCATCATTTCGGCCGTGATAACCTTACCGCTTGGTTTGACTACCTCGCACGAATATGCCGAGTTGGAATGGCCCATTGATATCGCTATCACCATTATATGGGTGGTATTCGGCATCAACATGTTCGGTACCATTTTTAAACGCCGCGAGAGGCACCTCTACGTGGCCATCTGGTTTTACATTGCCACGTTTGTAACCATCGCGGTATTGCATATTGTAAACTCATTCGAATTACCTGTTTCTGCATTTAAAAGCTATATGGTTTATGCCGGCGTTCAGGATGCCCTCGTTCAGTGGTGGTACGGGCACAACGCCGTTGCATTCTTTTTAACCACACCTTACCTGGGCATGATGTATTACTTCCTGCCTAAAATGGCTAACAGGCCTATTTACTCGTATAAGCTCAGTATCCTGCACTTTTGGGCATTGATATTTATATACATCTGGGCCGGGCCGCACCATTTGTTGTATACCACATTGCCCGGCTGGGCGCAATCGTTAGGTGTAGCGTTCTCGGTAATGCTTATTGCACCAAGCTGGGGCGGCATGATCAATGGCTTGCTAACCTTACGTGGCGCCTGGGATAAGGTGCGCGATGACGTAGTGCTTAAGTTTATGGTTGTTGGCCTTACTGCCTATGGCATGGCCACGTTTGAGGGTCCAATGCTTTCGCTTAAACAAGTCAACGCCGTCGCCCACTTTACCGATTGGATCATTGCACACGTACACGTGGGCGCCCTTGGCTGGAATGGTTTCTTAACATTCGCCATCTTATACTGGCTCATTCCACGTATCTACAAAACCGAGCTTTACTCTAAAAAACTAGCATCGTTCCACTTCTGGATCGGAACCCTGGGCATTCTATTTTATGCTATTCCGATGTATTGGGCTGGTTTTACTCAAGGTTTAATGCTCAAGGAGTTTACGCCCGAAGGCATGCTTAAATATTCCAGTTTCCTGGAAACCACGCTTCGGATTATACCCATGCACGTGATGCGTTCAGTGGGCGGCAGTTTGTACCTGCTGGGTGTTATTGTGATGGGATATAACCTGGCAAAAACTATGCTTGCGGGTAAACTGGTAGCAAACGAAGCAGCGCAGGCGCTTCCGCTGGAACCGGTACATACCATCGTGCCCGAAGCTAGCTGGCACCGTCGCCTGGAGCGTAAGCCTATTAAACTGATGCTGGCCGCACTGGTTGTGATATTGATCGGCACATTCATCGAGTTAATGCCAACGCTCACCATATCATCCAACGTGCCGACGATTGCCAGCGTTAAGCCATATACGCCGCTTGAGTTACAAGGCCGGGATATCTATATCCGCGAAGGCTGCTCTAACTGCCATTCACAAACCGTACGGCCTTTCCGCTCGGAAACGGAACGTTACGGCGAATATAGTAAAGCCGGTGAGTTTGTGTATGACCATCCGTTCCTGTGGGGATCGAAACGTACCGGGCCCGATTTGGCCCGCGAAGGTGGCAAATATGGTAATGCCTGGCACTATAATCACTTGTTAGACCCACGACTGATGTCGCCTGGCAGTATTATGCCGAATTACGATTGGCTAATTACCCAAACACTCGATACTTCATTAACAGCCGCAAAAATAAACGCCATGCGCACCTTGGGTGTGCCATACCCTGCAGGCTATGATAAAATAGCGAACCATGATCTGGATAAACAGGCAGAAGGCATTGCCAACGACCTCGCTAAAGATCACATGAAGGTGATGAAAAACAAGGAGGTCATAGCCATCATCGCCTATCTGCAAAGACTCGGAACTGACATTAAAGCATCCAAAACAGCTAATAAATAATTAAACCATGTTTAAACAATTTACAGAAAACATACAGGGAAACCAGGTTTACCTGCTTTTCTCGCTGGCCATATTCCTGGTATTCTTTGTCGTAGTAACCATCCTGTTGCTACGTCTCAAAAAAAAATACGTCGACCATATGAGCGACCTGCCTTTACAGGATAGTTTAAGCAGCACACCACATAATTAACTTGTTATGAATCTGAGAAAATTTTTGATGATGACACCTTTGTTGCTGGTTATGCAACCGGTGTTGGCCGCCGATGAAGTTGAAACTTCATACAATATGATGAATGTTGTTGGTTTTGGCGCCATAATTTTTACGCTGCTCTTATTTGTTGTGGTTTTACTGGTGTTGCTGCGTGCAATAAAAGTGATGACCAAAGTGGTGTTGAAAGAGCAAGGCTACACCGATCAACAGATCGAGGCTGAGTTGAATCCGCCTAAAAAACCTAAACGCTCAAAAGAGGAAGTTTGGCACAAATTACTCTCACTCAAACCACTTTCGCAGGAGAAGGACCTGATTATGGAGCACGAGTACGATGGGATACAGGAACTGGATAACCCTACCCCATCCTGGTTTATGTGGCTTTTTTATGGTACTATAGGTTTTGCGGTATGCTACTTACTGATCTATCATGTTTTCGGCATAGGGCAGTTGCAGTACGACGAGTACAAAACCGAGGTTGCACAGGCCGAGATCGCCAGGAAAATATACCTGAGTAAAGCAGCTAATATGGTGGATGAGAATACGGTAAAGCTTAACCACGATCCTGCCGTGATTGCTGCCGGTCAGGCCATATTTACCTTAAGATGCGCCCCCTGCCATGGTGATCATGCACAAGGAAATGTTGGCCCTAATTTGACTGATGATTACTGGCTGCACGGTAGCAAAATAAACGATGTGTTTAAAACCATTAAGTATGGCGTTGCGGCAAAGGGTATGCCTACCTGGGAAAAGCAGTTATCACCCAAAGATATAGCGGATGTAGCTAACTACGTAAAATCGTTGCACGGAACACACCCGGCCGGCGCTAAAGAACCACAGGGAACTAAAGAGCCCGACGATGAAAATAAACTGGCGTCAAAATAAACTTTCTGTACCGATATGGAAGCACTGCTCAACGTAAAAGAAAGCAACCAGCGACGGTGGATGTATCCGCAGGTAAAAAAAGGCGCCTATTATAAATGGCGTAACATGTTGAGTTATGTTTACCTGCTCTTCTTTTTTGCCGGTCCGTTTTTGCGCATAAAAGGGCAGCCATATTTGATGCTTAATTTCCCCGACCGGCAGTTTGTGCTGCTGGGCCAGGTTTTCTGGCCACAGGATATCTTTATTTTCATGTTGGCCTCACTGTTTTTTTTGGTGTGCATCGTATTATTTACTATAGCGTTCGGCCGCATATTTTGCGGGTGGATATGCCCCCAAACCATTTTTATGGAAATGGTTTTCCGGAAAATTGAGATATGGATAGAGGGAGACGCCAACAGACGTAAAAAGCTCGATGCGGGCCCATGGACCCGGGAAAAAATATTAAAGAAAGGGAGTAAGCACATTGTGTTTATCATTCTGTCGTTTTTGATCGCTAATACTTTTTTAGCTTATATTATTGGCAGCCAGAATCTCATCAGCATCATTACAGAACCGGTTAACCGTCATTGGATCGGTTTTTTAAGTATCTGGGTTTTTACTGCCGTTTTTTATCTGGTTTACAGCCAGGTGCGCGAATTGGTTTGCACCGTTATTTGTCCTTATGGCCGTTTGCAAAGCGTTTTAATTGATGAACATACCCTGGTTGTTGCCTATAATGATGTAAGGGGCGAGCCACGTGCCAGGCTCCAACGCAATGCTGATCCAACTGAGGTTAAAGGCGATTGTGTTGATTGCGGCCTGTGTGTTGCGGTTTGCCCAACTGGCATTGATATACGCAAAGGCACACAATTAGAGTGTATTAATTGTACGGTTTGCATTGATGCCTGTAACCAGGTGATGGATAAGATACACAGACCGCAGAATCTTATCGGCTTTTACTCTGAAAATATGATACGCAAAGGCGAAAAGCCATCATTTACCATCAGAATGAAAGCTTATGCGGCTGTTATCGTCTTATTACTAACTGTATTGAGTTACTTTATATTTAGTCGAACGGATATGGATATTACCGTAATGCGTAGCGCCGGATTGCTATATCAGCAGCAAAAAGACGGCTATATCAGCAATATTTACAATGCCGAGGTCATCAATAAAACCAACAAAAAACATTCGGTTGTTATACGCGCCGATGACCCCTTCATTAAAATAAAATACATACAGGCTCCGGGAGCTATAGGCAGCGGTTTATCAGCAAAGGCAGTTTTTTTTATGATGATACCGCAAGCAAATATTCATGCAGCCAAAACCGATATCCGTTTACAGCTTTGGATGGATGATAAGCTGGTTGAAACTGTTAACACGGCCTTCATCGGCCCTATAAATTGAAAGAAAATGAACTGGGGAAAAGGAATTATTACCGGCATGATCATTTTCATGCTTTTTATTATTTGCATGGGCGTTTATATGTTCATGGTTCCCACTGATGATTACGATCATCAGTATTATGAAAAAGGTCTTGCTTTTAACGCCGATTTTGCCAAAGAAAAACAAGTAATTACGGATAATGCCAAACCTGTCCTATCGGTAGATAAATACGTAATAGCATTTAAGTTCGTGGCTCCGGCAAGTGGCGTTTTAAAATTTGTAAGACCTTCAGATAAACGTTTAGATCATCAACATAAATTTAGTACAGACAGTACAGGTCGCTTTACTTTATCGCGAGCAGATATCTCATCAGGTGAATGGGAAGTAATCATCGACTGGGCAAGCAATAGCCGGAGTTATCTGTATCAGCAAAAACTTTACCTGGATGAGCACTAATCAGATCGCTTTTTTTATCGGTTTGTTCGGCAGTGTACATTGCATCGGTATGTGCGGGCCATTAGCTTTCGCTATACCAGTTCCAGCAAAAAATTGGTGGCTTTTAGTGGGCGACAAAGTTATTTACAACCTGGGGCGCATTGTAAGTTATGTTACGTTGGGATTGATTATAGGTATGGCGGGCCGGCAACTGTGGTTATCGGGCTTACAAAGGGGCGTGAGTTTTATGAGTGGTGTACTGATCATCATGGCCGGCTTATCGCGGTTACTTAAAATTACCATAGCTAAAAGGCCTGTTCCGGTGTTGATACTAAGGCCTGTTAATGGCTTACTTAGCTATGCCTTACAAAATAAAGCCGGGCATTTGTTGCTAGGTATACTTAATGGTTTTTTGCCTTGCGGTTTTGTTTACCTGGCATTGATTGGTGCAATAAACACGCAATCTCCCTTGCAGGCCGGAGCATATATGTTTTGGTTTGGTATGGGCACCTTTCCGTTAATGCTGATTGCTACCATCGGTTCGGGCTTTATCAGTACAACGATTCGCAGACGGATAAACAAAGTTGTGCCCTATTTCATGATCGTGCTCGGTTTTTGGTTTATACTACGCGCATCCGGCCTTAATATACCTTACTTAAGTGTACCGGCAGCACAGGCAACCACGACCTGCAACTAATGAGCGCTGCATAAAACATGATTTGAATCACTTTTCAGTATGCTCGAGATCATCGCCGGTCAGCCCTCTTTCCTGCATTTTTGTGTTATTAAACATATAACACAATGGCTACTTTAACAACTCATATCAGATTAAGTGACAACGCAACCCAATCATTACAACACCATTCATTATGGGATAAATGGATCGCTCTTGCCGATGGACAGGCATATCGTAAAACGTTTTGGTTTATGTTTTCACTTGTATCGCAAGGTGTATTGTTTTTGCCCTTGCCCGCTTTCCTCATCTATTACTTTAATGCTCCCATAGCAACGCTCGGCGTTACGCTGGTGTTGTTTTTTGCAAACTTTATTGCCGGGATGGGCGGTTCAAATATCCGCGTTATCTTAACCTTGTTTGCCCGTTAGCGCTGTAGCCCATCTGATCATGCTGCTAGCGTTTGTACTCTAACGTCCCCTATTAATTAATCATAAACGTTCATTAGCTGCCGGCCAGGTGCCGGCAGCTTGTTTTATCCAGCTTATGGTAACAAAAAAAGGGGTTTTATTAATTAACCTCGGCACGCCTGATACACCTGGAGTAAAAGATGTAAAAAAATATCTGGCCGAATTTTTAATGGATGAACGGGTGATAGATATTAATCCTATAATGCGGCGTTGCCTAGTAAAAGGGCTTATCATACCTTTGCGTTCACCAAGATCGGCAAAGTTATACGCAGGTATCTGGCATCCCGAATTTGGCTCGCCATTGCTGTATTACAGCATTCGGCAACAACAAATGTTGCAGGCAGCCTTAGGTGATGCGTACCATGTTGAACTGGGTATGCGTTATCAAAATCCAGGCATCAGCGAAGCAATGGACCGGTTCAAAGCGATGAATATCTATGACATACAAGTCATCGCCCTGTTTCCGCAATATGCCGAAGCTACATCTGGATCTGTACAGCAAAAGGTTTGGGAGATTGCAGCCACCTGGCCATGCGTCCCAAACATAACGTTTACAAAAACATTTTTCGATAATCGATTAATGATTGAGGCGATTGCCGACAGAGCTGGTGAATATAACCTTAGCGGTTACCACCATGTGCTGTTCAGTTTTCATGGATTGCCACAAAGACAACTACAAAAATGCGACATATCAGGCAATTATTGCCTTAAAAAGCAAGGATGCTGCGAAAACATTAACGCAATAAATCGGCATTGTTACGGAGCACAATCGCATCATACGGCTAAACTCATCGCCGATCGGCTTGAAATTTCAAAAGAAAAATATACAGTTTCATTCCAGTCCCGCTTAGGGCGTGTACCCTGGATAACTCCCTATACCAGCGATGTTATTAAAGAGCTTGCACTGACAGGGAAAAGAAGAGTATTGGTATTTAGCCCGGCATTTGTAACCGATTGCCTGGAAACCCTACACGAAATATCTGTAGAATATGCAGACATGTTTAAAGATGCAGGTGGACATCATTTACAACTCGTCGAATCACTTAACGACTCACCCATATTTATACAGGCGCTGGCTGCCATGCTGAAATAATGCATGGCGCTTTATATTGCCATACTAAACAATTGCGTGGTTGGTTGAGCGGCCCACAACCGCGCATCGAGCGCCATGCAGATATTTCGCAAAAACCTTCCTCCCTGCACAGTTACCTTAAGTCCATCGTGTTGCAGTTGGATAAGCCCATCCTCTGCCAGTGGTGCAAGCCTTTCAATACCTTCTGCAAGCGCGGAGCAATGATCGGCAAACAAGTCCCATTGGGTTTGGCCGGTGCACATGATGTTAGAGATATGGGTACGGATAACAATATCCTGTTTAGTTAAAACATGACCTTTAAATATAGGTAACCGTCCGTCAGCAATATAGGCAAGGTAAGCCTCAACAGTTTTAGCATTCTGAGCAAATGCATAACCGGTATCGCTTATGGCCGATACGCCCAGGCCGGTAAGCAATTGTGTATGCTGAGTGGTGTATCCCATAAAATTGCGGTGCAAAGTGCCGCTATTATGCGCTATGTATAATTCATCGCCAGGTAGTGCAAAATGGTCCATCCCTATCTCCTGGTAGCCATAGGAAGCAAACATACGGCGTCCTATCTCGTATAGTTTGGCTTTCAGGCCAGCGTCCGGAAGATCATTTTCTGTAAAACGTCGCTGCCCAGGTTTTATCCAGGGAACATGCGCATAGCTGTAAAAAGCTATTCGATCGGGCCACAGACTCGCTACCAATTGTACAGTATTAATTAAACCTTCTGTTGTTTGCAGTGGCAATCCGTATATTAAATCGTAGTTTATGGAGGTATAACCTATTTTTCGGGCAGCGAGGGTTACATCACGCACTTGTTCAAAACTTTGATCGCGGTTGATGATGTGCCGTACTTTGGGATCGAAATCCTGTATGCCCAGACTTACGCGCCTGAATCCCAGATCGTATAACGTTTGTAAGTGCTGCTCTGTAGTATTAGCCGGGTGCCCTTCAAAACCAAACGCTCCCTCTGGGTGCACTTCGGCAGTTTCTAATATCCCATTGATCAGCATCTTTAAGTTATCCGGATTAAAAAATGTCGGCGTTCCGCCACCAAGGTGTATTTCGCGGATAACTGGTGTTTCGTTAAATAAGTCACGATACATTTGCCACTCTTTAAGAACAGCTTGTATATACGGCTTTTCAACAGCATGATTTTTGGTAATGCGTGTATTGCAGCCGCAATAAGTACACAGGTTTTCGCAAAAAGGGAGGTGTATATATAAACTTAACCCTTGCGTATTATTAGTTTCCTGAAATGAGGATTGTAATGAGTCTACCCATTGTTCTGCGCTAAATGGATCGGTATGCCAATAGGGCATGGTAGGATAGCTGGTGTAACGCGGGGCAGCAACATTATATTTGCTGGCCAATTGGTGTGATAAAATTGCCATGACAACAGAAATTAAGACTAGGAAGCAGCTCTTGTACGGCAGTTTTGTGCGCAAGCACAGGCATCGCCAACACACTTATTGCTTTGCCAAAGATCCAGGTTGAGTATGGTTTGATCGGCTGCCTGCTGCAAGGCTTCTGGCGAGTGTTGCGAATTATCAGTATAACCCGGTACGTTGGATATCTTGATCCCAAACCGCGCGGCCGTTTCTTTGTCTATATGTGCTGTCGAAGCCGTTCGGGTTACGATAAAGCGGATGCCCATTAGGCTCAGTTTTTCAATCACGGGCGCTAGTACATCGTCGTTCTCGAAAACAATCACGGCGTCTTTTCCCTTGGCATAACTGGCTGTTTCTATACTGAGCGGATTAGATATTAATGTTATATCGTGCTTTTTCTGATTGGCTTTGGCCAGATATTCTTTCTCGTATACTTTTACACTGTAGGCTACCACTTTCATCGCAATATTTTATTAATAAACAAAGTTATCGCGCGAGGGTGGTTTACAGAATGAGCATCGTCACTCCAAAAAGTGACATAGGTCAGTTTCTCATGCGTATCAAACGTTTTTCGTCAAGGACGGTAATGGTACTCCCCTTCTTCTCAATGAGGCCTTCTTCCTTAAAATCTGATAGGGTGCGGCTTACTGTTTCGGTAGCCATTCCGGCCATGGCGGCCAGGTCTTCCCTGCTTATCTTAAAGTTTTCGGCTGGAAGCGTCTGTTGGCGGTGCAAACGCAAAATTGCCTCGGCCATGCGTTTACGAACTGAATTATAAGCCAACTGCAGCAACTGATCTTCTTTCTCCCGGATATCGGCAGCAAGTAGTTTAATAAATTCGCGGGCTACCTCAGGGTGGTGGTCCAACAATGGGTCGAGCACGTCTTTAGGTATCAGGCACAATGTACTATCCTCAAGCGCTGTCGCTGTATCGCTATATGGTTCATTAGCCAACATGGCATGTATGCCGAGATAATTATCAGTGCCGTAGATACCTGTCATTAATTCTCGTCCATCTTCGGCCAGTTTAACTGTTTTTATCCGGCCACCCAAAACAATATACAAGCCATTGCCTTTATCGCCTTCATAATAAATTACCTGGCTTTTTTTAAACTGCCGGCTTTTACGCTCCTGTATTATTTTTTTCAATTCGGCAAGGCCATTGTTTTTTGCGATAAGCATACCCAGGCTATCTAGCGACCGGCTATAGTATTTCTCCTGAACCTCTTTTTTCTTTAACCGGCTTTCTATGGCGTTTAAAAGGTCCATATCATCAAAAGGCTTGGTCAGATAGTCGTCAGCTCCCATTTCCATACCTTTACGCAGGTCTAACCGTTCGGCTTTTGCTGTCAGGAAGATGAAAGGTATGGTAGCTGTCTCGGGGTTTTTGCTCAACATATACAGCACGCCGTAGCCGTCAAGCTCGGGCATCATAATATCGCAAAGAATAATGTCGGGGTGATTTTTAGTTGCTATATCTACGCCATTTTTACCATCGCCGGCTTCAAAAACTTCGTACCCGGCCAACTGCAGTATCTCAACCACATTCTCGCGGATATCGTTATTATCTTCGATGATCAGTACTTTTTTACTCATGATAAGGAAAATGAAATGGTGAACAATGTGCCCTGATTTACGTCGCTTTTAAAACCGATACGACCGTTCATTAAATTAGCGTATCGCGCAACTATATTTAAACCCAGGCCCGTGCCTGGTATATTACCTGTGTTATGTGCCCGGAAAAATGCCTCAAATAAGTGCTTTTGATCAGTGTCTGGTATACCTATACCATTATCTTTAACGGTGATGATACATTCTGTTGAACTGATCTCTGTATTAAACTCTATAAAGGTGTTTTCGCCAGAATATTTAATGGCATTACCTATTAAATTAATAACGCAATTTTTTAACAGGTTCGGGTCGAGTTTGACAACACTAATCGTACCTGTATGCTGGTAAATGATGTTTTGGTTCTGTTTAGCCACCATTTGCATTTCTTCGGTAATTTCTTCGGCAAGTTTTACCAGGTCGAAGTTGACAAAAGCAGGTTCAACTTTACCAGCCTCCAGCTTTTCGAGCGAAAGAAAATCGTTTAGTATGGTGGTGAGATTACTCACTGCATTTTTGATCTTGATAACATGCTTGGTAATATTAGCGTTATCAAAGGGTGCAGCATATTTATCAATTAACGATGCCGACAGTTGCACAGCGCTCAATGGCGTGCGGAATTCGTGTGAAGCCATCGATACAAAACGACTTTTGAGTTGCCCCAGTTCCTTCTCTTTCTCTAACGACAAGCTTACTTCTTCTTTGGCTAACTCCAGTTCCTGTACTGATCTTTTTAACGATTGTGTACGCTGTTCAACCAGTTCCTCTAAATGAAGTGCATATTCCCTTAATGTTTCTTCGGCTTCCTTTTCGCGGCTCAGATCATGTATAAAACCGGTGTATATTTTACGGCCCGAGTACTGAACTTCACTAACACCGAGCCTGAACGGGAAAATGGTTCCATCTTTACGTTGCCCCTTAACCTCGCGGCCTATGCCGATAATATGTGGTTTGCCGGTTTGCTGATAACGATGAATATATCCGTCGTGATTTTCCCTGTCGGGCGACGGCATTAATACGGATACATTGTGGCCTATAACTTCAGCGGGCTCGCATTGAAAAAGCCGGCAAGCGGCCGGATTAATGGATTCTATCCGCCCTCTTTCGTCAATAGTAATAATACCATCGATAGCGTTTTCAATAATAGCTTTAAGCAGAGCGGCATTTTCCATAGCTGCGATATACAGTTTGATGATGTTTATCACAAATATTGGAAATGTACATCACTTAAAAAGTAATTATCTGCAGATAAAAAAGTGATGTGTATCACTTTTTTTAATAACTAATACTTTAAACAGTTAAAACGGTATTTCTAAACTGTACATAAAACCATAAAAAAGCGCATAGATATAAATATACTATGCGCTTCACACAACACCGCCAGATAGCGGTAACCATTTAATCCACCTTTATTTCTTTTTTAGCGGTTAATTGTTTGGCTGATTTTTTTAATTCGAGCGTGAGTACACCATTGTGATAATTTGCGATGATATTATCCTCAATAACGTCATCGGGTAAGTTAAATGTACGGGTAAACGAAGCATACGAAAACTCCTGGCGGGTATAGTTTTCTTTATCATCGTTTTTTTTGTCCTCTCTTTCGGCCGAAATAGTTAAAACGCCATTCTCGGTTTCCACCTTAAAATCGTCCTTCTTAAAGCCGGGGACGGCAAATTCAAGTTCATAATGGTGCCTTGTTTCGCGTACATTGACTGCTGGCAAAAACTCACGACTAAAAAATGGCGCGTTAAAAAAAGCTTCAGGGAACGACCGGCTAAAAAACCTGTCGGGTCTCCAGAAATCTTCCATCATTGAACTTAACGACGGAGATGTTTTTGATTTAACTAAGGTTGACATATCTGAATGTTTTAATTTATTCGTAAAATTCGTCAACCAAACTGTACATATACATGATGGTGAACAAATACACAGATGATCTTCATCAATAATTTGATCGAACGTAACATCGGGTTGTAAGCCGAATAGTGATTATGATCACATGCATCGATGATGTATCTCAATCACAGGGCATGTTCTAAAATCTACCTTTACAGTAACAAACTGTAAATCAATTGATATGCAACCTTCAGAATCTACAAAAAATGAACAAGCCGTTTACGTACGATCTCTCGGCGGAGCTGAAACAGTTACCGGATCCAAACATCTATTGTGCACGCCCGACCTGGATATACTGATAGACTGCGGCCTGTTTCAGGGGATCAAATCGTTACGTGAAAAGAACTGGGAAACACTTCCTGTTGATCCGGCAACCATTGGGGCATTGATACTCACGCACGCCCATTTAGACCATTGCGGGTATATCCCTTTACTGGTTAAAAATGGTTATCGCGGCAAGATATATATGAGTGAGCCTACACGTGACCTGACGGAGATTATCTTAAGAGACAGCGCCAAATTGCAGGAAGAAGATGCCGAGAGGGCAAACCGCCATGGTTACTCCAAACATCATCCGGCCAAACCGCTTTATACTACCACAGATGTGGAGGCAGCATTTAGTTTTTTTGAGACGGTTGCTATTGGCAAAGAGTATAAGCTCAACTCCAACATCTCGTTTCAGTTTTATCCCGCCGGGCATATTCTTGGCGCATGTTCCGTACGACTTTCCTGCTATCATAAAACCATTTTATTTTCAGGCGATATCGGGAGGTATCATTCGGAGTTATTGCCCGCGCCCCAGCATCCCCAGCAGGCTGATATCGTGTTTATGGAATCGACTTATGGCGACAGGCTGCATGGACATACCGACAGCGGCGAGGATATGGCTTATCTGATCAAAGACACCATCTTCCGCGGCGGCAACGTACTCATTCCCTGCTTTGCGGTTGGGCGCGCACAGGATGTTATACATATTCTTTATCAGCTCAAATTAAAAAAGAATATCCCCGCTCCAGTCCCGGTTTTTCTGGACAGCCCGATGGCTTCCCTGGCAAGCAAGGCTTTATTAAAATATCCCGATTGGATTACGATCAGCGAACAGGAATGCCGGCAAATGTTCAGCGGCATCACTATTAACCAGGATTATGATGGAACGAGGAAGATCATTGAGCAGAAAGGCAACAAAATTATACTGGCTGCAAGCGGGATGGTTACCGGCGGACGCGTGCTAACATATCTGAAACATTACATCAGCGACCCCAAAAATACGATCATTATTATTGGCTACCAGGCCGAAGGTACACGCGGCAGGGCATTGCTCAACCAGGCGCATGAAATCAAGATTCATGGACGATACTATCCCGTGAGGGCTAAAGTAAAAGAGATAGGCGACCTTTCTGCCCATGCCGACCAGGCCGAACTGTTAAAATGGCTAAGAAATTTTGAACAAGTGCCCCCCAATATATACCTGATACATGGCGAACCCGGAGCCCAGGAAGCTTTACGTGTGAAGATCCGTACCGAGCTTGACGCAAATGCTGTAATACTTAAACAGAATGAGCCTGTATTGTTATTTCAGATCAGTTAGTCCGGGCTGCTTTATACCGCCTGGTCCGGATGAGAGGTTTCGGAACATCTCATCGACCTGAATGTTCCAAAAACATAACGCAGACTTGTCTCGATTTAGCATCGCCTGAAAGCTTATGGGAAAACCAGCAACGGTACTGTGAGGTGTGCCGGGAAATCGTCAACCGTTGGTCCACCTAAAACATCCTGAAAATGGAAGCACTGATTAACCAGCACAAGCATATCCATATCCATTGCGTGGATAAATACGTCAACAGCGCGTCGTATATCAGATTCGACAACCGGGGTGAACAACAATCGCGGATAGTTTACGTGGTGATGAATCTCTTGTTCAAAAACCTTTTCAGCATATCGCGCTTCCATTTCAGGCAATCCGCGGGCACATAAATGTGCTATAGATACGTCAGCACGCCAAGAAGTCGCAAACCGGGACAGATACTTAACCACATCGAGTCTGCAATACCTAAGCTCGGCGATGTAACACAATCGTTGTATGCTTTTGACAGGCCAACCATGGGGCACCATTAATAAAGGACAGTTAACTTTTTTTAATAAACTGGCGCCACTGATCTTATTGGGGTGATTTACCGAACCGGGCTTTACACCCAGGATGATCATCTCCACTTGATTTCTGATGGCGAAGCCAGCAAGCACAGCTTCGTTGCTACCTTGCAGGTCGATGGTGCTGATTTTTGGTGTATATCCCATTAAAGGTTGATTAAGGCGATGCAGTTCGTCCTGCTGCAGGTCATTTTCGTAGTTATCGGACCCGGTATCCTTATAAAAGCTACCTGCTACCGTTCTTTCCATTAACTCTCCGGCATATTCATAGCAGTTCACCAGCAGCAGATCGGCTTGGATGTGTTGTGCAATCAGCAATGCTGTATGGGCTGCATGCTCAGCCTCGGGAGTATGATTGTTGATTACAAGGATGCTTTTCATTTAGATAGTGTTTTGATTTGTTCCGTAAATATCCTCATACACATACCTTTAAAAAATGATACGGATCACCTGATTACTTGCCTCTTATCAGAAACAGCAGCGATTACTGATAAGTGGGAACTGCGAAAGCCCCCTTAAACAACGCTTTAGATATCCGCTCGTCCAGATGATAAATGTCATCATAAGCTTCCAATACACCTTCTTTAACCTCACAGGTTTGATAGGTTACATAGACCGGCAGCGGATTTTTCAAACGATGATTATGGCGCCGCTTTGTAGCAATAGCCTTATTGAACTCAATAGCACTGCCCTGTCCGCTGTCATATTTCAGCAATGATGCGACCAATTTTTCGGCCTGATCAATCCACACAGTTCCATTACTTAAGGCCTGGTTTGTGGTTTTAAAGGAATTGGCGTTGGCACGACCTGCCAGAGTAATATTGGCACCGTTCACCTCAAAATTGATCAGACTTGTTGTATTTTGATTTGGTTTTGGAACTATCAATCGGTATTTGGATGGATTTTGCTTTGCTATAGCAATGTTAGCGGCAGTAGGTTCAATTCGCTTGCCATCCAAATCAGTGAGTTGATAAGCATGTTTTTCGACATAATTAATATCATTAAGCGAAGATGGCAGCCACCTTCTGATGTCAGGTACTGGTTCCCCCAGTACAATGCCCGTCAACGTTCCAGACGCAATAGCTGTAGGTGTTTCCTGCTTTCCTACTACTACACGATACGAAACAAAAGTATCCTGTTGCCGGAACTTCAACGTAAACGACGGAATATTGACCTGAACGTACGAGCGCCCTTTAACAGGTATCCACCTGAGCCTTTCCATATTAACGGCAACCTGCCGGATGGATGCTTCAGGAACGTCGTAACAATCGCCAACATAAACACCGGCCATCTTGTGCATCTGGCGCTGCAGATCGCGGTACAACTCCGACCGGGGTTGGACCCGTTCAATATCAGCGATAAAATTCTTAGTGGCAATCGCGCTTAATAATATGTTTTCGGCCTGTACGCCATCATTTGAACGCGAATCAAGTGACTTTTCTGTATAGCGAGGATTGAGCTTTCCATAATGAAGATTATTGACAAACCTGATCATGGCGTCGGTCAAAAAGATATCAAAGGAAGCCCGTTCATCCGGATTCGATAAAGCGTAACTAGCAGTTATTGCGTTTAGTTTATCGTATAGTAACTTATCCGGATGATAGTCGGCATAATTGAGCCCATATTGCCGAACACAATCCAGGAGAAGCATGGCATCGTAGGCATGCGTTTTGACGGTGTCGGGAGCCAGCCACGCCTCCTTGTAATTCATCGCTGAATAAAACCGTTTTACCGACAGTGGGTAATACAGGTATTGACTTTGCCTGTTGAGTTGGTTATGGATTGCAATATCCTGGCTGTGAACAGGGCTTATCAAGCTGCCGCTGATTAATAAGCCGACAATTAAACTTATTATTTTATATACGGGCTGTAGCTTTTTTATTGTTTTCATTTTTAATTGGTTTAATGACAGCTCCCTAAAAAATTGTTTCATTCGGCTGGGTGAAGGACAAGTAGCGGCACTTTAGTATTTTTCGCCGTTTTTTTTGTGTAACTTCTTTTGAAAAGTTCTTCGAAAAAGCTGCGCCGGCGATGTACCATTATCAACAGGTCGTTGTCTTTGCCATTACATAATTTTCCTAATGCAGAAAGACTGTCGTCATTATCAATTATTCTGGAAAATACGATCGGATAAGTCGCCCGCTTTACGATATCGATCAGAAATTGTGATAACCAAAGCTGATCTGTGCGCTGGCCCGAAGGTTGGATATGGGTGATATAAAGTTCAGCACTTAATGCCGATATCAAAGGCATCAATGAAAGAATCAATTGCATATCCCGATCGGGGTGCTTAAAATCGGACGCAAAAGCAATTTTTCGCGGTAATCTCAGTTTTGTGTTCGGAGGTACAAGCAATAAAGGTTTGTTCAAATGATCGATCAGCACTTTATCGTGATTGCCCATAAGCAAAGTATCCAAACCTGGATGATGGGTACCGATAACAATCAAGTCGGTTTTTTCTGAATTAGCGGCGTTACGTATAACGTCTGCTACCGGTCCGGTTTCATTTAATACTTTGATATCGGGCATAAAATCGCCTTCTTCGTGAAGCCGGTTGAGACTGGTTTTAAGCCGGTTCAGTTTTTCTTCATTGTCTCGTGCAATCTCGTCGTACGTGTCCATCGGCCAAACAACTACACCGGCTTGAGGTACCTCAACAGGTATCATAAACGCGTGGCACAATACCACATTGGCCTTGATGCTTTTTGCGAGATGATAACCGTATTTAACAGCATGATCGCCCGCCGTTGAAAAATCCGTGGATAAAATCAATGTTTTCATGGCTCCTTGATTTGATAAACCAAAGCTCCTGATGATAAACGATATAAATAATGTCCGAGATCACATATTGTGCTGATTCCATGCACTTTTCATCTTTGGAATTGCTGATATGAAAATGATGATCAGCAGCCTGGAAAGTATTAAATAAGATCAGATATAGGGAGTACATATAGATACTGTACTCCCCTGTTAGCTTAATGATCACTATGCGGTTTGCTTTTTTGTTTTAGCCAAAAGCAGTGGGCAGCACACGCATGCAATTTGTAGTTTTTGTGAGTTGTGCCCAGGTTATGCCCCTGCGGATCGAGTATTTCACACTCCTCTGCTTGTTTGTCTCTTACTTTAAGAACGGTTTCACCATCATTATTAAAATAGAATCCATCTTTCCTGGCTTTGCCCAGTTTTTTGCCTTGTGCATCGATAACGTTGCCATCGCGGTCTATAAAGTAAACTTTGTTACCTTTCGCATCTCTCACGATATTGTCTTTACTGATATAGCCGAGCAGTGTTCCACCGTGATCGTGGATTTCGCCTTTTCTATTAATATGGATCTCGGTCTCAGGAACGCTTTTCGGTTCGGTTTGTGCCGATGCGGGGGTAATAGCAAACATACCTAATGCTGCTATCATCAAAATGAAGTGCTGAATTTTTTTCATGACTGTTTTTTTAGCAAAGAAACTATGATCAATTAACTAAATCATTGATGATCAACAGATAAAAAAGTAACAATTATCACTTATACGCGTGTAACGCCTTCCATGCCTCGAACCAAACCACTGAGATTATGCCGGTTCCGATTGCATAAAGCACGGGTGTAAGTGCAGGTAATTCAAAACCAAACACATCTGCCAACGGCCGAAAATACATCAATACTATACAAAGGATGATCGTTGTGCTTATAATATACCAAACCAACTTATTGGGATACTGTATTGTAACCCATAAAGAATGGTAGGTCGATCTGTTAACCAACGTGAGGGAAATATTGGCGCTAACAAGAGTAATAAAGACCATAGTTCGCGTAACCTGTAAAGTGTAAACACTTTGTGCGTAATGATATACCACTAATGTCCCTGCAGTGATAACCAGCCCTTGTATAACACTGCGGGTTACTTCAGGCCAGTCGAAAAATGTATTACTGAAACCGCGAGGTATCTGTTCCAATATATCAGACTCCATGGGCTCATTCTCAAACACCACTGAACAGGTTGGGCCCATAACCAGCTCGAGAAATACAATATGCACCGGGGTAAAAATATTGGGATACACCCAACCCAGCGCCAGCGGAAAAAAAACGGTTAAAATGATCGGAATATGAATAGAAAGGATATATCCGACAGCTTTTTTGAGGTTGGCATAAATTTTTCGTCCGATAGCTATCGCATCCATCATTCCGGCAAGATTATCGTTAAGCAAGATCAATGCTGAGGCCTCCCGTGCAACCTCAGTACCTTTTTTACCCATCGCAATACCTATGTGGGCCGCTTTTAGCGCTGGTGCATCATTAACACCATCGCCGGTCATGGCTACCACATGATCCAATTTTTTTAGGGCGTTAATAACTTTGAGTTTTGCATCCGGAAACATCCGGGTAAACACATTAACATTTGCTACAGCAGCAGCCAATTGCTCATCAGTCAGTTGCATCAATTTTTCACCTGTAATGCTATCGGTATACCCGCGAAAACCAACCTGGCGAGCGATTTCGACCGTAGTAGCCGTATTATCGCCGGTTATTAGTTTAACCTGGATTCCGGCTTTATAGAAACTTTCGAGCACGTTGCCTATATTAGCTTTAGGCGGATCGTAAAATGCGACTAACCCTTTAAATTCGAAGCAAAAATCCTTCTGTTCAGACGGAAAATCGGCATCTTGCCATTCGGCAATCCCTACACCAAGTACCCTGTAACCTTTGGCTGTCAGTTGCTGCATAGCCTTATCGGCAAGTATTTTTTCGTCATTGGTTAACGTCGAACAAGCAAACAATGCTTCCGGTGCACCCTTCGCAGCTATAACCTGCTCGCCGGTGCTCTTGCGGAATATATGTGTCATCATGGGTGGAACTCCCGCCAAGGGATATTCATATATCATACGGCTGCCCAGACGTTCATCCGAGCCGGCAATTTTATCGTAAGCATGATGTATAGCTTTTTCCATCGGATCAAAAGGCGTCTGTTCGCTGGCCCACATAGCCGTCGTGATCAGCGTTACTTCAGGCGCAGACGAAGAACCTGTATAAACACGGCAGCCCAGTTCGGGAGTATAAAGTTCTGCGATGTCCATCCGGTTTTCAGTTATTGTCCCTGTTTTATCCAGGCAAATTACAGTGGCACTGCCTAAGGTCTCCACGGTTTTCATTTGTTTGACTACGATACCGGCTTTCATCAACCGCCAGGCGCCTAAAGCCATAAATGTGGTTACCGCCACAGGTATTTCTTCGGGAAGAATACTCATGGCCAGGGCGAGCGCTTTGATCAGGCTGTCGGGGAGATTATGCGAGCGTTCGTAATTAAGCAGCCATACGATCACGAACATGGCGGCGCCTGCGTAAACCATTTTTTTTACAAAAGCATTGATCTGGAGTTCAAGCGGTGTTGGTTCGGGAGAAATATTTTCTAAAGTCTTACCGATCTCTGCCAGCTTAGTTTGCTCGCCGATAGCCGTTACCGATATCACAGCCATACCACTTACCGCTAATGTGCCTTGATAAACCTTATCATTATCGCCAACGTGCTTGGCTACCGGCAAGGATTCACCTGTAAGAATAGCCTCATTAACCGAAAAATCACTGGCGTTGATAATAATCCCATCGGCAGCAACGGACGAACCCTCCTCAATGATTAAGCTATCGCCCATCACCAAATCCGCAGCGTCAATCCATTGCGTTTTTCCGCTACGGATTACCTTGCAGCGCGGTTTTGTATACTGCTTTAGCTTTTCGAGTGCATTTCGGCTTCGTGCGTCCTGAAAAAGTGAGATAGCAGAAACGAGTAAAACGGAGATACTCAGGAAAATCCCATCGTTAACATTACCTGTCAGAAAATAGATAAGCGAGGCGATCAACAGCAGTAGAACCATAGGCTCCTTAAGCAGCGACATAATTGCCTGCCAAAGCCTGTTCTGCTTATTTACTTTGATAATATTCCATCCATACAGACGCCTGGCCTCTAAAATCTGGTCGGTACTTAGCCCGGCAATACTCTCTGTTGCTTCTGATAGTTTGTTGCCTGATTCCATGTCATATATATCAGTGCACTCTCTACTGTGAGGGTATAACGTATATTGAAACATCAATACATCATTATTCAATCATCGCCAGTTTCGAACCGCCCTGTTTTTTTGCTTAGCACAATCTTGTAAATGATCACTTCAACCGAAGTACCGATATCATAATCGCTTTCGGTTATGCCATGCGAGGGATGCCCCGAAGGCCGATCGACCATTGGCATAATTCGGTGTATCAGGCTCTGCATAACTTGTTCTTTTTCGGCAATGTCAGTTAACTCCTCAAACCTGCCCCAGGCAATAACACTTTGCCAATTGAAGATACTCCTGATCTCATCTACCTGAAAGCATACTTCTGGATTTTTACGCATCATCTCGATCTTCTTTCCATAGGCAGAGTGCGCAAAAACATTGTGACTGCGATAAACATAATTAACGGGTACAATATAAGTTGTACCATCAGCATGGCAACCTATCCTACCAGTAACCTGCCGTATTAGCAGATCGTCAATCTGTTTTTCATTAAGTGTACCTAACATGATTTTAGGATTTAAAAGGGAAAAAATAAGTACTATTGCGAACGAATGACGTAATGTAGGCTATCAAAATTAAGCCGTTAAAAAGCTACTGCACTTCCTTCCGCAGGGAAAATTAATAAGGGCAATGATAAATGACGTGCCATGTTTTGCGTATGACTGTGATTAAATAAACGATCGAACAAACGGCGTTTTCGATGTACCATCACCAGCATTTCGACCTCGCGATGTTCTAAAAGTAAATGTAGGCTTGCATCAACATCGTTGGCAATTATCCCGCGATAATAAATGTTAGGGTAGTTCGCCTGATTTGTAACGGTCGAAAGAAAGTTAGCAGCTTTATGTTCATCATTTTTTTCAAGCACGTGTACCAATAAGAGTTCGGCATTAAAAATTCGGGCCATTGTTGCCAGCGAGCAAATAATATTGATATCAGTCTGACTCAGATCGGTAGCAAATGCGATTGTTTTTATGGGTTTGAACCTGGCATTAAATGGAATGAGCATCAGCGGCAAATTGGTTTTTTCGATCATTTCGTGACTGGTGCTACCACTAAAAAAACGGTTGATGCTGCTGGTATCCCATAAGCCCATGATTATAAGATTGATATCATGATTGGTAGCAGCGCTTTTTACCATATCAGCAACATCACCTACCTGGCAGCTATAGCTTATGTTTGGTCGATAACGTGCCTCAACATTCTCTTGTTCCTCATTTCTTAATAGCAGCCGGTTAGCAAGTATCTTTAATTCGTGACCGGTATCTCTTTTTAATGACGGGTAATCTTCCGGCTGAAAAGCTGCTTGAGTAGCTATTGATACTTCTGATGGTAATTTAATTGCATTTAATAATGTAATATCGGATTTTGTATGACTGGCGAACTCCACTGCATACCTTGCAGCGTTCTCTGCTGCAGGCGAAAAATCAGTCGGTACAATGATTGTTTTCATGGCTTGGAGTAATTAGATACTCAAATTTCTGAAGTTAGCATAACAAGAATGGTGACTTTTATCACATAAATACATGATTTTGAGTAGTTCTCTATGGTTGTAAATAGTTCGAGTTTCCTCTTAAACGTTTAAGAATTGACACCGTATTGCAATTCCGCAACCTGATTGTTTATCGTAGTGTGATAAAAAGATTTTCAGCCCTCATCTAAAAACTGATATAAATAATTTATAATCAAATAGTTAAATAGTTATTTTAAATAGAGGCAAGGACTAAAATACCTTTGCTAATGCCATTAGATTGCAACACAATTATGGTGCTTTTCACTATCCGTCCGCTTCGCATTTTTGCTTAATTTTTTTACAACTGATTTCTGGACCTCGAAGGCCCGTATGTTTTCTTTCAATTGATTAACCACAGCTCTAGATATTTAGATTCTTTATATATAAAAAAAGATAGGGTCTGTGTTAAGCTATTAAAACGCTAATTGGGTTCAAATTCAATTTAGTGTACCCATATTTGTACCCGCGTAAACAAAAAAGCTTGTCAGATTTCTCTTACAGGCTTTTTTCGTGGTGGCTACTTTACAAATCTCGAACCATCTCCTGTCTGACTTGCATCTTATAGCTAATTTGGACTTATAAATTTTTTGATTCAGAAAAGTAGTATGGGAATAATATGCCCTTACTTAGTAATTTTAATAAATTCCTCGTTTTCCCACAAATTTTGAAGTTCCGGATATTGTTTGGCATCCATTTTAAGCTGTGGCTCTAATTCAAATGTTTTGCTCAACAATTGCAAACATTCTGTAGCTCTATTCTCCAGGTTTGCCATTATTGCCATTTGATAGTAGTTCCATGAAAATGCTTGTATTTTATTTAAATTTTCAAACACCTCAAACGCTGATTGACGGTCTCCTATACCTTTTAAATAAATTCCTTTGCAGTATTCTAACTGGTATTGCGCCTCGGGTTTTATTTGTTGTTTAAACAACTCAAACTCATTTAAGGCCTCTTGTTTAGTAAGCCTGCTAAATGTATCAAGCAGTAACTGAATTACGATACCTTCAGAATAGTAGTTGGTGAATAATCTTTTTAGTGAATTTAGAGCATTGGGTAAATCACTCCCCTTTAAATAAAATTGAATAATGTAAATAAGCGCATTTGGGCTATCGGCTTCGTGAACAAGCACGGTTTTAACAGTATCAATAAATTCAGCCTCACCATACTGGTCGATATTTTCAAAAAGCAAATCCATTTTGTTTCCCAGTACCTTTACGTTGCCTGGCTCCAGTTCAAGGGCTTTGTTATAAAATTCTGTGGCTTTTTTATTATCGCCTTTTTTTGCATACAACAAGCCTTTGTTGGCATAGGCTAAAGTCGCTTTTTCATCTAACTCAAGTGCCTTATCAAGTAATTCAAGTGCGTTTTCAAAATCACCCCGCTCTATTTGGTAAGCGCCGTAGCCTATATACCGGTCAACTTGGTCGGTATCTACTTTGCCTTTTACGTGCTCGTCGTTCGGCTTTATCTTAATGTCTGTGATTTCACCCGAATCTAACTTCTCCTGAAAATCGTTAACCATTGCAGCGTTAAAACCTTTGAGCTTTTCAATCAGCTCAGCAGCCTGTGCATCACTCAGGCCCTGATTGGAAAGTTCGGTTTTTACTGCGTCATAGCTTTGTTTATTTTGGAAATACACGGTTTGGGCATAAGCTAACATTTCTGTTTGATACTGTTTATCGTAGAATAGCTGATCCTCAACAGCAGGTTTTTTCTTCTTCAAAAAGTCAAAAATGCCCATAGTAAGTGGTTTTAAGTTAGTGATAAGATCGCTTAAAAATATACAATATTTCCGCCTAAATTATGCAGAAAGTATCCGTAATGCATGTTGCAGTTATCAGAATAAGAGTAGCAGGCTGTAAACAAAAAAGCCTCTAATCTTTCGACTAAAGGCTCTCTTTGATCTGTGGTACCAACTGGGATCGAACCAGTGACACAAGGATTTTCAGTCCTTTGCTCTACCATCTGAGCTATGGTACCCCGTACCCGTTTGGGATTGCAAATGTAGCTTGTTTTTTTATTTATCGAAACTTTTTTTGAAAAAACCCGCCAAATCACAAAAAACTCCTGAGCTGCAATATTTTTAATTTAAAAACATTTTGCATTTCGGATGATTTAAGTAATTTCGGTTCAGAATACTATGCATGCATAATGATAGCACAGATCCTATTTTTTATCATCCTGGCCGTAGCCATTTACCTGTTCAGCAAAAACGTAAAAAAAATAAGGCGTAATATTTTACTGGGTAAGGATACCAACCGGAGCGATAGCCCGACCCTGCGCTGGAAAACTATGGCCAAAGTGGCCCTGGGCCAAACAAAAATGGCAAAACGTCCGTTTGCCGCGCTACTGCACCTGTTTGTATATGTGGGTTTCGTGATCATCAATATCGAGGTACTGGAGATACTCATCGACGGCTTGTTCGGTACGCACCGTATATTTTCGGGCTTTCTTGGTGGATTATATGGTTTGCTGATCGGTGGTTTTGAGATACTGGCCATTTTGGTATTAGTATCCTGCGTTGTGTTTTTATGCCGCAGGAACATCGCCCATTTAAAACGCTTTAGCGGGGTTGAAATGACTACATGGCCAAAGTCGGACGCGAATTATATCCTGATCACTGAAATACTGCTGATGACGGCTTTTCTCACGATGAACGCCGCCGACCATAAGTTGCAACTGCTTAATTTCGGTCATTATATTAAAGCGGGTAGCTTCCCGGTAAGCGATCTGCTTAATCCGCTGCTGCCCAATAGCCCGCAAGTGTTGGAGATGATAGAACGGTGTTGCTGGTGGTTCCATATCATTGGCATTCTGGCATTTTTAAACTATCTGCCTTATTCCAAGCATTTTCATATCCTGCTGGCTTTTCCTAACACTTATTATTCTAACCTGAACCCTAAAGGTAAATTTACCAATATGGATTCGGTTACTATCGAGGTTAAGGCCATGCTCGATCCTTCCTTCGTGCCCGAGCCTACCGGCGAACCGAGCCGCTTTGGCGCCAAAGATGTTACCGACCTCACCTGGAAAAACCTGATGGAGGCTTATACCTGCACCGAGTGCGGACGCTGCACTTCGGTTTGCCCGGCCAACATCACCGGTAAATTATTGTCGCCACGGAAGATCATGATGGATACCCGCGACCGCATTACCGAGATCGGCAACAACATTGATAAAAATGGAGCCGACTTTAAAGATGATAAATCGCTGCTGGATAATTACATCACCCGCGAAGAACTTTGGGCCTGCACCAGTTGTAATGCTTGCGTGGAAGCCTGCCCGGTAAATATTAATCCGCTGGAGATTATTACCGAGATGCGCAGATATATGGTGATGGAAGAAAGCCAGGCGCCGGCCAGCCTGAACAATATGTTCGGCAATGTGGAGAACAACGGCGCGCCATGGAAATACAGCCCGGCGGACAGGTTTAACTGGGCGAACGGAGATTAAGGAACAAAGGGCAAGGACCAGCACACCAATGAACTAATGACTGATGAACCAATGAACGAACTACATATACCAACCATGGCCGAAATAGCGGCCGCCGGCAAAGAGCCCGATATTTTGTTTTGGGTTGGCTGCGCCGGAAGTTTCGACGAGCGGGCACAAAAGATAACCCGTAACATCTGCAAAATATTACAGCATGTGGGTATCAGTTTCGCGGTGTTGGGTACCGAGGAAAGCTGCACCGGCGACCCTGCCAAACGCGCCGGTAACGAGTTTTTGTTCCAGATGCAGGCCATGACCAACATCCAGGTGTTGAATGGCTACAACATCAAAAAAATTGTAACCGGCTGCCCGCATTGTTTTAATACTATCCGTAACGAATATCCGGGTTTGGGTGGTAATTATGAAGTTATTCATCATACCCAATTGATACAACAACTTATCGACGAAGGCAAACTAAAAGCCGAAGGCGGCGAAAGTTTTAAAGGCAAAAAGATCACTTATCACGATCCATGCTACCTGGGCCGGGCAAATGGCGTTTACGAAGCGCCCCGCAAAGCGCTCGAGATACTGGACACCGAACTGGTTGAAATGAAACGCTGCAAAAGCAATGGCCTGTGCTGCGGTGCGGGCGGCGCGCAAATGTTTAAAGAGCCCGAAAAAGGAGATAAGGATATCAACGTTGAGCGTATTGGAGAAGCTATTGCTACCGATGCCAAGATAATTGCTGCGGCTTGCCCCTTCTGCATGACCATGCTGCGCGACGGTGTAAAACATTTTGAGAAAGAACAAGAAATACAAGTATTGGATATAGCCGAAATTACCGCAAGGGCAAACGGCTTATAAAGATTCTTTTTATTAACTGACCAATTATATCCAGCCTGCCGGTACTCGCCGGCAGGTTTTTTTATTTAGTTTGATAATCACATGACAGCATCCCGCGAAAACGGGAACCAATTATTTGCTAACTTTGTAGCTATGAAGTTTTCTGAAAATTCGAAGGTTTGGATCTATCAATCCACCCGCGAGCTTAGTGAAGCCGAAACAGCACGCATTGGCCAGGTATTAGCCGACTTTACCAGAGGCTGGACGGCCCACAACAATCAATTGAAAGCCGGTTACGAGATACGTTATAACCGATTCCTGGTATTGATCGTTGATGAAACTCAGGCTGGTGCAAGCGGCTGCTCTATAGATAAGTCGGTCAACCTGATGAAAGCACTGGAGCAGGAATTCAATATCACTCTGTTCGACCGCTTTAACATCGCTTATCGTGATGGGGAGGGTATTAAATCAGTTGGGCGGTTCGAGTTTGAAGAACTGGTCAAACAAGGTAAGATAGATGCCGATACCATCGTGTTTAATAACCTGGTACCAATTTTAAAAGACCTAAACGAAAAATGGGAAGTGCCTTTTAAAAACAGCTGGCATCAGCAAGTATTCGGCAGTTTGGTAACAGCCTGACTCATCTGAAAATTACCTGAAAAGCAGCAAGTAAAAATCGGCTGATATTTTTCATCATCAATTTGCTATTTTAGTATGATGGAACACTACGATGCCCGGGTAGATGCTTACATAGCCAAGTCTGCCGATTTTGCCAAACCCATTTTAACGCACTTGCGCCAACTGATACATCAGGCTTTCCCCGAAATTTCGGAAGGCATTAAATGGGGTTTCCCTTTTTTTGATCATAAAGGCCCGGTTTGCCAGATGGCTGCTTTTAAACAACACATGGGCTTTGGTTTTTGGAAAGCCAGCCTGTTGAGCGATCCGTATAAGCTGATCAAAACCGGAGAGGAAGAATCGGCCGCGGGCAGTTTTGGCCGGATAACCAGTCTTGCCGACTTGCCAAGCGATGATATATTGATCGAATATATTCAGGAAGCTGTACAATTGAATGAAGATGGCAAAAAAACACCTGCCAGGGTGAAACCTGCCACTGAAAAGAAGGAGCTAAGTACACCACCCAAGTTTGAAATGATGCTGGATAGCATAGCCAACGCTAAATTGAACTTTCACAACTTCAGTCCATCAAAAAAAAGGGAGTACCTTGAATGGTTTACCGAAGCTAAAACTGAAGCTACCCGGCAGAAACGTATGGAGCAGGCTGTGGAATGGATAAGCGAAGGGAAAAGCAGGAACTGGAAGTATCAGAAGTGATTATTGCTTTTTATGCTGTTGCTGTAGAATAAGATTATAAATTTCGCGCACGTTATCAATAAACTCCAAAGCAGGTGCTTGCCCTTTACTACCCGGCCAACCAGCAACAGCAAATTGTGAGAAAGGATATTTATCCGAATCGAGCTTTACAGAACCTGTACCGTCCTTTTTTTCTTCGATACTTAGATTGAACAAAGTACTGATATTGAAAGATTCGACTTTGGTTTTAAATACTCCCGACTTTATGATTACCCGGTTTGTTGTTATACCATAAACCGTTTTCTCCCTGTTTATTTTATCATAAATAAACCGGCCAAATACAAAATATAGGCCCACGCACATAAACGGTATTCCCCATATCATCATAAAAAAGGGAGCTCCCGAATTGCTTACGCCAAATTCCCAAAAAAAGGCAAATCCGCACCAAAGTATACTAAAAGGTACGACAAAAACATCGCTTGTCCTGAATAGGATGCCGCCTTTCGGCTTATCCCACCACAGCAGTTTTTCGTCAGCCATTAACTCACGTTGTAGTTCGCTCTCCAAACCAAAATCTTTCGTAATTAGCATATCAACTTAATTTTTATATTATTTGTAACAAACAAGCCTAACGTAAACATCACTGACATTGCGAATTGTTAGCTGCAAAATGTCATATAAAACTGAAATTAAAAATCCAGCGGCCCCAACCTTCGCATATTTTTTATAATAACATATTGCCGGTGGTAAACATAACCCGTTGGCGCGGCCGGAGACCATTTTAACGGGTTTGGCCATACCGCGGCAATTAAAGCAGCTTGCTGTTTATTGAGTTGTGATGCGGGAATGTGGAAGTAAGCCTGTGACGCGGCTTCCACACCGTAAATGCCGTCGCCCATCTCGATCTCGTTCAGGTATACCTCCATTACGCGCTGCTTGCTCCAAAAGATATCGATCAGCAGGGTAAACCAGGCTTCGAAAGCTTTACGGATAATGTTGCGCCCTGGCCACAGGAAAACGTTTTTAGCTGTTTGCTGGGTAATGGTGCTCCCTCCAACCAGTTTATGGCTATGCTGGTTTTTGTCGATGGCTTTTTCCATAGCCTTAAAATCGAAGCCGTGATTCTCCAGAAATGTAGCATCTTCGGCAGCGACTGCGGCGCGCTTCATCGGATCGGAAATATCGTCAAAATTCACCCACTTTTTATCGATCTTCCAATCCTTACCAGCAGCTTTACGTTCAAAGCCACGGCTTATCATCAGCCAGGTAACGGGTGGATTAACGAAGCGATATACGATCACCATAAATATACTAATGCCGAAAAACAGTATTACCGCCAGTTTAAGTATGCGGAGCATCAGCCGCCAGATACCCCCTCGTTTTATTTTTGAACTGCTCTTTTTAGTCATAGTTATTGCAGTAAAAATAATATTTATTTTGATTTCGGATTTGCAGCTTTTTTAAATGTCATTGTGAGCGGTAGCGTGGCAATCCTACGTGCAAAGCGAGGTTGATTGTCCTGAGAGATTGCTTCTTTCCTCGCAATGACATACATACTCAGAGCAACAAAAAAAGGTGCCTGACTTTTTACATCAAACACCTCTTAATATTATCGGGTCAAATTCGAAATTGAAAATCCGAAATTCGAAATCCTGATTACTCTGCTACTACAGTAAACGGAACCTTAACTTTAACTTCTTTGTGTAAGTTTAAGTTAGCAACATAGTCGCCAACAAATTTTGGTTCGGTTTCGAAAGTAATACGGCGACGGTCAACGTCAAAACCTTCTTTTTTCAGGGCATCAGCAACCTGGATGGTATTGATAGCACCGAAGATTTTGCCAGTCTCGCCTGCTTTAGCGCCGATAGTTAAGGTAATACCTTCTAAACGTGCTGCGATATCGTCGGCATCTTTGCGTATTTTCTCTTGTTTAAACTGAGCTTGTTTCAGGTTTTCAGCCAATACTTTACGTGCGCTTTCGGTAGCCAGTATAGCATAACCTTTCGGGATCAAAAAGTTACGGCCATAACCTGGTTTTACATTTACTACGTCGTCTTTTTCGCCGAGGTTTTTAACGTCTTGTTTTAAAATAACTTCCATTGCTTATTTCCTCCTGCTTATTTTAACGAATCTGTAACGTAAGGTAATAAACCGATGTGACGTGAGCGTTTAACGGCCTGGGCCACTTTACGCTGAAACTTTAACGAAGTACCGGTTAAACGGCGTGGTAATAATTTACCTTGTTCGTTAACAAACTTTAACAAAAAGTTAGCGTCTTTGTAATCGATGTATTTGATACCGTTCTTTTTAAAACGGCAATATTTTTTACGGTTATCCTCCACTTTGGGGGCAGTAACGTATTGTATTTGTTCGTTTGCCATTATTTAGCTACCTCCTCAGTTTTAGCTTTTTTCTGGTTGAACGCACCGCTGCGTTTTTTCTCGTTGTAAGCAACCGCGTGTTTATCCAACGCGATGGTCAGGAAACGTAAAACACGCTCGTCACGACGATATTCAACCTCCAGTTTGTTAATTAATTCACCCGGAGCTTTAAATTCGGTTAGGTGATAGTACCCTGTTGTTTTCTTTTGGATTGGGTACGCTAATTTTCTCAGACCCCAATTATCCTCTTGGATAATTTCGGCTCCGCCATCAGTTAACAGCTTGGTGTATTTGGCTACAACCTCTTTAGCTGTTTCAACTGAAAGCAACGGGGTCAGAATGATCACGGTTTCGTACTGTTGCATTTAAACTTTGATTTTTAATATATTATCCGCCTTAAAAGCGGGATGCAAATGTAGGTATATTTTAATTAAATGCAAAGCTTTTATTTAATTGAAACAGCGATGGTTAACAGTGCGTTATTACATCACGGTGTTGTAAAACAAAAAAGCGATGAAGCTGAGCACTTCATCGCTTAAACACACCGAGTAACAAAGAAAAAATGATTAATTGATTTTCCCCTTAATTAATTGAACTGATCTCTTTGTCGATATCAAAGATAAAAGCGGCCAGCAAAAAATCATATCCGTGGAAACCCGTATTTTTAATGTTTAAACATTGAGGTATTTTATTACTTAATTTCTATTTAACTATTTAATAATCAATGTATTACAATTTTATAAATTTCAAAAAACAAAATATCGATATTTTTAGATATAAAAATTCGGCGGCGTAAAAGGAGATTTAACGACCAGATCAGTAGAATTTAATATCAGCTTCCTGTTGCCTAAAATTATTACTGTTTGGATAGCTTCCATATACCCGATTTTAAACACCGCTTGCACATACCCCGCAATATTTATACTTTAGTTGCGATGGATAATTTTATTGTTTCGGCCCGCAAATATCGCCCAGCTACGTTCGATACCGTTGTAGGTCAGCAACATATAACCAACACCTTAAAAAACGCCATACGCAATAATCAGCTGGCCCAGGCATTTTTATTCTGCGGTCCGCGTGGTGTGGGTAAAACTACCTGCGCGCGTATCCTGGCCAAAACTATCAACTGTTCCAGTTTACAACCCAATGGCGAAGCCTGCGGCGAATGCGAAGCCTGCCAATCGTTTGCCCGGGGTAATTCGTTTACCGTGCACGAGTTGGACGCCGCATCCAACAACTCGGTCGAGGATATCCGCAGCCTGATAGAGCAGGTGCGCATACCACCACAAACCGGCAGATATAAAATATACATCATCGATGAGGTGCACATGCTGTCGCAGGCTGCGTTTAACGCTTTCCTGAAAACACTGGAAGAACCGCCATCGTACGCTATATTTATATTAGCCACTACCGAGAAGCATAAAATACTACCGACTATCCTGTCGCGCTGCCAGATATTTGATTTTAACCGTATCCGGGTTGAGGATATGGCCGCTCACCTGGCATCCATCGCCGTAAAGGAGGACATTAAATATGAGGATGACGGCCTGCACATCATCGCCCAAAAGGCCGACGGTGGTTTGCGCGACGCGTTGAGTATGTTCGACCAGATCGTTAACTTTTCGGGTGGCAATGTTACCTATCGTTCAGTAATCGATAACCTCAACATCCTCGATTACGATTACTACTTTAATGTAACCAGCAACCTGCTGGCCGAAGATACGGCCAAAGTATTACTGTTGTTTGATGAGATATTATCCAAGGGTTTTGACGGCAGCCATTTTATTAGCGGCCTCACCGAACATTTGCGTAACCTTTTGGTAGGCAAGGACGCCGACACACTGAAGCTGCTGGAAGTAAGCGAGGGCATCCGCAAAAAATACCTGGAACAAGCGCAGGCGGCCTCGGTATCGTTCCTGCTATCGGCCATGAACATCGCCAACCAATGCGACCTGAATTATAAGCTGAGTAGAAACCAGCGATTGCAGGTAGAGTTGGCGCTGCTGAAGATATGCCATATTAAAGCAGCCCTTAACTTAGCCAACCTTGCAAACCAGCCCGATAACGGGCAGGTAAAAAAAAAACCTGAATCAGTAAGTACTGAAGCTGCTGCACCGGTAATTGAAAAGCCCATCGCGACGCAACCGCAGCCAGTAGTTAGTGCGTCTGCTTTATCAGCAAAATCATCCGAGCCTGTAGCCGCTACCGCCGCTCAACAGCCAGTAGCTGACAAACCTGTTGTTGCTATTCCCAAACTAAACACCAGCATGTTATCGGTAACCATACCATCATTGAAAGATATGGGCAAAATAACCGAGCAGGCCGAAGATGAGGACGATCCGTATGAAAAGGGTACGGATAAAGAGCATTTTACCTACGATGATTTTTTAAAATATTGGCACCAATATGCCGATAAAGTAAAGGCCGAGGGTAAATTAAACCTGCTGAGCATATTTACCGCTACCGCGCCCGTGATGCTTAACCCTTATGTGTTTGAGGTGATAGCCAGCACCAAGGTGCTCGAAAACCTGTTTAAGGAAAACAAGCCGTATATCCTCAACTTTTTACGTACATCGCTTAAAAATTTCGATATCGAGATCAATATCCGAATCGAGGAAGTAGTGATGACCAAAAAGCTGTATTCATCAACAGATAAATACCAACACATGGCTGCTAAAAACCCGCAACTAACTGAGTTGCGCAAAAGGTTTAATCTGGAATTGGAATAAAGAATCTAATCTTTCAGTGTCATTTCGACTATAAGGAGAAATCTTCTGCTACATACATTCCCGCTTGAAAATCCTGATGCAGACTTATCGCTTGCAGAAGATTTCTCTCTCGTTCCTCGTTCGAAATGACATTACTTTATGGCCGGCTTATTTCATTGGCTGGTCATTCTTCGGATAGCCCTCTTCGTCCAGGTCATCGCGGTCATCTTCGGGAGTGCGCGAGAGGATATCATCTATCGGGTCAACCTGCAAATCATTACCATCGCTGATATGCATACCTAATTTATCAGCATCCGTTTCGAGCGATTCATCTTTAATGTATTCATCTCCAGCCATGGGGTTGGCCTCATCATACGTCGAATTGTAATCAGCTCCTGCCTTTGCCGCTGTATTGTACGGATCGGGATGATCATAGTCCGGGTCGTCGCTTGGTACGTCCAGTTCATAGCTATCCTCGTCGACATTGTATTTCAGGTTTTCTGGTTCATCGGTACTGCCGGTATCGTCGGTTAAATTCTCTTCGTCGTCCAGGTTTTCATCATCAAAACCGGGTGTAGGTTCAATGTTGCTCATAACTTTTAATATTTATATTAAAGTTACCGTAAAAACCTTGCCAAAAACATGATGATCATCAAAAAAATGAGTGATTAATTAAAAAGCACTAATACCAAAATTTATATATTTGGCCTTTTAAAAAATGAAATAAAAACAAGCCTGTATATGTCAAAAATTAAAGTAGCTAACCCGGTAGTGGAGCTCGATGGCGACGAAATGACGCGCATCATCTGGAAGTTTATTAAGGACAAACTGATCATTCCGTATCTGGACATCGACATTAAATACTATGACCTGGGTATCGAATATCGCGACGAGACCAACGACCAGGTAACTATCGACGCCGCAAACGCCATTAAGCAATACGGCGTGGGTATTAAATGCGCTACCATCACACCTGATGAGCAGCGAGTTGAAGAGTTCGGCCTGAAACAAATGTGGAAATCGCCAAACGGCACCATCCGTAACATTTTGGACGGTACTGTTTTTCGCGAGCCTATAGTAATGAGCAATGTACCGCGTTTGGTGCCTAACTGGACGGCTCCTATCTGTATTGGCCGCCACGCTTTCGGCGATCAATACCGCGCTACCGATTTTGTTACCAAAGGCAAAGGTAAACTGACCGTTAAGTTCACTCCTGAAGACGGCGGTCCCGAGCAATCGTTCGAAGTGTTTAATTTTAAAGGCGACGGTGTGGCTCTGACCATGTACAACACCGACGAATCTATCAAAGGTTTTGCTCATGCCTGCTTTAACCAGGCTTTAATGAAGGGCTGGCCTTTATACCTGTCGACCAAAAACACCATCCTGAAAAAATACGATGGGCGTTTTAAAGATATTTTTGAAGAGATCTACCAAAACGATTACAAAGCTAAGTTCCAGGGTGCGGGCATTACTTACGAGCACCGCCTGATTGACGATATGGTTGCTTCGGCCCTGAAATGGAACGGTAACTTTGTTTGGGCTTGTAAAAACTATGACGGCGACGTACAAAGCGACACCGTAGCACAAGGTTTTGGTTCGTTAGGTTTGATGACCTCGACCCTGGTTACTCCGGATGGCACCGTAATGGAAGCTGAAGCTGCACACGGTACTGTAACCCGCCACTACCGCGAGCACCAGGCTGGCCGCCCAACTTCAACCAACCCTATCGCGTCTATCTTCGCATGGACCCGTGGTTTAGAGTTCCGCGGTAAACTGGACGACAACCAGGAACTGATCGATTTTTGCCATGCTTTAGAGGCAGTTTGTATTGAAACTGTTGAAAGCGGCAAAATGACCAAAGATTTGGCCATCACCATTAAACCAAAAGTGGAGCATGGTACCGATTACCTGTACACCGAAGAATTTTTGGAAGCTATCGACGAAAACCTGAAAAAGAAATTAGGTAAGTAAGCTGATCGGATTGACGGTGTCGACACGTCAATGGTTCAATAATATGAAAGCCCCGTCCGGAAGGATGGGGCTTTTCTTTATCGCAAATCATGCTGAATCCCGATAGCTATCGGGATTCAGCATCTCACATGCAGGGTACCTGCCATGCTAATTTTTCGGCAACCAACTTTTGATCCTGGCATACATCTTATCCTCAAGCCGCTGCAATTGCTTGTAATTTTCTACATCGGCCCTGCCGTTGGTAACAACATAGTTTTTTGTTTTAGTTGATATCAAAAAGTAGTGATCGATGCCATCTACCTGTGCAAAGCTTTCGCCGCTTTTGGTTTTGATAAATTGTTTAATATTTATACCGTCTAGTAAATCCCTCCAGTCTGCCGGATTGTTTTCTTTTGCAAAACTCGTTCTTACATGTTCCCGGTTTAAATAGGAATATTTGATTGAATCTTGCGATATTTCTAAACTGGCATAATCACCACGCTGGCCACCATAGTTACCAATGGTAATTTTCAAAATCTTAGGTTTTTTGAGTCGCATATAAATTGGCAGCCCGTTTTCGTAATAGGTGTTTTTAACTTCCGCAGTGCTATCAATCAAATAACTTGTAAAAATTCGCTTGTTGTTTTTGTAGTACACAAGGTAGCTATGGTTTCCATGGTCTCGTTTAACTAACTCGTTAGTAACGGGATCAGTATAGTCAATGTCTACTGAGTAACCTTTACCATCGGCAAGTTCGGCCGTGGTGGTGCTTGCTTTTAAACTTTTATTTGCCTCAACCTGTTTAATGTACGCGTCTATCCGGTTTATCTTTTCCTTTAATAAAGTATTTAACTTGAGCGTATCGCTTATTTGCGAGAGCACGGCTATCGGATACATTAATATCAATATTATAAAAGTAATTTTCAAAGATGTTGCCATTTGTATTATAAGATGTAGTAAATGAGCAATTCCATAAGTTGTCTTGAAAAATCAACATTTATTTAAATTAACGATAAATTAGTATCTTGGTAATATAAACCCAAAACTATGTCATTCTGGCCATTCGGAAAATCAAAGAAAACGGATGAGAAAAAATTCAAAGAGCCGTTAAGCACAGCGGTACTCACTACCAAATTTGTGATCAACGAGAATAAGGATATCACCTACGTTACCCATAACGAGGATGATGGCAGTTGGGAGTTTTTGAGTGATGATATTTTCGACGATCATAAAACCGTGATCATGGTAGTTGAACTGAGCCAGATGATCGAGCGTGATCCTTCCCTGCTTGATCTGGCGGATATGCCCGTTGGGCATTACGCGGTGCGGGATAATCAAGGTGATGCATGGACGATCAGTAAAAACGAGGAAGAATAGATTATCTTTATTCGGATAATAAGTTCATCGCATTTTATGAAAAAGTACGTATCGGGTATTTTAGCGCTTGTACTGAGTGTGTCAACTTTATTTGCGCAAGGCTTTAAGGCAGAATTTGCCGACCTTGTTGGAAAGAATGACAAGAACGACACAATAGCACAAGCTGCATTACTGGCGCGCTGGCATAAAGCCAATCCTAACGACCCGGAGCTTTATGTTGCTTATTATAACTACTACGTTAGAAAAAGTATGCATGAGGTTGTGCAAATGACCAAATCCCAAAATGGCAAGGAAGCATTGGAGATCAAAGACCCGAAAACTAATAAGACGGTGGCTTATTTGAGCGGTACCACCAGTTTCGATAAAGCCTCGATCGATAAGGGTTTCAATTACATCGATACAGGTATCAGCAAGTATCCTGCGCGGTTGGATATGCGGTTTGGGAAGATTTATGTATTGGGTGCAATATCAGATTATGAGAATTTCACTAAAGAGATTGTTAAGACTATGCTCAAACGATAAATCGGCAATGGGTTTGGGGAGATGGCAAACCGGTGCCCGATCCGAAAAAAATGATGTTAAGCTCGGTGCAGGATTATGTGAACCAGCTTTACCATGCCGGTGATAGGCAGACCCCGAATATGAGAACGATTGCCGAAACGGTGCTGAAATATTATCCGGATCATGTGGAAAGCCTGTCGGATCTTGCCATCACATATCTTATTAAGCAGGATTATACCAAAGCGCTTGAGCCTTTATTAAAAGCTGAAAAGATAGCTCCGACCGATGCCGTGGTTTTAAACAACATCGGATATTGTTATTATGGCAAGGGCGATACCACTAACGCCATTAAGTATTACGAGCTTACCGAAAAGTATGGCAACGACGACGAAAAGGCCCATGCCAAACAAAAACTCGATGAATTGAGGAAGAAGTGATAAAGGAATTACTTATTTCCATAAAACTCATTAAACAGCATTTTAAATACACCCTGCGTTTGCCCGCGGAAGGTAATCTCGGGGCCAAAGGCATAAAACTTACCCTGGCCGTATGGCGCTTCAAAAGCGGCTACGCCGTCCTGTAAATAGTTTTGGCCCCATGCCCAGCCACTACGCAGTGTTATTGCTGAAGGATACCAGGCAATGGGTTTGATACGGCCATCGGCTATGGCGCCGGGCGCTGGTTTAAATACCGGGCTCGAGTCGAAATAAACATCCGCCTGTGCTGCCATGCCCCATGCGGCGGATTGGGTAGAATCGACACCTACACGCATGATGCTGCCGGGGATATAGAATTTTTCGCCCGGCAGTACATGTTCCTGCCCCCCGGCTATTTCGGTCAATTGGTTACGTACCGGCAAACCAAGATAATAAGCCAGCGCAGTGCTCGAGCCGATAGTTACCACACTGCCGCCTGAGCTAATGAATGCCTTGATGGCTGTGATGGATGTATCGCGGGTAATGCGGCCCAATTGGTCGGCATACTCGGCAGGTATCTGGCTGGCACGTGGTTGGCCAAAGGCACTACCGCCGCCACGCCTGCCTCCGGCATCGCTAAACTGCGGGATAGCGCCGCCAACAAATACGATAACATCGTAATTCTTCCGCAGTTCACCTTTGTCAATCTCTTTAGCGTAAATGCGCTTAAACGGGAAGTGATATTGCTCCAGGATCCAGCGCAGCCATCCTGCAGGCATCGAACCGCCGTATTGATCCCAAAGGCCAATACGCAAGGCTTTTACCTGTACGGCATTGGCCGGAAGTTTTGCATTGCCAACGATCTGAACACTCAGATCAGCAGCTATTTTTTGCAATTGAGCTTTGGCATTCGCCGGAATAAAAAATGTACCCGGCCCAGCATCAGTAATGCCACTTACACCTTTAGGCAAACGGTAAACTTTTACCCCCTGACTCAACAGCAGATTTATTGCTATGAACGAGTTATTGGCCTTCGTGCTGAGCAGGTATCCGCCTGAAGCATTTACAACTGGGCGAAGTGGCGCAGCTTGTACCTGCCCATACGGAATGACCTGGAACGGCCCATCGAAACCATCTGTTACGCGGTCGAATTTTACGCCCATATCGTAGGCCAGCGTCCAGCCAGCGGCATCGTACGGGCGGATAGGCGGCCCGCCGGGATATTGAAAATCGTTAGGATGATTTTGCGGCTCGAACATATCGAGCACATGCGGGCGAAATGCCTGCGCTGTTTTTACGATGTACGATCCGGCCGGATAAGTTTTACCTTTTACTGTAAAATCGGCGGTCGCTTTTTGCACTTTGATGCCCGAAAGGATCAACGCGTTGACAAACTTAACGGCAGTTGGGAAATCGGATTGATCTGCCGGGATGATATATCCGCGGGCATCCCGGTATTCGGGCGAGCGGTAAACTTTGTCGAAAGCGTCGCTGTTGCTGCTACGGGCAGAACCCCGGCCACCGGTACGTGGCGCATCGCTACCTGCATCACCTGAGCGGCGGATAACCGCATTTACCGAATCGGCCAGGCGCGGGGTTAAGGTCCAGTGATCGGCACTGCCCCGCTCGATGGAATTTTTACCCATGCGGTAAATGCCAAAGAGCAGTTCTTCGCGCTGGCGGGCAGCGTAGTCCAGTACTGCATAATTTAACGACACCGAGTAGTCTATCGACTGGCGGAAATGCCATACCTGCGGCGTTACCGGGTTAGGTGTGGCCATATTTGGTATCAAACGTTCGGGTACCAACGGGATATTCATCGGCGTTGGGCTGCCGATTATCTCAGTCAACAAACCAACCATATTATGAAAGTAAGCCGTAGTACGCAGGCCACCATTCCACCAGGTAGAGTATTCTGAGCCTGCACGTTGGGTATAACCGGGTTTGTTCTCCACGTTCAGGCGGTTATTCATGGCCGCGCCAACGGCATCTATACTGGTGACCAACAATGGGTCATATACATAGTTAAATGGGTCGCGGTATGGCGGGCCGGCAACTACCGAACCGAGAGGGCCAGCCTGGTGATGGTTGTAGATGATCTGCGGCATCCACTCCACAAACTGCTGGCGGCTGATATTCTGCGATTCCTTCATGTTCAGCATAAAAAAATCGCGGTTGTTATCGTGGCCTATGTATTTGTGCCACAGGCGCGGCACATTATTGAGCGAGCGCTTTTTAGGATCGGCATCGCGCATATACCAGTTTGATACCAGTTCCTGCCCATCGGGGTTGGCGTGTACAAAAAGGATGATCACGTTATCCAGTATCCGCTGCGTTTCGGCATCGGTACGGCTCAGTATCTGGTACATTATTTCGATCAGTTGCTGGGTGGCCACCACCTCGCTGGCATGCAGGCCACCGTCTATCCAAACCACGGCTTTACCTTCTGTAGCCAAAGCTTTGGCATCTTCATCTGTCAAACCTTCGGCATGGGCCAGTTTTTGCGATATCTGCTTATAATGTTCGAGATTCTTGATGTTAGCTGCGGATGACACCACCATCATGTACTGATGGCGGCCTTCTTCGGTAAAGCCGATATCCAACAATTTGGCACGATCGGGCGCGGCGGCGGCCAGCTTTTTAAAATAGGCTTCAGTTTGGGTATAGTTGCCCAGTTGGTAATCGTCGCCAATATTAAAGCCGAAATACTCTTTAGGCGATGGGATGGTTTGGGCGATGGCCGGAAAATTCAGGCAAAGAAATAGCAGACAAACGGCGAGGTAAAGGTTACGGTTCATTACAGGTCAGTTTAGGTTTGAAGATACGAGAAATATGGCTGTAGATGCAATGGTAATGGAAATGTTATAGTTAACACTGTTAGTTATTAGCTATACATTTAATAACTGAATAACCTGATAACTCAGTAACCACATTCCCTTTCACCGAGTGTTTCCGCCTGCTTACCGAGTTGTTGATCGGCTTCGCCTGTTTGCTCTCGGTTGACGTGGCGTATCGCTGTACATTTGGTCAACAATTAAAATTTAAAACGATGGACAACAATATTGAACACAACGAAAGGCGCCGCAGGAACAGGCTATTCGCCGGGATTATTTTTTTGGTGGCAGGCAGCGCCTACCTGTTAAACCAGCTTAACCTTTTCTTCGTGCCCGATTGGCTGTTCAGCTGGCCGATGGTGTTGATATTGATTGGCTTGATAACCGGCATCAAACACAACTTTCGTAACCCGGGTTGGTTTTATATGGTGCTGGTGGGCAGCGTGTTCCTCACCAATATGATCGTCCCAACTATACAGGTTGCCTTATTATGGCCATTGGTGCTGATCGCGATCGGCGTACGGATGTTGTTCTTCAAAGAAAGCCGCTGGTGCCGCGAGCGTTGGGAACAACGCCATGCCTGGAGACGCGAACACTGGGAAAGAAGAAACGCCTGGAGACAGGAATCGAACTACAAAGCCGACCCTGGCACATTGTAACAATAAGCACCTCAACATATATCTGTAGGCCCGTCCTGTTTTTAACCGGGGCGGGCTTTTGTTTTTGGCTCATTGGTTCACTGGTCATTAGTTTATTGGCTTGTTTCTTTTGCTTGCTGAATTATTGGTTTTGAGGCGAATTTTGCTTATATTTATAGTAAACGAAAAGGCGAAGTATGGAGAAAGAAGGCAGACAACGGTAATGTTAAAGCCCATAAATACCCATGAGTTTGCGTTAGTGATAGGAGCGGATACCGGCCTGTGGTTAATGCCTGTGCAGTATAAGCGGATAGCACGGCCGCAGGCAACGCCCAAAGACAATGTTGAAGAATGACCAAATGATTGAATAAAAACAAATTGAAAAAACACCCATATTTACCCATGTGTTCCGCTTCTCCATAGCGATGGGTTTCAAACCCATCGCTATGGAGAAGCCCGCATTAGTGATAAAAGTGGATAGCCCGGCCCCGATAGCTATCAGGGCAACGCCAATTATAATAATTGAATGACCAAAAGATTGGATGATTGAATGAAAATACCATAAATACCCATGAGCCAAAAAAGCAAGAATCATGAATCGATATCACTAATCGGTGTAATCCCAAATCAATCAGTGTAATCCCCACCCAAACATTTTCACCGACAAAACGCCAACGCTTACCGAATAATACAGCCTATTACCAAAATTGCTTTGCCCTATTACAAATGTTATGTTAGTTTTATAACATAATTTATAATTACCCCTTACAATGAGCATCGATATAGAACATAAAGATAATAACAGAGAACCCCGTAAAAACAAAGCCCTTGCCGGCATGATATTGCTTTTAGTGGGTATAGTATTCCTGGTGCACCGTCTTAACATCATTCTGTTCCCCTACTGGATATTTGATGGCTGGATGATCATGATCATCTTCGGCTTGTACCTGGGCATAAAGCATAACTTCAGGAACGTGGCCTGGCTGATATTGGTGATCATCGGCGGACTGAATTTACTGGACGATATGTTTCCGAAAGTGAATTTCAACGACGCCATATTTCCGCTGATCATTATCGCGGTAGGTATACGCCTGATTGTAACCCGTAACCGGCCATGGGACAGGGAACGCTGGAAACGCAAATGGGACCGTGCCGACTGGAAAGAACGCTGGGACTATAAAATGGGCAACGACCCCTCAACTGAGCCTTACCTGCCGAAAGAAGAAAAAGGCTTTGACGACTTTAATAATTATGGCGACGATCACCTGGACGCTACCTCGATATTCAGCGGTGTAAAAAAGAAAGTACTTTCGAAAGATTTTAAAGGCGGCGATATCACTAACTTTTTTGGTGGTTGCGACATCGATTTTACCTCGGCCGATATTTCGGGCCGGGTAGTGATAGATGTTACCCAGGTGTTTGGCGGCATTAAACTGATCGTCCCGCCACACTGGCATGTAACCTCGGATATGGTTTCGCTGTTTGCCGGTTTTGATGACAAACGCCTGCAAAAAAGCGATTACGGCAGCGATAAGATACTGGTACTGAAGGGTACTTCCATTTTTGCCGGCGTTGAAATACGCAGCTATTAAATCAACAAAAAAATAAATCCAAACCTATTTAACTGAACTTGGCAACAAATCAGGGCATTATTACTAAAATTGGCTGGTCTCTGGCCGCCTGCTGCCTCATTTGGATGGGGCTGCAGGCTTATATTATTTATGGCTTCGGCTTTAAGTGGTATATCGCCCTGATCGATAGTTTTTGCAATACCCTGTTACTGGTTGGCGCTTGCTGGCTCATCAACAACAACCTGCGCTATTACCAACCCGGCACCAAAGGTTATATCAACCTGGTGGTTTGGTGTGCCGCTTTATCGGGATTATGTATCCTGATAGCACGGTGGAGCCTGCCCTACCTGCTTGACGATAAGGTTTACAAGAACTTCTTTTCGCAATCGCTCGTCATCCGCTTTTTTATCGGCTTTTTGGCTATCGGCTGCATGGCTATGGTGAGCGTTATCTATTATACCCAGCTTGATCAGAAAGAGAACGACCGCCGCAAAGCCGACGCCGAACGGCTTGCCCGCGAGGCGGAGTTGTACAATTTGCGCCAGCAATTACAGCCGCACTTTTTATTCAACAGCCTCAACTCGATAAACGCGTTGATCGGCTTACGCCCCGACGAGGCCCGCAAGATGATCCATCAGCTAAGCGATTTTTTACGCGGAACTTTGAAAAAGGATGACCAGGAACCTGTGCCGCTGTCGGAAGAATTGCAGCACCTGCAGCTTTACCTGGATATCGAGAAGGTGCGCTTTGGTCACCGTTTAGAGGCCGAGATAAGCTGTGATACCAAAAGCGGCGACATGAAATTGCCGCCCATGCTGCTGCAACCCATTGTGGAGAATGCCATCAAATTTGGCTTGTATGATACTACCGAAAATGTAGTGATCAGCATACGCGCCGAGGTTAACGATAATTATTTAGTTTTGATGGTGCAAAACCCTTACGATGCGCAAACCACGCGCCCACGTAAGGGTACTGGTTTTGGCCTTAGTGGCGTGCAGCGGCGTTTATACCTGCTGTTTGCCCGTAACGACCTGGTAGAAACCTTTGCTGAAGACAATGTTTTTACAACTATAATAAAAGTGCCCCAAGCATGAAAAAAGCTTTAATTATTGATGATGAGCCACTGGCACGCATGGTGGTACGCGAGTATTTGCTGGATTTTCCGCAGGTGGAAGTATTACAGGAATGCGGCGATGGTTTTGAAGGTGTAAAGGCCATCAACCAATTGCAGCCCGACCTGGTGTTTCTGGATGTGCAGATGCCTAAGATCAACGGCTTTGAAATGCTGGAACTGGTGGAGAACCAACCCGCGGTTATCTTCACCACCGCTTTTGATGAGTATGCCATAAAAGCTTTTGAGACCCATGCGATTGATTACCTGTTAAAACCTTTTAGTAAAGACAGGTTTCAGAAGGCGGTTGAGAAATATCTGAACCAGGCGCCTGCAATTGCACCTGAGAAGAAAAACACTGAGGAGCTAATCAACTCGGTAGTACCGCCTTCGCCATCACAGCATGAGCGCATCGTTGTAAAAACCGGCACCAAGGTAAAGATCATCCCCGTACAGGATGTGATCTATCTCGAAGCCGACGATGATTATGTAAGCATCCATACCGCCGAAGGCTCGTTCCTGAAAAATAAAACCATGGGCTTTTTTGAGCAAACATTGGATGCGACACAATTTGTACGCGTGCACCGCAGCTATATTTTAGCCGTGCAGCAGATCACACGTATCGATCCTTACGAGAAGGACGCGCATATCGCTATCCTAAAATCGGGTGATAAGATACCGGTTAGCAAAACGGGATATATGAAGTTGAAGGCGGTGCTGGGGATATAGATTAGCGAGTGATGAGAGTGAGTTGTTATTATCTCATCTTCCCAATCGCCTCTTTCAATTCCTCCGGTCGTTTGGTTCCGATCAGCAACTTCTCGCCACTGGTTTTGGTGATAAACAAACCCATACCGCCGCTGGTATTATAAATCGTACCAAAGTCGCGACTTAAACGCATGCCGTAGCCGTATGATTTGTAAGGTATCACATCCATCGAGGCGATATCTGATAGCCGGATTTCGTTAAGTTTATTTCCTTTTACGCCAAAGCCGTAATAAATCGTATCCTTTTCAACAATGGTAAACAGTTTGAAATAATAGAAACCTAAAAGTAATGGCAAACCGATCACCAGCACAATTATAATCAGCGAGCCATTGGAAGCCGGTTTGTCTCCCACTGGATTACCTGTTATTACCTGATAAGCCAGAATGCCCAGCAAAGGTACTGCTGCCAGGATCAGAATAAGCCATAGCCACCATTGCCTGAATTTTTGCACTTCGCTGAATAGTATCTCTTTTTCCATTGATTGTAGATTACACTGTTACAAGATAAATAATTTATACAAGTATCAGGTTTTTTACACTGATAACAGTACGCTACAGGACAGTTGATCGGCAGCTATCAATAACTTTGCAAAAACGCCTTAACCAGGCATAAACCAAGCTGTTTTTCGAACCTGAATTGCTCCATGAAGAAAATATTTTTAGCCATCGCCTGCGCTGCTTTTGCAGGTAGTGCCTTCGCGCAAACTAAAAAAAACGTGCCTGCAACCGTATGGCCGCAAATCACTAAAGAAATGCAACCCTGGACACGCTGGTGGTGGATGGGCAACGCCGTTGATGATAAAAACACCGCACGCTTGCTGGAAATGTACCACCAGGTTGGCTTTGGCGGTGTTGAAGTTACACCGATATATGGCGCCATAGGCTATGAAAACCGTTACCTGCAATTTTTATCCCCCCAATGGATGAGCGCTTTGGGCTTCACCATCCAAAAAGCTAAAACCCTGGGTATGGGCGTGGATATGAATACCGGTACCGGCTGGCCATTCGGCGGCCCGCAGATCAAGGCTGAAAATGCTGCAGGGAAACTAATCATTCAAACCTATAAATTGGCGGCCGGCGAAACGCTGAGCAATAAGATTACGGTAAACGATCCTAAACAAGCTAAAAACGGAGCCACTCTGCAGGCAGTTACCGCTTACAGCGATAAAGGCGAAGCCTTGAACATTACTGATAAAGTATCGCCTGACGGTACGCTGAACTGGAAACCAAACGAGGGCAGATGGGATATTTACGCAGCCTTTAGCGGTAAAACCCTGCAGCAGGTAAAGCGCGCCGCCCCCGGAGGCGAAGGTTTTGTGATGGATCACCTGTCAAAAACTGCTGTCGACACTTACCTGAAACGTTTTGACGAGGCCTTTAAAGGCAAATCGCCGGGCATAGGTTCGTATTTTAATGATAGCTACGAAGTATACGGTGCAAGCTGGTCGCCAGGTTTTTTTGAGGAGTTTCAGCGTCGGCGTGGATATGACCTGCGTTTGCATTTACAGGAATTGAATAGCTCTGAAAATACCGATAAAGTGGCCCGCATTAAAAGTGATTACCGCGAAACCATGAGCCAGATGCTATTGGACAACTTTACTTTAACCTGGACTAACTGGGCTCATCACTATGGCAGCCTTACCCGTAATCAATCGCACGGCTCACCGGGCAACCTGCTTGATCTGTACGGTGCGGTAGATATCCCCGAATGCGAAACTTTTGGCTCAAGCCATTTTGATATACCTGGCCTGCGCCGCGACAGCGCCGACGTACGCAATGTGGACCCCGACCCAATGATGATGAAGTTCGCCTCATCAGCAGGGCATGTTAACGGCCGCAAATATGCCACATCCGAAACCTTTACCTGGCTCACCGAGCACTTTAAAGGCTCACTATCGCAATGCAAACCCGAACTGGAACAGGTATTTTTAGCGGGTGTTAATCATGTTTATTTCCATGGCACCACTTATTCGCCCGAGGATATCGCCTTCCCGGGATGGTTGTTTTACGCATCAACCAATTTTGTACCCAATAACAGTTGGTGGGGGCATTTACCTGGCCTGAACAATTATATCGCGCGCTGTCAATCGGTTTTACAGGCCGGTAAGCCTGATAACGAATTGTTGATCTACTGGCCTGTATATGATGCCTGGGCTACTACCAAAGGCATGGAAATGCAACTAGCCATCCATGATATCAACCAATGGCTGCGCCCAACCGAGTTCTACAAAACATCGATGGCTTTGCAAAAGGCCGGTTACGCGTTCGATTTTATCTCGGATAAACAGATCGGCAACTCAACCGCATTGAACGGACAGATCATCACCAAATTTGATGCGCAAAGCCGCAAGGTACTGGTAGTACCGGCATGTCGTTTTATACCTTTAGGCACGCTGGATAAGATCATCGCACTGGCACAATCGGGCGCTACGGTCATCATGCAAAAATTGCCGCAGGATGTGCCGGGATTGGCGAATCTTGAGATGCGTCAATCAAAACTAAAAGGCACTTTAACTGCGTTGAAATTTACCGATCTTGCAAACGGAATTAAACAATGCAAAACGGGTGCCGGTCAGATACTGCTATCAGAGAATGTACAAAAAGCATTGGAATATAAAGACCTGAAGGGCGAGGCTTTGGTAGAAACCGGCCTGAAATTTATCCGCCGTTCTATCGCCGGTGGTAAATACTACTACATTGTAAATCATACGCCAAAAGCCATCGATACTGATTTGCCGCTGAATATCAAAGCTGCATTAGTTATGATACTGGATCCGCAAAGCGGCGCTTACGGCTTAGCTAAATCAACAGCAAGCGGTAACACAACCAGGGTGCATGTACAACTGCAATCGGGGGAGGCATTGATATTAAAAGCTACCACTGCACCGGCAATTGCGACAAACAAATGGAAATATATTGAAAAAACCGGAGCGCCGATAATCATCGGCAATACCTGGGCATTACACTTCACCAGGGGCGGCCCAACCATCCCTGCCGACCAGCATCTGAACGAGTTAAAATCGTGGACAAATTTAGGCGACGCCAACGCGGTTTCGTTTTCGGGAAGCGGCGAGTACACCACTACATTTGATCTGCCTACTCAAAAAGCTGCCAACTATATCCTGAATCTAGGCAAGGTTTGCGAAAGCGCGCATGTATATATCAACGGGCAGGATGCAGGCATATTCTGGAGCATACCATTCAGCGCGCGGGTAGGTAAATATTTAAAGGCAGGTAAAAACACCATTAAAATTGAAGTAGATAACCTGATGGCAAACCACATCCGATACATGGATCAGAACGACATACAATGGCGTAAATACCACGAGATCAATTTTGTGAACATCAACTACCAACCGTTTGATGCTTCAAAATGGTCGCCTATGCCTTCGGGTTTGTTAGGTCCGGTTACTTTAACCCCGATCGAATAACGGAGTAAGCTATCCCCTCAACAAAAAAGTCCCCCGTGTTTTGCGGAGGACCTTTTATTTTTAAATTGATTAAAAACTTTGTGGTTGTTTGTTGCCTTTAGAGGCCCCTGTTGGACGAGGTTTATCGTCAGCTTCGGCAACCGATATACGGCGACCGTAGTAATCGGCGCCATTCATGTTGTTGATAGCTTCGCGGGCTTCATCGTCATTGATCATTTCAACAAAACCAAAACCCCGGCTTTTCCCGGTATCCTTATCGCGAACTATACGAAGTGACCTTACCTGTCCAAAGTCTTCAAATACTGCCGTCAATTCTTCTTCCTCAACCTGGAAGGGCAGTCCTGCAATAAATATCTTCATTAAATTATAAAATTTCACAAAGATACCCATCTTTAGCCGCTCAATTGTAATGGCAATGTATAATGATTGCAACAATTACAAATACGTCAGCATTTTATTAAATAAATTATATTAAAACAGTCCAAGCTGGCCTTTGTCGTCTATATCCAATTCATCAGGATTGGTTATTTCAAAATCTATCTTTTTAACCGGTTTAGGCCCGGGCTCGCTGGTAGCTTCCGGCTCGGGCCTGGTTTCAGCAATAGGTTGTTCTTCAACTGACTTATCTTCCGCTACTTCGCCGCTACTTTCATCTTCCAAACCTACTGTTGTTATAATTTCCTCTTCGCCGTTATTGGTTTCCGGTGTTTCAGTAGTAGCCTCTTCAGCATCTACCGATACGGTCTCTGCCGCTTCGTCCTCTTCTACCGGTATCAGTTCAACACTTTTTATTTCGTGCTGCGACAGGCGGTTACCCTGTGCCTTCATACCCTTAACATCGATGATCTCGGCCAGGTTAACTTCGATTGTTTCGGGTGTAAGCGATTTGCCTTTCAACTGATCGATAGTAATCAAGGGTTGCGCCGCACCCGAAATGAGGATCATTTTTGACCCGCTTTCATCACTGATGAAACTAACCTGTTTGCCGATAATCTGCTGATCGAACACAAAGCGTTTTACGAAATAGTTTTTGGATTTACCATCATAATGCACCACCGAATATACATGCTCAGGGTTATACTTTTGGATAAGCACCATCTTATCGTCGAAATGGTTGGTGAGATCGAAACTGGTTAGTTCGTACACACCGGTATTCAGCACGGTAAGTATTTTATCGTCGCCATCAAACTCGCCCAGGTATTTACCGCGGCCATCAACGTTTAGTCGTTTTAAAATATCATCATACCATATCTTCCGGCCAGCTAATGTAGATACGCCTTTGGATTTGAGGATGATCTTTTTAACGGGGTATTTGGTAACGATATTACCCATCGAGCCACGGCCCTTGATGGCGATCTCAGCAAAATCCTGGTCAAATTGCAGCTTTTTGAGTTTGCTATGTGGTTTAAGCGATATATTCACTACTTCGGCCTCGCCATTAGGGTTAGCGCTAAAGTACAACGTACGTGAACCTTTGGTTCCTTTGGTCAGATCATACTCTTTATCACGGGTAACACCCAGCACCGAGAAGCGCTTGATGTACGATGTGCCGTTAGCGCCGTCCTTATAGATCATGTTATAAACGGTGCGCTCGTCGTTCTTTTTAAACACGCCAACATGAATGATCTCCTTACCCACAAAAACTTTATCCTGTACTTTGGTGATGATGCATCTGCCGTCCTCACGGAAAACGATGATCTCATCCAGGTCGGAGCAATCGCAAACAAACTCGTCTTTCTTTAAACCTGTGCCAATAAAGCCATCGGCACGGTTAACATACAGCTTAACATTAGCCAGCGCTACTTGCGATGCCTCAACCTTATCAAAGGTACGCAACTCGGTTTTGCGCCCCCGATCCTTACCATATTTATCCTTCAGTTTCTGGAACCAGGCTATGGCGTAATCTGTAAGGTGTTTAAGGTGATGGTTAACCTCTTTGATCTCCGCTTCGAGGGCTTTCATCTGTTCGTCGGCCTTCTTAACGTCGAAGCGGGTGATGCTGCTCATCGGTTTATCGATCAGCCTTTTATAATCTTCGGCAGTGATAGCGCGGTAAAACTGCGGGAAGAAAGGCGTGAACAAATTGTTCAACACTTCAACCACCATTTCAAAATTTGTCGAGGTTTCGTAGGCCGGGTTTTTATACATCCCTTCCTGAATGAATATTTTGAGCAGAGAGCTAAAAAATATCTTTTCCTTCAAATCGTTCAGCCTGATCTGTAACTCCTGTTTCAGCAGTTCTTTGGTGTGATGCGTACTTTCGGTAAGCATATCATTCACACTCATAAAACGCGGTTTATCATCGTGGATAACACAGGTGTTAGGCGAAATAGATACCTCGCAATCGGTAAAGGCGTACAGCGCATCGATCGTCACATCGGGCGAGATACCCGGGGCCAGGTGAATAATGATCTCTACGTCCCTGGCGGTATTATCCTCGATCTTTTTGATCTTGATCTTGCCCTTATCATTGGCAGCAATTACACTATCGATCAAACTACCGGTTGTGGTGCTGAAAGGTACCTCGGTAATGGCGAGTGTTTTCTTATCACGCTCGATGATGCGGGCGCGAACGCGGATCTTACCGCCACGCTGCCCTTCGTTGTAATTTGAGGCATCGGCCAGACCGCCTGTCGGGAAGTCGGGCATCAGGTTGGGGCGTTGCCCTTTCAATATTTCGATAGAAGCATCCAGCAGCTCTACAAAATTATGCGGCAATATTTTGGTAGCTAAGCCTACAGCAATACCTTCGGCACCCTGGGCCAGCAATAACGGAAACTTTACAGGTAAAGTAATGGGCTCGCGGTTACGGCCATCGTAGCTCGACTGCCAGTCGGTAGTATCCGGATTGAAGGCTACTTCTAACGCAAATTTCGACAAGCGTGCCTCGATATAACGCGGTGCCGCCGCCGAGTCGCCGGTTACCGGGTCGCCCCAGTTGCCCTGGCAATCAATCATCAGGTTTTTCTGACCGATCTGCACCATGGCATCACCAATGGAAGCATCGCCATGCGGGTGATACTTCATGGTGTTACCAATAACGTTGGCTGCTTTGTTAAAACGCCCGTCGTCCATCTCTTTCAGCGAGTGTAGTATACGGCGCTGTACGGGCTTTAACCCATCGAAAATGTGAGGTACGGCGCGATCGAGGATAACATACGAAGCATAATCGAGAAACCAGTTTTCGTACAACCCGTCGAGCGAGGTGATGTTATGTAATATTTCGTTATCGTTTGGGCTTTGTTCGTCGCTCATTCTTTAGCTTAAATCAAGAAAACAGATGGGTAAAGATAAGGCTTAACTACAAATTTTAGCAGCGGAATTTATTCACATTGAGGGTTGAAAGTGAATAAATCTTTTATTCTTTTGCCCTGGTGAGAAATCTTCTGCAAGTGCTTATTTATTTGGTTTTCGCTTATCAAGCATCCTAAACGCTATAGGGAATTACTTAGGCGTATTCTTAGAATTTTTTGGGCGTTTCCCTGCGGGCCGGGCTATCCGCTCATACTGCGCAGGCCTTAGCCACAGGCTGGTACCCGCTTCTATCCCTAACGCGGAACTGCTGCTATCTTACTTTTACCATTTCGCTGTCAATTGCAAAACTGGTAAAATTGGCGGTTGATCTTTGCGTGTAAGAGTTTGCGGTGGTTTTGATGATATTGACAGTAAGGATTGCATTTGAGGGTATTTGAGGGAATTTCTTACGAAAAGTTTCGCCAGGAGTAAGTGTGTAGGTACAATCATCAATCCATTTTACCTGGAACACGATCGATCCAGTATCACCTTCCTTTGTTTCTACTTGTGTATCACCCTTACGTACTATAGTAAAATTGCCTAACTTTTCATCGACGATCTTAAAAGTTCCGTTACGGAATTTCCGGCAATCGGTAGCCTTCGGCTGATCGCTAGTTTGAGCATGGGTAACAATACCACAAAGTAACAAGGCAAGGCTTAGTATAAAATATTTCATTAATGATGATTTTGTAATAAATATACCCTAATTAATCAATATATTATATCCGCTCCTTCTTCAACGATCTGATCATCTGCCCGTAGTCCATACGGCGCGCCATGGCATTGGCAGCATGAATAATACGCTTAACCCGGGTAGGCTCTGTTTTGGCCCCATCTATCCATTTTATAAAATACTCGCGGTGGCTTTTGGCCAGGCCCATAAAAAAGCTGTAGGCATCGGGGTCTTCGTCAAAGCATTCCTGCAGGTCAGCAGGTATTTCTATTTTAAAATCGGTATCTTCTTCAATAACCACGCGAACCATGGCTCCTTCTTCTTTATGTATGGCCTTGCGCACATCGGCTTTCAAAGCCATAATAAAGTTGCCGTCGCCCATGGGCATCAGCGCCATACCTTTTACCGGCGTAGCATCCAGCATACCGCGAACACGAAACGATTTTTTATTGTTGGGCTTTAACTGCTGCGCGATATCGGCAGGGATATCGATATAACGCCAGCCCGTTTTTTCGCCCTGATCGCCAAATTTGAGTATGACGGTATTAAAATCAACCATAAAATAAAGATAGAACCCTGTTAAACTCCTGCCAAATTTATTTTGGCGCAAAAAAAATAATTGAGCTTTTCACCGACGCAAATCCGTAGTTCACCGAGTTTATATGTTAAATGTTTGTTAAATCGGCCAAAGAGGTCAAAACTACTGTAACGTTATTTTATGGGCGACGTCTTATAATCAAACAAACAACAAATTAACAGGTATCCTAAATTTTGAAATCATGAAAACTATAAAAACAATCGTAGCAGCTTTATTATTAGTAGTAACCTTTGGCGCAGCAAAAGCAAACACTATCGACAATGAAATTTTAACTGTTAACCACGCAGTTAACACTTATGTAAACGCCATGACCCACGGCCAGGTAAGCGACCTTGCAAACGTTATAGATGCTAACGCGAAATTTACCATGCTACGCGGCAAAAAAATGTTAAGCTTTAATAAGGCCGATATTTTAGGTTCGGTGCAAGAAAACGAAAACGTTGATCAGGACTGTAAAACCACAACAACCGTGCGAGAAAGCAACAGCGACTTAACCGTGGTTAAAGTTGATATGAAATATGCCGGTTTTACCCGCAGCAACTATGTTACCCTGGCCAATACCGCAGATGGCTGGAAAATTACCAACGTTTATTCAGTATTTAAATAATAGGTTAGTTTTAAGGTGAAAAAGGGCGCTCTGTTTGAAGTGCCCCCGAAAAGTTAGACGAATATAATTTAATTATTAATAAGATGAGCTCGGTATTTTACTGGGCTCATCCCTTTTAGATTGAGTTTGATCCTGTCGTTGTTGTAATAACTGATAT
>Ga0157373_10000154_pt1 | contig 55480 bp, 40 predicted proteins | sample C65metaG_FD_113460 | JGI IMG/M metagenome (GOLD analysis project Ga0157373, IMG submission 113460) | Corn rhizosphere microbial communities from Kellogg Biological Station, Michigan, USA - C6-5 metaG | ecosystem: Host-associated > Plants > Roots > Rhizosphere > Soil | place: USA: Michigan... | reverse complement strand
GAAGATATGCCTTTCTTAGAAGACGGAACACCAGTAGATATCGTATTGAATCCACTTGGGGTACCTTCACGTATGAACATTGGTCAGATTTATGAGACTGTTCTTGGATGGGCTGGTATGAACTTGGGTAGAAAATTTGCTACTCCAATTTTTGACGGTGCTTCTCTTGACGAAATCAATGCTTTGACTGATGAGGCTAACGTACCACGTTTTGGACATACATACCTTTATGATGGTGGAACTGGAGAGCGTTTTGCACAAAAAGCAACTGTGGGTGTAATTTACATGCTTAAATTAGGACACATGGTTGATGATAAGATGCACGCACGTTCTATCGGACCATACTCATTGATTACGCAGCAGCCACTTGGAGGTAAGGCTCAATTTGGAGGTCAGCGTTTTGGAGAGATGGAGGTTTGGGCACTTGAGGCTTATGGAGCTTCAAGCACATTACGTGAGATCTTAACTGTTAAGTCTGATGACGTTATTGGTAGAGCTAAAACTTACGAGGCTATCGTTAAAGGAGAATCTATGCCAGAACCTGGTTTACCAGAATCATTCAATGTATTGATGCACGAATTGAAAGGTCTAGGACTAGACATTCGTTTAGAAGAATAAAAAAAAGTTTTGTAATCAGTCTCATTTTTTAATGGGACTGATTACTCATTTATAAAGTTTTTAAAGGTTTATACCCGTAAACCGTTCCGATTTTTTATAAAAATGCGAGGCATTTTATAACTAGCACTTCAAATTTAATTCTGAGGTTTAGAGAAGTAACCCGAGGTAGTAGCTGAATGATTAACTCTTTATTCTAAAAGAGTAGATTATAAATCTAAAATCAATTTTTTAATTGCAAATAAATCAATAGTAAAAACTATGATGAATAACAGAAACAATAAAGATAAAAATCCAGTTAAAAGATTTAATAAAATCTCAATTGGATTGGCTTCACCAGAATCTATCTTGAAAGAATCAAGAGGAGAGGTTTTAAAGCCAGAAACTATCAACTATAGAACGCACAAGCCTGAGCGTGACGGACTTTTCTGCGAAAGAATCTTCGGACCTGTTAAGGATTTTGAGTGTGCTTGTGGTAAATATAAAAGAATTCGTTACAAAGGTATCATCTGTGACCGTTGTGGTGTTGAAGTTACTGAGAAAAAAGTACGTCGTGATAGAGTAGGACACATCAACCTTGTTGTGCCAATTGCTCACATTTGGTATTTCCGTTCTCTTCCAAATAAAATTGGTTATATCCTTGGTCTTCCATCTAAGAAATTAGACATGATCATTTACTACGAAAGATACGTAGTAATCCAAGCTGGTATTGCTAAAAATGCAGATGGAGAATCTTTACAAAGATTAGATTTCTTAACTGAAGAGGAATATTTAAATATTTTAGATACTCTTCCACAAGAAAACCAATATTTAGATGATTTAGATCCAAACAAATTTGTTGCCAAAATGGGAGCAGAGTGTATCATGGATTTATTAGCTCGTATTGACTTAGATGCTTTATCTTATGAATTAAGACACAGCGCTAACAACGAAACATCTAAACAACGTAAAACTGAAGCTTTAAAAAGATTACAAGTTGTTGAGTCTTTCCGTGAGTCTAACGAAAACCGCGAGAACCGTCCAGAATGGATGATTATGAAAGTGGTTCCAGTTATCCCGCCAGAATTACGTCCACTTGTGCCACTTGATGGAGGTCGTTTTGCAACTTCAGATTTGAACGACTTATATCGTCGTGTAATCATCCGTAATAACCGTTTGAAAAGATTAATGGAGATTAAAGCTCCAGAAGTTATCTTAAGAAACGAGAAACGTATGTTGCAAGAATCTGTAGATTCATTATTTGACAACACACGTAAAGCTTCTGCTGTTAAAACAGAATCTAATAGACCACTAAAATCATTATCTGACTCATTAAAAGGTAAGCAAGGACGTTTCCGTCAAAACCTTTTAGGTAAACGTGTGGATTATTCTGCTCGTTCGGTAATTGTTGTTGGTCCAGAGTTAAAATTATATGAGTGCGGATTGCCAAAAGATATGGCATCTGAATTATACAAGCCTTTCGTTATCCGTAAATTGATCGAAAGAGGTATTGTAAAAACGGTAAAATCTGCAAAGAAAATCATTGACAAAAAAGAGCCTGTAGTTTGGGATATTCTTGAAAATGTAATTAAAGGACACCCAGTATTACTTAACCGTGCTCCTACTTTGCACAGACTTGGTATTCAAGCTTTCCAGCCAAAATTAATTGAAGGAAAAGCGATCCAATTACACCCATTAGTATGTACGGCTTTCAACGCCGATTTCGATGGTGACCAGATGGCGGTTCACTTACCATTAGGACCAGAGGCTATTTTAGAGGCTCAATTATTAATGTTGGCTTCTCATAATATCTTGAATCCTGCAAATGGTGCGCCTATTACTGTACCTTCTCAGGACATGGTCTTGGGTCTATATTATATGACCAAAGAGCGTATTTCTACAGAAGATCACAAAATTTTAGGTCAAGATTTGACTTTCTATTCTGCTGAAGAAGTAAACATTGCATTAAACGAAGGAAGATTAGAATTGAATGCTCGTGTGAAAATTAGAGCAAAAGATTTTAATGAAGCTGGAGAATTAGTGTACCAAATTATTCAAACAACTGCAGGACGTGTATTATTTAACGAAGTAGTACCTGAAGCAGCTGGATATATCAATGACGTATTGACTAAGAAAAACCTTAGAGATATTATCGGACACATTTTAAGTGTGACTGATGTACCTACTACAGCAGCTTTCTTGGATAATATGAAAGATATGGGATATAAATTCGCATTTAGAGGAGGTTTGTCATTCTCTTTAGGTGATATTAGAATTCCAGAACAAAAAACTAAGTTAATTGCAGATGCTAGAGAGCAAGTTGAAGGTATCTCAACTAACTATAACATGGGTCTTATCACAAATAACGAGCGTTACAACCAAGTTATTGACGTATGGACTTCAGCAAATGCGCAGTTAACAGAATTAGCAATGAAAAATATTAGAGAAGACCAGCAAGGTTTCAACTCTGTATATATGATGCTTGACTCTGGAGCGAGGGGTTCTAAGGAACAGATTCGTCAGTTAACTGGTATGCGTGGTTTGATGGCTAAGCCTAAAAAATCTACTGCTGGTGGTGGTGAGATTATTGAAAACCCGATTCTTTCTAACTTTAAGGAAGGCCTTTCGATTCTTGAGTACTTTATTTCTACTCACGGTGCTCGTAAAGGTCTTGCGGATACGGCTCTTAAAACGGCCGATGCTGGTTACTTAACAAGAAGGCTTCATGACGTTTCTCAAGATGTTATTGTTAACATCGAAGATTGTGGAACTCTTAGAGGTGTTGAAGTTGCTGCATTGAAGAAAAATGAGGAAATCGTTGAATCTTTAGGTGAGAGAATCTTAGGACGTGTTGCATTGCAAGATGTTATTAATCCTCTTACTAATGAAGTAATGGTTAAATCTGGAGAGCAAATTACGGAATCAATTATGAGAACTATCGAAGCTTCTCCAATTGAAAAAGTAGAAGTTAGATCTCCATTAACATGTGAAGCTTTAAAAGGAATTTGTGCTAAATGTTACGGTAGAAACTTAGCTACTGGTAAGATGACACAAAGAGGTGAAGCTGTTGGAGTTATTGCAGCTCAGTCTATTGGAGAGCCAGGTACACAGTTAACACTTCGTACGTTCCACGTTGGAGGGGTTGCTGGAGGTATTTCTGAAGAATCTAGTATTATTACAAGATTTAACGGTAGACTTGAAATTGAAGATTTAAAAACAGTTAAAGGAGAAGACGGAGAAGGAAACTCTGTTGATATCGTTGTTTCACGTTCAACTGAATTAAAGTTAGTTGATGAGAAAACTGGAATTGTTTTAAATACACATAACATTCCTTACGGTTCTAGTATTTTTGTAAATGATGGTGATACTGTCGCAAAAGGAACTGTAATCTGTAAGTGGGATCCATATAACGGTGTAATTGTTTCTGAATTTACTGGTAAGATTGCTTACGAAGATTTAGAACAAGGTCAATCATTCATGGTTGAGATCGATGAGCAGACTGGTTTCCAAGAAAAAGTAATTTCTGAGGCTAGAAACAAAAAATTAATCCCAACTTTATTGGTTTATGGTAAAGAAGGAGAATTGATTCGTTCTTACAACTTACCAGTAGGTGCACACTTAATGGTTGAAAATGGTGAGAAAATTAAAGCAGGTAAAGTATTAGTAAAAATCCCTCGTCGTTCTTCTAAAGCAGGCGATATCACAGGAGGTTTACCAAGAATTACTGAGTTGCTTGAGGCTCGTAACCCTTCAAACCCAGCAGTTGTGTCTGAAATTGATGGTGTTGTATCTTTCGGAAAAATTAAAAGAGGTAACCGTGAGATCGTTATCGAGTCTAAATTTGGTGAAATTAAAAAGTATTTAGTTAAACTTTCTAGCCAAATCTTAGTACAAGAAAATGACTTCGTAAGAGCGGGAGTTCCATTGTCTGATGGTGCAATTACACCAGATGACATCTTAAGAATTCAAGGTCCAGCTGCTGTTCAACAGTACTTGGTAAATGAAATTCAAGAGGTATACCGTTTACAAGGGGTAAAAATTAATGACAAGCACTTTGAGGTAGTTATTCGTCAAATGATGCGTAAAGTAAGAGTTCAGGATCCAGGTGATACTTTATTCTTAGAGGATCAATTAATTCATACTAAAGATTTCATCGTTCAAAACGATAAATTATATGGTATGAAAGTAGTTGAAGATGCTGGAGATTCTTCAGTATTGAAACCAGGTCAGATCATTACACCTCGTGAATTACGTGATGAAAATTCATTGTTGAAACGAAATGATAGAAATCTTGTTGTAGCAAGAGACGTAATTACTGCAACTGCAACGCCAGTTCTTCAAGGTATTACAAGAGCTTCGTTACAAACTAAATCATTCATCTCTGCTGCTTCTTTCCAAGAAACAACAAAAGTACTTAACGAAGCTGCTGTAGCTGGTAAAGTAGATGATTTAGAAGGATTAAAAGAAAATGTAATTGTTGGACACAGAATTCCTGCGGGAACTGGTATGAGAGAATACGATAACACTATCGTAGGATCTAAAGACGATTACAACGAAATGATGGCTAATAAAGAAGAATACATTTATTAATTAGGAAACTATGAGTAATCCGAAACAACAACAAGAGCAAATTAATATTGAGTTAGACGAAACTATTGCAGAAGGAATTTATTCTAATCTTGCGATTATTAATCACTCATCGTCAGAGTTTGTTTTAGATTTTGTGAGCATTATGCCCGGTATTCCTAAAGCCAAGGTAAAGTCAAGAATTGTTTTGACACCACAACATGCTAAAAGATTATTAAGAGCAATAGGTGAAAACATCCATCGATTTGAAGCAGCCCATGGTGAAATCAAAGAGACAGAACAAGCACCAATACCGCTTAATTTTGGTCCTGCGGGACAAGCATAAATTTTAAAGCCCCATTTTTTAATGGGGCTTTTTTATTATAAATAGGATTAAATGCATTTTATCTGATTTAATCTCCTTTAGTCGATTAAATTTCTTTAAATAATTGTATTAGAGTAATTTGGTAGCTTGTATGAAAGATTATTTTTGAAATATAATGACTTAGTAAGGTTGATTTAATTCAAATTAAAGAAAAGCGCTAATTTTAATATTAGCGCTTTTTTTATTGCAAATAAAAAGGCTGTCTAAAATTTATTAGACAGCCTTTTATATTTTTTTCTTTCCAATAGAATTAATCAAATTCTGATGTAAAGTATAATTTCACACTTGGATATTTACTTTGAGTCATTTGAATGGTAAAGTCTGAATCGGCTAAAAATACCAATTGGCCATATTTATCATGTGCAAGGAATTTTTGTTTGATTCGTTTAAATTCTTTGAACTCTTCATTCTTAGCATCATCTGGCTTTACCCAGCACGCTTTATGAACAGGGAAATTTTCATATGTACATTTTGCACCGTATTCATGCTCTAGACGATATTGAATAACTTCATATTGAAGCGCTCCAACAGTTCCAATTACTTTACGGTTGTTCATTTCTAAAGTAAATAACTGAGCAACACCTTCGTCCATTAATTGATCAACACCTTTGTCCAATTGTTTCGCTTTCATCGGATCAGCGTTATTGATATATCTAAAGTGCTCTGGAGAGAAACTCGGAATTCCTTTAAAACTCATCACTTCTCCCTCTGTTAACGTATCACCAATTTTAAAGTTTCCTGTATCATGTAAACCAACAATATCTCCTGGATAAGAAATATCAACGATTTCTTTTTTCTCAGCAAAAAAGGCATTTGGACTAGAGAATTTTAGATTTTTCTTTTGTCGGACATGGTAATAAGGTTTGTTTCTTTCGAAAGTTCCAGAAACAATTTTAATAAATGCCAGACGGTCACGGTGTTTAGGGTCCATGTTAGCATGTATTTTAAATACAAAACCCGACATTTTTTCTTCGGTCGGATCAACCAAACGAGTTTCTGAATCTTTTGGTCTTGGTGATGGAGCGATTGTAACGAAACAATCCAGTAATTCACGAACTCCGAAATTATTTAAAGCAGATCCAAAAAATACAGGCTGGATTTTTCCGTCAAGATAATCCTGACGTTCAAATTTTGGATACACTTCATCAATCAATTCTAATTCCTCACGAAGTTTTTCAGCAGCTTTTTGACCAACAATTTTATCTAGTTCTGGATTATTTTGAACATCAGAAAAAGCAATTGTTTCTTCAATATTTTTTCGGCTGTCTCCACTAAAAAGATTGATGTTTTCTTCCCATAAATTATAAATTCCTTGGAAATCATAACCCATTCCGATAGGGAAACTTAAAGGCGTAACAGTTAAACCCAATTTTTGCTCCACTTCGTCCATCAAATCAAAAGCATCTTTACCTTCACGATCTAATTTATTGATGAAAACAATCATTGGAATGTTACGCATTCTACAAACAGCAACTAATTTTTCTGTTTGCTCCTCAACCCCTTTTGCAACGTCAATAACGACAATTACACTGTCAACAGCGGTTAAAGTTCTAAATGTATCTTCGGCAAAATCCTTGTGTCCTGGCGTATCAAGGATATTGATTTTTTTGTCTTTATAATTAAAAGCAAGTACAGAAGTCGAAACCGAAATACCTCTTTGGCGTTCGATTTCCATAAAGTCACTCGTTGCTCCTTTTTTTATTTTGTTATTTTTTACAGCTCCTGCTTCCTGAATTGCACCTCCAAATAACAGTAATTTTTCTGTTAATGTTGTTTTACCAGCATCGGGATGCGATATAATTCCAAATGTTCTTCTGCGTTGTATTTCTTTTAAAAAGCTCATATTTCGTATAAATAGGTTGCAAAAATACTATTAATTACCGCTTAATAAAAATATTCACTTCTTAAATTGGAACAGTTTTTCTCTTTCAAGTCTAAAAGAAAAAAATAAGGCTGTTATAAAACAGCCTTACAGTAGTCATTTTAAATTACTGATTAATTGACCAAATTGAATATCCTTTTGGAGGACATTGTATTTTTACCCATTTATCGGCTTGGGTTGTTGGATACCAAGTCGAATTTCCGGTGAAATCTTTAATTTGTGTATTGGCCCAATTGGTCTGAACCCATCTTTCCTGCCAGACATCAGAATTGTTAATATAAACGACCAATCCAGGATTTCCATTGTAACCATTTCTTCTCGCTACATATTCATCATTATCAGAATATAAAATAGACGTTGTTCCAGTTGCTTTATTATTATGAATCCAAATCAAATTATTTAATTTGTTTTTGTCCAGCCATTCTTCATAATCTCTGTAGAAAATTGTTGGATAACCTTCGTGTGTTAATATATAAGAATAAGCCAATAATTTGCTCCATATTTCATCTGTATCATGATTAGTCACAAAAGTTACAGCTTTGTATGGATTTCGTTTCCACATCATGTCATCGTTCAAAAGCGCAAGATTATTTCCATCAAAGGCATCATTCATTTTGTAATAGCAGGCAAAATCAAATACAGAGCTATTCGCATTATTAGCCCACCATTCAAGAGTATTTACATTAGAATCCCAATATTCACCAACAGAAAATCCGCCTACATTTGCATTCCAAGCATTTACAACCCAAGGACCAAATCCTTTAACGTAGTCAAATCTCCAGCCGTCAAACTTCATAGTGTTCTTGTAATATTTACCAACTCCATCAGCTCTCAGCCAAAGCCAGTCTTGAACATTTGGTGCAGCGTGACATAAATCTGGAAACCCTCCAAAGGCACCTTCATCATTATTCCCGTAACTGTTTTTATAAAAATCATTATAAGTACGCTTGAATTTTCCAGAGGCAATTCCAGTAAAATTTGTCCAAGTATTTGTTCCAGTAAAAGGATTAGCTTCTGACTGGCCTCCACTGTTATGATTAATTACAATATCGGCATATACTTTCATGTTTTCAGTATGAGCAGCAGTTATCAAACTAACCAATTCGGTTTTGGATCCAAATCTAGTTTCTGTACTTCCATTTTGATTGTAATCTCCAAAGTCAAAATAATCTGTTGGATCATAACCCATAGAAAAAGCTCCGTTTTGAGCTTTAGAAGCAGGTGGAAGCCAAATAGAACCAATTCCGGCATTTGACCACGCGGTTACTTTTGAACTTACAGTATTCCACCAATTACCGCCGGCAGGAACATCCCAATAGAACGCCTGCATCATAACACCGCCACCTGGATTGTCTACATATTTTCCTGTTGTAGAATTCGAAGTTGCTGTGCTAAATGGTTTTCCGTCGTGGTGCGTAACATCAATAATTTTAAATTGCTGGCTTTCAGTTTTTGAATCAATTTCACTTGGTTCATTTTGGGAACACGAATACAACAGTCCTGTGATAGCTGTAAGAACACACAGTTTAAAAAATGGTTTTTTCATGATAGATAGGGTTTAGTTAAATAGTTATTGTAATTATTAATGTAAAGGCTGTTAAATAAAGATATCTTTATTTTTTGTGGTTATAAATTATTAATTACGCATCTAAAGTATGTATTTTTTGAATTAATTCTAATTTGTAAGAAAATAGTTTGCAACGAAAACGTTGTAGTGTTGAGAACTTTTTTATTTAGCTTGTTTTGAGATATTTATTTTTGGCGAAGAATACTTATTATAAAACAAGATTAGGGAACTCTTATGTAATTGATTTGATGCGAAGTAGTGTGCGATTTTGAATTGGTAGAATCAAATCATCATATAATTTTTTGTTAATAGTATAGCGGATAGTTGTATTATGTAATTGAATTGTTATTTTTGTTCGTTATAAGTTACGAAAGAACTATACTCTAATTATTTATGTTTAACTCGTATTTAAAAAACATCTATAATTTTGGCGGATTATCTAAAACAGGCTTACATTCAAATTAAATTTAAAATAATGTCATTAAAAAAATTACAGCTAAAAACAATTGATTTCAAGTTTGCACTAGCAATTTGTTTTTTTCTTTTTTTTGCTCCAATTATTACAGCTCAAGAAATAATTCCTGATGTTGTAGCCGAAAAACCTGTTGAAACTCACTCAGGAGGAAAATTAAAAATCGACGGAATTATTGCAACAGTAGGAGATTATATTGTTTTGGATTCTGACATTGATAAAGGATTTTTAGAAATTACTGCTCAAGGTGGTTCTACTAAAGATATTACGAGATGCCAAATGCTTGGTAAGCTTTTAGAAGATAAATTATATGCGCATCAAGCTATTCAGGATAGTATCATTGTTAGTGATGCCGAAGTTAGAAGTATGATGGAAGAGCGTCTAAATTATATGACGCAGCAAGTTGGTGGAGATATTAGCAAAGTTGTTGAATATTACAAAAAAAGTTCTGTAGAAGAATTTAAAACATATTTTGCCGACATCTTAAAAGAGCAGAAACTTGCTTCAGAAATGAGAGACAAAATCATTAAAGATGTTGAAATTACTCCAGAAGAAGTTCGTAATTTCTTTAAGAAAATCCCAAAAGATGAATTGCCAACCTTTGGTGCTGAGATGGAAGTAGCTCAAATTGTTGTAGAACCAAAAGTTTCTAAAGAAGATAAGCAAAAAGTAATTGACAGATTAAATTCGATAAGACAGGACGTTTTAGATGGTTCTAGTTTTGCTACAAAAGCCGTTTTATATTCTCAAGATCCAGGATCTTCTCCAAATGGAGGTTATTATAAAATGACTAGAAAAACTCCTTTTGTAAAAGAATTTAAAGATGTTGCTTTTAGTTTACAGGCAGGTGAAATTTCACAGCCATTTGAAACAACTTTTGGTTTCCATATTATTATGGTTGAGAAAATAAAAGGACAAGAAGTAGAACTTCGTCATATTTTGATTGCTCCAACTGTTTCAGAAGCTGCTTTAAAAGAAGCAAAAGAAAGAATTACAAACATCAGAAATAAGATTATAAATAAAGAAATCACTTTTGCTGATGCTGCAAGAACTGAATCTGATGAAAAAGAAACAAGAGCAAATGGAGGGACTTTAGTAAATCCTACAACTCAAGATACTCGTTTCGAATTGACGAAAATGGATCCGGTATTATACAGTCAGGTTTCTAATTTAAAAGGAGATGAAGTTTCTCAGCCACTTTTAAATACAGATGACAAAGGTAAAAAAACGTATAAATTGATTACTGTAACAAACAGAATTGACGAACATACAGCAGATTATGCTAAGGATTACACAAAAATCAAAGAATTAGCATTGAAAGAAAAACAAATCAATGCAATCGCAAAATGGTTTGATACTAAGATTAAAGATACTTATATTAAAATTATTGGTGAATACAAAGAATGTGCTTTCGCAAACAACTGGTTGAAAAAATAATTTTTATTAAATAAATAAAAAGAGTTAGTTTTATGAATTCATAGAATTAACTCTTTTTAATTTAAAATATATTCATAAATGTCTGACGTAACAGCAATTCACAATTTAGTTCAAAAAAGAAACGAATTAAAAAAAGAAATAGCGAAAATCATTGTAGGGCAGGACGCCGTTGTAGATCAAATTTTACTTTGTATATTTTCTGGAGGACACGCACTTTTAATAGGTGTTCCGGGTTTGGCAAAAACCTTAATGATTAATACTTTGTCTCAAGCTTTAGGTTTAGATTTTAAAAGAATTCAGTTTACGCCGGATTTAATGCCTTCTGATATTTTAGGAAGTGAAATTCTAGACGAAAATAGAAATTTCAAATTTATAAAAGGACCAATTTTTTCTAATATTATTTTGGCAGATGAGATTAATAGAACGCCGCCTAAAACTCAGGCAGCTCTTCTTGAGGCTATGCAGGAAAGATCGGTAACTATTGCAGGACAGCATCATAAATTAGATTTACCCTATTTTGTTTTAGCGACTCAAAACCCAATTGAACAGGAGGGAACATATCCGCTGCCAGAAGCGCAGTTAGACCGTTTTATGTTTGCAATAAAATTAGAATATCCAAGTTTTGAAGAAGAAGTTCAAGTTGTAAAACGTACAACTTCTGATGTAAAGACAGAAATAAATCCACTATTCACAGCTCAGGAAATTATAGATTTTCAGCATTTAATTCGTAGAATTCCTGTTGCTGATAATGTTATAGAATATGCAGTTACTTTAGTAAGCAAAACTCGTCCTGATAATGCTTTGACAAATGATTTTGTGAAAAATTATCTCGATTGGGGAGCAGGACCGAGAGCTTCACAAAACTTAATTTTGGCAGCAAAAGCTCATGCAGCATTCAATGGAAAGTTTTCACCAGATATTGAAGATGTCCAAGCTGTTGCAACTGGAATTTTACGTCATAGAATTATTAAAAATTATAAAGCAGATGCCGAAGGAATAACAGAAGAAGTTATTATTAAAAAGCTGATGTAAAATATCAATTGAAATTGAAAAAAAAAGCCTGATAATTTTATCAGGCTTTTTTTATTTTACGTGGTTAATAAAATAGAAAAAATATTGAATTTCGATGTCTTTAAAAAATAATAAATTGATCCGTTCAAGACAACTATAACGTTATAATTACTTATTTAGAACAGTTCTTTGTGAAAATAGAGGTAAAATCCCACTTACTTCCTAACATTAAATTTCGACTTTGTTAATGAAAAGATTTTAAAATATCAATAATTCATTTTTTTGATTCAAAATTGCTGTTTTAGCAAAAACTGACATTGAAAATCGTTTTTTAGCAATAATAATTTTTGAAAAGGCGAGATCTATTATATTCTTTTTAATTCTCGGCTTTAATTTTTAAATTTGCATACAAAAAAAAATACTTCTACTATATTATGAATACTTACAAAGATTACATTAAAGAAATTGAAGAAAGAAAAGGCCAAGGACTTCATCCAAAGCCGATTGATGGTGCAGAATTATTAAGCGAAATCATTTCGCAAATTAAAGATGTAGATAACGAATATAGAGAAGATTCTCTTAAATTTTTTATTTACAACACATTGCCAGGGACAACTAGTGCAGCTGGTGAAAAAGCTAAGTTTTTAAAAGAGATTATTCTTGGTCAATCTGTTGTAAAAGAAATAACTCCAACTTTTGCTTTTGAATTATTATCTCACATGAAGGGTGGTCCTTCAATTGGAGTATTGCTAGATTTAGCTCTAGGAAATGATGCTGCTATCGCAGCAGAAGCGGCAAAAGTTCTTAAAACACAAGTTTTTCTTTATGAAGCGGATACAGATCGTTTAATAGAGGCATATAAAAATGACAATGCAGTTGCAAAAGAAATCCTTGAAAGTTATGCTCAAGCTGAGTTCTTTACAAAACTTCCAGAAGTAGCTGACGAAATTAAAGTAGTTACTTATATTGCTGGTGAAGGAGATATTTCTACAGACTTGCTTTCTCCAGGTAACCAAGCTCACTCCCGTTCAGATCGTGAACTTCACGGTAAATGTATGATTACTCCTCAAGCACAAGACGAAATCAAAATGCTTCAAGCACAGCATCCTGATAAAAGCGTTATGCTTATTGCAGAAAAAGGAACAATGGGTGTAGGTTCTTCAAGAATGTCAGGTGTAAATAACGTGGCACTTTGGACAGGAAAACAAGCAAGTCCATATATTCCATTCGTAAATATCGCTCCAATTGTTGGTGGAACAAACGGAATTTCTCCAATTTTCCTAACCACTGTAGATGTTACTGGTGGTATTGGTTTAGATCTAAAAAACTGGGTAAAAAAGGTTGATGCAGATGGGAATGTTATTCGTAATGAAAATGATGAGCCAATTTTAGAGCAAGCATATTCTGTAGCAACTGGAACGGTTCTTACAATTAATATTAAAGAGAAAAAATTATACAACGGCGATCAGGAATTAATAGACATTTCTAAGGCATTTACACCTCAGAAAATGGAATTTATTAAAGCTGGAGGTTCATACGCGATTGTATTTGGTAAAAAACTTCAAACATTAGCAGCGAAAGTTTTAGGTATTGAAGCTCCTCTTGTATTTGCTCCATCAAAAGAAATTTCTATTGAAGGACAAGGTCTTACAGCAGTAGAAAAAATCTTTAACAGAAACGCTGTTGGTGTACCTGCTGGTAAAGTATTGCACGCTGGTTCTGATGTTCGTGTAGAAGTTAATATTGTAGGTTCTCAAGATACAACTGGACTTATGACTGCTCAGGAGTTAGAATCTATGGCTGCTACAGTAATTTCTCCAATCGTAGACGGTGCGTACCAATCAGGTTGTCACACTGCTTCTGTTTGGGATAAAAAAGCTCAGGCGAATATTCCAAAGTTGATGAAATTCATGAACGATTTTGGTTTAATTACAGCTCGTGATCCAAAAGGTGTTTATCACTCAATGACAGACGTAATTCACAAAGTACTTAACGATATCACTATTGACGAGTGGGCTATCATAATTGGTGGTGACTCTCACACCAGAATGTCAAAAGGTGTTGCTTTTGGAGCTGACTCAGGAACAGTTGCTCTTGCATTAGCTACAGGTGAGGCTTCTATGCCAATTCCAGAATCTGTAAAAGTTACTTTCAAAGGAGATATGAAAGGATACATGGACTTCCGTGATGTAGTTCATGCTACTCAAGCACAAATGCTTCATCAGTTTGGAGGAGAAAACGTATTCCAAGGTAGAATTATTGAGGTTCACATTGGAACTCTTACTGCTGACCAAGCATTTACGTTTACTGACTGGACTGCAGAGATGAAAGCAAAAGCTTCTATCTGTATTTCTGAAGATGATACTTTAATCGAATCATTGGAAATTGCAAAAGGCAGAATCCAGATTATGATCGATAAAGGTATGGATAACGATAAACACGTTCTTCAAGGGTTAATTAATAAAGCTGATAAGAGAATCGCTGAAATTAAATCTGCTGAAAAACCAGCTTTAACTCCAGATGCAAACGCTAAATATTACGCTGAAGTTGTAGTTGATTTGGATCAAATTGCTGAGCCAATGATTGCAGATCCAGACGTAAATAATGTTGATGTTTCTAAAAGATATACTCACGATACAATTAGACCTCTTTCTTTCTACGGAGGAGTGAAAAAAGTAGATCTTGGATTTATTGGTTCTTGTATGGTTCACAAAGGGGATATGAAGATTCTTGCTCAAATGCTTAAGAATATTGAAGATCAAAAAGGTAAAGTAGAGTTTTTAGCACCGCTTGTTGTAGCACCTCCTACTTATAACATTGTAGACGAGCTTAAAGCTGAAGGTGACTGGGAAGTTTTACAAAAATATTCAGGTTTCGAATTTGACGATAATGCTCCAAAAGGTGCAGCGCGTACAGAATATGAAAACATGTTGTATTTAGAGCGTCCAGGATGTAACCTTTGTATGGGTAACCAAGAAAAAGCGGCAAAAGGAGATACTGTAATGGCAACTTCTACTCGTCTTTTCCAAGGAAGAGTCGTAGAAGATTCTGAAGGTAAAAAAGGAGAATCATTACTTTCTTCTACACCAGTTGTGGTTTTATCTACAATTTTAGGTAGAACTCCAACATTAGATGAATATACAACTGCAGTTGAAGGCATCAACTTAACTAAATTTGCGCCTTCTAACAAGCAATTAGTAATGTAATCCTTCGATTATTAATATATTAAAGCCCGAGCGATAAACTCGGGCTTTTTCTTTTATAGCTCCTCTATTTTTTGTAACTTGTGATGTTCAAAATAAAATAAAAAAACAAAAAATAATTATAAAACTTATGGCTTTTGATATCGAAATGATTAAAAAAGTGTACGAAAACATGCCAAGTCGTGTTGACAAGGCACGCGAGATTGTTGGTCGTCCACTTACCTTAACAGAGAAAATTTTATACAATCACCTTTGGGATGGAAATCCAACAAAGGCGTTTGGAAGAGGAGTTGATTATGTTGATTTTGCACCAGATCGTGTAGCTTGTCAAGATGCAACTGCTCAAATGGCTTTACTACAATTTATGCATGCTGGTAAATCTAAAGTAGCGGTTCCTACAACAGTGCATTGTGATCACTTGATTCAGGCAAAAGTAGATGCTAAAACAGATTTGGCCAGAGCAAAAACACAAAGTAATGAAGTTTTCGATTTCTTGTCGTCAGTTTCAAATAAATACGGAATTGGTTTTTGGAAACCAGGAGCTGGAATTATTCACCAAGTAGTACTTGAAAATTATGCTTTCCCAGGTGGAATGATGATTGGTACCGATTCTCACACTGTAAATGCAGGTGGTTTAGGAATGGTTGCAATTGGAGTTGGTGGAGCCGATGCTGTAGACGTAATGTCTGGTATGGCTTGGGAACTTAAATTTCCTAAATTAATTGGAGTTAAATTAACTGGTAAATTATCAGGTTGGACTGCTCCTAAAGATGTTATTCTTAAAGTGGCTTGTATTCTTACTGTAAAAGGTGGTACAGGTGCTATCGTTGAATATTTTGGAGAAGGTGCAACTGCAATGTCTTGTACTGGTAAAGGAACTATTTGTAACATGGGTGCTGAAATTGGAGCTACAACTTCAACTTTTGGTTATGATGATTCTATGAGTCGTTACCTGCGTTCTACAAACAGAGCTGATGTTGCCGATGCGGCAGACAAAGTAGCTGCTTATTTAACTGGAGATCCAGAAGTTTATGCTGACCCAGAAAAATACTTTGACCAGGTTATTGAAATTAACTTATCTCAATTAGAACCACACTTAAATGGTCCTTTTACTCCAGATTTAGCTACTCCAATTTCTAAAATGAAAGAGGAAGCAATTAAAAATAACTGGCCATTACAAATTCAAGTAGGCTTAATCGGTTCATGTACAAATTCATCATACGAAGATATCTCTCGTGCAGCATCTTTGGCAAAACAAGTTGCGGCTAAGAATTTAAAAACTAAAGCTCAGTTTACTATTACTCCAGGTTCTGAAGTGGTGCGTTCTACAATAGAGAGAGATGGTTTTATAGAAACTTTTAATAAAATCAATGCTACTGTATTTGCTAATGCCTGCGGACCATGTATTGGTATGTGGGATAGAGAAGGAGCAGAGAAAGAAGAAAGAAACACAATCGTTCACTCTTTCAACCGTAATTTCTCAAAACGTGCAGATGGTAATCCAAACACTTTAGCATTTGTAGGTTCTCCAGAATTGGTAACCGCTTTAGCTATTGCAGGAGATTTAGGATTTAATCCATTAACAGATAAATTAATAAACGAGGATGGAGAAGAAGTGATGCTTGATGCTCCAACTGGAGACGAACTTCCTCTGAAAGGTTTCTATGCTGAAGATCCAGGATTTCAAGCTCCGGCTGAAGACGGTTCAGGAGTTCAGGTAGTAGTCAGCCCGACATCTGAGCGTTTACAATTGTTAGCTCCTTTTGACGCTTGGGATGGTAAAAACATTACAGGTGCAAAATTGCTAATAAAAGCATTTGGAAAATGTACAACTGACCACATTTCTATGGCTGGACCATGGCTTCGATTCCGTGGACATTTAGATAACATTTCTAACAATATGTTGATTGGTGCTGTAAATGCATTCAACCAAAAAACAAATTCGGTTAAAAATCAATTAACAGGTACATACGATGCCGTTCCTGCCGTAGCGCGTGCATACAAAGCAGCTGGGGTTCCGTCTATAGTAATTGGAGATCATAATTACGGAGAAGGTTCTTCTCGTGAACATGCGGCTATGGAGCCTCGTTTCTTAGGAGTTAAAGCGGTATTGGTAAAATCATTTGCTCGTATCCATGAAACAAACCTTAAAAAACAAGGTCTTTTAGGATTGACATTTGCTAACGAAGCAGATTACGATAAAATTCAGGAAGATGATACAATCAACTTCTTAGATTTAACTGAATTTGCTCCAGGAAAACCATTAACATTAGAGTTTGTTCATGCAGATGGTACAAAAGATATAATCTTGGCGAACCATACTTACAACGCAGGTCAAATTGGCTGGTTTGTTGCAGGCTCTGCTTTAAACTTAATTGCTGCTGGAAAAGCTTAATCTTTAAGATTTACCTTTATATATTAAAAAAAACGCTCTGTGAAAACGGGGCGTTTTTTATTTAAGATCGCTAAATGGAAAAACTTATTTTTTTAATTACTGTTTTGTGAACATCATTTTATAAGAAAAATAAGCTTAAATTTTAATTATCTGAAAATCAATAATGAAGCTTTTTTTGATATTAAGTCAAGTTTAAATTTGACATTTTGGAATAAATTAATTGTTAAAAATTATGGTTTTTCTGGTTTTAAGAGTTAAATTCGCCTTTGAGGTAATATATTTATAATTTTTAAGTTTAATTATGTAACTAAACTTAAAAAAAAGAAGTACTAACTTAAATAGTAATTTATGATTTTTAGATTAATAATAGGAATGTTTTTTTTCAGTGTTGGAGTATTTGCACAAGATAATTTTGTTAAGCACAAAATTTCAAAAGGAGAAAATCTTTCTGTTATTGCTAAAAAATATGGAGTAAAAGTTAAAGAGATTTCCGATGCAAATCCAAACTCTTCTAAAATCTTAAAACTAAATTCGATCCTTTTAATTCCAAATAAAAATAATGCTAACGTTAAAACTAAGTCTGAGCCTAAATCTGAAGTAGTTATAACTACTAGCCCAAATTCACACGAAGTAGCAGCCAAAGAAACGCTGTGGGGAATTTCAAAAAAATACAACGTCTCTGTTGATGATTTAAAGAAAGCTAATCCGCTTTTGGAAACGGAAGGATTGAAAATTGGACAGCAAATAACAATTCCTTCTAATTCTTCTGATGTTGTTGCATCCACAAATGAAAAGCCACGTGAGAATGCACCAGAAGTTATCTCTACAGAAGTTGAGCTTTATAGAGAAGTGAAACCGAAAGAGACGAAATACGGTATTTCTAAAGAATATGGAATTACTGTTGCAGAATTAGAGCGCCAGAATCCGTCTATAAAAGGGAAAGTACCTGTTGGATATCTTTTAAAAATTCGAGTTCCAAAAGAAAAAGCAGACGCGATTCAATCAGCTATTGCAATTAAAGAATCACAAAATGCTGCAGTATCTTCACCAGTGCAAATAGCACAAACTGCTGAAATTAAAAAAGATTCTACATTTGTTAGATTATCAACTGGCAGTCATTCAGAATTAATAGATCAGCTTATTGCAAATGCTACAGAAAACATTGGAGTGCGTTATAGATCGGGCGGGACCACAAAAGCAGGGTTTGATTGTTCTGGTTTAATGATTTGTACTTTTAATAATTTTGATATTAAATTGCCAAGAAGTTCAATAGAACAATCTCGTATTGGTACAAAAGTGAACACAGAAGAAGCTCAAAAAGGAGATTTAATTTTCTTTAGAACCAATGGGAGACGCCACATTAATCACGTTGGAATGATCGTTGAAGTTGCCGATGGTGAAATAAAATTTGTTCATTCATCAACTCATGGAGGTGTTATGATTTCTTCTACAAAAGAACCGTACTACACTAGAGCATTTTCTCAAGTAAATCGCGTTTTAGAATAATATTAGAGAGAAATACTTTCTAGTAAATCCAGTCGTAAAGGCTTGTTCCAAAAATCTGAAACATATTTATTGTTTTTTACCTTTTTAATTTCGTCAATATCCAAAGTTGATGAAAGAACAAAAATCTCAATTTTAGCTTTTAAGTTTTCTTCTAGAGTGGCAAATTCTGCTAAGAACTCAAATCCATTCATTATAGGCATCTGAATATCTAAAAGAATAATCAGCGATTTATGATCTGGATTTTGGACAAGCCAATCTATTCCTTCTTTTCCATTATTAGCTATAAATAAAGGATTGATATCTAATCCTTTTTTTAGCAGTTTTTTAATGATAAATTGGTCAATTAAATTGTCTTCTATAACTAGAAATTGCGGTTTAAATTGCATTTGAATTAGGTATCGTTACAATAAATTTACTTCCAACAGTACTTTCTGAAAAAACAGAAATATCGCCTTTAATATTTTCTACAGCTTCTTTTACAATATAAAGACCTAGTCCAGAACCTTTATTTTTGTTTGTTCCAAAATACATATCAAAAATATTGTCCTTATGATCATCGTGAATTCCAATACCATTATCTGCTACTTCAATTTTATTTAAGCCTTCACTAAAATATGTTTTAATAGTAATAAACATTTCTTGTTTGCTGCAGTCAGCATATTTTATGGCATTTGAAAGCAGATTATTAATAATGATTTTTAAACGAAGACCATCACTTTCAATCTGATCTATTTCGAGTTCCTGCGTAAATTTGATTTTACTTGCATTTTCAATATGCATTAATTGTAAAATAGCTTCATTAAACAATTCTTTCAAGCTTACAGGCTCCATGATTACTTCTTTTCTTTTGTTTTTAGAATAATCAATGATATCGCTAATAAATTGATCTTGTCGAGCGAGACTCTGATGCATCATTTCAAGATAATTTCGAACTTGATTTACGTCATCTTCTAATGCCGTAATTTCTATAAGACCTTTTAATGAAGTTATAGGAGATCTTAAATCATGAGATGCACTATATACAAATCGGTCTAATTCGCGATTTACGATAATAAGATTTTCATTTTTTATCTCAGTCTCTTTTTTGGAAACAAGCAGTCTTTTGACCATAATAGAATAATATAGACAAACACTGCAGATTATTATTAGAATAAAAAAGACATTCGAAATAATCAATAAATCCTTTATTTTCCGGGTTCCTTCACCTAAAACATTAGAAAAATTCCGTTCGTTAATAGTTAATTGATCACTTATAGCGCTGATTTGTTTTAAGTATTGCTGCTGATCTTCAATCGTCAAAAGATTCCGTTCAATTTTAGCATTAATCTGCTGGCCGATAACAAATAATTTGAAAATCAATTTGTCACCTTTTCCCCATTCATCTATTGCTTTTGATAGATAAGAAATCTGTTTAAAATTGTCAAAAAGCCAAATAATATCATCTAAATCTTCTTCATGATTTCGGCCAATTAAAAATCCGTTACGAGCAATTTTATTGTCGCCGGCTTTTAAAAGTGTAATTCGAGCAATACCATCGCCCTGAGGAACTTTTAGTTCTTCTAAATACAATTTCCACTGATTTGGATTTTTAGTATATAGATAAGTTATAAGATGTCTTGATGCGTCTTTTTGTCCCTTCGAATAATGAGATTCACCATTAACATAAGCTCTATTAGCGGATAAAATTTTGATAGTAAAAAAGTTAATGCAGATTAGCAGTGCACACGAGATAAAAACTATTAAAATAAGAATGAAAACTTTTGGAAAACGAAAGTTTTTTAATGTTTGTAACTTAGACATAATCTTATAATTAATAGGTTAATATAAAGTGCCTTTTGTGTGCTTATGTAGACTTAGAAATAAACTTATGGGGAAAGCTTATCAGTTAATATAAATTAAACACTTGTTAAAATTATTTGTCATTGAAAAAAATATCTGGAATGCTTTTCTCAAATATAATAAAATTTATCTTATTATTTTTACAAAAAAAATAACTGTCAAAAAGAATATAAAATCAAGGTTTGTTTTACTTAATTATTTGTTTTATAGGTTTTTGTGTTTTTGTCTTTAATTTTTACATAAAAATGAATTGTTTTTCTGAGAAGATAAAATGAGTTTCCAAAGGGAATATTAAAACCCTTGAGCAATCAATTGTAAATGATTTTTTGTTTAATGATTTTTGAATAATCGTTAAATTAAAAATAGAGAAAAAATTATGCTTTTTGAATCCAAGAATTTAATTAAAACTTACCATATATAATCAATCGTCTAAAAGCATAAATAGAAGGGACAACTGGAAAATAGGTATCGATTCTTTTTTTAAATTCATTTGACAATTCTTCAAATTCATTTGGCTTTAAACGTTCCTGATAAACTGTTAATGCAGAGCCAGAAATAAAATCGAAAAAATCGTTTTTATTAGCAGAAATTAAGGGATATACTTTTTCATAAAGAACCAAATCTTTGCCGTTATTTTCAAAAAGAATTTTAGCATATTCATCTAGAATTAATACCGGAGAAGGACGTGTCCAATTATTCAAGTAATATGAAAATGGTTCTTCTTGAACTAGGTTTAAAAGTATTTTGTTAAGAATATTTTCGTTTTGCTGTGGCATTTGAACAGCTAATTGACCGCCTGGATTTATACGAGAAATAATTTTTTTAAAAAGTTCATTGTGATTATCAATCCACTGCAATGCTGCATTAGAAAAAATTAAATCCCATTTGGTTTCATTTTCGAGCTGTTCTAAAATTGTTCTTTTTTCAAAGTTAAGATGCGATCCTAAGGGAGCTTTTGCCAACATTTCAGCAGAATTATCGATACCTAATACAATTGGATTAGTAAGTTTTTCGGACAGTTTTTTTGTGAGTTCGCCTGTGCCGCATCCTAAATCGATAACTTTTAGGTTTGGTTTATCAACAATATGACTTGTAAGATCCAAAAAAGGTTTCGAACGTTCTTCTTTGAACTCGTTGTATTTTTTTGGATCCCAAGTCATAATCGGTTTATTTAAAATGTAGTATTGCTAACGTTTTAAAATTAATGGGATCGCTTGTCCCATTTGTTTGAAAGTTCCAGTTATAACTTGATCTTTATCCAGAACGCCTTCATATTCTACCGCTAAATTTTCTACAGTAAATTTGAGGGTTGAATTTGCGAATGTTGTTGTTGTTACTGGAAGTCCAAATGCTTTTTGATCTGGACTGTCTAAAGTGGCGCTAAAACCATTTTCAGTTTTTGTAACATGCAAAACAAGATTAAGTTCTGCGCCAGGCACTTTCAAAACTCCCTTCCAGTCACCTGTAATATCTTGGGCAAATGTGTTTAACGAAGCAAAAAAGAATAAAAGCAAAAAAGTAATTTTTTTCATGTTTTTTGAGTTTTGAAAAATGAGAGAATAATTTTGAAATGCTGAATTAAAGTTAAGAATTTAAATTTATCAATCCTCTAAAAAATTGAATACCGCCAAATAAAATAGCTCCCCAAAAAATAAAGCCAATATTTGAAAGAGTTAAAATAGTACCGCCGGCAAACCATAAAGCTCCATAAATCATGTCTTTTCTAGCTTTATCATTTTTTGCTTCTTCTATTTGATCTTCGATATTTTCAACAACAAATGCTGCATTTTCTGGGGTAAGACCTTGTGAGATCAAAGCATTTTTGGTTTCAAAAGCAGATTTCTCTTGATTTACCATTAAGTCAGCAGCATAATTGTAAAACTGACTTGAAATTTCTAATGAACTTGTTGCACTGGTTTCCATAAATTGATTTTTTAGATTTTGGTTTATTTTGATTAGTCGATCAAATATAAATACTTGAAATCGTAAATGTTTACGGGAAAGCGTAAGGAGGAAATTTATTTATAAAAAAAACTGCAAGTTGTGAAGCTTGCAGTTTAGAGAAATATTGGAAAAGTTATTTTTCGTCTTAATTTATAAATTTGAAATAGCTTTAAGGTCATGCCAAAAATGACTACAACCATTTTTACATTCTGTATTTCTTCTTTGGGTATCTGTAATTCTAAAAATCCAAAGAGCAGTTAGTATTTTTTCATTTTCATTTTCGGGTAGTGAAGCTAATTTATTAAAAGCAATTTTAATTGGAAAACTTTTTAAGATTACAATCGGCGTATAAGTTGATTTTAATGGAATTGTATTTATTGCGTCCTGATAAGCTTCGGAATAATAATCTGTTTTATTTGGAATTGTATTAATAATGTAGTTGTGCAATGTTGCAAAAAGTTTTTTGAAATTGTAGTCATCTGCCAACAAAACCTTTAAACCAAGATTAAACTCTATTTTGTTTTGGGCAATTTTATTTATTAATAATTCTTGTTGATTCATAAAATAAAACTTTATTGAAACAAAAATACATCCAAAAACTTTTTAAATAATCTAAATCAGCAATCTAAAATCTAAAATTTCTAAAAAAAGTATATCTTTAACCAACCCTAAACCAATAAAAATGCAAGAAAACGACCAAGAACATTTTAAAAGAGAACTCGGATTATTAGACGGAACCATGCTTGTTGTGGGTTCTATGATCGGATCTGGGATATTTATTGTTAGCGCCGATATCGCCAGACAAGTAGGATCTGCTGGATGGCTGACTTTAATTTGGCTGATCTCTGGATTGATTACGATTATTGCTGCCGTAAGTTATGGCGAATTAAGTGCAATGTTCCCAAAAGCGGGAGGCCAATATGTATACTTAAAAGAAGCTTATAATAAATTAATTGCCTTTTTGTACGGCTGGAGTTTTTTTGCTGTGATTCAAACTGGAACAATTGCAGCAGTGGGAGTAGCTTTTTCGAAATTTGCTGCTTATTTGTATGAGCCCTTTAGTGATGAAAATATTCTTTATGAGTTAGGTTCTTTTAAACTTAATGCGGCGCAGTTAGTTTCTATTTTTACAATTGTTTTATTGACTTACATCAATAGCCGAGGCGTCAAAAACGGAAAAATTCTGCAAACAGTTTTAACGATTATTAAGATTTTATCATTGCTGGGATTAATAGTTTTTGGATTAACGCTTGCAGCAAAAGCTTCTGTTTGGGATGCAAACTGGGCAGATGGATGGAATACTCGTGCATTTGACAAAGAAACTGGATCATGGCTCCCAATTGGAGGATCAGCTTTAATAACTGGAATTTCTGCAGCAATGGTTGGGTCTTTATTTTCCAGCGATGCCTGGAACGGTGTAACTTTTATTGCTGGTGAAATTAAAAATCCTAAACGTAATGTGGGTTTCAGTTTGTTTTTAGGAACTTTTATTGTAACGATTATTTATGTTTTAACAAATATTATGTATTTGGCAGTGATTCCATTAGACGAAATTGCAACAGCAAAATCTGATCGTGTAGCGGTTGTAGCATCACAATATATTTTCGGGAACATTGGAACACTGATTATTGCAATCATGATTATGATTTCGACTTTTGCCTGTAACAACGGATTAATTATGGCAGGAGCAAGGGTTTATTACACAATGGCAAACGATGGATTGTTCTTTAAAAAAGCGGCTATTTTAAATAGTTCTAGTGTTCCAGCTTGGGCACTTTGGGCGCAGTGTGTTTGGGCTTCGGCTTTATGTTTGACAGGTAAATATGGTGATTTACTAGATTTTGTAATCATCATTGTTTTGATTTTTTACATTTTAACAATCTACGGAATCTTCATTTTACGCAAAAAAATGCCAGATGTCGAAAGACCTTACAAAGCTTTTGGATATCCGTTTTTGCCAATGTTATATATTATTACAGCAGCAGCAATTTGTATCTCTTTGCTAATCACAAAATTCTCTACCTGCGGCTGGGGAGTTTTAATTATGCTGACGGGTATTCCAGTTTATTATTTAACAAAGCCGAAAGAATAGTTAGTTCAAGTTATAAAATCCAATATAAAAAAGAACGCCTTGTTAAGTACACAAGGCGTTCTTTTTTGAGTAAATTCTATTTAAGAATCTGATAGATCGTTGTTAATTCTTTCTTCTGTTGGTCTCAGGAAAATTAGATATATAATAATAAGTATTCCGAATAATACAAAATCTGGTTTTAAAAGTAATATTAAAAAAGCTGCGCCTTCTAAAACTGCCCATCGCATAATAGATGCTGCTTGATAAATTCGCATTTTTTCTTCCGCTTTGAATTTTGGATCGATTTGTTTTAATTGTGATTTGAATAAAAAACTGCTAAAAACGAAAGCGAGGACAGGCATAGATACATAAACTAGAGATGTTGAATCTATTGTTGGAATGTCTAATTTTTCAATTGAAAGCTCTCCTAAAAAGTAATAAGCAAGAACTGTTCCGGCACAAATAGCAAGATGAATAACTTGTAAAGTTTTAATTTTCTCGTTCATGATATTGAATTTTAGGATAATGCAAGATAAAACTTAAAAGGCTATCAAATATAAAACTTTACTTCTTGATATTTTTTGGCTTTAAAATAAAAAAGACACTACGAAATTGTAGTGTCTTTAAAATGTAAAAAATCTATGAGTATTGTAAATTATACAATAGAAGGCTCAGTAGATGATTTTATAGTTGAATTAATAATAGACAAAGTCAGTGGGTCGCATTCTCCAGAGAAAAAAGCATCCAGAATTTCGTTAAATATCGGATTTGTATTTTCTACTAAAGAAAACAAAGTCATGCAAGAACGTAATTTTCGAGCGTCTAAATCGCCAAAAATTCCGTCTGCAGATTTTCTTTTGAAGGTTAATAAAAGCTCTGAAATCTCGATTAAATGTTTTCCTAGAATTGGATGTTCTAAATAATCAGATGCTTCTTTTAAATCATTAATGGCGTAAAGAATTGCAGTATCGCTTTTTCCTAAACCTTTAATTTGGGGAAAAATAAACCACATCCAGTGTGTTTCTTTTTTCCCTTTACTGATTTCAGAAAGAGCGGTAAGATAAAGTTTGTTTTGCGCATCTAAGAAGCGCGCTAAATCATTGTTTGAATATGCCATTACGGTATTGTATTTAAAAAAAGGTTGCAAAAATACTAAAAAAGATAAGGTATGCCTAATAAAACGTTCATACAATCAGTAATTTAACTTTTTTCGACAGAATTTTCCTCTTCGTTATTGAGCCAAAAAACTGGCTCATTTTTAGTTACTAATAACTTACACATTTCGGCGGGTTTGCCTAAATGTTAAATTGATTCTTGGTAAAACATCCCGAGCCGTTTTCGGAACTTGGTGCTGCCAAAAGCTATTTGTTGTTCCGGCCATCAATAAAAAAGAGCCATGATGCAGCGGGATTTCAACCTGCGGAATGTCTTTGTTGAATTTATGACGAAGCCTGAAGATTCTAGTTTCACCAAAAGTAACCGATGCAATAATGGGGTTAGGTCCAGTATTGTGTTCTTTGTCGCTATGCCAGCCCACACCGTCATTTCCATCTCGGTATAAATTAAGCAGAACGGTATTAAAATCAAGCTGTGTTTCTTTCTCTACGCGGCCTCTAATAGTCAATAATTCGTAATTCCAGTCGGGACCTTTTGGATCTGCTCCTGGATTATCCTTGTCTTCATACCAGGCAATCATTCTGGGCACGGTGTAGATTTTATCGTAAATTTCCATTTCGTATTCTCTCCATTTGGTTTTACGGAGCAGTCTTTCATAAAAGCGATCAGATTCTTCTTTGGTAAAAAAATTATCGATCAAAATCAATTCAGAATCAGGAATGTCAAATACTTTTTTTCCTGCCAAACCTGGGGTAAATAATTCGGTGTCGTTAAATAATGTCATTGTTGCATTCATTTTTTATCAATTTCAATCCACACAGGAGCATGATCGCTTGTTTTTTCCCAGCCTCGCACATGACGGTCAACACCGCCAGAGCGCAATTCTTTTGCAATTTGCGGACTCAGTAAAAAATGATCAATTCTCAATCCTGCATCACGTTCATAAGCATTTCTAAAATAATCCCAAAAAGTATAAATCTTCTCATCAGGATATAATTTCCGAATAGCATCTGTCCATCCCTGCGAAACAATAGTTGCAAAAGCTTTTCTGACTTCAGGCAGGAAAAGCGCATCTTTTACCCATTTTTCAGGTTTATAAACATCCAATTCTGTTGGCATAACATTATAGTCGCCAACAAGTATTACGGGAATTTTTAACTTCAATAGGGTTTCTGCACGCTCGGCCAAGCGATCAAACCATTTCAGTTTATATTCAAGTTTTGGTCCTGGCGCAGGGTTTCCGTTTGGAAGATAAAGACAGGCAATTACAATTCCGTTAATTAAAGCTTCGACATAACGACTTTGGATATCTTCTTCATCACCTGGAAGAATACGGGTAATTTCTTCAATTTCCATGTTACGGGCAAGAATTGCCACGCCGTTCCATTGTTTTTGTCCATGCCAAATAGCATTGTAACCCGCATCATTTATCGCTTTAAGCGGAAATTTATCCTGTGGTGCTTTTAATTCCTGAAGGCAGACAATATCTGGAGCAGCTTCTTCAAGCCAGCGCAGTAATACATTTAAGCGTCCGTTAACTCCGTTTACATTATAGGTTGCTATTTTCATGGTACATTTAATTAGTTGTAATATTAAATTTACTGATAATTAAGCATTTAATTCTATTCTTGGTTAAGGAACTGTTTCTTAAAGAATACTTTACCTGGATATTTTTCTGCGTAAGCAAAAATCAAATGCACAATGTATTGATTGCTTTTATAGGGCGTAACATAGTTTTTTACTTCTGATGGATCTGTAATCGAAACATCTGTCGGAATATGTCCCATACCATAAAAATGACCGTTTTCAATCCAAATACAACTTCGTTCGTCTTTGGTTCTTCCTTTATCAATAATGGCAAAAGTGGGACGGTTGTTTAACAGAAAATCAATTGCATTATCAACTTGCTGATTATGAAGCAAGGCATCAGGCAGACTTTTTATATCATTATTCTGAAAAAGCTCTCCATCTTCGGGTCTGGAATATTTGCAGAATCTTTGGTCAATTTCAAATTGTTCAGAAAGCTCTCTCAGTAAATTTATTGCGTTATACAAACTATTAAATTCATGAATACAAGTCTGAAATTTGGTTAGTTTTCCAACGGCTAAATATTTATATCCGTTTCTTGCTTCATACTGGTAAATTCCAAATTTCGCCTCAAAGCGCTTTAATGCTCTATTGTAAGTTGGCCAGAGTTTCTTGATTTCGGTACATTCTAATAACAAAGCCATTAATTCGGTTGCGCAGACTTCAAACGAAATTCCGTGAATATCACGCAGAAAGTGTTGCCTTTGCGAATTAATCTTATGTCCGCTAAAATGAGAAGCAACGCGTTTTTTTAAGTTAATCGCTTTTCCAACATAAATCACCTTTTTCTGCTGATTATAAAAATAATAAACGCCTGGTTTTTTGGGTAAATTATTAAAATCTTCTGGAGGTAAATTTGGTGGCAAACGCTGGTCTTCAGATGTTTTTTTGATCATTTTGTTGATCTCGCCTGCATCATCCCATTCCAATAATAAAGAAAACAATATAGCAGTAGCATCTGCATCTCCGCCGGCGCGGTGCCTGTTTTCTAAACAGATATTTAAGGAGTTACACAGATTTCCCAAACTATACGATCCCAATCCTGGTTTAATTTTTCGTGCTGCGCGAACGGTGCACAATTTTCTGGCAGTCCATTTAAAACCAGCTTGTTCCAATTGATGACGAACAAATGAATAATCAAAGTTGACGTTATGCGCGACGAAAATACGATCGGTAAGCATTTCGAGTACTTTCTCCGAAATATCATCAAAAATAGGTGCATTGGCCACCATTTCGTTATTAATCCCTGTTAAACCAAAAATAGAAAGTGGTATTTCTTTTTCGGGGTTTACAAGCGTTTCATAACGGTCAATTACATTTTTACCATCATGAATAATAATGGCAATTTCTGTAATGCGGCTGCCACTGGCATTCCCGCCTGTGGTTTCAATATCGACTATGGCATATTCCGTATTTCTCATCTTTATATAACGTAAAATCTATTTCTTCATTTGTTATTTTAATGCTAAAATTTCATTCGATGTCTCGGCAGATTAATTTCATGTCCCTGCGGATAAGGTTCGCGATGCGTAGGACTAACATCCTCCTTAATTAATCGCTGTGTTTTAAACTGATCTTTTGCATCCATATAACGAGGATCGGGGATAAAAGGCATCTTGGCCATTTTGAGGATCGTTATGGTTGGAAAGTGATAATCGACTTCTACATTTCCTAAAAGCAAATAACAGCCTCCGCCCTGAAAAGGATGCTGCGCGAGACTATCAGGAAAATGCGCCGTGTCAAAATAAGAGCCTTCATGATCAATCCAAGTTCCAAAATACATATTTCCTTTTTTGGTAGGAACCTGTTTTCGGGCAATTAAATAAGCCAGCATTCGAACCTGTTTTTTATGATGCGAGACAAGATCTTTTGCCATAACATCGCCGCGGTATTTGGTTTGTAATAAATCAAAAACGGTACAGGATACAGGAAAACTTAAAAGCTCAATTTCATCAAAAGCATCTTCAAAAACAGAACGATCTAAAGTTGGAAGCTTATATTCTTTAACGGGTTCTTGTAAAAGCATCAAACTTCTGTTTTCTGGTTTAAAATTATTTAAAAGTAAACTGGCAATAACGAGAAGCTGATTCTTGGTTTTTCCTGTAAAGCGAAAAGCATCTATAAAAATCAAAATTTTAATACTTTCAATGCCAATTGGAATACGGTTAATAAAATCCTCCAAAGAAAGAAAATCACCATTTTTCTCACGATCCGATTCGATCAAATTTGCTATTTTCGATTCTAAGCCCTGCAGATGCATAAAACCTAGATAAATATCATTTCCATAAACCGTAGTTTGATATTCACTTTTATTCACACACGGATTAAGTATTGTTGCTCCAGACATACGTGCTTCGTGTACATAAACTTCTGTTCTGTAAAATCCGCCTTGATTATTAATAACCGCTGTCATAAATTCGACAGGATAATTGATCTTGAGATATAAACTTTGGTAACTTTCTACCGCATATGAAGCAGAGTGCGCTTTACAAAATGAAAATCCTGCAAAAGACTCAATCTGGCGGTAAATTTCCTGACTAAGCCCTTCAGGATGTCCTTTTTGGGCACAGGAAGCAAAGAAATTATCTTTTACTTTTTGAAGCGCTTCTTTAGAACGCCCTTTTCCAGACATAGCACGACGAAGAATATCGCCGTCTGCAGCAGGAACGCCTCCGTAATGCTGGGCAATTTTGATCACATCTTCCTGATAGACCATAATACCATAGGTTTCGCCAAGATGTTCTTTGAAAACCTCATGAAAATATTGAAATTGATCTGGATTATTATGACGAAAAATATATTCTTTCATCATTCCAGATTGTGCAACGCCGGGACGAATAATTGAAGAAGCTGCTACAAGAATCCTGTAATTATCGCAATTTAAACGGCGCAATAATCCACGCATTGCGGGACTTTCGATATAGAAACAGCCAATGGTTTTTCCTTGTGCCAAATGAACATTGCATACAGCTTCATCTTTAGATATAGAAGTGTCACGAATATCTACTTTTATGCCTCGGTTTTTTTCGATTAGTTTTACGCTGTCATCGATATGCCCAATGCCGCGCTGACTTAGAATATCGAATTTTTCGAAACCAATTTCTTCGGCAATATGCATATCAAAAAGTACGATAGGGAAACCTTTTGGAGGCATTTCCAACGGCGTATAATTGGTGATTGGTTCTTCAGAAATAATAATACCGCAGGCATGCATACTGCGCTGATTGGGGTATTTATTCATCATAAGACTATAATACTGAACCAGCTGTACAATAGAATTAGTTTCTTGCAATGCCATTGGATTTTTGGCCAGCATATCTAATTCTTCTTTTGGAAGACCAAAAACTTTCCCGACTTCCCTGAAAATAGAACGGTGTTTGAATTCTACATTGGTACCGCAAAAAGCAACATGATCGCGGCCATATTTATCAAAAATATATTCTAAAATTATATTACGCTCTTTCCAGCTCCAATCGATGTCAAAATCGGGCGGACTTTTACGATTTAAATTTAAAAATCGCTCAAAATACAAATCCAATTCTAATGGGCAAATATCTGTAATGCCTAAACAATAGGCTATAATACTATTGGCACCGCTGCCTCGGCCAATATGCATAAAACCCTGACTATTGCTGTAGCGTACAATATCCCAAGTAATTAAAAAATAACCGCTGAATTCTAATTCATCGATCACTTTTAGTTCCTTTTCTATACGCTTTTTTGCTTCTAGATTCTCGTTTCCATAACGTCTTTTTAATCCTTTCATAGCCAAGTCGGTAAGCATTTTTAAATCTTCCTGACGACTTGTAGTAAAGAATTTTTTGTTTTTTGGAGTAGAAAAATCATATTCAAAATTGCAGGAATTAATAATTTTTTCTGTGTTAATTATAATTTCAGGATACTTTTCATAAAAAGGTAACAGCGATTCTACAGGCAGCATTTTTTCAGAAGTTCTGCAATAATCAGCTTCTGTTAATTTTGATAAGATAATATTCGTATCAATTGCACGCAGAATTTTATGCAGATTAAATTCTTTTTTATTTCTAAAAGTTACCGATTGCAGTACAACCATTTTAGAAATTTTATCTTTATGTTCTGATGTGAAAAGTCTTGAAACTTCTTCGGGACGAATGCCGATAAATTCATTTTCACGAAGAACTTTCGGAGCATTTTCTAAAGTATAAATTACAAAAACCGATTTGAATTCGGGTGCAGTTAATGGCAGTTTTTCTCCGCTGAAATTATGATTCGTTAAAAAACGATTCATTTCAGCCAAACCTTCAGCATTTTGAGCCAAAACGATATATCGAAACTCATGACTGCATCGAAACTCCATTCCGACCAATGGTTTAATCTCTTTTTCAATACATGCTTTTATAAAATCATAAATTCCCGTTACTGTATTAATATCAGTAAGTGCCATTGCTTTAACACCATAAGAAACGGCCTCCTCGATAAGTTTATCAAGAGGAATCGTGCCGTAACGTAATGAATGATATGAATGACAATTGAGATACATTATTTACTGCGTTTTAAAATTTCGTCTTTGTTATTGGGTTTAAAAGAAGCACCGGCACAGCGCATTACGGCATCAAAGCCATAACGGTTTTTCATTTTATCCATAGCGGCATAAAGTGAAAGCATTTCCTGAGTATCTTCAAAAAGATCAATTTGGTAGGTGCCTCTAACTAATCCGCTAAAGCGAACACCAATCAAACGTAAACGCATACGACGCTGATACAATTTCTCAAAAAGTTCCATTACATTTTTGGTCAAAACGTGATCTGCTGATGTATAAGCTACTCTGCATTGTTTGGTTTCTGTATCAAAATTGGCATAACGTATTTTAACCGTAACTGTTGAGGTTAACCATTGTTCAGATCGAAGCTGAAAAGCCAGTTTTTCGACCATTCCTAAAAGCACTCTTTTTAGTTTGGCAATATCGATTGTATCTTGAGCAAAAGTATGTTCGGTAGAAATTGATTTTCTTTCACTGTAAGGTTCTACAGGCGTATGATCGATTCCGTTGGCTTTTTTCCAGATGTCCAAACCATTTTTTCCAATCATCTGCTGTAAAACCTCAGGAGGCATTTCTGCTAGAGTCTGAATTTTACGAACACCAATTCGGGACAAAAGCTGGAACGTGACATTTCCAACCATCGGGATTTTTTGAATCGATAACGGATTTAAAAAAGCCTGAACTCCTTGCTCAGGAATTTCGAGATTCCCTACAGGTTTGCCTTCGCCAGTTGCAATTTTAGAAACAGTTTTATTAATAGATAGCGAAAAACTAATAGGCAGTCCAGTTTCTTTTATTACAGATTTTGCCAATTCATCTGTCCATTTATAGCTTCCGTGAAATTTATCCATTCCAGTAATATCCAGATAAAATTCATCGATACTAGCTTTTTCTAAAACGGGTGCTTTTTCCTGAAGAATTTGAGTAACATCGTGCGATAATTGTGAATACAATTCCATGTCGCCTTTCATAACTTTTGCATCTGGACAAAGTTTTAGCGCCATTTGAATAGGCATTGCAGAACGCACCCCAAATTTGCGGGCTTCATAAGAACAAGAGGCTACAACGCCACGATCACCTCCACCAATAATAAGAGGTTTGTCTCTTAATTCTGAGTTGGTTAGTCGTTCACAGGATACAAAAAAAGTATCCAAATCCATGTGTACAATTGCCCTTGCCATTTTCTTGTTTTTGTATGAAACAAAATTAACACAGATGATAACAATTTTTTGTATATTTGCTGTTCCAAATTATAACAAATTAGTTATGTCCTTATTTTCAGACAATATCAGAGCATTAAGGGTTAAGCATAAAATATCACAAGAAAAATTAGCCCAAAACCTAAGAATTACAAGAGGTAGATACGTTAAATACGAAGATGGAACTTCCGAAGCGCCGTATGACATTTTAAAGCAAATCGCTTTATATTTTCATATGAGTATCGATTTGTTATTGTCTGTCGATATACGTAAAATAAACGTAGAAAATTTAATAAAACTAGAAGGCAATCGACTTATTTTACCCATACAGGTAGATAGTTTTGGGGAGAATTATATCGAAATTGTATCTCAAAAAGCAAAAGCCGGTTACCTCAACGGATATGCTGATCCTGAGTATATCGAAAGTTTACAGCAGGTTTCACTTCCTTTTTTAGGGCCTGGTAAACACCGCGGATTTCCTGTAGAAGGTGATTCGATGCCGCCACACGAAGATGGTTCTATTATTATCGGACGTTATGTGGAAAGGTTAGGAGAGGTGATGGATGGTAAGACCTATATCTTGATTACCAAAAATGAAGGTATGGTCTACAAACGTCTCAATAAAAACAAAAAGAATTCTTTAGTTTTGGAATCTGATAATAGTTTTTACCCAAATTATGAAGTGAAAGCTTCTGATATTTTAGAGATTTGGGAGTACGAATGCAACATCGGCCGATCTGATAAAAAACAAACCTTATCTGAAACTGAAAGTATGAAAGAACTGCTTCTTGAAGTAAAAAGAGAAGTGATGGAGATTAAGAATAATACTTCGAACACTTAAAAGGCTTTTTGCCACAGATTGCACAGATTTGAAGGATTATTTTTTTCCGCCACGAATTTATGAATTTTGATTTAAAGTAATTCGTTGATTCGTGACGGAAAAATCTAGACAACATTATTCAAAAAATCTTTTTAATCTTTTTAATCTGTGGCTAAAAACGCTAAAAAACTTTCACAAAACCCAATCCATATTGCTGCCCATTATAAAAAGGCATTACCATAGAAGTTGACTTACTTTCAGAAGAAGATTTGAATAATTTTTTGGTAATATAAGGATTCATCCAATACGCTAATTTGGTGCTCAAAATTCCAATTCCAGCTCCTGCAGCGACATCTGTTAACCAGTGGCGGTTATTGTAAATTCTAAATAATCCGGTTCCGGTTGCAACAGCATATCCAGCAATTCCGTACCAAATCGATTTATCTTTGTATTCCTGCCATAAAAACTCGGCTCCGGCAAAAGCAGTCGCAGTATGTCCTGAAGGAAAAGAATTGTTCGAACTTCCGTCTGGACGTTCTTCATGCACAATCGATTTTAAACCTAAAACCGTTGAAGCCATTATAACATAAGAAGTCACAAATATTACAGAACGATCTCGTAGATTGTTTTTACCTTTTACTCCAAAAGCATTCAAAGCATAAACAGATGCTGCGGGTGCGTATTGAGAGAAATCGTCAATAGTAATTTTCTCGTCAATGTCTTCAGTAACTTCATTCTTAATTTGATGATTAAAACTTAGGAGTTGATCATTTCCAATTCCAATAACACCATAGCCAATTAATGCACTTGGAATAATTAATTGTTTGTAATTAAATTTTAAATGATTTGAAGTACTGTCAATTTTTACAATTGAATCATTTTGCTGTGCATTTGCAGAAAATAATCCGAACAGGAATACAAGGGAAATCGTTTTGAGGAACATTGTTTTTGTCGTTATATTTTGCAATAATAACGAATGTTCAATGCAGGTATTTTGGGCTTAATTGAACCTTAAGGGAATATTAATTTGTTGGTTTTAAATAGAATGGTTTGATTAAGATTGACTAAATATTATCTTTTTTTAAGTGTCATCAGTTCTAGAAAATGGTTCGAATCTTTTTAAACCTTCAACGAAAACCAAAACGTACTTCCCAATCCTAAATTACTCTCGACCCCAACATTCCCATTTTGCGCTTCAATAAATTCTTTGCTGATTGCCAAACCTAATCCTGTTCCGGATTTTTGACTTCCCGGAACCTGAAAATATTTATCAAAAACTTTGTCTTTGTATCGTGTGTCAATTCCTTTTCCAGTGTCGATAACCTGAAAAACGATTTGATTGTTTTCTCTTTTTAATTTAATGAAAATAGTACTTTTTTCAGAAGAATACCGAATCGCATTTGATAAATAATTAATCAAAACCCAGCCTGTTTTTTCGCTGTCGGCTTTTACGTCTTCAAGATTTTCATCAGCGTCAATAACCAATTTAATCTGTTTTTGATCGGCCTGAACTTTTACGGCTTCAACAGCATAATTTACAATTTCATGCGGATTACTTTTTTCAATATTTAGTTGAATATTTCCAGTTTCCAATTGCGATAAATTAAGTAATTCGCCTGTAATTTTCAATAGTCTTTGACTGTCATCTTTTATACTTTCAACCAATTGTTTTTGGTCGTCGTTCATGTCGCCCGTTTTAGCATTTTCAAGCAATTGAAGACTTAATTTTATAGAAGCAATCGGCGTTTTTAATTCGTGCGAAACGGTCGCAATAAAATTGGTTTTGGCAAAATCCAATTCTTTAAAAAGTGTAATGTTTCGAAGAATAATTACATCACCGATATTAATTTCTTTTTCTTCACCAGTTGGAATTATAGTAATATTCAGAATCTCTTTTTCAAAATAACTTTCTTTTCCGTGAGCGTAAATTTTAAGCGGTTGTTTTTTAGGAGAGTCAGCCTCTTCCTTTAAAATCAAAGACCGAATCAAATCATTCGATAAAGCCAAATTTGAAGCTAATTTTCCAACAACATCTTCCAATTTTAAACCAATAATTTTTAGCGCTTCATCATTGGCAAACAAAACAATTCCTTCATTGTCCAACCCAATAATAGGGTCGTGCATATTATTTATTAAAGTTTCGAGCCGTTTCTTCTCAAAGAATAATTTGTACAAATTACTATCATTATATTCCTGAAGTTTTTGCGCCATCGTATTAAACGACTTTGCAAGATCACCAAATTCGCTATGACTTGTAAAATGTACCCGTTCTGAATAATTTTTATTGGCTATTTCTTTAATACTCAGCGTTAATTCCTTTATTGGGTTTGCAATATTATTAGGTAAATTAACGAGTAGATTAAAAGCGATTAAAAAGCATAAACTTCCAACAATGGCAATCCATAAATTAGCATTTTCGGCTGTGAGTTTGGCAATATCACTTTTCTGTTTTATAGCATCGAGATTGAGTTTCATGATCGCAAAAATGTCTTTTCTGATTTGCGTTTTTAAAGTTTCATCAGTACCATTTTTTTCTAAAAGCGAAAAACTTTTTTCCAGATTTTCGGTTGCTTCCTTTTCTCCAGGTTCAGTTACATTTTGCGTTTGCTTTTCCAGATATTTTTTAAAAGTTTGAATTTCATTATCAGGATTGGTTTTAATTTCATCCAAAGACAAAATCATATTTCGCGAATATTCCAGCGTATTATAATTCGCTTTTAGAATATTCTCTGTGTCTGCTTTTATTAAAAATACCGAATAGCCGCTCACTAACGAAAGTATAATAATCATTAGAAACAACAATCCAACGCCCAGATTTAATTTGGTTTTAATTCTCATAATTTTAATTTTTGTAAAATGTTGGCTGTGAGATGTAAAATGTATTTCCCAAAGATCATCTCACATTTTACATCAAACATTTCACGATAATATAACAAGATCAACATTTGATAAAGACAGTTTGTTTAGCAAACGCCTGAAAATTGTTGTAGACAAAATTACTTTAAATAAATTCAAATGCGGTTTTCCAATACATACAGTTGTAATTTGTTTTTCTTCTGCAGTAATCAAAATCGCATCGGCAATATTTTTATGTTCTAATTTAATAACTTCTGCGCCTAATTGTACGGCGAGTTTAAAGTTATTTATTAAATGACGTTGTTTGTCTAAAGCAATTTTTGTACTGCTTTCCTGCGGTGTTTCTACATACAAAACATACCAAGATCCGTTATAATAACTTGCCAATCGTGCTGCTTTTCGAATTACAATTTTGGCTGTTTTATCATTACTGCTTATACAGGCCAGCAATTTTTCATGTCGTAAAGCATGAAGATTCGGAACTTCATTCTCAACTTTTCGAACGACTTGACTCGCTACTTCTTTCAAAGCCAGTTCTCGAAGTTGAAGAATTTGTTCCGATTTAAAAAAGTTCGTTAAAGCCGTCTGAATTTTATCCGGAGTATAAATTTTTCCTTCTTTCAAACGCGCAATCAAATCTTCCGAAGTCAAATCGATATTAACGACTTCATCTGCCAACCGCAAAACATTATCTGGAATGCGTTCTTGAACATCAATGTTTGTGATACGTTTTACATCTTCATTTAAACTTTCAATATGCTGAATATTAACAGCCGAAATCACATTAATTCCAGCTTCTAAAATTTCTAAAACATCCTGCCAACGCTTTTCGTTTCTGCTTCCTTCAACATTCGTGTGCGCCAGTTCATCAACAATAACCACTTCGGGACGAAGATTAATAATTGCTTGAACGTCGAGTTCTTCTAATTCTTTTCCTTTATAGAAAATCTTCCGTCGCGGAATCACAGGCAAACCCGCCAATAATTCATGCGTTTCCTTTCGCATGTGCGTTTCGATGTAGCCAATTTTTACATCGATTCCGTTTTTCAATAACGAATGCGCTTCCTGAAGCATACGAAAAGTTTTGCCCACACCGGCGCTCATCCCAATGTAGATTTTGAACTTCCCTTTTCGTGATTTCTGAATTAAATCGAGAAAATGCTGTGCGTTATTATTTTCGTTTTCCATAAAAATATGCTTTAAGCAATAAGCTTTAGGCTTTAGGCAGTATAACTTTTAAAAAGCTTACTGCTTAAAGCCTATAGCCTAAAGCTAAAATGAAATCGCCAATGAAGTCGTTACAAACGTATTCGTATCCGTTGGAAGATTGTCTTTATTTGTGAAGATTTCATCTTTGCTTGAAAGATTTCTGGCTTCAATTCTAAACATAACATTATCAGTAACTAAGTAATCAAAGTTAGCTGAAAATCCGTAAGTTTTAAAACCATTTGGCGTTTCAGTAGCGATAATTACACCCTTTTCATCACTATAATATTCACATCTTGCTGCAAGCTGAATTTTCTCTGTTGGTTTGTATTGCAGAATCAAAACTGGCGAAAACCAAGTGTCGTATTTGTTGCTGTTTTTAGCCGATTGCTGAGACCCAATATCAAAACCAGCCGTTACGTTTGTTTTTTCCGTTACTTTAAACTGTCCGTAGAAATTATTAAAATAGCGCCATTTTTTGTCAATATCCGGTTGTTCATTTCCAACATAAGTGCTCCAGTTCAAAGCCACTTTATCAGATGGTTTGTACGTAATCTGAGTTCCAAAAGCTGGAGTTTGATTGCCTTCCACTTTCTCAATTCTTTGCCAGCCATTTAAGTACATTCCCGCCAAATACCATTCTCCAGATTCAGAAGTATAGCCAATTTTAACTCCAGTTTCATAATAAGGAGAATTCTCAGCCAAAATGCTTCTCGTTAACGTCTGACAGTCTTTTCCAATGGCGCTTTCAAAACCAATATGCTAAGGCATAATTCCCGCGTCAATCCATAAATTATGGTTTTTCGAAATCTTCACACCAACATTTGCTTCGTAAACATTTTTCAATAAACCCTGCTCGGCCGCCATATTATATTCGGCATAAGTTCCTGCCATCAAAGCGAAATTTCCACGAATATTTTCTTTAGAATAATTCACTTTCGCCATACCCAAATTCAGGTTTACCTCGTTACTTTTATTGTAACTGTAAAAAAAGTTTGGCCGCGTATGATTTTCGGGTTTTCCAAAATCATAACTATAATAAGCGTCTACATATCCTGAAAATGTCAGTGGACTTTTCGATTCTTCTTGTGCGTGTAAATTGCTAAAACCAAAAGCGATTAAAGCAGTAAGTATTATTTTTTTCATTTTTTGTGGTATTCAATTATTTATTAGTAGATTTTTTTAGGAGCTAATCCCGCTATCCACTACAATCTTTTGTGTCTCGTTAAAGAAACGAGACACAAAAGGATTTTCGTTTCTATCGGGGCTAGACATTTGGGGTAAAAAGGCGTTTTGTTTCCTAACAGGTTTTTAAAACCTTGTAGGTATTTAATTTTAAGTTTAGTTTTTATCGCTTAGTTTGTCATCCTGAGGAACGAAGGATCAAACTAGTAGCTCGACAAAGATTGGCGATCATGCAGACGGAGTTTCTCGTGTGATCCTTCGTTCCTCAGGATGACAAACTACACGGTTACTCCATGATAATAGTTGATGTCGATTTTCATACCTACAAGGTTTTGAAAACCTTGCAGGAGAAAACCTTAGAACCTTAGCGACTCAGAACCTTTTTTAGAAAGCTCATCCAGCGCTACATTCAATTCCAAAACATTAACCGTTTCAGGACCAACAACAGCCGAATTAATTTTAGACTCCACTAAAGCTTTTACTTTTGCTTCATCTAAATGTCGCTCTTTAGCAATTCGCTTAACCTGAATCAAAGCGCCTTGCGGAGAAACATTCGGATCTAAACCACTTCCTGAAGCCGTCACCATATCTGATGGAATTTCAGATTTTTTCAAGTATGGATGAACAAGTAAAAGTGTATCAATTCTTTTTTGAACCAAAGCCAGATATTCAGCATTACTTGGTCCTTTGTTGCTTCCGGCACTTCCTGCAGCATTATAATCAACAGCCGAAGGTCTTCCCCAGAAATAATTCGATTTGTCGAATTTTTGGCCAATTTTTTGGTAACCAACTACTTTTCCGTTAACCGAAATCGTTTCTCCTTTTCCTTGATTTGGAGCCAATTGTGCGATTCCGTAAATCGCTAAAGGATAAATAACCGCAAACAAAATCAAAGTAAGTACGGTAAGTTTTAAGAGTGAAAATATTGTTTTCATGTTTCTAATGTAAAATGTTAGATGTAAAAAGTGATTTGTAAAATTGTTATATGTGAGTTTTTGATTTTGTCATTTCACATTTTACAAATCACATTTCACTAAATAAAGAAAGTAACTATTAAATCAATTACTTTAATTCCGATGAAAGGGACGATCAAGCCACCAAGTCCATAAATCAAAAGATTTCTTTTTAAGATGGCACTTGCTCCAATTGGTTTATAATCAACCCCTCTCAATGCCAGCGGAATTAAAATTGGAATGATAATCGCATTGAAAATCACAGCCGATAAAATCGCACTTTCAGGACTATGCAAATGCATAATATTTAAACCTTGCAACGCAGGAATCGCAGTAATAAAAAGAGCAGGAACAATAGCAAAATATTTCGCAACGTCATTTGCAATAGAGAAAGTAGTTAAAGTACCTCGAGTCATTAAAAGCTGTTTTCCAATTTCAATAATCTCGATTAGTTTCGTTGGATCATTGTCTAGATCGACCATGTTTCCTGCTTCTTTTGCAGCTTGAGTTCCACTGTTCATGGCAACACCTACATTCGCTTGCGCTAGGGCAGGAGCATCATTGGTTCCGTCACCCATCATAGCAACAAGTTTACCTAGGTTTTGCTCGTTTTTGATGTAGTTCATTTTATCCTCAGGTTTCGCCTCCGCAATAAAATCATCAACACCTGCAGCTTCTGCAATAAATTTCGCCGTAAGCGGATTATCTCCAGTAACCATAACCGTTTTTACACCCATTTTTCTCAATCGGTCAAAACGTTCTTTCATTCCGGTTTTAATGATATCCTGCAATTCGATAACACCTTGAACCTGATTGTTTTTAATAACCACTAATGGCGTTCCTCCATTTGTCGAAATGTCAATTACTTTTTGAGCTGTATCTTCAGGAAATGCATTTCCAGCTTGAAGTGCAATGTTTTTTGCAGCATCCTGAGCACCTTTTCTAATGTTCGTTCCGTCTCTTAAAATGACTCCGGAAGTTCTAGTTTCTGCGGTAAATTTGATTAAAGTAGCACCTTCAATTGATAATTTATTGGCAGTTTCGGCTCCTGCCAGTTCCACAATACTTTTCCCTTCCGGAGTGTCATCTGCTAATGAACTTAACACAGCAGATTTAATAAAGTCTTCTTGAGTAACACCTGTTGCAGGATAAAAATTGGTTGCTTTTCTGTTTCCAATCGTGATTGTTCCGGTTTTATCCAAAAGCAGTACATCAATATCTCCGGCAGTTTCAACCGCTTTTCCAGATTTTGTAATCACGTTGGCGCGCAACGCTCTGTCCATTCCCGCAATACCAATTGCAGAAAGCAGACCTCCAATTGTGGTTGGAATTAAACATACAAACAAAGCAATAAAAGCCGCAATCGTGATGGGTGCGTTGGCATAGTCGGCAAACGGTTTTAGCGTAACGCACACAATCACGAAGATTAACGTAAATGCGGCTAATAAAATGGTTAAGGCAATTTCGTTTGGTGTTTTCTGACGGCTCGCACCTTCAACTAAAGCAATCATTTTATCTAAAAAGCTTTCGCCAGGTTCAGATGTTACTTTTACTTTAATTTTATCTGATAATACTTTTGTCCCTCCAGTTACAGATGATTTGTCACCGCCTGCTTCCCGAATTACAGGAGCACTTTCTCCGGTAATGGCACTTTCGTCGATCGTAGCCAGACCTTCGATAATTTCACCATCGGCAGCAATTAAATCACCGGCTTCGCAAACGAAAATATCGTCTTTTTTTAATGCCGAAGAACTAATATTTCTAATTTCTCCATTTGGCATAATTTGTCTTGCAGGAGTTTCTTCTCTTGTTTTTCTTAAACTGTCGGCTTGCGCTTTTCCTCTTGCTTCGGCAATTGCTTCGGCGAAATTGGCAAATAAAAGCGTTGCCAGTAAAATTAAAAACACAATTAAATTATAGATAAAACTACCTTGATCTGTTGCTCCCATTAATATGGAAATACAAACAGCAAACATGATCGCAGTTCCTATTTCTACGGTAAACATTACCGGATTTTTGATCATCATTTTTGGATTCAGCTTGACAAAAGACTGCACTAGAGCTTCTTTTACCTGCTTACTTTCAAACAACGATGTGGATTTATTAGTTGTCATTTTTTATATTATTTTAAAGTAAAGAATTCCGCCAATGGACCTAAAGCCAACGCTGGAAAGAATGATAAAGCAGCAATAATTGCGATTACAGCAAAAGTCATGATTCCGAAAATTGAGGTGTCGGTTTTTAAAGTTCCTGCACTTTCGGGAATGTATTTTTTACCCGCTAATAAACCTGCAATTGCTAATGGTCCAATGATTGGAATAAAACGGCTTAACAATAACACAATTCCTGTAGTGATATTCCAAAACGGATTATTATCTCCTAAACCTTCAAAACCAGAACCGTTATTGGCCGCGCTCGAAGTATATTCGTATAACATTTCTGAGAACCCGTGATTTCCTGGATTGTTTAACCAGCCTGTCGCGTTGCCGCTGAACCAATAGCCCATTGCGGTATCATGTGCAGCAAAATAAGATGCTAAAGCAGTTCCCGCTAATATTAATAAAGGATGAAGAATAGCGATAAAAGCAGCAATTTTAACTTCCCGTGCTTCGATTTTCTTCCCTAAAAATTCAGGAGTTCGACCCACCATTAATCCAGAGATAAATACCGCTAGAATAATGAAAATGTAGTAGTTTAGAATACCCACGCCGCAACCGCCGTAAAAAGCATTTACCATCATCGATAATAATTGCATAGCGCCAGAAACCGGCATCGAACTATCGTGCATACTGTTTACAGAACCTGTAGAAATTACCGTTGTGGCAATACTCCAGAAACCTGACATTGCAGGGCCAAATCGAACTTCTTTTCCTTCCATCGCTCCAGTCGTCTGTGCGATACCCATTTTTTCAATAGCAGGATTTCCGTTCATTTCGCTCATCACTGTTGGAACAACCAGAAGTAAGAATCCAATGGTCATTACACCAAAAATGATATTCGATAATTTTCTTTTGTTTAAGAAAAAGCCAAGCGCAAAAATCATCGCAAACGGAATAATCATCTGTGCCCAAAGTTCAATTCCATTAGTAAGATAAGTTGGATTTTCTAATGGATGCGCCGAGTTGGCTCCAAAGAATCCACCACCGTTTGTACCAATATGTTTAATAGCAATAAAGGCTGCCGCAGGTCCGCGAGAAACTTCTACATGATCGCCTTGCAGCGTTGTAATAGCATCTTTACCTTCAAAAGTCATTGGCGTACCGCTAAAAACTAATGCAACAGCCACAATTGCTGAAAGGGGTAATAAAATACGAGTACAGCTTTTGATGAAATAATTATAAAAATTACCCAACTGTTCTGTAGTTCTTTCTTTCATTGCTGTAAAAATCATAGCGGCGGCAGCCATTCCGATACCAGCAGAAACAAACTGAAGGAACATCAAAACCATTTGTGAAAGATACGATAGCCCACTTTCGCCTGAATAATGCTGTAAATTACAATTGACCAAAAATGAAATAGCAGTGTTAAATGCCAAATCTGGCGTCATAGATGGATTGTTATCTGGATTAAGAGGCAAAGAACCCTGAAACAATAAGACAAAAAAGCAAAGAAAGAACCAAACCATGTTTATGCTTAAAAGTGCTTTTAAGTGCTGTTTCCAGTTCATTTCTTCAGTGGAATTTATACCGCTGATTTTAAAAATAAATTTTTCAATTGGATTGAAAATTGGGTCAAAAAGTGTCTTATCTCCCAAATAAACTTTAGCAATATATTTTCCTAATGGGATTGCTAAAACAATGGTTAGAATAAAAATACCAATGACGCCTAATAATTCTGTGTTCATAAAAATGTGATTTGTTAATTGTAAAATGTGAGAGGTAAAAGCAGGCTGACGTATAACATCTAACATCTCACTTATAACTTTTTACATGATTTAAAATTTTTCGGGTTTGATTAAGACATAAACCAAATACACGAAAACGGCGATTGAAATAATAAATAGTGCAGTCATGATTTAGATTTTTTCAAAGAATTCAACTGACAGAAAACAAATGGCAAACAGCACAACGGCCAATGCGAGTAAAAGAAAAGTGATCATAGGATTATTTTTAGATTTGTGAAATGTGAAATGTGAAATATGAGAAGTAAAATGTTACTGTGAAAAGAGAGATGAACATCTAACATTTCACAAAAAACATTTCACGAATTAGACTCCCGAAGCATTAACCTGCTTGATGTATTCTGCTTTAAGCGTTTGAGGAAAAAGATGTGAAATATTGCAGTGGCGCATTTCCATAAAAGAAGAAACCGAAAAAACATACACATTAGAAATGGCATTTTTAGTTTCGATGCTTCCACTGATAAATAAGCGTTCAGCAAGAGCCAGGCATTTTTTCGCACGAACGATATTTCCAGAAATAATAGATTTTTTAGTTATTTCAGCAAAGCGTTCGGCTTGTTTGTAGATTGAGGTGACTTGATTTTTCATGAGAATGAATTTTTATGTTCTTCCTCCTTATGCCAAAATATGTTCCGAAAAAGTCAAGTTACAGCTAAAGCGCTGTAAATAAAAGGAATGTAGTTGTGTGCCAAAAATTAAGCATAAAAAAAGCCTATCATTTTGATAAGCTTTTCTCGTTTTGATATGTTATTGTCAAGCTCCTGTGGAGCTAAATATTTATAGAAATAAAAGAATCATAGTTATCAGAGCCCCAGCGGGGCGATATATTTTTTTTTAGATTGCGTAGGCGTCGCTCCGCTGGAGCTTTTCATTATTGTCAATAAATAATTCTATAAATATTTCACTTCTCCGAAGCTTTAAAAATTGAATTTGTCGTTGACATTGTTATTGCAGTTGGAATTTGAAATTTAAATTTTGGAATTTTCAATCCCATATTCTTCCAATTTTCTATACAAAGTCGCAATTCCAATTTCTAATAATCTAGCCGTTTCGGCTTTATTGCCTTTTGTATAATTTAAAACCTTTTGTATGTGCAGTTTTTCAACGCTCTGCATAGAGAAAGCCGACATTGATTTTGTGCTTTTTTCAGCTTGGTGCTGCATTTCATAAGGAAGAACATCTGAAGTTAAAGTATCACAATTACTCAAAATAACCGATCGTTCGATAATATTTTTAAGTTCTCGGATATTTCCCGGCCAAGAATAATTTTCTAATTTCTGTAGAAAATCATCAGCAATATGTAATGTTTTTTTGTTTGTTTTTTCAGAAAATTGTTTGACGAAATAATGCGTCAAAACGCCAATATCCTTGATTCTTTCTCGCAAAGAAGGCAGTTTGATTTCGAAGATATTTAAACGGAAATATAAATCAGAACGGAAACGATGTTCATCACTTTCTGTTTTTAAATCTCTATTTGTCGCGGCAATTAACCTGAAATTTGATTTTTTTGGAGTTGTATCGCCAACAGGAATGTATTCAGAAGTTTCTAAAACGCGAAGTAATTTGGCTTGAAGATCAATTGGCATTTCTCCAATTTCATCCAAAAACAAAGTACCGCCATTTGCTTCTTCTATAAAACCTTTTTTATCTTTTAAAGCTCCGGTAAAAGCGCCTTGTTTGTGACCAAAGAGTTCGCTTTCCAGAATCTCTTTGCTGAAAGTACTGCAATTTAAAGCCACAAATGATTTTCCAACACGATTGCTGTTTTCATGAATGGCCTGCGCAAAAACTTCTTTTCCAGTTCCAGTTTCACCAGTCAATAAAACGGTCGAATCTGTTTTGGCAACTTTTTGGGCAAGATCAATAACTTGTTCAATTCCTTTCGATTTTCCAATTATAGTCTCGAAAGAATATTTACTTGCAATACGTTTTTCCAATTGCTGTACTTTTTTCTGCAATTCTACTTTCTCTAAAGCTTTATAAAGAAGCGGAATAATTTTATCGTTATCGTCACCTTTTACAATATAATCAAAAGCACCATTTTTCATTGCCTGAACTCCGTCTGGGATATTTCCAAAAGCAGTCAGCAAAATAACTTCTACAAGCGGGAAACTTGCTTTTATGTTCTGAAGAAAATCAACGCCATTTCCATCAGGTAATTTGACATCACACAAAACGACATCAATTTCGGTTTGTTCTAGTTTCTTAAAACCAGATTTTAAATCTTTTGCCTCGAAAACTTCAAAACCTTCCGATTTTATAATACGCGCCAGCAGACTTCTAAGTTTTTCTTCGTCGTCTATAATTAAAATTTTGTGTGTCATTTGAGGAAAGCAAGTTGTTTTGATGTACAAATTTAGGTTTTAAATCACTTTCCTTTTTTAATTCGGAATAAATTATTTTTAAGTATGTAATCAGTTTTAAAATATTTTCATCGAAAAGAAATGTATTTTTAAATCGAAAAAGAACCACTAAAATTTATGTCAAAACGAATTCTTCTTTTAATAGCTGCCGTAATCTTCGGAAGTTTTAATAGTTTCTCAAATGAAATTGTTCAAAAAGATTCTTCAAAATCAAAAACTATTTCTTTTAAAATCAAACTAAAATCGGCCGATGAGGTTAAAATCAAACCTACTCCTTTAAAATTCAATAAACATTTTGCCTACAGTTTTACGCTTGATGATGGATATCGATCAGCTTATTTAACAGCCTTTCCATTATTGAATGGCGGAAAAATCAGTAATCCTGATAAAAACGAATGGAAAATCGATCAAGGTGGAGACGGAACAACTGCAAATGGACTTTTTTACTCAGACGGTTTCGGAAATAAAATTCCTTTTAAATTGGCACTGGCTATTAATGGAGTTGCAATTCGTGATTTACCAGCAAACCGCGGACATCTTTCTTGGCAAGAAATTAAAGAAATGTATAATGCTGGCTGGGATGTTTTGAATCACGGTTTTCATCACGCTACAAAACACGGAACGAATTATTTGACAGAAGTAACGGAAAATACTACTTCGATAAAACAAAATCTTGATTTTACCATGTCACATTTTGTGGTTCCTGGCGGAGAAGGAGATCCAGATTATCATCATGAATATGAAAAAGCTGCATTAGCAAACGGATTTCTTTCAGTTGCTTCCCACAAAGGTGTTGGACCCATTTTTAATGTTGATTCTAAAGTCGATTTAGATAAAATGATTACAGCCAGAACTTTTGTGCAGAGCTCAAAAGATTCAACTAGTTTCAAAACAATGGATCGTTATTTAAAGACTCTAGATTCGATTGTAAAACAACCAAATACACTTTGGTTTAACGAATTTACACACGGAACAGGCAACGGAAACTTATGGAATTTAAGCATGCGTTTCCCGGATTTTAAATACTACATGACAACGCTTGCCAATAAATACGGAGCAAAAGGAAACGATTCCATCTGGATGGCACCGTGGCAGGAAGTTTACGAATATATTTGGTTAAGAGACAGAATTAAAGTCGATTACAAACAAAAAGATAAAGAAATAGAAGTTACGATTGAATTACCTGAAATTCCAGAAAACTTTAGAAATCGAGATATTTCTTTAACAGTTGATACTTCATCAAAATTTGAAATCGAATCAAGTAAAGATTTAAAAATTAAAGACGACGGAAAAACAACTCACAAACAGATTTTGATTCAATTGAAATAAAAGTTTTTTGCCAGAGATTAAAGGATTAGAAAGATTTTTTTTGCCACGAATTCACGAATTTCTCTAATTCCTATTTTTTTACTGGTTTTTATTTTAAACATAGCCCGTGGTTTCAACCACGGGTATACAATATATAATTACACCCGATTCGTAACGTTTCCCACGGTTGAAACCATGAGCTGTATTTTGAGCCTTTGCGAAAACTAAAATTAAAAATTCGTGGAAATTAGTGGAATTCGTGGCAAAAAAACTAATCGACTTCTTTTTCGTTGTCTTTTATAAAAGTATCAATATTCATTAAATACGGATCAATAACAATACGTTGAGGTTTTGCTTTGAGTTTGATTTTGCCTTCAATTGTATTGTTTTTTATTGGAAAAGTAAAGCAGGATAACTTTCCGTTTTCAGCATAAATCCCAATATCTATTGTTGTATCATTGACAATTTGTTTTCTTTCTCCCGTTGCATTTTCTTTATATTTTTTAGAAGACGCTTTAAAAGAGACTTCATAAAAACCATTCTTTTTAATGCTTTCAACAGATTCTATTTTAGATGAATAAGTGATAATCTGCTTAAACATTTCATCTAATTTGGAATATAGTTTTTTATCCGTTACAGCATAAATCTCTTTTAATAAATCTTCTGAATCAGGTGTTTGATTTGGATATTTATAATGATTCAGGAAATTCTTCAAAGCCAGATTTACTTTTTCTTTACCAATTAAAATTCTAAGCTGATGCATAACCAGCATTCCTTTATCATAAGGTAAATGCGGCGTATCATAATTGGTTTTGTACAAAGGCATTTCAGGATCGTAACTGCGGCTGCTTAAATATAAATCGAGATGGATTTTTAAAGTTTCCAAAGCTTTTTCCAAACCATGTTCTTTTTCATAAAGCATCAGCTCAGTATATTGTGCCAGAGTTTCGGTCAAAATCCAGCTTCCTTCTTTCTGTTCCGGACTTATCTGTGCATTTCCCCACCATTCGTGCGACAATTCATGAGCCGTTAATTGATTGATAACGTCTTCTTTATCTTTGTTTTTGAGATCGCTGTAAAAACCAAAATTCTCTTTCATAAAAACTATCGAAGGATATGAAGTCGCAGCAAATCCATCGGCGAAAGCAGAAACTTCGGCGTATCGAATCGTTTTATATGGATATTTACCAAAATTGCTCTGGCAGTAATCTAAAGTATTTTTTACATCTTGAATTAGTTTTTCAACGTTTCTGGAATGTCTTTTATCATAAAAAACTTCAATAGAAATTCCTTTATATTTTGATTTTTTGATTTGATACTCAGCAGAAGAAAAAGCAAATCGAAACGGAATCTTTCCATTAGATTTATAATGAAAATAATTGCGATCGTCTTTTTTCCAACTTCCAATTAAATCTCCAACACCAATAGCAGTTTGATTTTTGGATGTCGAAACTACAGCATCATAATCAATAAAATCATATTTGATTTCAGATTTATCTTCCAGTTTTTTAAGAGGCGTCTGAGGCTTCAAATGTCTTTTTGCACGCTCTTTTTCACTGCTGATTTCATTCGATTCCTGATAACCAAAAAGCGGAAAGTAACGGCTTATTCGCATAAAAGAACCATTTTCGATTATAGAATTAAAAGCCGTGTGTCCTTTAAAAGGCGACCAAGATGATTCAAAAGAAAAATTCATTTTAAGTTTTTGCTCTGGCTGTAAAGGTTTTTCTAATCGAAACCAATAATGTTGAAAATCAGAAACATCATCTAATTTTTTAGAAGTTGGAATCTCAACAGAAGTCAGTTTTGAATTTCGATCTATATATAGGAGTAAACTATCTATTGGTTTTTCAGAATTATTAATCAATTCATAAGTACCTTTTACTTGATAACGGTTTTCTTCTGGATATAAATCGACCTTACTTTTTACAGAAACAATTGTGGGCTGAGCCAGATTTGTATATTTTTTGAATTGACTTTCATATTTCTCGCTCCAGTTATTCTGATCGTCTTCGGTTAAATACGGATATTCAATATTGGTTTTATAAAAAAGATAACTTCCAAAACCGACAAAAAGAATAATTCCGAATCCTAAAATTGCTTTTTGAATACCATTAAATGAATTTCTGCGAAAGGTTTTTACAATTGAAGCATTTCTTTTCCATAAAATTCCTGTCAGGGTTAAAAGGATTAATGCCAATCCGAAATTGTAAAACATCGAAATATGAAAAGGAATTGTATATTTTCCGAAACCATTCAAATCAAAATATTCTGTTTTAAAAGCATTTCCAAAACGAAATAAAGGATGCGAAATTCCCAATTGCTCTCCAATTCCAGTACAAAACAAAATGCAGACAAAAGCCGAAATCGCAAGTCCGATATATTTATTTTTAATAAAAGTCTGAATTGCAATGATCAAAATTGAAATTAAAAGCAACGGAAACCCAATGAAATAAAACAAAGAAAGATAAAGACCAATTTCGATTTGTGCATTCGCATTCATGATTTGAAATCCGCATCCAATTAAAATACTTATGCTAATAATGAGTAGCGGAATTATAAAAAGGGCCGTTAATTTTGCCAGTAAAACTACAAATTGAGAATAAGGCGCTGTATTTTCAAGCATTTCAAATCTCGAATTTTCGCTTCGGTTTAATAATTCGCTGCTGTAAAAAAGGAGAATCAGTATCAAAATAAAAGGAAGACGATCCATGATGATGGTAATCATTAAAGCAGTATCGGTGATTTTTTCAGCCAAGCGGATTCCGCCGCCAATTTCATCTGAAATCTCAATCATTAATAATCCAGAGAATAAAAGTACAATCAGCAAAAATGGAATTCCTTTCAGAATTAAATAAACATCCAGTTTTATATTGCTTTTAAAAACAGCTAAATTATGTCTGAAAGTTTTGAATTCGATGTTATTCGGAATTGCTTCCGAAAATACTTTTGTTTCTTTTTGAATGAGTTTAGATGTTTTTACCTTTTTAGTTTTGGTTTTTTGGAATGAAAATAATCGATACGAAACAAAAAGTAAAAGCAGAGATACAGAAATCCATAACAATCGGTTAAATAAAAAGTTACCCGAAAGTGAAACCAGCTGGCTGTTTTTTTCAATTGAAGTCCAATATCTCGTTTGTTCCAAGAAAGCAGCCAAACCAAACGGATCTATTTTTGCTGCCCAAGACATGGCTTTCGCCGAAGATGGAGAAGCATTTGCAAATAGGGGCGAATTCGAAAAAATCGAACCTGCTATATATAAGATGTAAATTAATAAACCTCCAACATAAATGAAAAGTTTACTTCGGGTAAGCCACGCCAAAGCAGTCAAGATAGAAAGGCACAAAAAAATATTTGGAATCACAATGACCAAATACGGCCAGAGATAATTTATAATTTCAAAAGGTCCAAGTTCACTTTTTTGAAGCCATGACATTTGGTGTCCAACGATCATTCCGACGATAAACATTCCAAAAGAAACTACGGCGATTATAAATGCTGCAATAAATTTTGGAGCTAAATAATGAAATTTAGAAATAGGAGAGGAGAAAATAATCGAATCGAATTTCGTTTCATATTCCTTTAAAAAACTTTGTGCCGCCTGAAGCGTAATCGAGAATATCGTCATTAACGAAATCAGACCAATCGCATAAGTTAAAACATACGGACTATTTTTGTATGCGCCCGAAAAAGAGAAGTTCGCAAACGCACTGACAAAAAATCCAAGAATCAGATAAATAATAAATGTGGCATAAAAAGTCCAACTTCTGGTATTGTTATGCCATTCAAATTGAATTAATTTAGAAAACATAACCTTAATTTTGAAGTTGATTTTGACTTAAAACACTAAAATAAACATCGCTTAAATCTGGCGATATCAATTCGAAACCAGAATCCGGACGTTCATTTGCGAAAACATGAATATTGATTTTTCCTGAATTTAAATGCGAAGAAATGATGTTGAAATTCGATTGATAATCTTTCAATTCTGTTTTTTGAATCGCTTTCATCCAGATTTTATCTTTCAGAGAATCGATTGCTTCATTGGGTTTTCCTTCCAAAATCAATTTTCCGTGAGAGATAATTGCCATTTTAGGACATAAATCTCGAACGTCTTCTACAATATGTGTTGATAACACCACGATAATGCTTTCGCCAATTTCACTCAACAAATTATTAAATCGGTTTCTTTCCTCCGGATCAAGTCCCGCAGTTGGTTCATCCACAATAATAATCTTCGGATTTCCAAGCAAAGCCTGAGCAATTCCAAATCGCTGACGCATCCCGCCGGAAAAAGCATGAACAGATTTATCTTTATGCTGTAATAAATTAGTCTGCTGCAATAAATACAAAATTTGATCGTGTCGTTCATTTTTGTTGATAATCCCTTTCAAAACTGCCAAATGATCGAGCAGGCGATAGGCAGAAATTTTAGGATAAACCCCAAATTCCTGCGGAAGATAGCCTAGGTTTTGTCGAATAAACATTGGGTTTTCCAGAATATTAATTCCGTTAAATTCAATAATTCCAGAAGTTGGTTCTTGTAAAGCGGCAATAGTTCGCATTAAACTTGACTTTCCGGCGCCGTTTGGGCCAAGTAAACCAAACATGCCGTTTGTAATTTCAAGCGATAATTGGTCAATCGCTTTCGTGCCGTTCTCATACGTTTTGCTGAGATTTTTGATTGATAAACTGTTCATTTTTGATTGATTTAGATGATTAAATGAATTATTGATTTGAAAATTTTAGGCAATAGAATGCCTGTCGGCTTCAAAAACCGATTTATTATGTTTAGAAATTAAAATTTAAAAGAAAGCTATTCTGCTACGTATTCTAAAATATCGCCAGGCTGGCAATCCAGAATTTTACAGATAGCTTCGAGAGTATCAAACCGAATTCCTTTTGCTTTTCCAGTTTTTAGAATCGATAAATTGGCAGGCGTAATATCTAGTTTTTCTGCCAACTCTTTACTCTGCATCTTGCGTTTGGCAAGCATTACATCAACATTTACGATTATTGGCATAGTTATATAAATAAGTCTTGTTCGTTCTGAAGGTTTAAACCTTGCTTAAAAATAGCAGCTAAAAAGTAAGCAAAAACACCAAGCATTCCGTGCAGTATAATAAAAAGCCAAACTTCATTATCCAGCGGAACAAAAAAGAAAGCTACAAATAGTACAATACTCGGAATTAATAAATTCGATAAATAGAAACGCCTTAAATGAGAAATTCCATTTGCAGTAAACAATTTTGGCTGATAAAAGACCTTAAAAACATTGCTGCTCAATAAAAAGAAAAGACCGTATAGACTTAGTGGTGCTAAAAAATCAAAAAGAATATATGGAATATTATAATCTCCTAACATTAAAGGATGAGAAGTAAAAGGATAACAAACCTGAAAATACTTTCCGTTATCTTTAAAGGTCAAAAACAATCCCGTCATTAAAGTAAAAACAGAATATGCCGCCAAAAAGAAATAAACAACGGACAAAAATCTGGTAAAGTAAAATAATATTCGAGATACAATATGAGTTGTCTTCATATATTGAAAAGTTAAATTGATATTGCAAATGTATGATTAATTATTGTAAAACAATAATTAATTATTAAAAATAGCCCATCTTTTGACTTTTGTGAATATTATAATTCTATTAACATTAGAAAACAAAATGCATCCAGATAAATGAGTTAATTTTGTATACTAGCATTTTTTATATGAAAAACCCAATTTCGGTCTCATTATTAGACCTCGCTATCATCACTCAGGATAGCAACGCCACAGAAACATTTCAAAAAACAAAAGACATAGCGCAATTAGCAGATAATTTAGGATACAAGCGATTTTGGCTGGCAGAACATCATAACATGGCGCACGTTGCAAGTACAGCAACTGTCGTTTTAATTGGTTATGTAGCAAGTCAGACAAAAAATATTCGTGTAGGTTCTGGTGGAATCATGCTTCCTAATCATTCTCCTTTAGTAGTTGCCGAACAATTTGGAACCTTGGAAACGCTTTATCCAAACCGAATCGATTTAGGTTTAGGAAGAGCACCAGGAACAGACCAGCCAACCGCGGAAGCAATCAGAAAAGATTTTTTTGAACAGGCACAGCGTTTTCCGCAAAATGTAAGCAAACTTCAAGAGTATTTTTCTTCCGAAAATGAAACAGGAAAAGTTCGTGCATTCCCAGCCGAAGGTTTGAAAGTCCCAATTTGGATTCTAGGTTCAAGTATGGACAGCGCAGCTTTGGCTGCCGCTTACGGATTACCTTATGCTTTCGCAGGACACTTTGCGCCAAAACTGATGATTCAGGCATTTGAATTCTATCGCGAAAATTTCCAGCCATCAGAATATTTAGAAAAACCCCAAACAATGGCTTGTGTTAATATCATCGCTGCAGACACAAACGAAGAAGCAGAACTATTGTCTACAAGTTTGTATCAAATGTTTTTGAACTTAATTAGAAATGATCGTAAAGGCTTACAACCTCCAGTTCCATCATTAGATGACATTATGAACGAACAAGAACGTTTCCATGTCAATCAAATGACAGCAGGAACCTTCACAGGAAACAAAGAACAATTAGTTACCGATTTAAAAAAGTTCATCGACTACGCAAGAATTGACGAACTAATGGTAACAAGTCCAATCTTCGATCATGAGGCAAAACTAAAAAGCATTCAAATCACAAAAGAAGCAATCGACAGTTTAAATGAAAGTATACATATATAAGTATACTATATGTAAGATTAGATTTCATTCACCCAACCCGACAGGTTTTCAAAACCTGTCGGGTTTACTTTTTATACATATATATGTATAGATAATTAAGTCCAGATTTTTTGTAGAGACGCACAGCAGTGCGTCTTATTTGTAAAGTAATATATTTACCAATATCTATAAAATATACCAATTGCCTAGCTGAACGAAGTAGAAGCCTTTCTATTTTGGAATTTAATTAGAAGCTATTCCCGCTATCCGCTTCAATCTTTTTGAGGCGAACCCCGCCCCAAAAAGGATTTCCTCCCGAATCCTCGGGACTATCGGGCTGGGGCCATCAGTTTTCAGAAGAAAAAATCGGCAATAAAGACCATTTCAGAAGAAAAAAAAGAAAACTTTGCATCTTCGCACCTTTGCGAGATTAAAAAAATCGCGAAAACAAGAGTTCGCATCTTATTATTTTTTTCGCTAAATCCAGGCAAAACAGATTAAAACGGCTAAAAGCACCAATAATCTCAAAATCATTAAAAAAACTTTGTATTGTAAAAAACGCCATACCAGCGAGTTATAAAATATATGGAAAATATATGATAAAAAGTCTTGCAGATGTAAATAAAGGTGTTACTTTTGCACCCGCAACAGCGATAAACGTTCCCTGAAAGACTGACAAGAAAAGTAATCAAAGCTGAAAAGAAATTTTCAAAAAAGATTAGAAAAAGCTTGTGAGAATGGAAAACGGATATTACATTTGCGCCCCGCAAATACGGAAAGTTCCTTGAGATACTGAGAGAAGAATTAGAGAAAAAGAGATTTAAAAATTTCGAAAAAAAAACTTTAATTTTTTCTTGCAGGAAACAAAAAGAATTTTTAGTTTTG
>Ga0157373_10000153_pt1 | contig 55808 bp, 99 predicted proteins | sample C65metaG_FD_113460 | JGI IMG/M metagenome (GOLD analysis project Ga0157373, IMG submission 113460) | Corn rhizosphere microbial communities from Kellogg Biological Station, Michigan, USA - C6-5 metaG | ecosystem: Host-associated > Plants > Roots > Rhizosphere > Soil | place: USA: Michigan... | reverse complement strand
GTAATCGAGGTTCGAGTCCTTGATCGGGAGCAAGGGGCGCCGCGCCCCTCACAACGCGGTCCCGGGTAGCTCAGTTGGCAGAGCGTCCGACTGTTAATCGGCAGGTCGCAGGTTCGAGCCCTGCCCCGGGAGCCACATCATCACCGTCCGCCGGCCGTTTCGGTCGCGGCTTCCGTTTCGGGAGAAGGAACCACCATGGCAGGCAACGGCCCCGCACCGTCCGCGAAGCGCTCACGAGCTCGCGACACCCCCACGCGCGACATCATCAAGTCCGACGGCAAGCTCGGCGGCTTCCCCCTCCCTGACGACGTCCTTCCGATCGACGAAGAGACCGGCATCCGGGAAGAGTGGCACCCGCAGACGGTGCGCTTCTGGGAGAACTGGCGCTCGTCGCCGCAGTCGACCCGGATGATGACCGACCCGGACTGGGACTACCTTCTCGACACCGCGCTCATGCACCACATCGCGTGGTCGTCCGGTGGTCGGAACAGCGACCGGTTCGCGGAGATCCGCATCCGTGTCGCCGCGTTCGGCGCGACGCCGGCTGACCGTCTCCGGCTGCGCCTCGAGGTCGAGGTTCCCGAGGAATACGCGGTGGGCAACGCGAAGAGCGCGAACGTCACCAACCTCAACGACCGGCGCCAGCGACTCGGGGGCATGTAGCTCATGCCCCGGCGTCTGTTGCACGCGAAGGGGCATGACAGGAAGCGATCGCTCGGCTGGATCGCGACGTGGTGGATCGAGACGTTCGTCGTCCACGGACGTGGCGGCGCGCAAGGTTCGCGCATCCAGTACGGCGACGAGTACACCGGCTTCATCGTCGACTGCTACGCGCACGACGCCGCCGGCAAGCGGTTCTACAACTCCGCGTTCTTCTCCCGCCCCAAGGGCACCGACAAGTCGGGGCTCGCCGCGGCGCTCGTTCTCTTCGAGGCCTTCGGTCCGGCACGGTTCGCCGGCTGGGCGAAGGGTGGCGAGACCTACGAGTTCCTCGGCCAGACGTACGAGTACGCGCCGGGCGAGCCGATGGGGAAGCCCGTCAAGTCCCCGACGGTCAAGATCATGGCGACCGAAGAGGGTCAGACCGGCAACGTCTTCGACAACATCTACTACAACCTGACCGACGAGAACGCTCCGCTGTACGCCCTGAAGGCGAGCTACGGGGTCGACGTCGGCAAGACCCGTGTGCTGATCCCGTTCAACGGCGGATCGATCACGCCGTCGACCGCCGGCGCGGCGTCGAAGGACGGTGGCCTCGAGACCTTCGCGGTCTTCGACGAGACCCACCTGTACGAGACGCCCACGCTGCGCGCGATGTACGACACCGTTGTCCGAAACCTGTCGAAGCGACGGGCCGAGGGCACGTGGTTCATCGAGACGACGACGATGTACGAGCCCGGCGCCGAATCGGTCGCCGAGGACACGTACTTCCTCGCCGATCAGATTCAGGACGGCAAGGCACGCCGGCCGCGTCTGCTCTTCGACCACCGGTGGGCCGACGTCGCGTCGCTGGACAAGATCAAGGTCGACGACCCCACGAAGCGGGGCGGCAAGCGCATCGAGACCGAGGACGAGTACATCGCGCGCCTCACCGCCGCGTTCTACGAGTCCTTCGGCGACGCGATCGCGTGGAACGACCCCGAGGGCATGCTCGACGACCTCTTCGACACGCGCCGCGCCGAAGAAGACACCATCCGGTACTTCTTCAACGCGGTCGTGGCGGGCAAGAACGCCTGGATGAAGCTCGCCGACTGGTCGAAGATCGGTCTGCAGCAGCTTCTCGCCGACGCGAAGGCCGCGGGGGACAAGCTCGGGTTCCGCCCGCCCATGCGCGGCGACGAGATCGCACTCGGGTTCGACGGATCGTTCAACTCCGACGCCACGGTGCTCATCGGATGTCGGATCAGCGACGGATACGTCTTTCCGATCGGCATCTGGGAAGCGCCTGACTCGAAAGAGGCGAAGCACTGGCACGTCGACCACCAAGAGGTCGAGGCCAAGCTCGCGGAGACCTTCAAGAAGTTCAAGGTCGTCGCGTTCCTGGCCGACCCGCCCCTGTGGCGCGACTACGTCGATCGCTGGGAGACGAAGTACGGGCCGGATCTCATCGTGAAGGCGACCGAAGCGAAGCCGATCTCGTTCGAGACGGCGCAGCACGTCCAGATGGCGAAGCTCGTCGAGCGCACCGAGACCGCGATCAAGTCGGGCGACCTCCGACACGGAAACCACAGCGTCCTCACCCGGCACGTGCTCAACGCGCACCGGTGGAAGCGCTCGGCCGGCGACGTCATCGGCAAGGACCGCAAGGGCTCGTCGAAAAAGATGGACGCCGCGATCGGCATGTGTCTCGCCGTCGAGGGTCGCGCCCGCTACCGCAAGCAGTTCAAACCGCAATCGACGGCCGTGCCGAGGCGCGTCCGCTAATCACACGAAGGGGGTGGTCGTACCGTGCTCAGCGAAACGGGTATCCCCGGAACCGACGACTGGTGGCTGGTTCGTCTCTGCAACAAGCTCGGAGAAGGTCTTCCCCGGATGGGACGACTTCAGTCGTACCGTGACGGCGACGCTCTGCTCCCGGACAACGCTCTCGACGCCGGCACCCGCGAGTCCTACCGCCGGTTCCTGCGCCGCGCGCGCCTCCACATCGTGGAGACGCTGCGCGACGCACGGACCGACCGGCAGGGCGTCGTCGGCTTCCGCACCGGAGCCGCCGGCGACGACAACGGCGACATCGAAGCGTGGGAGAACTGGACGCGGAACCGCATGGGCATCCAGTCCCGGCAGTTCTTCAACGACACCGCAGACTTCGGCCGTGCGTACATCCTGCAGATCCCGTCCCCGACGGGGATGATGTGGACGATCCGCAACGAGTGGACGACCATCTCAGAGCAGGACAGCGTCCGCCCGTGGCTCACCACGGCTGGCATCTCCGTCGGCTTCGACGCGATCGCCGGCGCGGAGATCGTCACTCTCTTCCGCCCGGGCTACTACCGCATCGCCTGGCGCCGCACCTCGATCCCCACGCTCCCGCAGGACGGCACGCCGTGGGCGTCCGGCTCCGACTGGACGTGGATCGGAGACGCGGTGCTCACCCCGTGGACGCCTGACGCGCTCCTGGTGCAGAACCGCACGACCGACGGCTACGGCATCTACGAGAAGCACCTCGACACCGTCGATCGCATCAACGAGATCACCGTCAACGCGATCTCGCTCATCGTCATGCAGTCGTTCCGGCAGCGCGGCGTGAAGGGCAACCTCCCGACGACTTACCCGGAGGGCCACCCGAACGCCGGGCAGGAGATCGACTACGACGAGATGTTCAAGGCCGGCCCCGCCGCCCTGTGGATGCTTCCGAACGACACCGAGATTTGGGAATCGGCATCGACCGACGTCACCCCGATCTACAACGCCCGCAAGGAGGAAGTGAAGACGCTGTCTTCGCTCACCCGCACCCCGCAGGACATGTTCGACGGGGAATCGCAGAACCAGTCCGCTCTCGGCGCGCAGACATCGCGCGAGCCTCTCTTCTATGCCGTGAAGGCCATGAACGAGCAGCTCGACATCGCGCTCGGCCAGGCGCAAGCCAACGACTTCGCCTTCCGAGGCGACGAGGTCCGCGCCGACGCTTCCAAGATCGAGACGATCTTCCAGAAGATCATCCCGGCCACGATGTCCGAGAAGGCCGAAGCCGCCGCGAAGTACAAGAACGGCGGGGCGACCCAGCGGTACATCGACACGGAGGTGTTCGAGATGTCGCCGCAGGAACAGCGCCGCGCCGCCGGCGATCGCGTGGACGAAGCATTCACCGCCGCCCTCGCGACGCCGGTCGCCACGCCCGCGCGCGTAACCACCGGAGCGCAGGATGGCGACTGAGCAGCAGAAGTACGAGGTGCTCGTCGACCGCTACGCGGCCGAGCAGGCATCCCTCATCGAAGCTCTGCTCCGTCTTCTGCTCGGCGTCTGGTTCCAGTTCGGCTGGTGGGGACGCCCCGACATGGTGAACGCCGCGGCCGCGGCATCCGCCGTCCACGTTGACGCCGCCACCCGGCGAGCTCGACGCATGTCGCGGGCATACATCCTTCGGCAGCTCGAACTACTCGACGCCGCACCGACCGAGCTCCCCGACATCGAAGACGCCTACCCGCGCTCCGGTATCGAAATCGTCGAGGTCTACAAGCGGCCCGCACGGCAGACCGAGCACCTGATTCGACAGCGGATCAAGCGCGAGCCCGAAACGGCGACGTGGTCGGTCACCGACGACGAGTGGAAGCGATTCGAGGAACGGCTCACCACCATCGTCAGTGACGACCTCGCCGCCGTGGCGCGCGACGAAGCGCAGAAGGTGATGCGCGCATCACCAAAGATCATGGGCTATCGGCGCGTCCTCCACCCGGAGTTCTCGCGGACCGGCCCCTGTGGTCTCTGCATCGTCGCCGCCGACCGGTTCTACACCAAGAGCGAGCTCATGCCGCTGCACGGCAACTGCAAGTGCACGATCTCGCCGGTGACCAAGAACCAGGATCTCGGTCTGAAGCTCAACGCCGACGACCTCGCGCGCCTCTACGCCGCCGCCGGGTCGACCTACGCGGACGACCTCAAGCGGATCACCGTCGAGGTACGCGAGAACGGCGAGCTCGGCCCGATTCTTACCCGCAAGGGCGAGAACTTCCGTGACGTCGCCGACGTCAACCGCGACTCGAAGCGGAAGACGTACCGGAGCTTCAAGCAACCGACGCCGGCCGACGATCGCGCGAAGTGGGACGCGATGCGCGCCACCTCGGAACGCTCCGTCGAAATCCTCGAGGCCGCGAAAGCCAACGGCACCAATCTCGTCGACATCACCGGCAGAGGCGCACCGCCTGTCGCCGTCAAGGACATCGACCAGGCGATCCGCTGGCACCAGTCGCTCATCGCGCGCGCCACGGCCAACGCCGCCTGACCCCATACCCCCTGCCCTGATTCGGGGCAGGTTCCACCTTCCGATTCGGAGGCTCGTTCACCATGTCCGCAACCACGCCCATCCGCGTTCTCGGCCCCCAGTTCGCTCCGTACTGGCACCGACCGCACTTCCGCTACTTCGCACCCGTCGAGGGAGCCGAGGGCAAGCCCAACGAAGATCCGAAGCCCGACGACAGCAACCTTGGGTTCCCCAAGGACACCCCCGTCGAGCAGATGAAGCCCGAAGAGCAGGCCGCGTACTGGAAGAACCAGTCGAAGACCCAGCAGAAGGCTCGTGAAGAAGCCGAGAAGGCGAAGACCGCCTACTCGAAGTTCGGCACCGTCGAAGAGTTGCAGAGCGCCGCGGATGCCGCGGAAGCCGCACGCATCGCCGCGCTGGACGACAACCAGAAGGCGATCGAGGCCGCGAAAGCAGCCGCGAAAGCCGAGGCCGTCGCCGAGCACGGCAACAAGCACCTCGGCACGGCCGTGCAGGGGCTTCTCATCGCGCTCACCAAGGGCGCGACCGAGACCTTCGATGACGCATCGGCCCGCGTGGCCGGTGCGATCGAGTTCGCCGATCTGACGAAGTTCGTCGGCGAGAACGGAGAGCTGGACGCCGCAAAGGTCCAGACGTTCGCGACGTCCATCGGTTCGACGGGCAGCGGCGGCACACCCTCGCAGGGCTTCCAGCTCCACGAGGCGATGCAGCGTCAGAGCACTCCTGCACCTGGCTCGACCGGTTCGGTCGCAGCGATGGAGCAGGCGGCGTACGACCGTCTCAAGTCCAATCAGTAACCCAATCCAGGAGGAAAATCATGACTGATTTCTCGGTCACCTCGGGGATCACCGGTGAGAACCAGGACACGCGCTGGCGTGCATCTGCTCACGGTGAGGACGCTGCCCGCCCGGGCCAGCTCGACCCCACCAAGTTCGTGTCCGGCACGCACTACAACCTCGGCGGACGTACCGACAACGTCGTCCCTTCGGGTGTGGCGCTCGGCCAGATCACCGCGACGAAGCTGTACGGCCCGTACGACTCCACCGCGAACGATGGCCGCGAGAAGCTCGCCGGCTACCTCAACAACAACGCAGGTGTCTCGCTCGGCGCGACCCCCGCGACGTCGAAGCCGACATGCGCCGTGCTGAAGCACGCGCTCATCAAGGCTTCCCGCCTGCCCATCCCCGCACAGCGCACGTCCGTTCTCACGGCGACCGCGACTGGCTCGTTCACCTACGTGGAGGACTGACCCATGCCGTTCACCAAGAACTTCCGTACGCCCGCCCAGCTCACCGCTGTGGCGCGTGCCGCGTTCCGCGCTCACCTCGAGAAGTACAGCACGGCGACCCTGCTCCCGTCGCAGGCGAACTACACGCTGGACTTCACCTTCGGTGCCGGCGACGACGTCCTGCCCGCAGCGGCGTCGTTCCGTTCGTACAGCACCGAGTCTGAGGTCGGCACGCTCGTCGGTGGCGAGACCCGCCAGGGCAAGCTGCCTCCGATCTCGATCCGGACGCACGTCGATGAAGAGCAGCAGCTCTTCATGTACAACAACCAGGAGGGCATCGGCGCCGCGTTCGAGAAGCGCGCTGTCCGCAACGCCCAGGCCGTCGGTTCGCGTATCGTGCTCGCCCAGGCCGAGGCCATCCAGGATGGCAAGGTCACGATCGCAGAGCGCAACCTCGTGCTCGAGGTCAACTTCGCCCGCAAGGCGGCGCTGACCGCGACCGCAGGCACGCCGTGGTCCACGACCGCGACGGCGACGCCGCTCGCAGACCTCGAGGCGATGCGCAACGTGCTCGGCAAGCGCATCGTCAAGAGCATCGTCTCTCAGCAGGCGGCAACGTACCTGCAGACCAACGTCGACCTCATCAAGACGGCGCTCGGTCGTGGCACTGACCTGCCCACCCGCATCTCGTGGGCGGACGTTCAGGCGGTGTTCCGCGACTTCAACGTCGGCGAGCTCGAGATCAACACCGAAACGGTCGTGAACCGTGCCGGTGCTGAGGTGCCCGTGTACGCGACCGACAAGGTCGTGATCCTCGCGGGCACGCAGGTCGGCAGCACGGAGCTCGGCGTCACCGCCGAGTCGCTGCGCGCCGACAACGGCATCTCGCAGGGCGAGGCTCCCGGCCTCTTCTCCGGCGCTTCCGAGCAGGACGACCCCTCGGGTTACAACGTCCTCGTCTCGGCGATCGCCCTCCCGGTTGCTCGCGCGACCAACAACACCGCGTCGCTCGACGTCTTCTGACGCTGACGCATCCGCATAGTGGGGCGGCATCCATCGGGTGCCGCCCCACCTGCATGCAGAAAGAAGGCCTGCCATGGGCAACAGCAAGAAGCAGTTCCTGACCGGAACCGTCCACCGTCTCCACGAGGGCGTCCTCGAGTCGCACTACGCCGGCGAGGAAGCTCCCGAGTGGGTGACCAACCCGAAGGTGCTCACCGACAACGACCCCAGCGGGGCGTCGGCGACAGATACCCCGGACCCGGCAGGCAACACGCCTCCCGCCGGCGACAAGGGGAAGAGCGCCGACGAGACGGTCGACGACCTCACCGATCTCAACGGCAAGGCGCTCGCGGAGATCGCCGGCGAGCTGGGTCTGAAGAAGACCGGCTCGAAGGCCGCACTCACCGCAGCGATCCGCGCGAAGCGTGCCGAGTCGGCACCCGCACCCGACGCCGAGGACGCAGAGCGCACCGCGCTCATCGAGTCCCTGAAGACAAAGGGCATCGAGGTCGACGAGAACCTCACCGCCGCCGAGCTTCAGGCTCTCGCCGAATCCCAGGAGTGACCGATGGCAACGCTTCCCGACGTCAACATCGCCGCGATCCCGAACCACTACGCGGGGGACACCTCCGAGTTCGGTGATGAGTTCCTGCAGGGGAAGCTCGACGAGGTCGTTGACCAGATCAACGTCCGGTGGGGGACGATCGTCGAATCCCGCCTCGCGTCGGGAGCGTTGCCCCCTCGGCTCTACCGTGCCGTCGTCGTCCGAGCCGCAAGCCGCGTCTGGGACAACACGGAGGGCTACAAGGAAGAGCACGAAGGCCAGTACGGCTTCAAGCGCGACGCGATGGTCGCGTCCGGCTACCTGTGGTTCACGGACATCGACGAGAAGGATCTCACCGGTAGCGTCGCGCCGAAGCCCCCCAGCGGGCCGATCGGCACGGCGACGATCGGACGACACATCGGAGTGCGCTGATGTCTCTGCTCACGCGGAAGGCACCGCACACCGTCCAGGTGCAGTTGCGGGAGACGACCCGCGACGAGCGCGGTGGTCGAGTTGACGCGAACGTCGGCGACCCGATCCCCGTGCGCTGCATGGTCGAGCCAGTCCGTGACTGGTCGTCCTCCGAGGAAGTCGAGTCCCTCGGCCTGCAGGTCGTCGACCTCGCGATCATCCGCGCGCAGAGGTGGCCTGGCGACATCAAGTCGCACGTCATCTTCGACGGCGCGCTGTACGAGACCGTCGGTGCCCCGCAGCGCCACTCGGTGTCGCGGCGCACCGGTCACTACCGAGTCACCGTCAAGTGGCTCCGCGAGCTGTAGGAGGTCCGCATGTCCTACGTCGACCCTCGAGCGGGCTCCATGGCGGCGCAGATCGCCGGCGGAAGCAGTGAGATGGATCACGCCGCGAACCGCGGCCTCCGCGCGGTGCGAAGCGTCGCCGCGGCGCACCGCCTCACCGGCACCTACATCGCCAAGACGTTCGTCGCGACCGTGCCGTCGGTCCTGCCGTCGAAAGTCGGCCCGATCGACGACCGTCTCATCGTCGCCGACGACGACGCGGCCGTATCGATCGAGTACGGCCACCTCTACCGCTTCAAGAACGCTCGACGGGTGCGATACGTGCCCGGACAGCACATCATGGGCCGCGCTCTGGCGCAGATGAGCTGATGGGTCTCTTCGACGTCGAGCTTCTCGACAACGACCAGCTCTTTCAGACGCTCATCCTCGAGATCGCACCTCCGGGTGCGTACGTCGCCGCCGATCTCGACGTCGACTCGTACGCCGAGATGCCGTTCATCACTCACTTCTCCACAGCCGTCCAGGACGCGAACGCGAACGGGCTGTGGACCGTCACCCTCACCGTCAGCCTCTTCGACGAGCCGGCCACCGCGTTCGCGCGGGTGCAGCAGCTCTACAAGGGCATCTGGGGCTGGGACGACCCCACCAAGGGAATCGTCCCCAACATCGGTGCCGTCGAACGCATCGAGCAAGAGCTCTCCGCATTCTCCCGGGTCGGTGGGGAAGCGCAGATGGAGAACAAGACCGCGATCCAGTACACCGGCTCGTGGCAACTCACCGCCCGCAACCACTAATCCCTTCTGCGCCCCTCTCGGGGTGGGTCTGCACACCAATCAGGAGGAAACGTGTCTGTCGACGCAACCAAGCTCGTTATCCCGGGGCACGGCACCGTGTTCCACGCCCCGGTCAACACCAAGCCCCCGACGGGTCCGCTCGACCCGGCGACCGGCTTCAACCTGCAGGCCGATGGCCCCTCCCCGTGGGAGAACCTCGGCCACACGTCGAAGCAGAACACCATCGCCTTCACCAAGGAGGGCGGTGAGAAGGAACAGCTCGACACGTTCCTCGCCGACGGCGTTCGCACCACGACCGGCTCGACCACGTGGGGCGTGACCGTCGCCGCACTGCAGTTCGACCCCGACGTGCTCGACCTCGCCTTCAACGGTGACTTCGACGCGACGACCGGCGGCTACACCGTCGCGACGCCGTCGCCCATCCAGCGGGCGCTCTTCCTGTTCTTCCAGGACACGACCGGTTCGGTCGGCTTCTGGATTCCGAACACGGAGGTCTCCCTCGGCGACGCCCCGTCCGTCGACACCGCGCAGTTCCTCGAGCTGCCCCTCAGCGTCTCGATCCTCTCGGCATCGAACGCGATCATCCCCGCGATCGGCGGTCGCGCCGGCGTGTTCCAGATCTTCAAGTCTGGCCTCGTCGCGCCCACCCCGTAAGCCCCAAGCCCGTCCCCCTGGGTGCAGTGCCGCAGACCCGCCCAGGGGGACGTTTCCCTCATCGGTCTGCAACGCATGAAAGAGGTCTGCCATGACAACCACCCCGCAGGATCGCCGGTCCCCGGCACCCAAGACGGCCGCGAAGCCGCGCGCCACCAAGACCGCGAAGCCGGAGCAGATCGCGCCGCCGGTCACCGACTCGCCCGAGCCGACCCCGTCCGAGGTGATCGAGATGGAGCAGGAGCAGAAGGAGCTCCGCGAGGAACTGCTCGCCGACCTCCCTCCGCTGCGCCCCGCGATCACGTTCCGGATGCGCCACCGCAACGACTTCCAGAACCTTCTTCTCGACGCGGCCAAGTCCGGCGCGTTCGACGAGGACACCGAAGGCCCGCTCGAGTACGACGAGACCCGCAAGGAAGACATCGAGCGGCTGCAGAAGCTCAACGAGTTCGTCGCTCAGATCGACGAGTGGGCCGAGACGATCGCCGAAGACCCCGAGGCGTACGCCGTGTGGGCTCAGGGCAAGACCCACGACCACTTCATGGCTCTGTTCATGCAGTACCGGGACGCACTGGGGGAATAGCGCAGCTCCGTGAGCTGATCGACGAACTCGATGCTCACGGGGCGCTCCGCGCCGATCTCGCCCAGTTCTATCACGGGCTCAACATCGACGACGTCTGGACGGGCGCCGTCGATGTCCGGCACGTGATCTACCTCTCCGAGCACCTCGTGCTCAACCCGCACTCGCGCGTCTACGCGATCCGCGGTGGCTCTCCGGAGCTTCAGGGATGGGACGCCGCGACGATCGTCGCCGTCCGCACCCACAACCTCATCGCCTCGCTCATTCAAGGGCTCGCCGGAGAGAAAGACCCCGGCATGTTCATCGACTGGCCGGGCGCTGAGAAGGCGGCAGAAACGACGATCCAGCCGAAGACGCTCGCTGAGCTCTTGGCCGGACCGCTCGACAAGTTCATGAAGGAATAGGGGTGACGCGGATGGCTGGTATCAACCCCGGACGTAACGCAGGTCGACTGTCCATCCGCGTCATCCCGAACACCAACGACTTCCGTCGCGACCTGAAGCGTCGCCTCGACATGATCGAGCGCACGACGAGCATGACGGTCAACGTCGGCAAGGCGAAGCTCGACGGCGCGAAGATCCGCGAGGACATCCGCCGGCAGCTCGCGAGCATGCGCGATCTCGACGAGGTCGTGAAGTTCAAGGCGCAGGCCGAAGTGCAGGACGTCAAGGACGTCGTCGCGAAGGTCGGTCTCACGATGGACCGGATCACGATCGAACGTCTCCGCAAGGACGTCGACAAGGCCATGCGTGACATCGAGGTCGTGCTGACTCCGACGATGGAAGATCGCGCCGTCCGCCAGGAGCTCGACGCTCTGCGACGCGAGTTCCACAACGTCTCTGGCCGTCTCGCCCACGACATTCTGTCGGCCGAGGACGCCGAGAAGCTCCGGCTCCGGCTCAACGACATCAAGGACCACATCGACCACGTCGCGCGCGACCGCGAGACGCGAATCGATGCCAACCCGTTCACCGCGTGGGCATCCGCCCGCCTCGCGTTCCTGACCCGACCGCGCACCGTCGAGGTGTTCGTCAAGGTCTCGAAGGCATCCGTCGCCGCCGCGCTCACCACGCTCTCGGCGCTGTCCGGCGCGCGCCTGTCGTGGAAGTGGATCGACGACCTCGCGACGTCGATGAAGAACCTCGACAAGAACCTCCCGTCGATCATCGGCTGGACGACGAGCATCACGTCGCTCATCGGCGCGATCTTCGCCGCCACCTCCGGCCTCGTGGGCATCGGGCAGGGACTCTTCTCGATCCTTCCGGCGTTCCTGGTCGTCCCCGGCCTCATCCTCAACGCCGTCGGATCGATCACCGCACTGGTCGTCGCGCTCCGGAACACGAAGAAGGAGCTCTCGCCGCTCAAGGACGACATGTCCGAGCTCAGCGAGATCATCAACGGCGCGTTCTGGTCGCGTGCCCGTCAGCCGATCCTCGACCTCGTCACCGGGCTCATGCCGCAGCTCCGGAACTCGTTCCGCGAGCTCTCGGCCGGCATCGGAGACTTCACCTCTGCTCTCGCGATCGCGTTCGGCAAGGAGCTCGGCGGCGGCAACCTCGAGAAGATCTTCGGCGGCATCGCCGAGGGGTGGCGCATCCTCGCTACGGGCGCTCCGGCGTTCGCCGGCGCGATGACCTCTCTCTCGCAGGTGGCGGCGAAGTACACGCCCCGGCTCGCGACGTGGTTCGTGCGCCAGGCGAACGTCTTCGACCACTGGCTTGAGTCGGTGTCGACCGACGGTCGTCTCGACGGCTGGATGGACGGCGCGATCAAGTCGCTCTACGACCTCTGGGACGCGACCACCGGACTCTCCGGCGTGTTCGCCGGCCTGTGGCGCGCGGCTGACTCGGCTGGCTCGAAGGGGCTCGCCGGGTTCGCGGACACGATGCAGGAGTGGGACCGCATCGTCAACGGCGCGGACTTCCAGCGCGGCCTCACCGCCATCTTCCGCGGATCGAGCGTCGCCATGGGCGCGTTCGGAGACGCGGTGTCCGCTGTGGGCCGCATGGTCCTCGGACTCGACACATCGATCGAGAAGTTCATCGGCTCGGCCGGAAAGTTCCTCGGCGGTCTCATCGAGGGCGCGGCCAACGCGCTCGTCCAGCCGAGTGTCGACAAGGGACTGCTCGACCTCTCCGAAGGGCTGATCCGGGCGCTCGACGGCGTCCTCCCGCACCTGCCGAAGATCGCCGACACGTTCGGCAACTTCCTCGGCTTGCTCGGCGACCTCACCGGCACCCTCCTGCCCACGGCAGCAGGCGTGCTCGCTGAGCTCATGCCGACGGTCGACAGTCTGATCTCCACAATCCGCGACTCGGGCGTGCTCGAGACCCTCGGCGACGCCGTCATCGACATCGCAGAGTCTCTCGGTCCCGCTCTCGCGGACTTCGCAGAAGCGGTCGGCCCCGTCCTCGTCGATGCCCTCGTCGGGCTCGCCGAGGCGCTCGTCGACATCGCCCCCGTCCTGACGGCCCTCATCGACACGCTCGGCGAGTGGATCGCGGCGCTGGGGGACTGGTCGGAGTCCAACGGCGAGTTCTTCGACGCCGTGCGGAAGTTCCTCGGACACGACGTCGTCGGGAGCAAGGGGCTGAAGGAGCTCGGCAAGCTCGGCGACTTCATGCCGAAGGACGACGGCAACCCGTTCACCGTCGAGGTCAAGTTCGACTTCGAGCGGTACTGGAACGACTCGAAGATGACGACGTCGGAGAAGGCACGCGGCATCGCGAAGGTCTTCATGGATGAGTACGAACGTGTGCTCGCCACCGAGGGCCAGGGTGCCGCTGACGCGCTCGTCGAGAGCTTCCGGAACATCGAGGGCATCCCGCCCGAGGTGATCGCGAAGATCAACGAGCAGCTTCAGGCCGGGTTCGCCCTGCCGGATCTCAGCGCCACCGAGCTCTCGAAGCTCGACACGGTCGTGGAAAAGGTGCGCGACGCCTTCAAGAAGGGCGGCGCGAAGGGCGCTCAGCAGATGTGGGAAGAGCTTCTCGCGACTCCCACCGCCTACCCGCTCACGGACAACGTCCGGAAATGGGCCGAGTCGGAGTTCAAGGACTTCGGCTTCGTGCTCCCCGACCCAAAGTTCGGCCCGAGCGCGGAGGACTCCGTCAAGGCCGAGGCGACGCGCATCAGCGATCGCATCAAGGACGCGTTCAAGACCGGGAGCAAGAGCAAGGCCTGGATGAGCGAGTTCTGGTCGGTCGACGTCCAGACGCGCAACGAGATCATGGACCAGCTCGGCGACCTCGCCGATGACGCGCGCGATGCGCTCGACATCAACCGCGAGGGTCGCACCGGCGGAGGCGGCGGGTTCTCCCGCCAGCTCGCGCAGGGCATCACCGCGGGGCTTCCCGAGCTCGACGCGTCGATGAAGTCCATGAAGGACTCGATCTTCCGCAGTATGGAGGGTTCCGAGTCCTGGCTCACCGCCGACGGCACCGCCATCTCCGGCGGACTGAAGCAGGGCATCGATGGCGGCGTACCGCCGATCAACACCACCCTCGCGGGTCTCGGCGGCGTGTTCCGCACGGCCATGTCGGGCTCCGGCTCGTGGCTGTACCCGACGGGCCTGTCGACGATGGCCGGCATGCAGTCCGGTGCAGTTGCCGGGCGTGCAGGAGTCGTCGGTGCGTTCTCCGGTCTGCGGGCACAGATCGCGGGCACTCTCGCGGGTGCCGGCGGATGGTTCTTCGGCGTCGGTCTGCAGATCGCCAACGGTATCGCCAGCGGTATCGGAGCGGGAAGCGGCGGCATCGCCCGGATGGCGCGTGCGTCCATCCAGAAGGCGATGTCCGAGGCTCGCGCCGAGGCTGAGATCCGTTCTCCATCGCGTCGATCGGCGCGCGAGATCGGTCTGCCGTGGGCGCAGGGCATCGGCGTCGGCATCAGCAAGGGAATCGACGGCATCAGGAAGTCGGCCAGTGCGGCCGTCGACCTGTCCGGCATCACCGCCAGCTCGCCCTCGGGCATTGGCGGTGGAGGCGGCGACACCTTCGAGTTCCACGGGGTGACGACGCGCACAGCCGCGACCGAGATCTCCACCGAAATCGAGAAGACGAAGCGGCGCCGGGTCAACAGGACCGGCGCTCTGAGCGCAGCGGGGGTGAAGTGATGTCCTCACCCGTCATCCTTTCCCGCCCGCCGGCGGCACCGGACGTCCCGGCCAACCCTTGGGGCGCGATGAGCGTCCTCTGGGAAGGCTGGGACGGCTCCGTCTGGGATCTCAACAACCGAGACGGCGGCGTCGTTCTTCTCTCGTCGGTGGAAGGTCTCCACGCACCGCGCATCACGCGCCACACCTCGTCGTCGCTCGCCATCCCCGGCAACCGACTCCGCGGGTGGCACGCCGAGGCGCGCGACGTGTTCTGGCCGATCTACCTCTTCGGCGACAGCTCCGAAGGCTGGCAGCGACGCAACTCGGCGTTCTTCAAGACGATCCACCCCGATCGGGCGGGAACGTGGCGAGTGCGCGCCGGCGGGCACACGCGAACTCTCCGGCTGACCGGCGTGTTCGACGACGCCCACTCGTACAAGTTCGACCCCTTCGTCGTTGGCTGGGCGCGCCACGGGATCACCCTCGAGGCCGCACAGCCGTACTGGGAGGGCGAGAAGGTCACCGCCGGCCCATGGAAGGCACCCGAGATCGGGGACTTCTTCGGCGCGGGCGGTCCGCCGTTCTTCATCTCGTCGTCGAACTCGTTCGCGAAGGCAGTCATCATCAACCCCGGCGACCTCGAGTCGTGGGGCGTCTGGACGGCAGTCGGACCGCTCAACGACGTCGAGCTCGGCGTAGGCGGCGCGGTCATCACGGTCCCGTTCGATGTGCCCGCCGGTCAGGTTCTCGTCATCGACACCGACCCGCGTAATCCCACGGCCACCATGAACGGCGTCGACATGACGACCGCTCTCGGCCTGCAGGAGTACGCGCCGGTTCCCGACGGTGACGAAGTCGAGCTGCACGTCGGCGCGAGCGGCTCCGGAGAGATCCAGTACGACCTCATCCCGCTCTACTTCCGCGCGTTCTGAAGGGCGAGGCATGGACACTCTCAAGTACGTCGTCTACGACAAGGCCGGCACGTTTCGGCGGCAGTTCTCCGGCGTGAGGGCAGAAGTCGAGCCGATGTCGAACCAGACATCGACGGCGACGCTCACCCTCGACGACGACCACGCCGCGCTCCCCGCGCTCACAGCTCGGGGAGCGCGGTGCTCGATCGAGTTCCGCGGGCACGAGCTCTTCCGCGGCAAGGTGACTCGCACTCCGGGCACGGGGCCGAAGGGTGCCGTGCAGATCTTCATCGAGAGCGACATTCGGAAGCTCTGGCACTGGTACGGGTGGCCCGTCCCCGGCGCTGCGATCACCGCGCAGACGTCCGAGTACCGGAACTACTCGGGCCGTGCCGAGTCGGTGTTCAAGACCGCCCTCTCGGAGAACATCGCCCGCCTGGGCATTCCGTGGACAGTCGCTCCGACTCTCGGACGCGGCGCTCTCATCCCGACCGGCTCGCCGGTGTCCTTCCGGTTCCACCCGCTCGCTGAGAAGCTCATCCCCGTCCTCGACAACAGCGACCTCGTCGTCGTGCTCACCTACGACAGCCTCGGACGCCCCACGGTGGACATCCGTGAAGCGGACACCGTGCAGGGCGTCATCACCCTCGGCTCGGGCGTCGTAGACGGCTACAAGTTCTCGGTCGAAGCTCCCACGGCAACCCGCGCGATCGTCGGAGGCCGCGGCGAAGGCGTCGAGCGCGAGCTCGTCACGGTCGTTGACTCCGCTCGCGAAGCCGAGTGGGGCGACATCATCGAGACCTTCGTCGACTCCCGCAACAGCGACGTCGGCACGAACATCGCGCCGTACGGCACGGAAGCGCTCGTCGAAGCCGCCCCGCGCGTCGGCGTTGCCCTCGACATCGTCGAGACGAAGAAGTTCCAGTACCTCAAGCAGTTCCGCGAGGGCGACCTCGCCCACGTCCGCCTCGGGCCGATCGACTCGCTCGAGCAGATCACATCGGTGTCCATCAGCGAAGACCCCGACGACGGCGTACTCGTCACACCACACATCGGATCGGCCGACGTCGATGCCGAGATCGATGTCGCGCTCGCGCGCGCAATCGGCGCCCTGGCCCGAGGCCAGCGCGACCAAGGGAGAAGGTAACTATGGCTATCTCGAGCGTTGGATACGCCGGCACTGTCGGTGACGCCCAGTGGGCCGAACTGGTGCCCCGCGCCGGTGGCGTCTTCTACTCCGTGGACGACTTCGCCTCATTCCGCGTCACCGCCGCAGCCGGCACCCGAATGATCCAGGTCGCACCGGGCACCGCGGCCGGAGCGGGCATCCTCGACAAGTCGAGCGCCATCGAGACCCGGGCGCTGGGAAGCGTCCCCGCCGGTGTCCGCTACGACCTCGTCGTGCTGCGACGCACGTGGGCGACCAAGCTCAGCGAGATCGTCGTCATCCCCGGTGGATCGGTCGCGGCCCTGCCCGCTCGCCAGACCACGCCCGGAGACAAGGACGACCAGCCTCTCGCGCTCGTTCGTGTCGCTGCCGGGTCGACCGCCATCCAGGAAGTCATCGACCTCCGGGTCGCAGTCCACAACGGCGGCGCGGTCGCATTCAACGAGCTCGTCCGCTCGTTCATGACGCAGCTCGGCACAGAGATCCTCATCAACGACGTCATCTGGACGCGCACGGTCAACAGCGCCGGCGTCCCGCTGTGGAAGGGCGACGACCGCACCGACACCGGCTGGGTCGCAGTCCCCAGGGGGTCGAAGTGGGCCGCTGTCTCCGCGTACGCACTGCAGATCCGCCGTGTCGGAAAGCTCGTCGAGATCCGCGGGGCGGTGAAGCACACCACCGGCGCGAACATCGCCTCGCTCTGCACCGTCCCATCCGGGTTCCGACCGAAGACCAACGTGCCCCTCGGTGCGACCCACACGAGCTCCACGTACGTCGGAGACATGTTCGTGTCCACCTCAGGCGTCGTGGCATTCAGCACGGACTACCGATCGGGCTCGTTCGCCGCCGGCTCCGTCGTGATGATCCACGGCTTCTGGTTCCTGGACTGAAAGGCCACATGATGATCGACTACTTCAACCAGGCGCTCGCGTGGAATGAGCAGACCGGCAACACCGTCCCCAACGCGGTCGCACAGGTCTACGCGATGGACGACACCGCCCTCGCGACACCGCTCGCGATCACCGACATGACCGACACGCCCCTTCCGGCGCTCGTCGCCGCGCCCAACGGGGTCTACCCGGCGTTCAAGGTGCCGTCGGGGCAGACGCAGGTGCTCGCCAAGTCCGGCGACGTCATCACCCCGCTCACTTCGCTTCTCGGCGCGGTGATGTCCGTCATCCCTAACCCCGCGCTCGGCGAAGACGGCCAGGCGCTCGTCATCCTCAGCGACGCGTGGGTGATCGGCGCCCCCGTCGGAGGCGGCGGCGGGGGAGTGGGCGGCGACTGGGCAGGCCTCAACACGGTCGGCATCGGCCGCACCGTCTTCATCCCGTTCGGCGGGAGTATCCCGCTCGGGACTCCCGACTACACGATCGTCGTCGAGCTGCCGGAGGCCTGAGCATGGCTGTCACACCTCCCGCCGTCGCCACCTCGGCGATCACGACGTTCACGCCGCTCGCCGCGGCATCGGTGGACGCCGTGACGATGCCCTCAGGCATCGCGATCGGCAACTACGTGGCCGTCTTCCTCCGCTCGCAGGACTCGTCCTACTCCGCAGAAGCCGAGCTCGCCGGCTTCACTCGCGTCGCATCCGGCGCGCTCGGCTCGCCAACGAACCGCTACCAGGCGATCTTCGTCAAGGCGATCCGAACCGCGGGCGACATCCCCGCAGCGACCGTCAACCTCAGCCAGCCGGGCGTCCACTCCGGAGCACGATGCGTCGTCATCGCCGTCCGCATCACGGGCGTCGACCTCGACAACGCGATCGCCGGCACCACGACGGCGCTCGGCACCCTCGCGTCCGGCGTGCTCTCCCGCGCGGGGTTCAACTCCGCGGACCAGGCGCTCGATCTGTTCTTCGCAGGCAGCGAGTTCGGGGCGGGCAACAATCACGCCCCGACAGCGTTTCCGGCAGGATTCGCGACGGTGGCCCAGTCCACGCGCCCCACATCGGGTGATGTCGCTGCAGGCCGCACCTACGCTTACCTCGGAAGCAAGGTGTCGACCGGCCCGATCGCCGACAACGTGTCGATCGCATGGGGGACACCATCCGCACCCGCGGCCATGGGCCTCACGCTCCGCGGCATCGGCGACGGCGGTGGCGGTGACGAATCCTTCCTCACCCCTCGAGTCGTCGGCGCACCGACGTACGCGACGATCGCAGGAGGCGCATCGTCCTTCGCGCTCAGCGTGCCGGCCGGCGTCCGCGCTGGTGATCTGCTCGTCTTCGGCTACCGCACCAACGGCACCAACAGTCCGAGCGACTTCGTCAACGACGCGTTCACCCGCGTGGGCACGCCGTTCCAGCCCTTCAACTCCGAGCAGCGCGTCTCCGGCCTGCAGATCCACCCCGTCGTCAACGCGGCGGAAGAGCCGGCGTTCTACACGTTCACCAAGACCGTGTCGGACACGCGAACCGTCGCCTCGATGCTCATCATCCGTGACGCGGATCTCAGCAACCTCGTCGTCGGCGAATCGTCCCTGTGGACGACGTCGGGCGGGGCGATGACGATTCGTGAGTTCCCGATCACCGATGCCCCCGCGTTGCTGATCGCGATGTTCGCGAACGAAGAGACCGCCGGCTTCCCCACAGCGCCCGTCGTGACCCCCGCGGGGTTCACGACGCGCGTGGTGCAGAACCAGCTCGGCACCCCGGAGTCGCTTCTCGGCACGCGCACGAGCCTGTGGATCGGCACCCGTCCGATCCCAGCGGCCGGGATGTCCGGCGACATCGTCCTCGAGTGGGGCACCAACTCCGGCAACGGCAACAGTGCGTTCGCCGTTGCAGGAAAGCCGACACCGCCCGTGTCTCCCGGTCATCCCGTCATCCTCGGTGACGGACGCATCGGACACGCATGGGTGATGCTCGGCGGTGTCCCCGTCTCTCCCGAGTCGGTGCGCGCGCTCGTCGCGACGTACCCGACAGTCGACGAGGTGCTCGAGGTGCCCGGTCTGACGATCGCCCACCGTGGCGGATCGGTCGACTGGCCCGAGATGTCGCAGTACGCCTACGAGCAGGCCGCGGCGGCGGGGTACGGCGTGCTCGAGTTCTCCGCTCAGCGGTCGAAAGACGGCTGGTGGTTCGGCATGCACGACAACAACTTCGACCGCACCAGTGGCGTGTCGGGGTCGCTCCCGCCGTCGTTCTACACGCAGGCGCAGATCGAGGCCGACTTCAAGAACGTGCTGAACTCCGGCGCGACGCCGCGGCCGTACTTCGGTCTCGTCGACTTCCTGAACCGGTACGCGACCGATCACATCGTGCTCGTCGACCCGAAGAACCAGCTCGGCAGCACCACGGAGTTCCTGAACATCCTCGACGCCCACGGCGGTCCCGACCGGATCATCGTGAAGTATTTCGGCGTCGGGTCGGGGTCGACTGCCCTCGCCGACGCGGCCACCGCGCGCGGCTACCAGACGTGGGGCTACTTCTACGAGGCCGACGTCGCCGACGGCGACCTCGCGGCCTCGCAGTCGCACTGGTCGATCCTCGGCATGAACTGGGACGCCTCGCAGGCGGCGTGGGACGCCGTGAAGAGCTACGGCAAGCCCGTCGTCGGGCACATCTGCGCGACCGCAGAGCAGGCGACGATCGCGCGCTCCAAGGGCGCGGACATCCTTCAGGTCTCCGGCGTGGCATCCGTGCCCGCCAAGTCCTGGGACTGAACGACAGGGGCCGGGCGCTCTGCCCGGCCCCCCATCCGAATCTCAGATGAGAGGGGCGTGCGATGAGCACGATTCTGTGGCCCAACGGCCTCAAGACCAAGCCGTACGTGACGAGTTCGTTCGGGCCGCGCAAGCAGCCCGTCGCCGGCGCATCGACCAACCACAAGGGCACCGACATGGTCGGGTTCGCCACGATCCGAGCGATCGCCGACGGCGTCGTCAAGGTCGTCGGCACGCCGAAGGGATGGTCGGGCGGCGGCGTGCAGGTATGGGTGCAGCACGACGGATTCTTCACCCGATCCCTGCACATGTCCGCCACGCTCGTGAAGACCGGCCAGAAGGTGAAGGCGGGCGACGCCCTCGGCATCATGGGCCGCACCGGCACGGCCACCGACACCCACCTGCACTTCGAGCTGACGCTCGGCACGCTGCACTACAACAACACGGGTCAGATCAACTCCGTCCCGTGGATCACGGCACGCCTCGGCGGCACTTCGGCAGGCAACACGACGAAGGCCGCGATCCGTGGCATCCAGACCGCGCTCAACACCCTCGGCCACGGCCTGAAGGTCGACGGCATCGCCGGTCCCGCGACCGTCGCCGCGATCCGCGCGTTCCAGAAGTCGCAGGGTCTCGTCGCAGACGGTGCGTGGGGTCCGCTCACGAACGGCGCCTACAACCGCATCGTCGTTAGCCGTCGCGCCACGCTCAAGCAGGGCTCGAAGGGCGCGCTCGTCAAGCTCCTGCAGAAGAAGCTCGGGCTCACGCAGGACGGCGTGTTCGGGCCGAAGACGCGCGCCGCGGTCATCGCGTTCCAGAAGCGGCAGAAGCTCGTCGCCGACGGAATCGTCGGCACCAAGACGTGGCAGAAGCTCGGCTACTGATGCGTTGGCTCTACGAGCGATCCATCTGGCACCCGGACGCCATCCCCGAGGACGAGGGAGAGGTCGCGCGCGACCTGAAGCGTTGGGTGCTCCCCGTGGTCGACTTCTTCCTGATCGTCGGGAGCTACCTCGGCCTCAACGGGGGGCTCCCGACGTTCGCGATCGTCTACAACCACACGGTCGCGGCCGTGCTTTCAGGTGCGGTGTTGCTGTTCGCGATCGGGTGCCTCTTCGGTATCTCATTCCCTCGGCTCTGGGCACTCGAGCTGAGCGCCAAATGCGGTCTCGCGTTCGTCCTCCTGACCTACGCGCTCTTCCTCCTGGTGCTCGCCGCTGGTGAGTATCCGGCGCGCGGCTTCGTCGCGGGCGTCACCGCTGCGCTCTCCGTCGTCATTGTCGGGCGCATCGTGTGGCTCTGCCGCGAAGAGAGGCGGCGGCGCATCCAGCGGGAGATCCAGCGGCAGAGGGAGAGCTGATGGAAATTCCGTCGAGCGTACTTCAGATCTCCGGCCCAGTGCTCGTCTTCCTGGGCGTCGCACTCACGGTTTGGGGCTCCATCCGAATGAAGCGAGGCGACAACCGGCTCGCCGCCCAGGCGGCGTCGCAGACCGACATCGCCGCCCGATTCGACGACGCGTCGCAGCTCGCGCAGTACATCCGCGACGAGGTCGAGCGTCAGGTTCAGCCAATCCGCGACGAGATGCAGCGGGTGAAGGCCGAGTCGCACGAGATGCATGACGCAGTCCGCGCCCGCGAGACGCAGCTCTGGATGTGGAACATCCAGGGGCGCAGCGGCCAGATGCCCGAGCTCCCGAATCCCATCCTCACCAAGCTCGGCATCGCTCACCTCTCGGCGAGCGTCGCCGCGCGTATCGACGCTCAGACCCTCGAGTCCCCGTAATCCCTCATCCGTCCCGAAAGGACACTCCCATGAACAAGATCTGGTTCCCCGCTCAGCGGGCCATCCGAACCGCCGTGCAGGTGATCGTCTCGGCATCCGCCATCCTCGCGGGCGTCGTGCTCGTCGCCCCACAGATCCTCGCCGCCGTGCAGGACGTCGTGCCCGGCCCCGTCGTCGCGTGGATCGCCGGTGCGATCGCCGCACTCGCCGGAATCAGCGCCGCGATCTCCCGCGTGATGGCGATCCCTGCAGTCGACGAGTGGCTGAAGAACTTCGGTGCCGGCTCCGCGCCCGCCGTCGTCATCTACGAATCCGTCGACGGAGTCACCGTCGGCATGACCCGCCGCCAGTGGCGCGCCTTCATCAACAGCTCGGAAGACGGGAAGCACTGACCATGGCCTTCACCACCGCAACCAAGGAAGCCGCGGCGCTCGCCGTCTCGGCGCTCGGCAACACGATCAGCCTCCACAGCGCTGACCCCGGCACCACCGGAGCAGGCGAAGCGACCGGCGGATCTCCCGCGTACGCGCGCAAGACGACCACGTGGGCCGGCGGCGCATCCGACGGTTCCGTGTCGGGTTCTCCGGTCGCGTTCGATGTTCCGGCCGGCAACTACGGCTGGATCGGCATCTGGAACGGGAGCACGTTCATCGCCGGCTTCCCGCTCGCTTCGCCGACGGGCGCTCTGCCCGGCCAGACGACGGTCACCGTCACGCCCACGATCACCGTCAACTAGCCCCGGGAGGCGACCATGGCCGCACCTACGCGAGTCAATGCGGCCACGGCCACATCCTCCGGCACGACCGCGGCGACCGCTGACATCAGCGCCGCCGCGGTCGGCTCGTGGATGATCGCCGTCATCACGACCGACTCGAACGGTGTCGGCCCGGCACCGTCCGGGTGGACCGTTCTTCTCCCCGCCGGCACCCAGCAGGCCACCGGCACGCGCCGCACCTCCATCGCGGCCCGCATCAAGCAGGCCGGCGACAACAGCGTCTCGTGGAACAGCGCGGCATCCGCCTACAAGCGGCTCACCGTCTTCCATGGCACCGGGAGCGCCCCGATCTCGGCATGGACGTTCGGCACCATCGGCGTTCGCGCCGCCGGCGACGTCGTCTCCGGCCAGTCTGTCCAGGCGGGGTCGTCGAGCACCTCCGTCGCTCCGTCCGTCACCGCACCCTCCGACGCGCTCGTGCTCTCCGTGCTCGTCGAGGTCTCGACAGCCGTCGGCGAGCCGACGGTGTCCGGCGCGGCCATCTGGCTCAACAGCGGCGACGCATCGCCAGTCATCGAGCAGCACACCATCGCGTACGCGACGCCCGCACCCGGTGCGACCGCTGCGGTCACCGCGACCTACGTGCCCACCCAGGCCAGCAACGGCATGGGCGTGCAGATCGTCATCCCCTCACCGTCCGGCAGCGGCCCGGTCGAGCGCACCGCCGTCGGCACACTCACCCTCTCCGGCTCGGCAACCGCAGTCGTGCCCCGTCGCCCCGGCTTCAACAGCGTCGCCCAGATGCTCGCGACGCCCGGCGCCACGTGGGCGCACCGCGGCGGGTCCGTGAACTGGCCCGAGATGTCCGAGTACGCCTACGACCAGGCCGTGCTCGCCGGCTACGGAGCGCTCGAGTTCTCGGCGCACCGCACGTCGGACGGCGTCTGGGTCGGATCTCACGACCCGTCTCTGAACCGCACGTCGCAGACCTCCGGCCTGCCCAACATCTCGGCGATGACGTGGGCTCAGGTGCAGACCTACATGAACACGCTCACGAGTGCGGGCACGCCGCGGCCGTACTACCGGCTCGACGCGTTCCTGGACAAGTACGCATCCACCCACGTGTGCATCGTCGACCCCAAGAACGACGTCGGGCGCATCGCCGAGTTCCTCGACATCTGTGACGCGCACGGCGGGAACACGAAGCTCGTCGTGAAGTTCTTCGGCGTCGGCAGCGGGTCGACGGCGCTCGCCGACGCCGCCACCGCGCGCGGCTACCAGACATGGGGCTACTTCTACGAGGCGAACATCGGCACCGGCGACCTCGCGGCCGATCAGAGCCACTGGTCGATTCTCGGCATGGAGTACGGCGCATCGCAGGCGGCATGGGACACCGTGCTCTCGTACGGGAAGCCCGTCGTCGGCCACATCGCCGCGTCGCAGGCGAACTACGACACCGCGATCGCCAAGGGCGCACGCATGGTGCAGTGCTCGAACGTCGCGGGCATCAGCGCGGTCGGCGCGACGTCGTTCATCGGCGAGGGGAAGCTCACGCTCTCCGGCACCGCGGCAAGGGCGGTCGGGATCGCGCGCACGGCCACCGGCACCCTCGAGGCGTCCGGCACCGCACCGAGCGGGCTGTCGATCGATCGCACCGCTGTCGCGACGCTCGGAGTCACCGGGTCAGCCGAGCGCACCCTCGCGGTGTCGCGCGCTGCCGTCGGCGAGCTGACACTCACCGGCTCCGGCACTCTCGAGTCCGGCGGCACCACGCGGGACGCGCGCGGTGTGCTCGAGGTGAACGGCTGGGCAGAACGCACCCTCAGCATCGAGCGCGTCGCCGTCGGCGCGCTCTCCGCGGGCGGCACGGCAACCGCCACGTCTGCAGTCGATCGAGATGCGGTCGGGGAGCTCGCCGTCTCGGGTATCGCGGACTTCGCCGCGGCGATCGCGCGCGCCGCGATCGGCGTGCTCGCGCTCTTCGGAGTCGGGCGACTGCCGAGCGCCGCGATCCCGACGGTGCGCACCCTCACCGAAATCCCCGTGAGCAGCCGAACTCTCGTCGCCCACGACATCACCCACACGTTGGAGGACGAATGAAAGTCAAGGCAGGCGACACCCACGAGGTGTCATGGCGAGCGAACACCGACCTCGCGGGTGCATCGGTCCGTCTCATCGCGCGAGACAGCACCGGCCCGGCGATCTTCCTGGACGCCGAGGTCACGGACGCCGCCGGCGGCGTAGTGACGCACACGCTCACCGGCACGCTCTCGCCCGGCACCTACCGCGTCGAACTCGAGGTCACCCGCGACGGCGTCATCGTCACGTACCCGAACGACGGGTACGCGACGCTCGCCGTCCGCGAAGACCTCGGCTAGCCACTCCCTCCACCCTCCCTCTGCTCGTCGAGCTCAGCCCTGACGAGCGCCACCATACGTTCCACCAAACCGGCCGGCATGTCTTCCATCTCCTACCAGGAGAGGCATGCCGGCTTTCTGATACACGAAAGAGAAAATCATGCCCTTCAGCCGCACCAACTCCCGTTCCGAAGGCCCGTCGCTCGACTGGCTGTCGATCATCCTCGGCTGGTTCAAGTAACCGCCTGACCCGGACGCCCCCACTCTCCCTCGGGAGGGTGGGGGCGTTCTGTCGTTGCCGGGCGACTCCGAGCCGCGATACCCTTCGGCCATGGGAAGAGCGATCAACGTCCACACCGGATGCGCCGACTGCGGGAAGTGCACCACGAGCAACGCCGGCCTCGCGCTGCGCAACGGAGGCCGCGGCACGGCGGCGATCGCGACGGCGGGGATCTCCGAGCTCGCGATGGCGTTCACGGCTAACTGCCGCGCGTGCGGACACAAGATGTCCCTGCACAATCGCCCCGGCGCGCAGAGCGCGGTCGGACGACTCGTCAGCGGCGCAGTGAACCCGGCCCCCGTCGACAACCGGCCATTCCCACCATCGTTCTACGAGTGATCGAGGGCACCAGCCCCAGTACACCCGAAGCCCCACCAGACGTTCTGTCTGGTGGGGCTTCTCGTGTTTTCGCTGGGGTGTAGTTTCGGGTGTACTTCCCGATTCGCGACTCGCGCGATCCCTGCATTCTGTAGTGCCCCCGGAGGGAATCGAACCCCCGACCTTCGGTACCGGAAACCAAAGATCGGGGGTAGGCTGAAACCGGAAACCCGCGGAATTACGCGGAAGTTGCGGGTATCCCACCAACGTGCACTAAAGCACCACAGAGAGCCAATGGGTGTACTGTTGGGGTGTACTTGGGGTGTACCGCGACGAGAGGGGCAATGAGATGGCTCGAGGCAAGGGCGAAGGCGCAGTCTTCCAGCGCGACAACGGACTGTGGGTGACGCGCATCGAGCTTCCGCCGCGCGACGGCAAGCGTCGGCGCAAGGAGATCACTTCGAAGTCGAAGGCCGAGCTGCTCGTGAAGCGCGCGAAGGCGCTGAAGCAGTTCGAGATGCAGGGCGACCTCCACACCGACGGTATGACGGTCGACGCGTGGATCGACTACTGGATGCGGGAGATCGCCGTGAAGACCCGGCGCCCCAACACCGTCGCCGGCTACCGCTCCCACCTCAGGTGGGTGTCGCGCGCGATCGGCACGTCGCGGCTCGACAAGCTGACCGCCGAGCACGTCCGCCGCGTCATCCGCCTCATGTCCGACCCCGACCCCACGGCCGACAACCCCGACCCGAAGCCGATGTCCGGGACGACCCAGCGCAACGTCCACGCGATCATGTCGGCCATGTTCGCCGACGCCGAGCGCGAGGGTCGCATCAGCCGGAACCCATGCGGGCTCGTCCCCGCGCCCGTGCGCAACCTCACCGACCTCGTCGCGCTGACGCCCGAGGAAGCTGCCCGGCTGCTCACGACGTTCGCCGGCACGCCGGACGCTCTGCTCTGGGCGACGTTCATCCTCACCGGCGGACGCCGCGGCGAGATCATCGGCCTCGAGTGGGATCGCATCTCCGAAGGCCCGAACCCGACGATCGACCTGTCCTGGCAGCTCACCCGCATCGAGTACTCGCACGGGTGCAAGACGGCGTGCGGCGAGAAGCCCGCACGGTGCCCTCAGCGACGCATCAACGTGCCGGCCAACTACGAACACCGGCAGTGCCGCGGCGGACTGTACTGGGTGCGTCCGAAGACCCGCTCGGGGTGGCGCATCATCCCGCTCGTCGACCCGCTGCGCTCTCTGCTCGAGCAGTGGAGGCAGATCGCCCCGACGAACCCGTGGGGACTCGTGTTCACCCGCCCGAACGAAGCTGGCGACCCGCTCCCCGTCGACCCGGACTTCGCATCCCGCGTGTGGCCCGAGGTGCGCAAGGCGGCTGGGATCAGCGGCAACGTGCGACTCCACGACCTCCGGCACACGACCGTTGACCTTCTCTACGCCGCCGAGGTCGACGAAGATCTCATCCCCGAGATCATCGGCCACTCCACGCGCGCGATGTCGCGGTCGTACCGCAGCAAGGGCAACCAGGCGCGCATCACCGCCGCTCTGCAGAAGGTCTCCGAGAAGCTGGCGATCACCCAGGGATAGCGTCTTCCGAGATGCGAAATGTCGCCGGTTAAAGATACGGTTCGTTCACTGAACAACCACTCAACCGGGGGACCGCGATGACCATCGCCGCTGTATCGACCAACGACGTTTCGATCCGCACATGCGTAGGGGGAGCGTGCGCCGCACTCTGCCCCGTCTACGATCTCGGGTCGATCTGCCCTTCGCCGGCCGATCTGCTCGCGTGGTTCCGCTCACGCCTCGAGAGTGCGCGCGACAGCTGACTCCATGAACTCGGCGATCGGGACGCCCATGTTCCGAAGGTGCTTCATCAGCTCCGGCGTCTGCATCTGACGGCCCGTGAGGTAGCGGTTGAAGTTGCGCTTGTCCAGGTCGAAGTCGCGGCAGTACGCGTTGATGCCGCCGTATGCGTTCACTCGCTCGTTGAGCTCGGCGGTGATCGCTTCGGCATCTGTCATCGGCACGCCGATAATCGTAGCGTTTTGGTCCTGGATGTTCGTCATATCTATTTAGAGTCCGTGATTCTCGTTCTGATACATCGATTCTAAAAAAAGTTTCTGGAAGTGTTGTCCGATCGGACACCGCAGGGGTACGGTGTCTATATGGACACCAGCACACCACAGCTCAGCAACCGCATCGCAGCGGTTGTTGTCACCCGATTCGCCAATGAGAATGGCATCGAGCCGTCCCACCTTCTGACCGCGCCGGCCGATCTCACGCCGGTCGAGCTGCTCAGCGCCACTCGCGCCCTCGGGTTGGAGATCTTCGCGTGACCGCCGTCATCGAGAAGCGTGGCTTCACCGTCGCCGAGGCCGCTGTCTACATCGGCATCTCCGAATGGGTTCTCCGCGGCGAGCTTCGCGACAACCGGATCGTCGCGAAGAAGCGCGGCACCACGATCCTCTTCGACCGCTCCGAACTCGACCGCTACTTCGACTCTCTCCCGGAGCGTGCCTGATGGCCCCCGACGAGATCCCCGCGTGGTTCGCCATCCTCGGCGGCATCGCCGCCACGATCCTCTACTTCCGGCTCGAGTTCCGAGCATCCTCCACCTCATCTGACGAGGGAACCGACCGCCCAGGTCGCTAAACCGGGTCGCCGCTCTGGGGTTCTCACCGACCCCAGCGGTACTCGTCGCGCCCGATGCCATGCCAACGGGCCGCGATCGCACCAACTCAACTCCACACTGAACAATCCCGCACAGGGATACGAGGGGCCAGTCGAAGCCACGATGCTGCGACCCCTCATGCACCCGCGTCGGCGGGCCGTGGCAGGCCCGAGACGACGCGGAGGACGACTGTGCGGGGGAGATAGCGCACCGAAGGTGAAGCCGAGAAGGTGCGCTCGAACGGGGATGACGCTATGTCGCGTCGTGGCCCCGTAGCGAACGTGACGCGCTCGGCGCTGAACACTCGCGGGTGACTCATCGAAGGGAAGCCCAACGACATTCCGACCGGCGGCGAGACACCGCCGGCGCCCGAACCAGGAAGTACACCGTGGGCCAGTCCACGGCGGGCACGCAGAACTACTGCACGAAGAAGGGAGGCGTCCCCATGGTGCTCATTGGCCTAGGGCTGGTCGCCATCATCGTGGGTGCGCTCATCACCCTCGTCGTCATCACCATCGTCGGTGCCGAGCGGAAGCTCCGGAAGGCACGACGTGAAACCGAAGGAGACAACTAACCCATGTTCCTGTTCATCCTTGCGATCATCCTCGCGGTGATCGCCGTGATCGCGATCATCGTCGCGACCTTCAGCAAAGACCTGAGATTCGGCTCGATCGTCGTCACCGTGATCGCGGTGATCGCCGCGGCCGTGTCGATCTTCTTCGCCACGTTCTACGCCAACGGCGTCGGCGAGGCGAAGGTCAAGGTCAACTCGGTCGACCGGCAAGTCGTCGGCACGGTCGAGGAACCCGGCTCCGGCTTCCGAGCACCATGGGAAGACTTCGTCGACTTCGATCTCTTCTCCCAGGAGCTCGTCTTCGCCGGCAACGATGGTGGCGCACCGAGCTACACAGGCGGCACCGTCAACGGCCGCGAGATCACAGTCTCGGTCGGCGGCGTATCGGGTGGCTCCACTCAGGCGCAGGTCGACATGACGTTCGTGTACTCGATCGACGCTGACGCGATCGAGGATCTCTACTCCGAGTACCGGTCGCAGGAGCGGTTCACGGAGCAGATCGTCACGCGTCAGGTGCTCTCGATCTCCCGCCAGGTGCCGTCCGAGTACAGCGCGATCGAGTTCCGTGGCTCCAAGCGCGGCGAGGCAGAGACCCGCATCCTGGATGCACTCAACGAGAAGCTCGGGAAGTACGGCGTCGAGTTCTCCGCGGTGACCATCCAGGACGTTCGGTTCTCCGAAGACGTCGAGAAGTCGCTGACCAGCATCGAGCAGGCGAACCAGAAGGCGCAGGAGGCCGAGGCCAACCAGCGCACGAAGGAAGTCGAGAACGAGACGCTCATCGCATCGGCGCAGGCAGAGGCGGATGCGAACCGCATCCTCTCCGAGTCGCTGTCGGGGCCGGTGCTTCAGCAGCGCTACCTCGACACGCTCGCGAAGCTCGCGAAGGAGGGCAACCTCGTCGTCGTCCCCGAGGGCTTCAACGGTCTCGTCAACGTGACCAAGTAGTAGGTCGCCCTGTGGCCGCTCGAGGCGGTGCCGACGTCATGGTCGGGCAGGGCACGAGTGCTCGCACTCACCAACCGAAGGACCGAGGCCCGAGCGTGTGAAACCGCTCGGGCCTTCTCTATGCACGAAGGAGAGCACGGATGAACCCGGATCTGTACCCCGAGCAGCTCGCGATGGGATGGGGACTGCCTGTCTACGGCCCGTCGCACGCAGAGCAGACGCGACGCACGCGACGCCGCGAAGAACTGCACCGCCGCGCAGTCAACCGCCGCCGGAAGGCGAAGCGAGGTGGCAAGCGATGAGCGACCAGCTCGCGCACGTCTACCCGCAGTTGGACGTCGCGTACTCGGTGCTGTTCGGCGTCGAGATCAGCGCCCCGTGCGGAGACGTGCGCGTGATGACTCGCGAGAGCGTCGACAGCGCTGGCGATAGACCCGTCTGTCACAAGTGCATCGACGCGATCGATGCCGAAGTCGACGACTACAAGATCCACGGTGCACGTGGGTGGGTCGCGTACCTCGAGCGGATCGTCACCGCCGCTCTCACCCCGCCCATCGAGGGTGAGGCGTCCGATGAGCAGTGACTTCGACCGTCAGCCGACGAAGACGCTCGAGCGCGAGTTCAAAGCTCTCGGCGGACGACGTCTCGACTCGTCCCGTCACGGCGTCCGGTACCGCTTCCCCGATGGCGGCGTGTTCGTCATCCCGACGGGTGTGCGACCGGGCAACGCGAAGCTCATCCACGACACCGTCCAGAGGCGGTACGGGAAGACCGATCGCCGGTCGATCACAGATCCGCTGCGCAGCGCTGTCGTCCGGGAGAACCCGCCGACGATCTCTCCCGAGGCGCTCACGATGTCGCGTCACGCCAACGAGCGGTTCGCGCTCATGTCCTCGCAGGTGCGCCTCGCGCGCGCCGAGGTCACCGACGCTCTGCTCTGGCCCGAACGGATCATGTGGTCGCCGCTCCACGAGTCGTGGATGTGGGTGCGCGGACGTCTCATCGTCGCCGCCGCAGTCAACGACGACGGCTCGACCGTAATCCGGACGATCCTCTGGGCCACCGAAGACCTCTGGGAACAGAACCCCCGACCACCGAAGGACGACAGATGAGCGACCGATGGAACCCCCGCGTCGCCGACGCGTGCACCGCCTGCAGGGGATGGGGCTTCTACTCCGTCTCGAAAGACCCCGATCAGGAAGCCGACTGCCTCGACTGCGGCGGCACCGGCATCAAGCCGAAGGAGCCGAACCCATGACCGTCCAGTTCACCTCGGATCGCCTCGCGCACCGCGACGATCCCGAAGTCTCCAAGATCACCGCGATCAGCCTCAGCGGCACGAACACCGAGCGCGTGATGCACATCGTCGTCGATCTGCTCGAAGAGCTCGGGCCGCAGACGCCCGCCGAACTCGAGCACGTCTACCGCTCCCGCGCCGCGACCAACGACTGGCCGCTGGTCGCGTTCTACAGCGTCCACAAGCGGGTGTCGCAGATGAAGAAGCACATCGGCATCCTCGAGGGCACCGGAACCCGGTGGGGCGGCGCCGAGCGCCTGCAGCTCACCACCGACCCGCTCGCCGCTCACGGGAAGATCACCGCGCACATGCAGGGCGGCGGCGAGTGAGTCCGAAGCGGAAGCCGGCCACTCACCGGTTCCAGGAGCGCCCAGTGCTCAGCGGATGGGTGGGGGAGGCGTCAGTCTCCCAGCCCGTCGTCACCGACAGGCTCCGCTCGATCATCGCCGACGACGCCGTGACGTCGTTCGGACACCCGGTGCGCATCCTCCGCATCGAACACAACGACGGCGCGACCACCTACTACCTCGCGTCCGAAATCACCATCGTCGCGCCGCAGGGCGCGCAGATCTTCTGGGAAGAACAATGACACCTCTCGACATCATGCTCTGGGCGATCGCCGCCGTCATCGCTGTCGCCGCGCTCGTCTTCGTAGCGTTCGGCATCTGGATCGCAGTCGCCATAGTGCGCCATTTCGCTAAGCGGAAAGCGCCAGCGGGTGACACTTTCGTCTTCGAAGGTGTCACCACGAGCGCCTCGGCCGAAGAGATCGACGCCGAGATCACGAAGAAGCGCCGCCGGAAGGACGGCCTGTCGTGACCGATCCGGCTCCGGTCGCCGCTGTCGAGCACACGGCGGTCGAAGGCCCGCTCGAGTGGTCGCCGGTTCGCAAGGAGCGCGCGAGGACGATCGCGAACCTCGTGTCCGCGGTCGTTCTTCTCGCGATCGTCGCCATGGGGATCGCGTACGCGAATGCGGGGATGCCGTGATCGACTGGGCGGCGCTCTCGCGTCGAGAGCACGACGTCGCCTTCAAGACTCTCGCGAAGCTCCACGAAGACCTCAACAGCCAGTCAGGCCAGGAACCCACCCGGACTCCTGGCCTTTACGCCGCCTGCCACCACATCACGACCGAGATGCACCGGGCGAACGACGACCTCGCGCGCCGCGAGACGGCCGTAGAGGCAGGTGATCTCAGTGCCCTCCGATGACTGCGAGCTGTGCCACGGCTCCGGCGTGGTGCCCGTCACCAACAACCCGATCCTTCACATGCCCTGCCCCCACACGTTCTGAAAGGCGAGAGCCGTGATCTCCATCCCAGGCACGTTCCACCGCGACGACCCCGCCAAGGTTCAGCTACCGCAGCAGCCGCTCTACTCCGAACGTCTGTACTCGCGCGTCTCCATCCAGTTGACGGACCCCGCGGCTCGCGGGCGCGACCGAGAACTGACGTGGGTCCACTACATCGACGTCTCGACGGGAATCATGGTCGCCGACGTCGCGGCCTACGAGCGCCTCATGTCCGAGACGAAGGAGGCAGACCGTGAACGCGACGGACTGTGAAGGATACGCGTGCCCTCCTGAGCACTCGGTGCCGTCGTCGACCGTCGTCGTGCACCGCCCGCCCCTCGAGCAGCTACCCGACACCGGCATCCCCGACCCGACCGGCCTGATCGCGGTCGCACTCGCCCTCACCGTCGCCGGCACCGCGCTCATGCGGCGCACGCGACCCGGAAGGAAGACCTCGTGACCCAGACTGAGATCGAGTACAGCGGCCTCGTCTACGACCTCGACGAGCAGATCTACCACCGCCTTCCGGGGCTGAGCTCCACCGGCGCGAAGAAGATCCTGAAGTCGTCGGCGCATTTCAAGCACTACATCTCGCACCCGCAGGAACCCAAGGCCGAGTTCGACCTCGGAGCGTCGGTGCACTCGAAGACGCTCGGCGTCGGCGCGACGATCGCGGTCTACCCCGACGGCACCGGCGACGAGACGTTCGTCTTCGAAGGCACGGAGATGGACAACGTGCTCGCCACGAACGGTGCGGCGAGCACGAAGTCCGCGAAGGCTTTCGAGGCCGACGCCCGCTCTCGAGGGCTGATTCCCGTGAAGCGCGCCGAGGCCCGCAAGGTCGACCTCATCGTCGAGTCGGTGCTCGCGAATCCGACGGCCCGGAAGCTGTTCGAGTTCGGGAACCCCGAGGTGTCGATGTTCGCCATCGACCCTGTCACGCAGTTGTTGCAGCGCGGGCGCACGGACTGGCTCGGCCGGCGCATCGTCGATCTGAAGACGACCGCCGGCGAGGCATCCGAGGAAGCGTTCGCCAAGGACGCGTTCCGGCTCGGGTACGACATCCAGTTCGCGCACTACGAGCACATCTACAACCTCATCACCGGCGACACGCTCCCATACCTGTGGGTCGTCGTCGAGACCTCCGCCCCGTACCTCACCGGCATCCATCGCCTCGGCGACGACGAGATCCTCATGGCCCGCCGGCGTGCACAGTTGGCGCGCGAGCGCTACGCACGCGGCATGGAGACAGGCGAGTGGCCGGGGTACACCACGCGAGGCGGCGGGCCGATCGGCATCCTCCGCGCGCCCGTGTGGAACATCAACCAGTACATCGACGAGTTCGAAGGATCAACCGCATGACCACCATCGACGACGACATCGAGTTCCCCACGGACGATCGCCAGTCGCGCATCAACCGCCCGCCCAAGACCGAGGCACCCGACGACTTCGCGTCCGCCGCCGACCGCATCGCGGCGTTCTGGGAGAAGTACCCCGCAGGCAGCATCCTCCCCGAAGTGGAAGAGACCACGATCGACGACGGGCAGAGCCTCCCGTACCGGTCGTACACGGTGCGGGCGTTCATCCGGAAGAACTCGGAGTCCGAGCGGCCCGACGCGATCGCTCACGCCACCCGCGACGAGGCCGACGACGACGAGGTGACGGCGGCGTTCCCGCAGGAGACAGCCGAAACGTCCGCCGTCTCTCGGGCGCTCCGCTACCTCGGCATCCTTCCCCACGGGAAGCCGGCGACACCGCCCAACACCACGGCGTCCGCCGCGTCCGCGAGTGAAGTGCACCCTCTGACCGTGGCGCGTGAGGCCGCGGGGCTGAGCCAGCGTCAGCTCGCCGAGACGATGCGCGACAACGGCGTGAAGTGGTCGCAGGCCGTCGTCTCGAAGATCGAGAACGGCACCCGCCCGCTGAAGCCCGCGGAGGTGACCGTGCTCGCCGGGCTGATCGGGTACGACCAGGCCGGGTCGTCGTGAAGCCGTACGTGCGGCGCGGCGTCGGCGACGCGTACTGGTACGTCGACACCAACCGCGACGACGGGGTGCTCTACCCGGGCACCGCGTGGGGCGGCTACGACACGATGCGCGAGGCGTTCGACGCCGCGACGATCGCATGTCTGGTCGTCGAGCCGGCATGACCAGCGGGGCGTTCACGCCGAAGACGCGCTGGATCATCATCGCCCGCGACAGCGACGAGCACGGCACCCCGCGGTGCCAGTGGTGCGGTGAACCCGTCCGCATCGAGTGGGGCGAGTATTCGCTTCAGCATCGGCGCGCACGGGGGATGGGCGGCTCGAAGCTCAAGGACACCGGCCAGGCGCACAACGGCGCACTCGTGCACGGTTCCGCGACCACCGGGTGCCACCACGACATCGAGTCTCACCCGAAGGAAGCCGCAGCGCGCGGCTTCCGCATCCCGCAGGGGTCGAACCCCGCGCGCATCCCGCTCACCCGCTGGGACGGCCGCGAGGTCTACCTCACCGCCGACGGCCGCGCCGTCACCGAACCACCAGACTGACCGGGGATGCCCCGGAGAAAGGGCTGAGAATGCCCACCATCATCCTCGTCCGGGGCATCCAGGCCTCCGGCAAGTCCGAGTTCGCGAAGAACTGGGCGGCGTCCGATCCGGAGAACCGGGTGCGCGTCAACCGCGACGACATCCGCCAGATGATTACCGGGACGCCGGCGACTCTGCTCTCCCACGACCTCGAGTCGTTCGTCACCCGGATCGAGAAGAGCATCGCGCTCACCGCGCTCCGCGCCGGCAAGAGCGTCGTGATCGATGCGATGAACCTCCGCTCGAGGTACGTGCGGACGTGGCTGAGCCTCGGCTACCCGGTCGAGTTCATCGACTTCCCGGTCTCTCTCGACCTCGCGCTCGCGAGGAACGAAGCGCGCGGTGGGAAGGTGCCCGAAGAGGTGATCCGCGCGACGTACGAGCGGCTCACGAACAAGGGGAAGCTCCCCGACCCGCCGACGCCAGACGAGCCGCCCGCACCGGTCGCTCAGTATGTGCCCGACGAGTCGTTGTCGCGAGCGATCATCGTCGACCTTGACGGCACCCTCGCTCACATGGGCGACCGTCGCGGACCGTACGACTGGCACAAGGTCGGTGGCGACGAAGTCGATCGCGCAGTCCGAACCCTCGTGAACGAGATGGGGAAGACGCACCGTGTGATCGTGATGTCCGGTCGCGAGGACATCTGCCGCGGCGACACGCTTCGTTGGCTTCGCGACAACGCGATCCAGTGGCACCACCTCTTCATGCGCGCCGCCGGCGACCGCCGCCCCGACACCGTCGTGAAGGCCGAACTTTTCGACCGACACGTTCGCAACAGCTTCAACGTCGCCTTCGCGGTCGACGACCGCAACGCTGTCGTCGCTGGATGGCGCGCGATGGGAATCAAGACCCTGCAGGCCCAGGAAGGGGCATTCTGATGCTGATCGATGACCTCATCGATATGGACGCCGTCGGCGCCGAGATCACCGCTGGATACGTCACGGAGCGCACGCACCCGGAGTTCCCCGAGCTGCGCATCCTGAACTACACCGACCGGTGCCAGTTCGATCGCCACTGGACGGACATCACGCGCCTCACGCGCGGCCTGATCTACAACGCCGACACGCGCGCCGTCGTCGCTCGAGCGTTCCCGAAGATCCACAACCACAGCGAACCGGACGTCGGCGACCTCGACCTCGACGCCCCGATCGTCGGCGCGTTCGACAAGCTCGACGGCTCGCTCGGCATCACCTACATGCAGCCCGACGGGCTTCCGGCGATCGCGACGCGCGGATCGTTCGCGTCCGTCCAGGCGCTCCACGCGACTCGGTGGCTTCGCGACTCGCCGTGGGGAGAGCTCGTGCATTACGGGCACGACGAATACACGTGGCTGTGGGAGATCATCTTCCCCGAGAACCGCATCGTGCTCGACTACGGCGACCGCGACGAGCTCGTCTACCTCGGGGCGATGGATATCGCCTCCGGCCAGTATTCGCCACCCAATCCGTACAACGAGAACTTCGCCTTTGCCGCGATGATGCGGGCTGACACTCTGCGCGAGGCGCTCGAGATCCCGCCGCGTGCGAACGCCGAGGGCATGGTCGTGTGGCTCGACCACACGCGCGCCGTGAAGATCAAGCAGGACGACTACGTCGAGCTGCACCGCATCGTCTCGAACCTGTCGGTCAAGGAAGTGTGGCGGCAGCTCCGCGCCAACACCTTCTACGACTTCGTCGTCGCGCTCCCCGACGAGTTCCATGGCTGGGCGCAGGACACCGCCGAGCCGTTGCAGGCCGAGCACGCAGAGATCGTCAGTCTCGCGACTGCCGCGCTCGAGCACCTCCACACGGAAGGACTCGCGACGCGGAAGGAGCAGGCGCTCTGGGTTCTGGCCCACGTCGGCGACAGCATCCGAGGGCTGGTGTTCTCTCTGCTCGACGGGAAGAGCATCGACGACGCCGTGTGGCGCATGGTCGAACCGAAGATGGGGGAGAGCGAGTGACCGTTCAGCAGCGAATCGTGTGCGCGTGTGGCAACCCGAAGACAGAGGTCAAGGGCATCCTCATCTGCGGGCACTGCGACCGCCCGTGCCCTCGGGCGTCGAGCATCTGCTCGTTCTGTCGGACTCTCACGAAGGTGACGCGATGACCATCGATGTCGACAAGGAGATCGCGGCGGCGAACCGGCGCATCCAGCGACAGATCGATCGAGACGCCCGCGCGGCGCTCATCCGCATCGGCGTAGACCCCGACGCGGAAGCGATCGCCGCGCACATCGAATCGATGACGGCGGTCGCCGTCGCGTTCGGTCAGGCGCTTCGCTCTCTCGGCGAGATGGCGGCAGCGACCGTGACCGCGATCGCCGAGGCCCTCGACGGGATGAAGGCGGAAGAGACGTGAGCTTTCGTGCGCAGTACAACGGCACGTGCGCCGCGAAGTGCGGTGAGCGCATCCATGAGGGCGACGAGATCGAGAAGGACGACGACGGCGATTACCGGCACGTGAAGTGCGTGCCGAAGCCGTCGAAGTTCGACATGCGCCCCACCGACGTCGTCTGCCCGGACTGCTTCTGCATCCGGCCATGCCGATGCCTCGACTGAGAAAGGGAATCGCCATGACAGATGAGCGAACCACCAAGGAGATCGCGGCTGACCTGAAGGTCGGCGATCGCGTCCGGATCAACGGCAACCGTCTCGCCTGGACGATCACCGCCCGCAACGACCAGTACGTCGTCGCGGTGCGACAGGCACCCTTCCGCCCGAAGGGTGAGCACCAGTACACGATCATCACCTACAGCGAATACCGCTACAACTTCGTTGGCCCCGGCTTCATCCTCACCACCGTGAACACGATGGGTGGCGGCTGGGATCTGGACGGCCGGGTCAAAGAAGGCTCGCAAGAGATCATCGAAGCGCTCGCGTCAGGTCAGTGGGAGACATCGCACCGACGCCGCGAACGGCTCGACAATCTCGACGTCGTGAGAAAGGAGCCGTGATGGCTCAGAAACCCCGCACGCCCGTGCACTTCCCGCGCATGAAGGTGCGCGGCCATCGGAACCGCGCGAAGAGCGCAGCGCGCCACAAGCACCGCACGCTCATCCCACACGCGACGATGACCCAAACAGCACCGGGCTCGTACCAGTTCGCCGCGATCGCCGGATGGGAACCAGGATGCTGGCGCATCCAGATCGACAGGATCGCCGACGGCTGGGGGAGGCAGATCGGGAGACCTCAGACGCGAGTCGAACCCGCTCCGGAGCCACGTCCTGACCCGAGCTTCTCGATGCAGTTCAAGGTCGAGAACAGGATGAGCGACGACCTCTGGGAGAAGCTCTTCGGGGAGGCCCGGGATGGGACGTGATCGCGCGAACATCAGCATCGACATCTGGTCCGATGCCGACTTCCGTGATCTGACAACGCAGGCACAGTCGCTCTACTTCAAGCTCGTCACGCACCCGAAGCTCGACTACTCGGGATGCGTCGAGTTCCACCCCGGCAGGCTCGCCGCGATGTCTCGAGAGATGACATCGGGGGACGTGATGCTCGCCGCTCAGGAGCTCTCCGACAAGTGGTACTGCGTCTTCGACCAGTCCACGGACGAGGTGCTCGTGAGGTCGTGGGTTCGGCACGACGGGCTGATGAAGCAGCCGAGGCTCGCGGTGTCGATGGCGAAGGCGTACGGCGCGATCGCGTCGAACAAGATCCGAGCCGTCGTCGTCCACGAGCTGATCCGGTTCAAGAAGCTCAACCCGGATCTCCCCGCGTGGGAGAAGCCGCAGGTGATGACGGTTCTGAAGCAACCCGCGGTGCCGGTGCGCGAGACGAAGACGGAGCTCGCCTGGGACTTCCCGGGCTTCCTGCCGTTCCACGGAATGGACACTACGGGCAACGCTACGACCTAGCTTTACCCCAAACGTCGGTCGAGCCTACGACCGGCGCTACTACTACTACAGCTACATCTACCCCTACAGCTACATCTTCTATCGAAGATGCGGTGTTCGGAGCGATGAGTTATCCACAGGCCACTGACCCAGCAGAACGGGTAGTGGCCTTTTCCATTGAGGGGAGATTCCCGTGCCTTCAACACCAGGGAAACCAGCCGACTGGGGGCTGTCCGACGAGTGGTTCGCAGACTTCATCAACGAACTCGAGTCGACACCCGTGCGTCGCCGCCGCATCCGCAGAGAACAGATCCTCGCGCTCCCGGTGAAGGACGCGCTGGCCGTCGCCTTCCAGGAGAAGACCGAACAACTACGGCGATACCTCGCCGGTGAACGAGAGAAGTACGTCGCATGACCGCCGACATTCTGTCCGATCCCAATCACCCTCACGGAACCGTCGAGGGCTTCGCGAAGGGATGCCGGGGGAGCCACTGCCCGGCGCCGATGGCCTGCCGCGACGTTCACTTCCGGTATCAGGGCGACTACGGCTTCCGGAAGGCATACGACGCCGGCACCACGCCGGAGCAGATCGCGCAGCGCGCGGACGGGACGAAGCAGGGTCGCACTCGACGCGGCACCACGAAGAGCGCGAGCACGGGACCACTCGCCCCGGTCACGGACCTTCAGCGCCGCGTCTGGGATCTCGTCGTCAACAAGGGCAGGACCGACCGCCAGATCGCGGACGTCATCCACAGGACGCGAGATCAAGCCGCCGGCATCCGAAAGAGCCTCCGGCTAACCGCCAACCCCGCATCCCGAACCCCCGCCTCCGCGGGGGTTTCTTCGTCTCAGGGGGACGTGTGACCGTCGTCTACGAGGATGAGTGGGTCACGCTCCACCACGCCGACTACCGCGACCACCTCGCGGGTCTGCGAGCAGACGCGATCATCACAGATCCCCCCTACGGGGAGACGTCACTCGACTGGGATCAGTGGCCGACTGGATGGCTCAGCGATGCCGCGGGGATCACCAACGCCCTGTGGTGCTTCGGTTCGTTCCGGATGTTCTACGAGCACGCTCACGAGTTCCGCACGATCGAACCGCTATGGCAACTGTCGCAAGAGATCGTGTGGGAGAAGCACAACGGGTCTGGATTCGCGAACGACCGGTTCAAGCGAGTGCACGAACTCGCGGTGCTCTGGTATCGAGGCGAGTGGGCGAACCTCCGCCACGAGACACCCACCACCGCAGACGCCACCGCCCGCACCGTCCGTCGGAAAACGCGGCCTGTGCACACCGGGACGATCAACGACTCGTCGTACCGCTCCGAAGACGGCGGACCCCGACTCATGCGCTCGGTCCAGTACGTGCGCTCGGAGCACGGTCGAGCGATCCACCCGACCCAGAAGCCAGTCGGTATCGTCGCCCCGCTGATCGAGTACAGCGTGCCGCCGGGCGGACTCGTGGTCGACCTATTCGCGGGCTCCGCGACGACGGCCGTCACCGCGCGACAGATGGGGCGGCGGTGCATCGCGTTCGAGGGGCGAGAAGACTACGCACATCGCGCGGCTGAACGCCTCGCCCAGCAGACGTTCATCTTCCCCGAAGGGGACGCCGCGTGACCGCCCTCAGGTCGGGCGAGCTTTTCGCCGGCGTCCACGGTCTTGGGATGGCGGTCGACGAGGTCTTCGAGTCGGAGTCGGCATGGTTCTGCGAATTCGACGCCGCGCCATCGAAGGTGCTCGCGCACCGCTACCCGGACGTTCCGAACTACGGCGACGTCACGAAGGTCGACTTCGGGGCCGTGCCGCACACCCACATCCGCGCCGGCGGATTCCCCTGCCAGGACGTATCTCTCGCCGGCCGGCGACGAGGCATGGCGAACGGCACCCGCTCCGGCCTCTGGTCGGAGTTCCTGAGATCGCTCGAGGAAGACCGACCCGACTGGGTCGTCATCGAGAACGTGCGCGGTCTGCTCTCGGCTGAGGGCGAGCCGTGGCACGACGAGCTCATCGAAGCGCACGCGGACATGCTGCGCATCACCCGCCTCGCCGACATGGCCGAGGCGTTCGCGTCCGGCAACCCGGCGCACCGAAAGGAAGGACGGTCCGCACATGCGCGCCGATGGAAGTTCGCCGCCGTTCGCATGGCTCGACAGCGAGAGTGGGCAGTGGCTCGATTCAAACGCGAGCGTCGACTTGTTCAGCGAGCAATCGCCATCGTTCTCCGGGGACTGGCCGATCTCGGGTTCGATGCGGAATGGACGGGTGTATCAGCATCCGACATCGGTGCCCCCCACGGTCGGTTCCGGATCTTCATCGTCGCGTGGCGAAGCGAAGCAGTTGCTCCCCACGACCACAGCGATGGACTCCGAAGCCTCGGGCGGTAACTCCCGGAAGGACGTGACTCTGACGGACGCCGTCGTGCGCACGCAGCTCGGAGCGCTCGAGAACCCGCGGCATCTTCTCCGGACACCAGCCGCGGCCGAGGCGGAAGGCGGGCCACGGGATCGGAACCGTGCCGGTGCGACGATGCGGCTCTCTGACCAGATCCGCGAAGAGATGGAGGACGGGAAGATCTCACTGCTCCCGACCCCGACGGTGCTCAGCCAGGACGGCGAAGGCGTCGATACGTGGATGGCTCGCCGTGAGCGTGTCAAAGCCACCGGGATCAACGGGAACGGCATGGGGATGCCGCTTACGATCGCTGTCCAGTTGCTTCCGACGCCCAACGTGGCGATGGCTGAAGGTGGACAGCCCTCGCGCTCGGGTGCCCGGAAGGATGAGCCGCTTCTCGGCGGCATCGCCGTCGAGCGGGAAATCGATTGGGGGCCGTACGCCGCGGCGATCGAACGCTGGGAGATCGTGATCGGCAGATCCGCGCCCGCTCCCGTCCGCCATGACGGGAAGAACGGGAAGCCGCGCCTCAATCCCGAGCTCACCGAGTGGATGATGGGCTGGCCGCTCGGCTGGGTCACGGCCGCGGTGATCGGTCTGAAGCGCGCCGAGCAGCTCAAGGCGTGCGGGAACGGCGTCGTCACCCTGCAGGCCGCGTGGGCGCTCCGCGACATGCTCGCGCGCCCCGGCGTGCCGCACATCCGCTACGGACTCGCGGCATGAGCCACGAGCTAATCATCGACATCCAGCACGCGATCCGCGACGATCCCACGATCGTCGACTACGACCGGTTCGTGCGGCTGCGCACAGGACGCGTCGAGTGCGTCCTATGCGGTCGCTCCGGCACCTCACTCAGCCATGCCGGCCTGCCGGACTTCAGCCAGCCGTACTGGTGGCGTTCGTGGGCGCCGTGGCAGTACGCGTGCATCGTCGCGCACACCTACCGGTGCTCGTGCGGGCGGTCATTCCCCGCCTACAACAACCTCTGGCGACACATCGGTGGCCCGAGGCCTCAGGGCTGGGGACGCCACGACGGCATCGACCACTACGCCCTCGACCTCCCAGAAGGGACAACCACATGACTGGCTTCATCGGAATCGATTGGTCGCTCACGGGCTGCGGTATAGCCGCATACGTGAACGGCGAATGGGATCGGTGCACGATCTCGACCAAGCCCGACGACGGAACGATCGACGGCTACCTCGACAGGGTGCACGGCATCGCCGCGAAGATCGACGCTTGGGCCGATCCCGCCGACGGCGACATCTGGGCAATCGAGGGACCGTCGCTCGGCGCGAAGAGCTCGGCGTTGGACCGCATGTTCGGCGGCTGGTGGCTCACCGTGAACGATCTCTCCGACCATCACGAAGCCCCGTGGGTGTTCGCCCCGTCGTCGCTGAAGAAGCTCGCCACGGGACGCGGCAACGCGAACAAGAGCGACGTGCTGCTCGCGACCGAACGTCGCATCCCGGAAGCCGCCGTCTCGAATGACAACGAGGCCGACGCCGTCTGGGCAGCGATCGGCGCATCCATCCTCGAGGGTCACCCGATCATCGAGCTCCCCGCAGTCCACACCAAGGGGCTGACGAGAATCTTGAAGGGAAAGCTATGACCACCTGGCCCGGGACCATGAAGGTCGGCCCGATCGGTGAGTGGCCGACGGTGCTGACACCGAACCGGCAGATGTCGAAGTTCAGCGCGACGCTGTCCGACACGCTCACGTTGCTCGAGCGAGAGATATGGCATCTCGTCGACACGAAGAAGCAACAGGAATCAGCCGAGCTGCTCATCGCGATCCCGCCCGGGGCGTTCCGTGTCGACGGACGCCCGTACGCGAACGCGAAGGCCGAGCATCCGGGCGTCATCTTCTCGATCGACTCGAAGTTCGGACACCTCTCGTACCCATGCGACACGTTCCTGACCTGGCAGGACAACCTTCGAGCGATCGCGAAGACGCTCGAGGCGCTCCGCATGGTCGACCGCTACGGCGTCTCGAAGCGCAGCGAGCAGTACCGAGGGTTCCTGGCGATCGAAGCGACGGCCGCGCCGTCGGGGTTCGCGACGGTCGAGTCGGCGATCGCGTTCCTGGCAACGTTCCACCCCACCATCCCCGACGCCGTGAGCGTCCCGCCGCGGTTGCTCGTCCGAGCAGCGCAGCGGAAGTCGCATCCCGACCATGGCGGCGACGACGCGACCTTCCAGCGCGTCTCGCTCGCCGAGGCGAAACTCCGAGAGGCAGGTGTGCTGTGAGCACCGATCACACAGGCATCACGATCATCTTCGACCGCGGGCCGAAGCGCACGATCGTCAACATCCCGAAAGCAGTCGAGGTCGGGACGTGGGAGAGCGAGCATCCGGTGTACATGACACCGAACGACCTCATGGAAGCGGTCAACCACCTCTTCTGGCGTCCAGCCCCGCCGCCCTACATCGCGTTCGGCTTCCGCCCTATCGGCCCGTACACCATCCGAGACGAGGACAACCCCATGCACCCCCACGCCCCCGAGCTGTCCGAGCACGAGCAGGCCGAGGCCGACCGGTTCGGCATCCACGATGAAGACCGGCGTGTCTGGTGACCGTCACCCGTCACGAGGTTCTCACCGTCAAGTCGCTTGACGATGACCCGAAGTCACTCATCGACGCTCTGCTCGAGGTTCCCCCGAACGTGCACCTCACCGACGTCGAGGTGCCCGAGGTTCGGCGGAACTGGGAGGGGCACCGGTACGGCACCAACCCCGTCACCATGACCTTCCAGGGAGAGGCCACCGATGCCTGACGACCAGACCACGTGCATCACCACGCACACCGAGGCCATGGGGGCGATCCACCGAGCGGATCGCCCCTACCCATGTCGGCGGCGCGGCCGAGACAGCAACGGCGACCGCATCCCGACCGCGCACTTCGCAGGGTGCGAGAACGACGACTGCAGAGGGTGCGTGCCGCGCTCCGCGACGCACGGCTACCTCTGCCCCGTCTGCTACCGGCGCGTCGTGGACGCGCTCGGGCGGCTCGCCTGGCTGATCTCCCACCTCCGAAGCATCGAGAAGCCGTCACAGGCGCTCGGCGAGAGGGTCGACACCTCCATGGAGAAGTCGATCCTCATGCCCGATCCGTGGATCGCCGCCGACGAGCTCATGGTCGCTCTCGGCGCGCGGCCCATCCGGTCGACGGCGTCGATCGACGAGGCGATCCGTCTCGCTCACGACGCCGTGCTGAAGGACGTCGACCAGTGGGTGTCGACGCCGGAGGGTGCCACTCAGGCCGTCGTGATGCTGAAGCGCATGGACGTCGCGCTGCGCCGGTGGCCGGACTCCGAAGCACAGTTCCGGCAGATCCCGTTCGTGCGATGCCCGTCCTGCAACGAGCCGCACCTGTGGCGCTCCGCACCCGAGAACTTCGGCGACGACCTCCGCGTCGTCTGCGGCACAACCGACTGCGGGTACCAGCTCGGATGGGATGCGTGGGCGAAGCAGTACGCGCCCGCATTTGAGCACATCGAAGCCGACATGAAACGCCGCGAGAAAGCGGCGAAGAAGGAGAAGGCGAAGTGAGCTGGGGACTCGATATCGAGCACGAGGGCCGCGAGCGCATGGACTGGATCGAGATCGTCGATGGGCACACCTACAACCTCGAACCGATGTGGCGGCTCGCCGGCATCTTCGAGCAGCACAGCGACCAGCTCGAAGGCATCCGCGCCGACGTGCTCGCCGACCGTGCGGCTCGAGGCCTCATGCGTGCCGTGTCGAAACCGGCCGAGTTCAAGGCGCTCGCCCCTGCGAACGAGTGGGGTTCGTACGAGGGTTTCATCGAGATCCTCACCCGCACCGCGATCATCTGCGCCGAGAACCGAGACGGCATCGTGAGGTGGAACGGATGAGCATCTACTCGTCATGGCCGCTGATCGGTGCCGACGAGAACGAGGAAGCCGACGGCACGGTACTCACATACCGCAGCTCGGCGAAGTTCCCCGCTCCCGACGACCTCCACACCGACATCGAGATCGCGAGCATCCCCGCGTGGTGCGTCCCCGGACACGCAGACGCGGAGGACTCGACAGACCTCGCCGAGTACCTCCGACTGCGGGTCGAGGACGCCGACGTCGTCCTCTCCGAAGCCGCCGTGCTGAAGCTCTACCACCAGCTCGGCAACTGGCTCATGACACCGAAACGAAAGGCGGTCACCGATGCCTAAACGCGTACAGCTCTCCCGACGGCGCGGATACCGGAAGCCCGAAGGGGCGGTCGTCGTTGCGCGGCCGTCCCGGTGGGGAAACCCCTACCGAGTGACGCCCGAGACTCCCGCTGAGGAAGCCGTGCGGATGTACCGGGATCTCATCGAACGATGGTCAGGCGACCGAGTCGAACCGCACATTCGTCATGACGGCTTGGGCGTCTGGGATCGCGACGTCAAGAAGACCATCCGCCGCGAGCTCGCGGGGAAAGACCTCGCGTGCTGGTGCCCGCTCGATTCTGCCTGCCATGCCGACGTGCTGTTGGCGATCGCCAACCCCGAAGGAGAGACCGATGACTGACCGCAACGAGAAGCTGATCGAGGACACAGCCAAGGCGATCTACGAGGCGCAGGTTGAGGAAGCGACGTGTGGCGACTTGGCCCGTGCCGCTCTGGCCGTGTTCGAGAAGGCGCACACACCGAAGGTGATCGAGCGCCACGATCTCGTGATGCCGATCTATGAGGACGAGCCGACCGACGACGAGGTGAACGCAGTAGCGCTCGCATACTGGGGGCCGAGCGTTACCTACGACCGGGAGCGACTTCGGGCGGCTCTCGCGGGCTTCCGTCGTTCCGAGGTGCCGGAGCCGAGCGACCCCGCACGCATCACCATCGAGCACGAGGGTGGGAACACCGTGACAGGAACGCTAGACGAGGTGCTCAACCACGGGCACCTGAAGCCGGGGTGGCGGTATCGCCGCGCGGAGCCGCAGGGAGAAGCGTCCGACGCGCGCTTCGGAAGCATCGTGAGCGAGGTGATCACCGAAGCTGAGCGCTCGATCGCGAAGCATGGCGAGCAGGGTGATCTTCCGATGGGCACGGGGCCGGAGACGTACCCGCTCGCCACGGACGGCCCCGCGATGTTCGACACCCTGCCCGCCGAAGACCTCGCTGAGATCGCGACCGCCGACACGAAGTACCACAGCCGAAACGAGGGCGGTAATGACACCTGCACGTGGTGGCACATCCTCCGCGAAGAGGTCTTCGAGGCGGCGGCAGAGAGCGAGCCCACCGCGTTGCGTAAGGAACTCGTCCAGGTGGCGACCGTCGCAGTCAAGATGATCGACGCTCTCGACGCTTCTGGGGGTGTGCGATGAGCGCCGTGAGAGACCTCGCACCGGGAGATGTTGTCGACGGCCCCGGAGGGCTGTTCTCCGCCACATTCATCGCCGCGACCGCGCATCCGCTATTCGGCGGGCTGAAGCTCGTCGTGTGGCAGATGTCGGACGGAACCGTGTCTCTCGACGCGCTGAGCCCGTTCCAGCATGTGGGCGATGTCCGACGATCCGACGCTGGGCTGAGAGAAGCCGCGCTGCGCCGAGCACTGACCCCCGGTGTCGCCGGACAGGAAGGGGAGAAGCGATGAGCGAGTACATACCGACCGAGGCGCGGATCTGCATCGACTTCTGCAACGCGGCCACGAAACGTGCGCGGCCCGACGGGTCGTTCATGTCGATGGAGGATGCCGACGCGGCGTTCTCGCGCTGGCTGGCCGCTCACGATGCCGCAGTGCTCCGCGCGGCGGCGACCGAGCTCGACGAAAGCATCCACCACCTCAACCCAGCGAACCCGAGCGAGCTCGCATACATCAACTGCACCCGGATCGACGCGAGGTTGTTGCGCGATCGCGCCGATCGCGCAGAGGTGCCAGTGAAGCAGGAAGGAGAGAGCCGTGGCTGAGGCAACACATGGCGACATGATGAAGCTGTTGGAGTCACTGCCGCCGAAGTCAGTGGTCATCGACGAGGATCAGGACGCCTGGCAGAAGGACGACGAAGGCCTCTGGACGTGCACTGTCCGCGTCGCCAACACCGAGGCCATGGGGGCTGAGTCTGTCGCGATCATGGGACTGCTCCAAGTCGCGTACGTCGGAGCCCGTGCCGACGGATGCCGCTGCTACCCAGGTAGCTACTGCGGCGGTCCTGACTGCGCCCCGGACTCAGAGTGGTGACGGCGATGAGCCCGGAGTTCGCGATCGCGATCTATCTCGGCGTTCTGGTCTTGATTCTCTCGGTCGTATGGACCTTCACGAACGAGCTCTCGAAGTGGGCGGCGAACGCGGTCATCAATCGGATACGTGACCGCAGGAGCAGGAGAGACCGATGGCGGACGTGAAGCAGTGCATGGAGGGGCGCATCCACGGCCGGCACTCGTGGGAGGCCGACGAACCTTCTTCGCGGTGGCACGTCTGCCGCGGCGTGCAGGTTGCCGTCGTCGAGAGGAACCCTGTCGTCGGCGACGTCACCGGCATGACGTTCCCGTATCAGTGCACCCGGTGCAACCACATCCACGACACCGGACGACTCACCGACTGGCACCGATACCTCGACTGCACCGCATGGCGGTGCCCGAACTGCCAGTCCCTCATCGACGACCGCCCCGTCTCATGGGGTGGCTCGGCGATCCCACTCGACAGAGACGGAAGAGAGAAACGATGACCACCGAACGACGAATCGACCCGGGCGGCGCGCTCGTAGACGAGGCTGAAGAACTCGTGCGATCGGCGCAGTTCGCGTCGACCTCGATGCTGCAACGCAAGATGAAGCTCGGCCTCGTCCAAGCCGAGCAAGTTCTCGAAGCGCTCGTCGCGCGGGGAGTCGTCACGCCCGCTGATGGGTTCAAACCTCGCGACGTACTGCGCCCGCCGATGACCCTCGAAGAGAGCATGCGGGAGAGCAGACGCCGCGCCGCGCGTGCCACACCAAAACCGCGCGACCGTGCTGAACGCATCGTCGAGCTGCTCCACGCCGCCGACGCGTCGCTCTGCAGCATCCCGCACGGCCAGTACGAGTCCTACAACCCCCACCGGCAAGAGCGCGCCGTGCAGCTCATGCGCGACGCCCTCGCCCGGACCGAAGGGTAGAGGTCGTGATCCCCGATCCGCCGGGCCGCATCATCCGAACGCCGAACGTCCGGATCGCCGAAGCGCTCATCATGCCCGGCTCGATGTTCAGCGACGGCAAGAGCCGCGCCTTCGTCAACGACACCATGACCGACGAACAGGTCGCGAAGCTCGAGCAGGCGATCGCGGACGACGAAAAGATGCATCGCGCCGTCGATGCGATCCTCGCGATCACCACCCGAGTACGTGATCGATATGGCGTCGTGATCGGCGCCCGACCTGAAAGAGAGAAGCCGCATGACTGAGCTTCCAGGCCTCGAGCTACCGCCCGCCCCCGTCCCGCTGACGAGGCTGCGCGAGACCGAGCGCTCGATGCTCGATCGTCTCCGCGTCCGGTACGGGCGCACGTTCAAGAACGGGGACTACGTCGGCCGGCAATACGTCATCGCTGAGCATGTCCCCACGAAGCCGGGCACGTACGTCGGCGACCGCATCGCCGACGCCATCGTCCTCGACACATGGTCGACGCCACCCGCCGAGATCACCGAGGCAGAGCGCGAGCGCCGCGAATGGGGTGCACGACAGTCCATCCACGGGTTCGAAGTGAAAGTCTCCCGATCCGACTGGCTCACCGAGCTCCGCGACCCCGAGAAAGCCGAAGCATGGGCACGCTACTGCCACTACTTCTGGCTCGTCGCATCCTCGAAGGACATCGTTCGCGACGACCTCCCCGACGGATGGGGGCTGCTCGTCCCGCACGGGGCGAGCCTCCGCGTCGTGCGCAAGCCGCGCCGCCGCGACCCGATCCCGATGCCGACGACGATCGTTGTCGCTCTCGCACGCGCCGTGCGCAAGACCGAAGTCGCTATGGCGGCGACCCGAACCGAAGGAGAGAAGGGCCATGCCTGAGAAGATCACTCGCCCAAACGGGAGCATCTACCGCCCTCGCCACATCCGCACGCAGACCCTCGGCAACGAGGACGAGATCGAGAGCATCGTCGTCTTCGGGACGGCCGACCAGCGGGACGCGCGAGCGACCGCTGAGCTCGTGATTCGCGAGATGTCCGCCGAGTTCTATGACCACGAGAACTACTACCAGCTCACTGATGAACTCGGAGAGCCCGTGTGGTGGCGGCGGGAGCTGAGCCACTTCGAGGACAACTACCCGGTGTACAGCTACCGGGTCGACGAAGAGCGCGGAGCGTTCGGACTGTTGTTCAAGCTCGGCGTGCATGCGGATGACTGGCCGGACATGGACAGCCCCAGACCTTCCGACGTGCCGCTCTGGACCGACGAACCCGCATCCCACGAGACGAAAGAGAACCCATGAGCACCGACACGCTCGAGCACCAGGACACCACGACCACCCCGATCACGGACGACGGCGAGCACGACAAGTTCTCCCACTACGTCCGCAAGGAGAAGATCCTCGAGGCGCAGATCAACGGCGTGCCGGCGCGTGCCATCTGCGGGAAGACGTGGGTGCCATCGTCCGACCCGGAGAAGTACCCGATCTGCCCCACCTGCAAGGAGATCTTCGAAGACGACGGGAAGTTCCTGGACAATGACGCCTGACCGGAAGAGCGACTACGTCGCAACCGGCGAGCTCGACGAAGCGGCCGTGCCGATCGCCTGGCTCCCACGTCTCTTCGGCGTCTCTGAGTCGACGATCCGCCGCTGGCTCCGCGCCGACGACATCTCCACGTTCGACCACCCGACCGAACAGAGCCGCCCGGGCATGCCCGACCAGGCAATCAGGTGGGGGGACATACCAACGAATAATCCCGACTCGACACGCTGGATTCGTCGAACATCTGACCGGTAGCCCTGATAGAGTGTGAAACGCTGGATCTAATCCACACCCCGCCCCCGGACTTGCGGACTTCGGTCTCCCCCGGGGGTTTCGTGCTTTCGAGCACAGAGCCTCCCACAGTGTCGGTCGATCCCCAGTCCCGGCGAGCGTGGTCGAGGATGCCGCATAGAGAGCGGCGCACAGCCCCGAAGAGCCGGACTACACCGCCGGAGCGCACCACATGGCGTGCATAGGGGCACAACTTCACACGAGCTCGTTGACCGGAGACGCATACGGTCACCCGCCGAGAGCGGGGCAGGACAGCCCATCGAAACGCTGCCCCGCTCTCGTGCACCCCCAGAGCCGGGCGGTGCGGGCCTTTCGACAACTTCGGGTGCGCGGTAACCAACCCGCCAAGGCACCCCGAGCCGGACCCGCACCCCCTCACACTTCCCTTCGAACCCGGCGGTGCAACATGCGCGTCATCCTCGGCATCGTCGCGGGCATCACCGCGACGATCATCGGCTACATCGTCTGGCAACCCGCCATCGACCGCCGCCTCGCCGAGAACGCAATCGCATGGGTGTTCACGCACAACCCGCCCGCGACCCACCCCGACTGCAAACCGCGATACCGGACCTACCACCACGGCGTCGAGACCTCACAGGAGCAATGGTGAGCAACACAGCTCGGAAGGCCCGCAAGCGCGCCGGCATCCCGTACGCGAAAGCACGCAAGACACCGACCGCCCGCTACGGCGATCCCCTCGGCCTCGGCCTCATCACCGGCCCCGAGATCATGGCCCGCATCCTCGCACGGAGGTCGAAGTGAGCATCACCACCGAACCGGCAACCGACGCCGAGTTCCTGTGCCGCGACTGCGGCGCATCGTGGAAGGCGCAACTAGCCGCCGACGAGTGCGAGATCCTCGCCGCCGCCGAGACCCGCGCAGCACGCAACACGAGAGGCTGACCGCCGTGGCATGGTCGACGTCGAACCGGAAGTCGCAACTTCCCCCCGACTGGCCCCAGATCTGCAAGTTCATCCTCACCCGCGACCGGCACCAGTGCCAGCACGTGCGCGTCGACACCGAACGCAAATGCTTGCAATACGCGAATCAGGTCGACCACAAGGATCAGAGCCGGTCCCACGACCACTCGCCCTCGAACCTGCAATCTCTCTGCGAGTACCACCACCGCGTGAAGAGCTCGTCAGAAGGCGGTCAGGCCGCGTCGGCGCGTCGGAGAGCTGCAAAGAGACGACGGCACCCGGGATTGCTCCCGTAGGTGCAATTCAGTCGGCCGGCGTGCGGACGCCGCGACCCGGGCGGCTCGCAATCCACGCCTCGATCGTCTCTTCCGACCATCCCGAGTTCGCGTCGATCTTGACGTCAGCCGGAGGCATCTTCCCCTGAGCCGCGTACCCGCGCACCGTCGCCGGCGCAACACCGATGCGTGCCGCAACTCCGGCTGGCCCTAGGTACTGATCGGTCATACCTGCAATCATCCCATGCGCTGTAGAATCGCTCATGGTTCCTTCCCTTCGGTTGGATTCCACGCCCCGGCTCTGTTTCACCCTCCATCGGAGGTCGAGCCGGGGCATCTTCATGTCACCAGTCCTGCAATACGCCCGGATCGGTGACGTCGAACATCGCAACTTCGCCCGCCACCGGCGCCCTGCGCTCGCCCTGCGGCCACCGCACGCCGGCGAGCGGCTGCAACTGCCGCTCGTACTCGGGCGACGCAACGGGCGGCTGCAAGAGCCCCTCGAGCATCATCGCCGACGCAACTTCCGATGCGGCAACCGCGCCGTCATGCAACGCGTGAGTACCTCGCGAGCATGGGCGATCTGATCGGGCCGTGCGTTCGGATAGGTCGTGTCGAGCAACCGCAGCTCGAGCGCCGGCCGCAACTTCCACCCGTTCGCCCGGTAGACCCGGCGGATCTCCACCAGGATCGGGTTCGGCTCATTCGTCGGCTCATCCCAGCCCTCGGCGGTAGGCCGAATGGCGAGATCCTGTGATGCGAACATGGTGCAACTTCCCTTCGACATCCCGGCTGTTTCACGTGCCGAGAGCTGCAATCTGCAACCGTGCACGTCCCGGCCATGACGCCGGATGCCGCCTACGCGGAACGTGCGATCCTGCAACTAGAACACCTCGCCCCACACCTCGGCGTCGGCTTCCACCGTCGTCGGCGCGCTCTGCTCCCACTCGGCGAACGGCGCAACATCGGGCACGGTCGCGTTCGCGAGGATCGTGTGGATTTGCTGACGCGACAGACCGACCGCCCGGGCAATCGCGACCTTCGTCGCCCCCTTCGACGCCGCGTCGAGAATGAGCGCGTCACGCTCTGACGTGAGGCGACGCAACATCTCAAGCTGATCCAACGCGCGCTCTGCGGATTCCTCCCACGCGACTTGCTCCCGCTGCTCTGCCGCGCGCTCCCGCCACTCGGAGAACGTCACACGCTCCGTTCCCCAGTGCTCAATCCACCATTGCCGGAATTCGGACGTCACCAGCCCGCGCACCATGTGCGGGGCACCGTAGAAAGCGGCCTGTTCCGTCGTCATGCCACGCGATGCCGCCCGGGCAAGCCACGCGTTCGCGCGGGGCGTGTTCTGGAATAGATACGTGATGCCGCCCGTGTGATCGTAGAACTTCGCAAGTTCACCCGCGACATATTCCGCCCATGCCGAGAAATCATCCTTGTATGCGCTCATCGTCATTCCCTTCGGTCGTGCCCGGGTGTTTCACTTCCCGATGCTGTCCCGTGTCCCGGTCGTGAACCGTCGTCGCCTACGCGATGACACGGGGTCGTGCTGTCAGCCCTGCCAGAGCGTGCCGTCGTCATTCACCATGGCAGGCTCGCAATACGCCCACCAATTGCCATATCGATCCTGATCGATCGCGGGTGCCGCGTTCGTCCCGCAGATCAGCCGTCCGTCATCCCACGTCGCGACAGGCCCGCACGCTACGGCGGCATCCTCGCACTCGGGTGTCTCGGGAACGGGCGAGATCGTTTCCGCGGGCGTCGGCACGGGTGCAACCGTCTCGACGGGTTCCGGCACCGCGACGACCGGGGGAGCTTCCACGACCTCGGGAGCGGGTGCAATCGTCTCGACGGGTGCAACCGTGACTGTGTCCTGATCTTTCGGCACCGTGTCGGCATCCGTCGCCGCGACGGTGAACATGAGCGCGACGCCCGCGACCATTCCGCCGATGAGTGCAAGACCGGTCTTGTGTGATGTACGCATGATGATTCTCTTTCTTTCGGTTGGGTGTGATCCCCGGGTGTTTCACTTCCCGGAGGTGATGTAAGTAGGGGAGCGGGTTACGCGTCGGCGTCGGCGTCCCATTCCTCCCAGACGAATCCGCCACCGATCCCGACGAACGCCGCGCCATCGATGACGACATCGTGCACTTCGTCAACATCCGGCCACTCGGGATAGATCACCGACGGGCGGTCACCGACCCACGACAGCACGGGAGCGTCTTCGTTATCCGGCTCATCCGGGAAGATGCTCGCGAGGATCTCCCGATGCTCTGCGAGCGCGGCGACATCGAAGATGGGCAACGCAAACCCATTCCAGTGACGCCCATCCGTCGGGAGGAAAGCGGGAAGACGCTCGCTGTCACCCAGGATGACGTGTGCGGCGCGGTATCCGTTCGGCGTGTTCATGGTGTTCCCTTCGGTTGTGCAAGACGTGGTTTCATCCTGCCGTGTCCCGTGCCCGGTCGTGATCCGGATGCCGCCTACGCGGTCACGGGGGAGATGTCAGCGGTGCGCGCAATCGCTGTGCGCGCACGTCCATTCGTCAGCGGGAGCGAACAACGGCCCGATGATGACAGCGGGCATGTCATCGGAAAGCACGCTGTATCCGGTGGCGACGATGGCCGAAATCAGGGCATCGGCGCATTCGTCATGCATGCCGTACTCTGCCCCGCTGGCACGGACGCGAACGATGACCCCGGTAGCGGTGAGCGTGGCCATGGTCAACGCTCCCGGATGACGTGGGAGATACGTCCCGCGCGGGTGAGTGCGAACGTGTGCGGATCATCCCGAAATTCCGGGTTCTCGATTTCGTAGACCATCGAAGCGTTGTCGCTGATGCGGTGCGAGGCACCCCACTCATCACCGTCGAGAACGATGGACATGATGGGGTTGCCGTAGACCGTGTGCCCGTGCCTGATGACGCGTGCGACGGTGCCCGTGAGTGTCTTGGTAGCCATGGTGCCTATCCCTTGTGTGTGCCCGCGTGCTGCGGGTGATGTCTTCGGTTGGGTGTCGGTGTTTCACTTCCGACATTCATAACTATACACACGACCGTGTGTGTTGTCTACCCCTGATCTGAGATTCATCCACACACCCACGCCGGCCGGCATCGATGCCCCGCTGCGAGTAGCAGACACGCCTCTACCTCACAGACACGACAGACACACGCCCACCGTCGCCCCGCCTGTCACGCCCACGCCGTACACACGCCCCGTGTCGCCCCCCTTTACACACACCCCCGTACAGGCGGCACGTGTCAAGAGATACGACACCCACCGCCCGCCACACGCCGCAGGACACCGCGCCAGTGTCAACCGACCCGACACATGGGGGGCACCACCCCCCACCCCCCTCCGCTCCCCGCCCGCAAGCGTTCTGCCTCTCGCGGTGCGCGCGGGTCTGGGGGGTTCGAGCCCGGCCCCGAATCGAGGCGATCGCATGGCATTCGTCCGGTTCCGGGTCGCCACTCGAGCGAGCGGCATCCGCCGACAGGTCTGGGTGCACGTCTACGACGACCGCGAAGAGATGGCCCGGGCGCATCAGAAGCACCGAGGCCACGAATACGACCCAGACGACGGCATCGCCGGGGGAGTGGCGTACGGCGGCTTCCCGTGGCCACGGCCAGACCGGACGCCGATCGTCGTGATGCGCCTCTGGACGGGGCAGCTCACGACGCGCACCGTCGCGCACGAGTCGACACACGCTGCGGCCGCGTTCTTCTTCATGGACTGCGTCGCGGGGTGGCACAGCCGAGCTCGCACGTACCTCATCGGCAACCACGAACCTCTCGCGTACATGATCGGCGACCTCACCTCCGAGGTCATCGCCGGCCTGTACCGGCACCACCTCATCCACTGACGAAGGAGACACCATGGCTTCCCCCACGAACGAGACCGCCGAGGACCGAGCTCGTCAGCGGTTCATCACCGCGAGCGCCGGCAAGCCGCCGACGGACGAGCAACGCGCCGCCGTCGCGAAGATCAACGACCTCGTCGTGCAGCTCGCCGTCGCGATCGAAGAGAACACTCCGCGCTCGCGGAACCAGTCGCTCGCACAGACCGCGCTCGAGGATGTCTCGATGCGCGCCAACCGCGCCATCTTCGCCACAGGTCCGTCGGCCTGAGCGGTCCCGATTCGTCCAATTGGCAGGACGCCTGATTCTGGATCAGGTAATCGAGGTTCGAGTCCTTGATCGGGAGCAAGGGGCGCCGCGCCCCTCACAACGCGGTCCCGGGTAGCTCAGTTGGCAGAGCGTCCGACTGTTAATCGGCAGGTCGCAGGTTCGAGCCCTG
>Ga0157373_10000152_pt1 | contig 55831 bp, 48 predicted proteins | sample C65metaG_FD_113460 | JGI IMG/M metagenome (GOLD analysis project Ga0157373, IMG submission 113460) | Corn rhizosphere microbial communities from Kellogg Biological Station, Michigan, USA - C6-5 metaG | ecosystem: Host-associated > Plants > Roots > Rhizosphere > Soil | place: USA: Michigan... | reverse complement strand
GGTTACACATGGATGCAACCGGCTCGCGCAGGTTGATTGAGCCGGTAGTGGCTAAGATGATTAGATAAAATTGTATTAGGATAATTTGGAGGCAGATACTTATTGGTATCCTGCCTTTTTATGCGGATATCACAGCGAAAAATAAGTATATTAGGTGTCGTGGGCCAGGGAAAGTGCCTTGCCTGTAAAACCTAAACCTGATAGCTGCATTTTTTTGACCATCGTTTTATGGAATATGGTTGGTTTATGTATCTATTAAGAAAATAAACCTGACATGAGAACCATTTACCGATCACTACTCGCCGCGTTATTTATCTTATTTCAAATTTCAGCTACTTATGCGCAAAGCCCGCAACTTACTGTTGCTGGTAAAAGCAACAATGGCGTTAAGCTAAAAAATTTAAAAATCGACGTGGCTATTTACGGCAACATCAGCCGCACTACCTGGCAAATGACGTTCTATAATACTACGTCGCGTATTTTGGAAGGCAATCTCGAATTCCCGCTACGCGATGGTGTGAATGTTAGCCGTTATGCGCTTGATATCAATGGTAAAATGCGTGAGGCCGTGCCGGTTGACCGGGGTAAGGGAGCTGTAGTTTTTGAGGCTGTTGAGCGCCGGCGTATAGACCCAGGTTTGTTGGAAAAAGTAGCCGGCAATACCTTCCGCACGCGGATATATCCTATCAATTCGCATAGCACCCGTACGGTGATCATCGGTTATGAGGAAGAAATACCAATGGGCGATAACGGCGCATTAAGGTTTACCCTGCCGTTGAATGTGAAGGATACGGTAGAAACATTTTCGCTAAAAGCATCGGTTGTTTTAAACGCGGCGGCCCCGGTGGTCGACTCGCAAAATAGCGATGAACTGCAATTTGATCATCACCAGAATACCTGGGCGGCATCTATCCAAAAAAATAATTACGTACCTAACAAGGGGCTTGTGTTCTCGATACCTAAACCGCCGGACGCTGCTGAAGTAATGCTGCAGCAGCAAGGTAATAAGTATTATTACCTCATCAACACCGCTGTACAGCCCAAATCGGTTGATAAGCCTTTACCACACCGCATCGGTTTATTATGGGATGCCTCATTAAGTGGCGCCAATCGCGATAGCAAAAAAGATTTTGCCTTGTTGGATGCTTATTTTAAAAAGGTCGGCAATGCCGAGATATCACTGGTACGGTTCAGCAATGTTATCCTCAATAAAAAAATCTATACCATAACTAACGGCGATTGGTCTGCGCTGAAAGCTGATCTGGAACATACGATATACGATGGCGGGACTAACCTGGGAAGCCTGAAGCTGAACGAATACCTGGTAGATGAATTTTTACTGTTTAGCGATGGGCATCAAACTTTTGGCGGAAATACTATCAGACCAGGTGATAAACCGGTGTATTGTGTCAATTCGGCCGAGGCGGCTGATTACAGCAACCTGAAATTGATCGCCCTGAAAACACATGGAGATGTGATCGACCTTAACCATAACGATAATGAGAAGGCAATGCGGCTACTAACCACCTTACCGATACGCTTTTTGGGTATCAAAACTGGTGGTACTACCGAAGAAAATTATCCATCGTTACCGGTAACTGTAGCTGGTTCGTTTTCGATAGCGGGTGTAACCAAAGATCCCAATCAGGCCATTACTCTTCAATATGGTTATGGCAACAGGGTAACTTACGAAAAAACCGTACAACTCGATCTGCAAAAAAACCTTGTAGAGAATATCGACGTAGCAAAACTATGGGCGCAGAAAAAGATCAATGAACTGGATATTACTTACGATGCCAACCGGCAGGAGATCGAATCGCTGGGCAAGCGCTTTGGTATCATCACCCGCAATACCTCGCTGATAGTTTTAGAGAGTGTTAGCGACTATATCCAGTATGAGATAGAACCACCTGCCGAACTGCGCGATCAATACAATAATATAATGAAACAGCGCTGGCAAACCACCAGCCAGCGTGAAAAGGATAACCTGAATGCCTCCATCGAAATGCAAAACGATCTGACGGCATGGTGGGGCAATAAACAAAAAATTGAAAAAACTGCACCACCACCGCCGCCTCGCCCACGCCCGCAACAAAACCACCCACAGCAAAACGTCGTACCCGTGAGTCAACTTGCAGAAGGCCCCTTAGGGCCAAACATAATCAGGGTAACGGGTAAGGTTGTCGACGAAAATCATGAAGGCATAGTAGGGTGCTCGATTAAAATAAGAGGCGAAAGCGTGGGGACTGTAACAGATACAAATGGAGATTTCACACTTCTGAGTCGTACAGGTAAAGTTTTGGTCGTATCGTTTATTGGCTATGATACCCGCGAGGTGCGCATCAATAATACCAACATGGGTACGCTGACATTGACTACCAACAACAAAGCGTTAAGCGAGGTTGTTGTGGTCGGTTATGGTTCGGTGCAAAAAAGCGATTTGACGGGCAGCGTGTCTACGGTACGCGCCCGCGAGTTAGGTGAGCCGGCAGGTAATGCTAACGTTAGACAAAGTGTACAGGGTGTGGATAGTTATGGTGATCAGGCGGCGCGGCAATCCTTACAGGGAAGAGTGGCGGGCGTTGATGTAAGAACGGGCGGAGCTCCGGGAGCAGCGATTGTGATACGTGGAAGCGAAACTATTGCCGCCAAAGCGGATACTTTAAACTACAACGCCTCAAAAAGCGATATTAATATGGTGTATAAAGCAGTTGATGAGGATTATCTGAAAATCATTCAGAAAACAGATAAGGCGCAGCAGTATCAAAAATATGTAGATATGCGTGTGGACTTTGCTCATAGACCGGTGTATTATTTTGATGTGGCCGATTATTTCATCAAAACTGGCAACAAGGAGATAGGCAAACGTGTGCTGAGCAATCTGGCCGAACTGGATATGGACAGTTATGAACTTTATAAGATGCTGGGTTATAAATTGAAACAGATTGGTGATTTTGAAGGCGAATTATTTGCCTTTAAAAAAGTGACCGAACTGAGGCCAATGGACCCGCAAAGCTTTCGCGATTATGGTTTAGCGCTCGAAGATGCCGGCCAGCATCAAAAAGCTTTTAACGTGTTGTATGCCGCCATGACCAAAAGTTACACCAAAGATGCCGATGATCTTTACGAAGGCATTCAGGAAGTGTTCTTGCCCGAACTGGGCCGCATTGCTGCTGCAAACAAGGGCAAGATTAAGCTAACATCTGAACAGAAAACGCTGATCAAATCTATTCCGGTTGATATACGCATTGTGATGGACTGGAACAAGAACGATACCGATATCGACCTTTGGGTAACCGATCCTAACGGCGAAAAATGCTACTACAGCCATAACCGCACCGCGATTGGCGGCCGTATTTCGCATGACATGACACAAGGCTTTGGCCCGGAGCAATTTATGCTGAAGAAAGCGATTAAAGGCACCTACAAAATAGAAATTAATTATTATGGCGACAGGCAAACCACCATTAACGGTCCAACAACCGTAATGGCCGAACTGTTTACACGTTACGGTACACCCGAAGAGAAAAAGGAATTGATCGTTTTACAGATGGCCAAAAATGCCGATGGTACAGTGTATATCGGCGATCTGGATTTTAAATAACAGCGTTTGCTACTGGCTTTTTATCGGTTGGCAAAGAAGCCTGTAGCAAAACGGCTATCACGATAACTGCTATACAGCCAATAGCATTAAGCCACAAGTAAGCTACCATTTCGCGCAAGCCCATTACAATGATGATAATCTGTGTGATAACCGCGGCGATAAAAACCGCCTGCCCTTTAACGTATTTAACATAAAAGGCTACCACAAAAACGCCCAAAATGGTGCCGTAGATGTATGAGCCTAACTGGTTAACAGCTTCGAGCAGGTTACCCAAATGGCCTGCATACAAGGCCATTGCTATGCATACCGCGCCCCAGATAACTGTGGCCCAGCGCGAGGCGCTTAGATAATTTTCTTCGGAAGCGTTGGGGTTAATGATGCGTTTGTAGATATCCACCACACTGGTTGAAGCCAGCGAGTTAAGTGCGCTGGCCATCGAGCCCATCGATGCTAAAAAGATAATAGCGATCAGCAGACCTATCAATCCTTTGGGTAAATAGTGGGTAACGAAGGTTAAGAACACATAGTTGGTGTCGTTAACATCGGTATTCGGGTCGGCTTTTTTCAGGATATCAATAGCTTTTTGCCGAACAGTATTGGCTTGGCCATCCGCTGCTTTCAACTGCATTTGCGCCAGGTTAATTTTCCCCTGGTCGTGTGTTTTTAAAGCTGATACCATATTTTCGGCAGCGTTCTTGCGGATGGCGAATGCCGTGCTGTACTGCTGTTCGGCCTGGTTAAACTCTCCGGCGTAAGGGCTTTGCTTAACCTGTTCAACCGCATAATTATTAAAAAATACCGGCGGCTGGTTAAACTGGTAAAAGGCGAATACCAAAATACCGATAAGCAATATCAGAAACTGCATGGGTATTTTAACCAGTCCGTTCATGATCAATCCTAAACGGCTCTGGCCTATCGAACTGCCGGTAAGGTAACGGCCCACCTGGCTTTGGTCGGTGCCGAAATAACTGAGCTGTAAAAAAAAGCCGCCGATAATACCGCTCCAGATGTTGTAACGATTATTCGGGTCGAATTTCCAGTCTATTACGTTCATCCGGCCAAGCTTACCCGCCAGGTGCAGGGTATTGCTCAAGCCTGTTCCTTTAGGCAGCAGGCTGTATCCCACAAAACCCGCCAAAAACAACCCGGCAAATATGATGCTCATCTGCAATAACTGCGTATAACTTACCGCCTTGGTGCCGCCGTAAACCGTATAGCAAATAACCAAAGTGCCGATAAATAAAGTGGTATAGGTAATATTGATGTGCAGTATGGCCGATAAGATCAATGCCGGGGCGTAGATGGTTATGCCTGTTGAAAGGCCGCGCTGAATGAGGAATAACAAAGCCGTTAGAACGCGGGTTTTTAAATCAAAACGCTGCTCGAGGTATTCGTAAGCGGTAAAAACTTTGAGTTTATGGAAGATGGGCACAAAGGTGATACACAGTACGATCATCGCCAGCGGCAGGCCGAAATAAAACTGTACAAAACGCATCCCATCACTATAGGCTTGCCCTGGCGCCGATAAAAAGGTAATAGCGCTGGCCTGGGTAGCCATCACCGAAAAACCTACCGTATACCAGGGTAGGGATTGATCGCCAAGAAGATAATTATTGATGTTTTTGTTGCCCCGGCTTTTCCAAACGCCGTAAATAACAATGGTTAAAATGGTAGCGGCAAGAACTATCCAGTCGGTAAGGCTCATTCAAAATGTTTGGTGATGAGCCAAAATACAAAAATTAGCAGAACAAGCCATGCCATAACAATGCCATAAAACTTGTTCCAGCTATTTATAAATGGTGGAAGATCGGGATCAGGCTTGTTCACGGCCCTTAACCAGCACGGTTAGGTAGAAAGCTGCTGTCAGTAAGCCCACTACACCGCCTGCCAATACCCATCCAAAGCCTTTTTCAATTACACCGCCGGTTACCAGGCCAAAAAATAAACCGATAAGGTAATATAAATGGTCGTAGCTTTTTTCTTTGGGTGTGTGATGTTGTGTCATGTCCTTGATTATATGTAGCGGCAAAAATAGTTGATAAATTGTTGTTTAGCAATATAAAGTTTATAGTAATTTCTTGCGGTAGAATTATTTTTCGGTAGAAAAGTTTTAGATAAGTTGGTTTACTTTTGCAGCTTGGTAACTATAGATGATTTGGCACGCAAAGACGGTAGGCGCAGAGGATTTTAAGCTTTATCTCTTTGCGACTTAACGCCTTTACAAGAAATATACAAGAAGGCGGATCTTAGAGATGATTTTGGGCGTTGCCTGCGGCCGGGCTCATACTGCAGGGGCATTAGCCACGGGCCGGTATCCGCTTCCATCCTTAACGCATTTTTTGCGATTATAGTAATTCATTTGTTGATTATCAAATATATGCGATAATGTTGGTTTTTTTTTTAGGTTAGTCTAAAATTTATATTAGATTTGTCTAATATAAACTAATGTCATGAAGAAACGTATACTACTCATCATACTTATATCTGCTTCTATAGCTGCCAAAGCCCAGCTTAATTACACTAAAGACAGTACCGAGAAGTGGAGTCAGCATTTTCAGCTGACCGTTATCGATCAAAGCCATAACTCATTTAATGCGGCTTATTCGGGAAATAACAGTCTGAGCTCGTCGCACGAAGAGGCTTTATCCATCACCGCAACTTTATATCTGGGGCGTAAATTGTGGAAGAATGCTTCGGTATATTTTAACCCCGAAGTTTCTGGTGGCAGCGGTGTAAGCGAGGCCCGTGGCGTAGCCGGTTTCCCTAACGGCGAAACTTTCCGGATAGGCAGCCCTGCCCCGGCTTTGTATATGGGGCGTTTGTTTTACCGCCAATATATCCCGTTAAGTGACAGCCGCGACCTTGTGGATGCCGATGCTAACCAACTACGCGAATATGTACCCCGTAAGCGTATTGTGATCACCGCGGGTAAATTCGCCCTGTCGGATTTTTTTGATAATAATGCCTATGCCCACGATCCGCGCAGCCAGTTTATGAACTGGGCCCTGATGAGCAACGGCGCCTGGGACTATCCCGCCAATACCCGTGGCTATACCGATGGTTTGGTGTTGGAGTATATCAATCCATCGTGGGCGATACGTGCCGCTGGCACTTTGGTGGGAACCTATGCTAACGGCCCCGAATTTGACTATAACTATTTTAAGGCGCACGGCCAAACTATCGAGTTTTCAAAGTTCACCGATCTTAACGGACATAAAGGTACCATCAGCTTGCTCGCTTACCGCAACGTAACCAAAGCGCCTGCCTATCGCGATGTAATTAATAATTATTTGAATAAAAGCGATGTCTCGCTCGATGTGGTCAACGGTAAAAACTATGGCGGTGTAAAATATGGGTTCGGTATTAATGCCGGGCAGGAACTGAGCAAAGATCTGGGCGTATTTTTACGTGCCGGTTGGAACGACGGTAAAACGGCTACCTGGGCCTTTACCGAAATCGACCGAACTCTGAGCTTCGGCTTTAATTATAAGGGCGTAGCCTGGCACCGCCCTGATGATACCTTTGGTTTTGCTGCCGATATTAACGGTATCTCGCAGGATCACCGCGATTTTCTGGCTGCTGGCGGTTATGGCTTCCTCATCGGCGATGGCAAGCTTACCAACTACAAAACCGAGAAAATTGTAGAAGCTTATTACAGCGCGCGCTTTAACAGCAACCTGTACGTATCAGCCGATTACCAGTATGTGGCCAACCCAGCCTACAATGCCGATCGTGGCCCGGTGAGCTTTTTTTCGATAAGGGCGCATGTGGAGTTTTAGAAAATTTAATAGGTCATGCTGACATGTTTCAGCATCTCTCATGATTTGTAACCGTACCTGTCCTGCGGGGTGCCGAAACAAGTTTGGCAAGACTAATTTGTTTTTTGGCTATTTTAACTGTAGCCCCAAGCCATCCCCATCATTCAAAACCCATTTACCATCAACGAAGCCGGGCAAAAGATAAGGGTTATTGGTTGTTAAGAATGGCCCGTCCAGGTCGGCCCAATCGCAAAGCGGGGCCAGGGCGGCAGCGGCTAAGGTGGCACAACTGGTTTCGCTCATGCAACCTATCATTAGTTTCAGCCCCAGTTGGCGGGCTTTTAAGATCATTTGATACGCTTCGTACATCCCGGCAGATTTCATCAGTTTAATATTAATGCCTGCATAAACGCCCTGAGCTTTGGTTACATCGGCCATGCGCTGTACCGATTCATCGCCAATGGTAGGCACGGGGCTACGTTCGGTTAACCAGGCATTGCCGTCGATATCGGTTTTAAGCATCGGCTGTTCAATTAGTAAAACGCCCTGCTCGTGCAGCCAGTGGCACATATCCAGACTTTGCTCACGGTCTGTCCAACCCTGGTTGGCGTCCACAAATAGTGGTACATGGGTAACGCTGCGGATGGTATTGATCAGTTCTTTGTCGCTATCGCGGCCAAGTTTTACCTTGATTACTTTAAAATCTTTGGCGTCTTGCAGTTTTTTAACGATCATCTCGGGCGTATCAATGCCGACTGTAAATGATGTTACCGGCATTTGTGCTGGGTCGCTTCCATACAATTGCCAACAGGGCTGTTGCTGTAATTTCCCGTTCAGATCATTCAAGGCGATATCGATGGCTGCTTTTATAGCAGGTTGGCCGGTCGCTATGCTATCCAGGTAAGCGTTTATTGTTGCAAAATCAAAAGGATATTTGAACCGCGATACATCGACTTGCTTTAAAAAATCAGTAGCGCTTTGCACGCTCTCGCCCATGTAAGGCACCATGGATGCTTCGCCGTAACCCGTAAAACCTTCATGGTGCAGTTGCACCAGCATCAAGGGCGTTGAGGTACGCGAGAATTTGGCAATGGTGAACGTATGTTTCAGTTCGAGATCGAAAGGTTGGTAAGTAAGGCGCATGTTAAATTCAAAGCTATAAAAATTGACATAAATCCGAAATCGAACATCCGAATTCCGAAATCAGAAAAGCTATCTTTGCGACGTGAGCGTCAATTTATACCATCCTTTCGAAACCTTTAATTTTAGCAACAAGCAGTGCTTTTTAAGCGGCGAAACCCTGCAATCGGCAGACGAAAAGATAGCCGTCTTCCCGGTGTGGCTGATGAAACGCTACAACCTGGCCGATCAGCCCTTTAAGCTGCTCGACGAAAGCATGGCTACTTATAAAGACTTGAAGGTACCTTGCTCAGCACGGGTAAACGACCAGTTTTTAGAGCCGCTGGAACAACAGATAGCCGAAGCATTTGAAGGCGGTTACAACGGAGTAAAGGCGTTGGATGAGTTTCAACTATTCCGCTGGGCGGGTAAATTGTTATATGGCATTGTATTTAACGAGTTGCAGATCGCTATCCGCCAAACAAGGGAACAGGGCGAGGAGTTTAATATTTCGCAGTCCATCATCCACAAGTTCAGCAATCTGCATTTAATGCTGCAAAGCATTAATCAGCCCATAATTTTTGAGGAATTTAAGCCTTTCAGCTTGTTTTTGTTTAAGGTAAACAACCCCGAAAACGAATTTGCTTACCGCGACGAGATCAATACGCTTACCTTTTCAATCCGCTTAAAAGATTTTGGGCTGATCATCTGCCTGCAGGATAACGGCGCAAACCGCAACTATCACCGGCAGATCTTATCAAAAATTGAAGGTCAGACTTTACATCCTATTCAATTTGAAGAGTTTTGCGGGCGCGTGTTTTACTCGGCTTACCTGTTTAACCGTTTGCCCGAATACAATATTTTGCCAGTTGGCGAGGAGATATTTGTAGAAGCGATGCCGCTGCGCGGGATGAGCGCTAAGCCTTTGTTTGATGATTGGATCGGTAAAACCTACGGCCAGGTGCTCGAAAACTTCTGGAAACGCTGGGGATTCCTGTTGCTCGAGATCATTAAAAACCCTGAATACCCGATGAGCTTTTTGCTGGATAAGGATGAAAATTTTATCATTGCCGAAAGCATCCAACTGCCGCTTTAATTGAAGCCAATATGATTGCGAATGATATGGAAAAAATTAGGCACAGCCATCGGGTATAAGCTAATCGTGATAATTATGCCGCAAACCGCGCCATAAAAGTGCGCATCGTGGTTAATGTTACCGATACCGTGCTTTGAAGCATAAGAACAATAAATCAGGTAAAGTACACCGAATATCACAGCTGGCATTTCAAGTCCTGGCAGAAATATCAGCCCCATACGCCCCCATGGATTGAACATGATTGTGGCAAATATCACCGCACTAATAGCACCAGACGCACCCAGGCTATGATATCCCCAATCATTACGATGTTTCATTACGGTGGGTATATCGCTCAAGATCAGGCTGGCCAGATAAAGTATCCCAAACTGCCAATGTCCCATATAGCGTTCTAACGTAAAAGCAAAGAAATAATACGACAGCATATTGAAAAACAAATGCTGCAAGTCGGCATGGATTAGCCCGCTGGTAACTAAAGTATACACCCTTTTGCCTTGCGCTACGCTATAGGGATGCAGAATAAAACGTTCGTAAAGTTCGTCGCCGCTAAAGGCTATCAAGCTGATAACCAATGTTATTATAAAAATAGTCGCTGCGACTGGCGTATCCCTGATGGCAATTAAAATTTCGTTCAAATGTATACCAATTATATTATTGCAATGATACGTGATTTTGTATGGATAAGAAAAGCTCTGCAACAAAAAACCCGGCACATTACTGCGCCGGGTTTTTTGTAATTATTATAAGGTTTGATTTGATTACCAGAAGATGGTGTATAAAGCGGTTAATATACCGCAGATGATCAGCGAGCCGATTGCAAAACCCGGCCTAACGCGGAACATTTTAGTATCAACTTCAAGCCCGTTAGGAATAACGCCTTTACGGGTTTCGATAACACTGATCAACCACATCCCTACCACGCTGATAACGAATACGAAGCCCATCCTGTCGAAGAACGGTATCTCGTAAGCGCCGCCATTGCTATAGTTTGGCGCGTAGAAACCATAAGGAGTTAAGAAGCTCAGGTCGGCGAATTTTGGTAAAAACTTAAACAGGATCGACAATACGAACCCGCCAACCGTTGCAAATAATGCCGCGTTAGAGGTAGCTTTTTTCCAGAAGAAGCCCAGCAGGAACATCGCTAAAATACCCGGCGAGAAGAAACCAGTGTACTCCTGAATGTAGTTAAAGCCTTGTTTACCTTCACCCATTAAAGCCTCACCTAAGGCATAGGCTAATCCCACGCCTAAAGCCATAGACACGGCTACGGATATTTTACCCAGGTTAACCAGTTTCTTTTCAGAAGCTTCAGGGTTGATGGCTTTTTTATAGATATCGAGTGTGAAGATTGTAGCGATACTGTTTACCTTACCGGCAAGCGATGCTACGATAGCCGCGGTTAGGGCCGCGAAAGCCAAACCTTTCATTCCTACAGGCAGCAAATTCAGTAACGATGGATAAGCTTTGTTAACGTCGGTAATACCGTTGTGGGTAAGCATACCTGCAGCATCAGCAGTATGGAACATGCCGCGTTGATACAATACATAAGCAGCGATACCCGGGATAACCACGATAACTGGCATTAACAGTTTCAGGAAACCGGCAAATAAAATACCGCTACGTGCAGTTTTCAAATCGGCACCAAGCGCACGCTGGGTAATGTATTGGTTACAGCCCCAATAGTTAAGGTTGGTGATCCACATACCACCTATCAGTACGCTAAGGCCCGGAAGATCCACATAGTTCTTGTTGTCTTTATGGAAGATCATGTGGAAGTGATCGCTGGCTTGTACAGTAATCTGTTTTAAACCGCTGAACATGCCGCCCATATCTTTGGTATTGCCTGTTGGATCGCTCACCAGGTTGAGGGCGATGTACGATGCTACCAAACCACCCAGTATCAGGAAGAACACCTGGATAACGTCGGTATAACCGATAACCTTCATACCGCCCAGGGCAATAATTACCGAGAATATAGCCAGTAAGATAATGCACAGGCCGATAGAGAACTCAGGCGCGATGCCATGGATGGCGATAGCACCCAGGTAAAGAATGGATAAAAGATTTACTACGATGTATAAAAACAGCCAAAATATCGCCATAATCATAGCCACTGTGCCATTGTAACGCTGGTGCAGGAACTGCGGCATAGTGAATATTTTGTTCTTCAAATAAACCGGAATGAAAAACACAGCAACGATAACCAGGGTAGCGGCAGCCATCCACTCGTAGGTTGAGATTGCCAGGCCCATTTTGAAGCCCGAACCGCTCATACCTATAAATTGCTCGGCCGAGATGTTCGACGCGATCAACGAGGTACCGATAGCCCACCAGGTTAATGATCCTTCAGCTAAAAAGTAGTCGTTCGAGGTGGCGTTAACGTTCTTTTTACGTTGGTATACCCACCAGCCATACGCGGCTACAACGATAAAGTAAAACAAAAATACCAGGTAGTCACCGGTTTGGAGTGTTTTCATTTTGAATGTTTAGGTTAATAAAATGGTTCTTCTCACACACGTTAGTGTATTTTGTACAATTATATATTAAATATAATTGTTAATCAAATTTTCTAAATATTCTTGTTTACCGCTTGTAACAGCCGGTTCGCCGTTTTCAACGGCGTAAACGCGCAGATCTTCGAGGGTAAGTTTCCCCGTTTCGAACTCTTTACCTTTGCCGCTATCAAATGACGCGTAACGCTCGGTGCGGATACTCTTGTAGGCTGATTTTTGCAGAATATTATCAGCAATGATCAAGGCGCGAGCGAAGATATCCATACCGCCAATGTGGGCGTAGAACAGGTCGGCAGGGTCGGTTGAGTTACGGCGTATCTTTGCATCGAAGTTAACGCCGCCACCTTGTATGCCGCCACCTTCTAAAATAACCAGCATGCACTCCACGATCTCGTTAATATTGTTGGGGAACTGATCGGTGTCCCAGCCGTTCTGGTAATCGCCGCGGTTAGCATCTATCGAACCTAACGCACCGTTATCAACAGCAACCTGCAACTCGTGCTGGAAGGTATGGCCGGCCAAAGTAGCGTGATTTACTTCGAGGTTTAGTTTAAAATCGCCCAACAGATTGTACTGGCGCAGGAAACCCAACACGGTAGCTGCGTCATAGTCGTACTGGTGTTTTGATGGCTCGCAAGGTTTAGGCTCGATAAAGAAGGTGCCTTTAAAGCCTTGTTTGCGTGCATAGTCTTTAGCGGTATGTAAAAATTTGGCAAAATGCTCCTGCTCGCGTTTCATATTGGTGTTTAACAAGGTCATGTAACCTTCGCGGCCACCCCAAAAAACGTAGTTTTCGCCATTTAGGGCGATTGTTGCATCCAAAGCCGCCTTAACCTGGGCAGCGCCGTGTGCCAAAACATGGAAATCAGGGTTGGTGATAGCGCCGTTCATATAACGGCGGTGCGAGAACAGGTTTGCAGTGCCCCAAAGCAGTTTTACACCGCTGGCTGCTTGTTTTTGTTTGGCATACTCAACCAAAGCCTGTAAACGGCGATCGTTTTCGTTGATGTCGTTAGTATAATCAACTACGTCCACATCGTGGAAGCAGTAAAAAGGCAGGTTAAGTTTAGTGAGGAACTCGAAAGCTGCGTCCATTTTGTCTTTGGCACGCTCAACGGCGTCGGCCTTTTCGTTCCAGGGAAAGATGTGGGTAGGCTCACCAAACGGATCGGCGCCGTTGCCTACAAAGCTGTGCCAGTAAGCACCCGCGAAGCGGAAATGCTCCTTTAGTGTTTTGCCCGCTACTACGCGGTTTTCGTCGTACCAGCGAAATGCAAGCGGGTTATCAGTTTGCGGACCTTCGTATTTTATTTGGCCTATCCCCTTAAAAAACTCTTTTTCACCTGTGATGATGTTTGCCATGATGTATGAAATGTTGAATTATTGAATGACTGAATGACTGAATGATTGATTATTTTTTATTGTCATTTCAACGAGGTGCGAGGAGAAATCCTCTGCATGCGTAATTTATGAAGCAAAAGATTTCTCACTTCCTTCGAAATGACAGTTTATGTTTATTCCACTATTAATTGTTTATCCAGAAGATGCTTCCATTCCTGGTATATAGGTCCGTAGCCTTTGCCGGTTGGCTCAACTACTTTTACTTTCTCCATACTGCTGAATGCCTCGTCCGGGTGTTTATAGATACCGCTGCCAATGCCGGCGCCTAATGCGGCGCCAACGCTGCCATCATTCTTATATAATTCTACAGGTACGCCGGTAGCATTTACAAAAGCTTCGGTAAACAGTTCGCTTAAAAACAGGTTGGCCATGCCGGCACGTATCACGGTAGGGTTCATGCCGTTACCGCGCATAATATCCAAACCGTAACGGAAGGCGAAGGCGATACCCTCCTGTACGGCGCGGAAAATATGCGCGCGGGTATGCAGGTTAAGATCGATATTATGGAAATGCACACCTACCATTTTATTGCAAAGCATACGCTCGGCGCCGTTGCCAAAAGGCAAAATGCGCAGGCCATCGCTGCCCAGTTTTATCTGCCGGGCTTCGGTATTCATTTGCTGATAAGTGGTATCGGCGCCGAATAAGGTTTTGGTCCAGCGGTTAAGGCTGCCCGTGCCATTAATGCAAAGCAATACGCCTAAACGTTGCTGCTGTTCAGTATGGTTAACATGCGCGAAAGTGTTTACGCGCGATTGTGGGTCGTAGGCCAAAACATCGCTTACGCCATATATCACACCTGAAGTACCTGCTGTGGCAGCAACTTCACCAGGATTTAGTACATTTAATGATAAGGCATTGTTGGGCTGATCGCCGGCTTTGTAGGCAACCGGAATGCCTGGTTTAAGGTTCAATTGCGCGGCGATATCCGCCTTTAGCTGCCCATGTTCTGCAAATACCGGTTTAACTGGAGCAAAGAAACTAGCATCGAACCCGAAATATCTTACCAGTTCGTCAGACAACCGATTGCATTGAAAATCATAAAAAATTCCTTCAGACAATGCAGAAGCGGAAGTGGTGACTTCGCCGGTGAGTTTCATGGCGATAAAATCGCCCGGGAGCATGATCTTATCGATCTTTTGATAAATATCAGGCTCGTTTTGCTTAACCCAGGCCAGCTTTGAGGCTGTAAAATTGCCCGGAGAATTGAGCAAATGGCTCAGACAAAACTCATGGCCGATAGCATCAAAAGCCTGGTCGCCAATCTGTACGGCGCGACTATCACACCATATAATACTATCGCGCAGGGCGTTTTGATCCTTGCCAACCGAAACCAAACCATGCATTTGGTAAGCAATGCCTATGGCGGCGATATCCTGAGGATCAAAATTTTTATTAGTCTGAGCCAGTAAAACGGCCTTTTGTACATGCTGCCACCACATTTCGGGCGCTTGCTCGGCCCAGCCGGGCTGGTTGGAGATGATAGCCGATTCGGTATCGGGATATTGCGCAAAGGCAATGCATTTTTGTTGTTGCGCATCGACAACTGACACCTTTATCGAGGAAGTTCCTACATCAATACCCAAAAGAAGCATGCAACAATTGTATTAGTTTATAATCGGATTTTGTGCTTGTGTGTAATGAAACACTAAATTGTGGTAAAAATATTGAATATTTTTTAAAATGCAATCGGTTGTAATTTTATTTCCGATATTTTTTTTACCTTAGTCAACCAAGAAGCCTTTCAACCTATCTTTGCAACCTGAATGAAGAACAAGGAAATTACTATTTATGATATTGCCCGTGAACTGGATATTTCGCCGGCAACGGTAAGCCGTGGCCTGCGCGATCATCCTGCAATAAGCAAAAAAACCAAGAAAAAGATCATGGATATAGCCAAATCCATGGGCTACCGTTCAAACACTTTTGCCAGCAGTTTGCGTTTAAACCGCACCAATACCATAGGGGTAATCGTTCACCGTTTGGATAGTTTTTTCGTGTCGACCGTTTTGGCCGGGATGGAAAAGATAGCCAGCGAATCGGGATATAACCTCATCATCAGTCAATCGCTGGAGAGCACTGAAAAGGAAATTGCCAATGCCAACACCATGTTTAACAGCCGGGTTGACGGTTTAATGGCGTCGCTGGCGTATGATACCGAAGATATCAGCCATTTTATGCCTTTTATAGATAAAGGGATCCCGCTGCTGTTCTTCGACCGGGTATACAACCATAAAAACTGCCCGGCTGTGGTGATCGATAACTTTAAATCGGCCTACGAAATTACCACCCACTTGATTGAGCAGGGATGCAAAAAAATAGTACACGTTACCGGCGACCTGAAGCGGAACGTTTATGCCGACCGTTACCAGGGCTACCGCAAGGCTTTGGCTGATAACGGCATCAAGTTTACCGATGAACTGCTGATCATCAATTACCTGAACGAGCACGTTGGCCCTAATGTTGACGCTGTGCAGCAGATACTGGCTATAGACCCGCTACCGGATGGCGCCTTTATCACCAACGATGCCTTCGCGGCGTATTGTATGCGAGAGTTAAAGGCCGATGGTATTTCGATACCGGGCGACATTGCCATAGCCGGCTTTAACAACGACCCGATATCCGGCCTGGTTGAGCCTAATTTAACTACTATCAATTATCCAAGCTACGAAATGGGTGAGGTTGCCGCGCGTACGCTGATCAACCACCTGAAGGGTGCATCAAATATGATGCTGACGGATTCGATCGTGCTGAAATCGGAGTTGATTGTGAGAGAATCGTCGTTGAAGAAGGGATAGTTACGTTATAGTTTCAGGTTTATGGAAATTGTGTTTGTTGAAAAATTGATCAATCACTGGAAAAAGAGCAATGTCTACTCTCCTCCCGGTGATCTATTTTTAATCGAACAAATGCTAAAAAGTAAGAATATCCAACTTCCGGACGATTTTAAACACCTGTATCGTTTTGTGGGTGGTCCTACCGAAGAGGATAGCGAATTCTTCTACTTTTACCCTCCTGAAGAATTAGCAACAATGGGAAGCCTGTTCTCTTTAAGTAAGAATGACCAGTTTTACGATGTTGTGGTATTCGTCGACTACATGCAGTCGAGTTGGTGGTACGGCTTTAAGATGACCGATGATGGATATCAGATCGGCATAATATCATCTAAGGATAGGTTTAAGGTGATCACAAATTCTCTGAGCGATTTTATTAATTTATATGTTGAAGATTCAGGAATTCTTTACAATTGGGAATAATCGTGATGTCAACAACCTATTGTTGTGTTCTAGAACCTTCTCCCCAATATCAACTTAAATATCGTACGATCAACCACCTGGGTGCCATAACCGATGCCTGCATTAACCTCCCAGTTGGCGTTGAAATTCAAATCGGTGGCGATGTAAAACTGATGATCCTGCTCGCTTAGCGGATCGTAATGGAAGAATGGACCGGTGGTGCCATAGTATTCAAAACCCAGTGCCACCACTTTACTTATATCATAACTGGCTTTTATGTTAGGCGAAAATATAAAGCCTGCATTCTGATCGGGGCCGGCAAAACTTTTATCGACCGTAGGGTTTAACGAAACGTATAAGCCGCCCCATTTTTTATCGATGATCGGCCGCACTTCCAACGTACTGGTATTAGGGCTGAAAGCTGCCTTTTGAAAGCCGAACTCGAGCGAAAGACTGACGCCTACGGGCCATTTCCAGCTTTCGGGCGCGGCGATACGGGGACGAATGTGTGAGCCAACGTAAGCCGTACGCCCATCACTGCCCACAGAGTTGAAGATGTAAAAGCCGGTTTCGAAACAGCTTGTCCAGCCGTGGGTTATTTCGATGGTTTCGTGCATCACATGGTTAGTTGGCAACCCGCCATCCTCATCCATAAATTTACTGCCGCCTGAAGTATAATTGCTGTGCAGTTCGATCATGGTATGGCTTTTGTCCATCGTTTCGGATCCGTAAACCTGTATCTCATAATTATCTTGCGCACGGGCGCATGAAGCGGATATTGCCAGAAAAGTAAGGAGTAAGTATTTGTGCATGAGGTTAGTTTGGTATAAAGGTGAGAAAAAAACCGGTGTGGCCTGCCAGATGCATCTAATCAAACAAAAAAGTTACGGTTGCCCGGTTGCTGGCCGCTTTCAAATAAGGGAAGCCTTTAACTACAATCTATTAATTTTCTACAAACAGGTAGTCCCTACAGGGACATATTTGCGAGGGTGCGTAGGATCAATATCGCTCCCAATAGATGTCAGGATGGCTGAGGTGCGGCGGGTACGGAGCGGTGGCAACAACGCCCAAATAACAATGATTGATTTATTGAATGACTGAATGATTGAATTAGATCATCATGTAAACTTTAAAACTTTTCTCCCACTGATGCAAGTATGTCGGCAGATAAGCGGGCAAAAGGTATTTGTGCCTTAAATAACACGAAAACAACTTTATAACATTCAAACCTTCTAACTTTCAACAGCCCAAACACCTTACGTTGCCATGATTACTTTCTGTGATAAAAAATATACCTTTGATGCATAATACAGATACATTATTAATAAACATGAAAGAAATAAGCGTACAGGAACTGAAAGAGAAAATGGATAAAGGCGAAGATTTTCAATTGATCGACGTTAGGGAAGATTTTGAATACGAAACCTCAAATCTGGGCGGCGTGTTGATCCCTTTAGCCGGTATCGTGATCGAAAAAGATAAGATCGCTAAAGACAAACCCGTTATTGTACATTGCCGCAGCGGCAAACGCAGCGCCGTAGCCATTATGCAGCTCGAGCCGTTGGGTTATACCAACCTGTACAATTTGCAAGGCGGTATTTTAGCCTGGGCCAATGAGATTGATCCTAACATGAGCGTGTATTGATATGATGGGGATCAAATTCATACTGAACATTCTGTACAACCTGTGCATCATTATTTGCCTGTTCACCATCTGGTCGGGTTTTAACAACCATAACTGGGCGTTTGTGGCCGGCGCAACGTTTATCGGTGTGCTTATCGTCATTTTTAAAATCCGCCTGATCAAAGACGTTAAAAACCTGACAAAAAAACCGTAGATTCGGGTATAAAAACCAAAACCTCAAATGTTTATAGCAATCGTCGGTATTATTGTGCTCGTGGTGGGCATGGTCATCAAACAAGGTCAGTCGCAGGCAGCACATTTTTCGCGCGCCATTACAATTGTGGGCGTAGTAATTACCGTCCTGGGTTTATTAAGCTCATCAGTTAAAGTTATCGAGCCGGGCATGGTTGGCGTGCAGTCCTTATTCGGCAAGGTGCAGGATAATGTATTGGAAAGCGGCCTGCACTTTATCGACCCGGTAGTAGAAGTTACCGAATTTGATGCCCGCACCCAAAATTATACCATGAGCGCCGTTAACAGCGAGGGCGTAAAACAGGGCGATGATGCCATCCGGGTGCTCTCGTCAGACGGTTTGGAAGTCACCGTCGATCTATCGGTGCTTTACCGTGTAATACCCTACAAAACTCCTTTCATCCTGCAAAATATCGGTGTGGATTATGTAGACAAGATCGTACGCCCGGTTTCGCGCACGGCCATCCGCGATAACGCGGTGTCGTACGAAGCCGTTGCGCTTTATTCCACCAAACGCCAGGAATTTCAGGACAAGATATCCCGCGCCATTACCGCCAGCTTCGCCAAAAACGGGCTTGAACTACAGCAACTCCTGGTGCGCAACATCACGCTGCCTGCATCAGTAAAAGCCAGTATCGAATCAAAGATCAACGCCGAGCAGGATGCGCAAAAAATGCAGTTCGTACTGCAAAAAGAACGCCAGGAAGCCGACCGTAAACGTGTAGAAGCACAAGGCATAGCCGATTATCAGAAGATCCTTTCAACCGGCCTGTCCGACAAACAATTGCAATACGAAGCTATCAAAGCGCAGAAAGAGATCGCCCTGTCGCCAAACGCCAAAGTGATTATTATGGGCGGTAAACCGGGTTCGATTATATTGGGGAAAGAATAAAGCCCCCGACCCTCTGAAGAGAGATTATGTGCGGCGTAATAAAGTTTCAGTTTTAATATTAAATGGGCTAAACTATCTGCGCTATTGTTATTTTAGCAGGATAAATTATGGCACGTCAACCAATCGCTCCGGTTCCCCGCATATCCTTAAAAGAACGCCTGCTGGCCTTGGGCAACCTTCCAGGTTTTTTTAAGCTGATATGGCAAACCAGCCCCTGGATGACCTCGCTGAGTTTTTTGCTGCGTATTTTTAAATCGGTTTTACCGCTCTCAACCCTATATGTAACCAAGCTGATCATTGATGAGGTTGTGGCCCTGAACCGCACTCACGGAGGCGACTATCATCGCCTGTGGGAATATATAGCCGCGCAGTTCGCGCTGGCTATTATTTCGGATATACTAAGCCGCGCCATGACCCTGGTGGACAGCATGCTGGGCGACCTGTTTGCCAACCATACCTCGGTGCGTATTATGGAGCATGCCGCCAAGCTCGATCTTGATCAGTTTGAAGATTCTTACTTTTACGATAAACTCGAGCGCGCCCGCCAGCAAACCAGCGGCCGTACCGCCCTGCTTTCGCAGGTAATGGGGCAGGTGCAGGATCTGATCACCATTACGGCATTCGCGGCAGGCCTGTTAGCATTTAATTTCTGGTTGATGGCATTGATGCTGCTGGCCGTTATTCCTTCGTTTTTAGGCGAAGCTTATTTTAACGATCGCACTTACGCGCTTACCCGTGGCCAAACACCCGAGCGCCGTGAGCTGGATTACCTGCGCTACATCGGCGCCAGCGATGAAACCGCCAAAGAAGTGAAGATATTCGACCTGTCGGGGTTCATTATCAACCGCTTTAAAAAGCTATCCGACAAATTTTACCGCGAAAACAGTGATCTGGCCATTAAGCGTTCAGGCTGGGGCGCCTTTTTCTCGTTTATCAGTACCGGTGGCTATTATGCCGCTTATATGATCATCGTTTACAAAGCCGCCACAGGCCGCAGCACCATCGGGCAGTTAATGTTCATGGCAGGCTCCTTCAGCCAGATGCGGAGTTTGGTAGAGGGTATTTTGTCGCGCTTCACTACCGTATCACAAGGCGCCATCTACCTGCGCGACTTTTTCGACTTCTTCGAAATTCAGCCTAAAATCAAGCCGCCTGTTAACCCCGTATCTTATCCAAATCCGGTTAAATATGGCTATACTTTCGAGAATGTAGGCTTTAAGTATCAGAACTCCGAAAGATGGGCAAACCGCAATCTGAACTTCACTTTAAAACCCGGCGAAAAGCTGGCTTTAGTTGGCGAAAATGGTGCGGGTAAAACTACATTGGTAAAACTGCTGGCCCGCCTGTACGACCCAACCGAGGGCCGCATCCTGCTGGATGGCATCGACCTGCGCGAGTACGACATTACCCAACTGCGCATGCAAACCGGTATTATTTTCCAGGATTTTTTACGGTACCAGTTCTCGATGTCGCAAAACATCGGCGTGGGGAATATCAACCATATCGATGATATGGAGTTGATCCGTTCGGCGGCAAAACGCAGCCTTGCCGATGCGCTGGCCGAAAAATTACCTGCCGGTTATGACCAAATGCTGGGCCGCCGCTTTAACCAGGGGATTGACCTATCAGGCGGCGAATGGCAGAAAGTAGCCCTGGCCCGCGCCTACATGCGCAACGCCGAACTGCTGATACTGGATGAGCCTACCGCCGCCTTGGACGCCCGGGCCGAGTATGAAGTATTTCAGCGTTTTGCTCAATTAACTGAAGGTAAAACAGCCGTATTGATTTCGCACCGTTTCTCAACCGTGCGCATGGCCGATCGTATTTTGGTATTGGATAAAGGCGAACTGATTGAAATAGGCAGCCACGAAGAACTGCTGCAAAAAGGCGGCCGCTACGCCGAATTGTTTAATTTACAAGCCTCGGGCTACAGGTAATTATTTTACCTTAATAGTTTTCGACTTGATAACAATCTCGTTGTTTTCAAACGCGCTGTAGTTTTCTTTCAGATAACCTGGCTTACCCGGTATTTTTTCAAGCGGTTTTACATTGGCTTCCCACTGGTTACAATGGGTAGGGAAAGGTTCGGTAAAATATACCCATTCGCCATTTTTCAGCGTGTATGTACGATAGCTTCGCCAGCAGCTGCTAAACCAATCGGGAAGCAAGCCTATTTCATCTTTACCGTCTCCATCCAAATCGCCTAAATTGGTTAAAGAGCCGCCTATGCTGTTAGTAAGCGTAAGTGTTTTGATATGCGGATTTGAGCACATTAACTGCGCCGTGCAATCGCCAACGCAGCCCATACCATCCTTGCTGATTTCAGGTTTGACTATCCAGACGTACTCGGGCTTACCATCACCGTCAAAATCACCCTTTATCGCGCCCTTTAAATCATCGGGCGTCTGCGCATTTGCCACAGTGCATAATAAACTGAAGTACAGCAATATTCTAAACGTTTGCATAGCTACAAAACGCCAAACTTCATTTAAAAGTTTCTTCAGACACTAAGAAAATTATAGCGTGTTATCCGTCATTGCCGGTGTCCTCATCATAAAGTGTTCGGAAGAAATGAAAAAGAAATATAATCAGGCAGAGTTTCCCTCTTGAGAGGGGTTAGGGGTGTGTAAAGCGATAAAGACACATCCCCGCCACTACACTGGCTGCGCACCCCTTCTCAAGAAGGGAGTTTTGATGGCGATCCCAATCTTTAAACAGTTGCCGGTGTCCTCACCGGCAATCATTCACTAAATATGAAGCTGCTTAATTACCGCGAATACTACACCTGCAATCAGGGCCGAAATAGGTATAGTGATGATCCAGGCCCAAATCAGGTTAATGGTGACGCCCCAACGCACCGCCGAAACACGTTTGGTTAAACCCACACCAATGATCGAACCTGTTAAAGTATGCGTAGTTGATACCGGTATACCGAAGAACTCGGTTATAAACAAGGTAACCGCACCCGCGCTTTCGGCGCTCACACCTTCAAGCGGGGTAACCTTGGTAATTTTGGTGCCCATGGTTTTTACGATTTTCCAACCGCCACTCATTGTACCCAGGGCTATAGCCGAGTAACAGGTTAGCGGTATCCACTCGGGCATTGGAGCGCCTTTCATAGACGGATAATAGGCTATCAAGGCTACATAAATTATACCCATTACCTTTTGCGCGTCGTTACCACCGTGTGCAAAGCTCAATGCTCCTGACGATACCAGCTGCAGGCGTTTAAACCATTTCTCGGTTTTTGACGGGCGCGAATTCTTACAGATATGCAGAATAGCGATATTGATAGCGAAACCAATGATGCTACCAATAATGGGGGCCAGAAATATAAAAACTACTGTTTTAATGATAGGCTCGGCATTAACGGCGCTAAAAGCGGTGTGATGCATAAATATAGCATTGGTCATCCCAGCACCTGCAAAACCGCCTATCAGCGTATGCGATGAGCTCGACGGTATACCGAACCACCAGGTAATCAGGTTCCAGGTAATGGCCGCAATCAGGCCGGCCAGTATCACATCAAGCGTGATAAAGCTTTCGTGAACGGTTTTGGCTATGGTATTGGCAACTTTATGATCCTTCACTAAAAAGTAGGCCAGAAAGTTAAACGCTGCGGCCCATATCACAGCTGCCAGCGGCGATAATACCTTGGTCGAAACAACGGTAGCTATCGAGTTAGCCGCATCATGAAAACCATTGATAAAATCAAAAATTACGGCCAAACAAATAACTACAACAAGCAGCGTCATATATATTATGCGTTTTTAACTAAAATAGTTTCCATTACGTTGGCCACATCCTCGCACATATCGGTAGCGTTCTCCAGGGTGGCTAAAATCTCTTTGTATTTAATCAACGTTATGGCATCCTTTTCGTACAAAAACAGGTCGGCAACAGCGCGGTCAAACACATAATCGGCCTGATTTTCGATACTATTTATGCGTATGCACGAATCTGCAATATTGCGTACGTTTTTCAAATCTTTTAACTCGCGGATAGCTTTTTCCATATCAACGCTGGCTTGTAATATCAGATCGGCCAGTTTGCGTACCGGTACAGTAAAGTCCTCGATCTTGTAAAGATTCATGCGGTTGGCCGCTCCCTGTATGTTATCGGCAATGTCGTCAATAGCGGTAGCCAGGCTGTGCATATCTTCCCTGTCAAAAGGAGTAATAAAGTTTTTACCTAATTCCAGGTATATCTGGTGGGTAAGTTCGTCGCCAACGTTTTCCAGCTTATCAATCTGCTTGTAATATTCGTCGCGTGCTTCAGGGCTGTGCGAGTTTACGGTTTCAACTAAAACAGTTGCTATGGCCACCACATTGCTGGCTGCCTGCTCAAATAAGGGGAAAAATACTTTTCTGTCTTTAGGGACGAAGTATTGAAAAATGCTATTTAGCGACATTTGTCTTTATATTTTGTGAAGTACAGACAGGCAAATATAATCCCATCATGTTAAGTTAATGTTAAGCAATGAAAATTGATATGCCGTATGGTATTACTTAGCACTCTCACAAAAACCCAAAAAAATCAAACAAAAAAGGCTTCGTATGGCTTGAATTTACCAGCCGAAGCCTTGATATCTTAACAACAATAGTTAAACCTTAAGCCATCGCTTTGTTCAGCGCGATGATGGCATCGTCAAAATCTTCGCGGGCAACCAAAAACTGTATGTTCACTTTACGTAAGGCAAAGCCGGCGCTCTTAATATCGATATTAGCCGCCGAAAGCGCCCCTGCCGATTTAGCCAGCAAGCCCACCTGGTCCATGTTCGACCCGATCAGACAAACCATCGCCATTTTTTCAACAGTCACCTTCTCAAACTTATCTTCCAGTTCGTTAATCAGCTCTTTATGAAAATCCTTCTCCCAAATTACTATCGAAATACTGTTAGCGCTGGTCGCTTTAAAGTTATAGCTGATACCCAGGTCGTAAAATACGCGCATAATTTCAAAATCGGTACCTACGTTGCCTACCATCAGCGGATCGTAAATATCGATCATCACTAGCTTGGTAGTACCGGTAATTACCTCCACACGCTTATGCGGTGATACATAATCCTTGGTGATCAGCGTACCCGGGTGTTCAGGCTCGAAGGTGTTTTTAATGCGCAGGTTGATGTTGTTGATCTCCAGCGGTTTTGATGCCTTTGGGTGAATGGCTTCCATACCTACGTCAGCCAACTGATCGGCCACATCATAATTGGTGAAGCCAACCGGGATGCAGTTATCCGTACCCACCAAAACCGGGTCGGCGCTGCATAGGTGATATTCTTTATGGATGATCGCTTCCTGCGGCTTAACTGCTACGGCTATCTTACAAAAGGTTACCTCGCTGTAACCGCGGTCAAACTCGCGCATAATACCCTCGGTACCCTTGGCATAGCCGGTAACAATGCAAATGGTTTTATCAAACTCGATATCGCTGAAGGTATGCTTAATACGCTGATCGATAGTATACGATTTATGATCATGAAAACCACTCAGATCAACCAATGTAGCATTGATACCCATATTTTGCAGAATATTGGTAAACACAAAAGCCGAGTGACTTTCACCTATCGAAGCCAGAATCTCGCGCGCGGCCTGTAAAATATTCTCTTTACTTACATAGCCCGATGCCAGTATGTTGGCCAGGTTATCCAGGTAAAGCTTGGCATCATTAACACGGTCCTCTATAAATTTATTGGCCAGGGCAAGGTCAAGGCCCAACTCCACGTATTTTTTGTTGATGGTTTGCAAGCTAACAATCAGTTCGGCCAAAGCATGATGAAACTCCTGGTATTTAGCAATACGGTGGTATACGCCCGGTTCGCCGGTTTTTTTATTCTCCAGAAGCAAATTAGTCACACCCGAAAAAGCCGAAACCACAAAAATTCGGTTGTACAGCTCGTCGCCCTTACGCTCAAATAAGATAATATTATTGATGACATCTTTCAGGGCACTCATCGATGTGCCGCCTATTTTCTCTACTGTTAGCATTTTAATATTTTGATCTTAAGCAAGGTATCCGCTTAAGTGGCCGCAAATTTATAAAAATAGCTGAAAAAATTGTCGACTGGTTTGATAGGTTAATTTGATTGTTATAAATATTATTTAAAATTAGAATGTAAGGTGATTGTTGCCTAATCTGGAGAAGATTGAAATAGTAAACAATTTAATTTTGTTATTCATCACTCAATCATTGAAATCACCTGTAACAATAACCACTAACCGACGTTTAATAACAATAAGATTTTGACTATAAATGAGGAAAGTAACACGTTTTTTTTGGTTTTGCAGCGGCGCGCATGTTGACACTTTAAAGAAATACCCCATCGAGCATAATAAGTATGTGGGCATTGGGGCCACTATATTTTTTACCGCATTGTTTGCTTCGTTATCGGGCGGGTATGCTATGTATTTTGTTTTCAGCGGCAGTGCTTTTGCCGTTGGGTTTGCCATTCTGTTTGGTTTGTTGTGGGGTACGGCTATTTTTAATATGGACCGCTATATCGTAAGCAGTATCAATAAGCAGGGCACTGTCAATCAGCAGATCTTGCAAGCTTCGCCGCGTATTTTGCTGGCGATTATGATCGGTGTGGTGATATCGCGCCCGCTGGAGCTGAAGATATTCGACAAGGAGATTCGCCAGAAACTCAAAACCAGTTACCTGAACGGCCAACGGCGCAAAATTGATACACTGCAAAAAGCCTATAACGATAAGTATACCCAGCAGATTGCCAAAAACGGCGAACTGAAAAAGGAGCGCGATTCGTTAACCAGGGATATCAATCAATCGCGCTACCAGTTAAACCAGGAAGTTTTTGGCGATAAAACCAATCAAACTTCCGGCATCAAAGGTTACGGCACTTATGCCAAACAGAAGCAAGGGGTTTTACAGGAGAAAGAAGATCGCCTGAAAACTGTTCAGGGTGATATGGATAAAATGGACAGCTACCTTACTCAACATAAGCAATTGGATGGGCTAAACAACGTTACACTTTTTAGCGATCATCAATTGGACAGCCTGGCCAACGTGGCCGGTTTTGCCGATCGTAACTGGGCGCTGGGGCAGCTGGCATTTAAGGATGACGGCACCAAGGATCTGGACACCTATCTGGCCGAATCATTCATCGCGTACCTGTTTATTTTGTTTGAGTGTTTGCCCGTGTTTGTAAAGCTGATGTCGCCCAAAGGACCATATGATGTGGCACTTTCGCACATTGAGGAAGCCAACCATTACTATTCCGAGAAGGACCGTGAGCACGAAATGGCAGTTACTGATGAAACCTACGAACATCGCCTGAAAACGGATGTGGATAAAAGGAAGCATATTATTACCGGGCAATCGGAATGGGATCTGGGCAGGCAGAGGTATGATTGACGGGAGTAGGAAGGCTGATGACAAAAGCCTAAACCATAGCGATGGGTTTGAAACCCATCGCTATGGAAAAGATGCGTTGGATGGAAATGAATATTACCCACTGCGGCAGGCTCGGAGCGAGCCATAAATGCCTGAAGGGAATATAAGCGTAAAGCCCTACCACGGGCAACGCGCTTTTTTTAACTCTTAAAGCATCGTTTCCTTTCTCTACCTACGCTGGTACTCTAAATATTTACAGGCATGGCCTATGAGATTTCCATCACCTCTTTTTTCTTTTTGGTCTTCATACGTTTAGGTACGAAATCAAGTATTTCGGCTTTCAACGCCTCGATCATGCGGCGTTTCAGGAAGTTTTTTTGTATTACGATGCTTACCTCGCGCACCGGCTCGGGGCTTTTAAAATAGCGCACTTTGTCAAGCTGTTTATCGCTAAGGTCGGCAATGGCCAGTTCGGGCAAAATAGTAGCTCCGCTGTTTTGGTCAACCATGCGTTTCAGCGTTTCAACACTACCTGTATTATATTCAAAATGCTGGAAGCCCCTGGTTGATCGCCGCGGATGGCAAATATTAAGTACCTGCTCGCGCATGCAATGGCCCTCGTTCAGTACCCAGATCTCTTCCAGGTCTATATCGTCGGGGCTGATCGCTTTTTTCTTGAAAATTTTGCTGCTTTTTGAGGCATAGGCGACGAAGTTTTCGTAAAATACGGGTATCTCCAACAAGTTCGATTCATGCAGCGGGGTCGACAGGATACCACAATCAATTTTGCCGAGTTTGATATTCTGGATGATCTCTTCGGTAGTTTGCTCCCACACTACCAGCTTTACCTGCGGATATTTTTCGATAAACCGGTTGATGATGCGAGGCAACAGATAAGGCGATATGGTTGGTATGATGCCTACCTTCAATTCGCCGCTTAGCTCCTTCTGCCTGTCGCTGATAATCTCGCGTATCTTTTGGCTTTCAGCCAGCAGTACACGAGCCTGTTCGATGATCTCGGCACCAATCTCGGTAGGCACTACAGGCTGTTTGGTACGGTCGAATATTTTAACGCCCAGGTTATCTTCCAGCTTTTGTATTTGCATACTTAGCGTAGGCTGGGTAACAAAGCATTTTTCGGCAGCGGTAACAAAGCTGCGGTAATTATCCAGCGCTACAACATATTCTAACTGAACTAGTGTCATATCATCATAAGCAAATTCTATTCAAATATAAATAAATATCAATTTATTCTATAAAATTAAACGGCCGCCGACAAATGTAACAAAGCTGTTGTGTGATCAATATTCATCGGAATTTCATTTTGGACGGGTATTGTTGTGATACATCTGTATCGCAATGAAAATTAATTTTATCTGCTCTCTGTTATTAGCCGGTTTAACAATGCCGGGTATAAACTGTTTTGCCCAAAAAGACGGCAGGCAATACATGCAAAAGGCGCCTGCCGATGTAAGTGTTGATGGCAAGCTGACCGAATGGGGCGACTCGTTGGCTTTATACGACATCAAAACCAAGCTCAACTACACCATAGCCAATAACGATACCGACCTGTATGTTATCGCCTATGTAACCGACCCTAAACTGAGGCGCAAAATTATGGCAGCGGGGATCACCGTTTCGGTAAACCCCGAAGGTAAAAAGCATAAAACCTACAGTATTACCTATCCTGTGCCTGATGGTTCGACCATATTCAAACCACACATGGGCGATGATGACGAGGCAGATATCAAAAAGCCGTCATTATTACAGTCAACCAGCATTAAGGTTACCGGATTTAAAGAGGTTGAGAGCGACGTGATCACCACCTCCAACACGTATGGCTTTAAAGCGTCCGTTAAGCTTGATGACAAACATAACCTGGTTTACGAAACGGCTATCCCTATTAAAATGCTCAACTTTAAGCCTGGTAAAAACGACGAGTTTGAGATTAATGTACAGATAAACGGCATTGAACTCCCCAACAAAGGCTGGGGCGGTGAAGGCTCTGGCGGTGGCATGGGTGGTGGCCGTGGTATGGGCGGTGGAAGTATGGGTGGAGGCCGCGGAGGCCGGCACGGTAGAGGTGGCGGCAGCATGAGCGGTGCGCAGGGCCGTAGCGATGCTTCGGGTATGAGCGAAGCTACCGATTTTTGGGTGAGGCTGGCCTTAAATACACATTGATTTAATTGCGGTTTTGCTTTAAAATTAGTATATTTATATGGTTTGGGTAGCCGGCATATTGATGTTCTTTAGTGCAGAGCATGTGTATTGTATTTGCCGGTTTATTAGCCATGACCATTCGAAGAAACGCTAATGACGAGGCCCAACCCGCTATGGTTCGATACGCTCACCATGACACTCAGTGCACATTCGAAGACACCCATAAATACCCATGAGGGGAAGTCGTGAGTCAGGAGTTGAGAATCTTGAGTCGGTAAAAGGGGCTCGGAGCTAAAGACTCAAGACTCCGGGCTGAACCCGCGGGACAGAAGAGGATACCGGCCCTGTGGCTAAGGCCTGTGCAGTATGAGCGGATGGCCCGGCCGCAGGCAACGCCCTGAAACAATGATTGAATAACTGAGGGATTGAATGATAGAATAGGATTTGCGCTTTGTTAAAGTACCCATATTTACCCATGTCTCGCAATGACGTGATGGAAAATATACTTGATACCTGATACTTGCGACTTGATACTATTGGCTATTTCTTCGTCGTTTTGGAAATATTTACCCTGTCTGTGTTATCTTTTACGAAGGCTGCCCAGCCGGTTTTAGCTTTTTTGCCTCCGCCAATGCTTGATGTGCCTTTTACGCTAAGTTTTTGGAAGGCGTGGCAAACAGCTACGGCAAGGCCGTCGGTGGCATCTAAAAACTGGGGCGTTTCGGTGAATTTGAGCAGGGTTTGCAGCATGGCCGCGACTTGTTCTTTAGTAGCGCTGCCATTACCGGTGATAGATTGCTTTACCTTACGCGGAGCGTACTCGGTGATGGGTAAACTGCGCGATAGGGCAGCTGCCATGGCCACACCTTGTGCCCGGCCAAGCTTAAGCATCACCTGGATATTCTTGCCATAAAAGGGGGCTTCGAGCGCCATGCAATCGGGGTGATACTCGTCGATAAGGCTAAGCGTTTTTTCGAAGATACGCTGTAACTTGAGCGCATGATCGTCGAGATGATCCAGCTTAACCACACCCAGGCTAACCAGCTCCACTTTTGGCCCGGTTTCTTTAACCAAACCATAACCCATCACTGCTGTGCCCGGATCGATGCCCAGTATTATCCGTTCTTTCACATTTTGCGCTTGCATAAACAAGTATAAGCAAAGCCAAACGTTATGTTAAAACAATTTAATAAATACCCTGTTATAGGGTGCTTATGTAACGCATTTTGTAACATTGCAAAAACATTTCTTTTTTGACCAGATCTGCAAAAAAAATCCTTTCGTACGGCATCAAGGCACTAATCATCATAGCAGCCTACTGGTTTATTTACAGAAGTGTTAGCAACAAAGGCGAGTTGGGCCAGTTCAGGGTACTGATAGCCAAACTTGACCACGATCATGTAACTTATACGCTTACCGCCGTTGTAGTTTTGATGCTGGTGAACTGGGTGCTGGAGGCCATGAAATGGAAATATCTTACCCGCGAGTTGCAACCCACCACCTTATGGCGATCTATCGAAGCCATTTTTTGTGGGCTGACCTGGGCCATATTTACCCCCAACCGTTTAGGCGAGTACGGCGGCCGGGTATTGTTTTTGCCGCCGCATAAGCGCATGTATGGCGTGTTTGTAATGGGTATTGGTCAGTTTGGCCAAGGCACCGTAACCAATACCCTGGGAGTTGTTGCGCTGTTGTGGTTTTTATACAGTTATCTGCACCTCAATCCGTGGGTACTGGCGCTTTGTGTAGTATTGGGCGTAGCCTGGATGCTTTTTCAGCTAATCTGCTATTTCAACATCAAATGGCTGGCCGGCTGGCTGGGCCATATATCGTTTCTTAAAAAATACAAACGCTTTTTTGAGATAGTGGGGCGGTATCAAACGAATCACCTGATCAGGGTGATGTTGTTTTGCGTGGCCAGGTTTTCGGTGTTCTCGTTTCAGTATTACCTGGTGATACATTTATTGCTGCCGGCATTGCCTGCTTTCCCGGTAATGATGATGGTGTTCAATAACTTCTTTATCCAATCGGCCCTGCCCACGCTGGATATTATTGACGTGGGCTTGCGCGGGATGACCGCTTCTACATTTTTTGGCTATATTACCACCGAAAAGCTGGCGGTGATAGCCGCGGTATCATCGATATGGCTCACCAACCTGATTGTACCGGCTATTTTAGGTTCTGTATTCGTTTTAAAAATCAATTTCTTTGATAAAAATTCATAGCATCTTATCGCTCTTATGTACCGGTGTATACCTTAGTGTGCTGTGTTACCTCATCAGGGGTTGGGCGCGGCTTCAAACTCCGCCTGCACCATCACCTGCGAAAGCCTACACCACCAAAGTGACGGTACTGATAGCTGCCCGCAACGAAGAGGATAAGATAGCTTTAACCATCGATGACATTTTGGCGCAGGATTATCCGGCCGAATTATTCGAACTGATCATCGCCGACGATCACTCTACCGACCGTACATCCGAGATCATTAGCAGTTATGCTAACAGGGGCGTACGATTGCTACAACTGTGGGATGAAAAAGCCCTGAACTCGTATAAAAAACGCGCCATAGCCGAAGCCATAAAACTATCAGCCGGTGACTTTTTGGTTTGTACCGATGCTGACTGCCGGATAGGGCCGCAATGGTTATCCTCCATAGTAAGCTATTACGAGAACAACGACCTGGTGATGGTATCATCCCCCGTATCCTACTTCGACGAGAAGAATCTGTTTGAACTGGTGCAAACGCTGGAATTCTCATACCTGATCGGCATGGGCGCTGCCTTTATTGGTAACGGGCGCGCCTCAACCTGTAATGGGGCAAACTTTGCCTACCGTAAGGACACGTTTTACGAAGTTGGCGGGTTTAAAGGTATCGACGACCTGGCCTCGGGCGATGACGAGTTGCTGCTGCAAAAGGTAGCCGAGAAATATCCGGGCAAAATAGGCTTCCTTAAAAAGCGTGAAGCTATTGTGTATACCCATGCTAAGCATACCCTGCATGAATTTTTACAACAAAGGCGCCGTTGGGCATCCAAATCGGTAAAGTATAAGGATAAAAAGGTGGTGGCCGTGGCGGTGGGCATCTGGCTATTCAACCTGTCGATGGTGGTGAACCTTTTGCTGGGTTTTGTGGATGTATATTTCCTGAAACTGGTACTGCTGCAATTCGTGCTGAAAACCATTTTCGAAACGGTGTACCTGTTACCGATAGACCGGTTCTTAAAACGGTCGAACCTGGTTTGGCTGCTGGTGATCCTATCGCCCATACACATCATTTACTTTGTGTATGTGGGTATTATGGGCAATACCAAAAAGTACAACTGGAAGGGCCGCAACGTACAATAAAAAAAGCCCCGGCTTAACGCCAGGGCTTACTTCATGATAATCAATAATGATTAGTTATATACAACTGTTACATTAACAGCGTTCATACCTTTTTTACCACGTTCTACTTCGTATTGAACAGAGTCGTTTTCACGGATCTGATCTTTCAGGCCTGAAGAGTGAACAAACACTTCTTCGCCGCCATTGGTTGGGACGATAAACCCAAACCCTTTAGTTTCATTAAAAAACTTTACTTTACCTTCTTGCATTGTACTTTTATTAAATTTTATACAAAAGTGCAAATAAAATTCCGCTAAAACGCTATAAATTGCGACTTTATTTTAAAAACAGTGTTTAAGTGTGCTTACCGGCAGTATTTGGCCAACATAACATCGGCTTTAGTACTGCCAATGTTGCGTACAAAAAGCCAATCCTCGCAGGCGCCTTCCTTATCACCTTCTTTTAGTTTGCGCTTGGCCTGCTTCATTATCCGGTCGGCATAATCATCATCAAAACCCAATTGTTCTTTCAAAGCGATGATCTGGCTTTCTTTGGTGGTATCCGCCTTGCCTAGGTATTTGTTAGCATAATAATTGGTTACAGCGGCAATCAGTGCTTCGTTTGCCTTGTAAGCTTCGATAGCTGCACCTATATCGCTACGGATTTCGTGGCAGCGGGTTTGATCAGCACTAAAATTGATGGGGATGACCAGCCTGGCGTTAGGGTCGTTATCGGCAGGCACAATCCATTTACCCGAGGTTAACCTGATCACCCGGACGGCTTCATCATCCAGATCGATGCCCATACCTTTGTAAACTTTTACATTATGCAGCTTACCTGCAGCATCCAGGTTGAAGCTGACCTGTATAATGCCAGAGATGCAATTTTGCCGCGAATATTCTGGGTAAACGATGTTTTCTTTCAGAAAATAAGCCAGATCATCATCTCCGCCTTTATAGCGCGGTTGTGCCCTGGCAAAGCCAAAGCAGACAAGCAGTAAAACGGTAATTATTATAAAGTGACTTTTCATCTTTTTATAATAAAACGCCTTTTGGGTTATTTGATTATCACCTGTTCCGGAAATCGCAGGATCAGGTTCGGATCGGCAATGTTTTGGCGATAGTTCTCCTCTTCGGATGCTCTGCAAGCACCCGGATAATCGCCTTTGTGGCCCTGCATATCAAACATCAGCTGAAAATGCAGGTGCGGCGCCCAGCCACCGTTCTCCTCCGATGATCCGAACTCGCCCAGGGTTTCATCTTTTTCAATGGTCATCCCTTCGGATAATCCCAAAAGCGAATCGGTGCTTAAGTGTCCGTAAAGCGAATATAATTTCAAACCGTCCAAATCGTGCTCGAGGATGATGGTCGGACCATAATCGCCGGGATTGTTGTTATCGGCAAAACTGTGTACAATGCCTTGCATCGGCGCTTTGACCATAGTGCCGGCATCACCCCAAATATCAACACCTAAATGCACATTACGCGGTTCGCCATTTGTGTTAAACAAAGGTTTATTATTATACAGTGTGCGATACTCAAAATAACCACCTATACCGTATTTGCATTTCTTTTCCTTCAGGGTTTTAAACAACCATTCGGAAAAAAGAAAAGTATCGGCAATAATTTCGGACGATAACTGCGTGCTTTCGGTAGTAAAATCAAGCGGCAATAGCTGGTGGCGCTTCGGGTCGACGTAAACTACCTTGCTTATGTCGGTGCCGTTACGTTCAATGTATTGCTTCAATTGCCGGTGTTTATCCATGCCGCTCAATCTTCGCTTTGGCGCTCTTCTTTGCTTATCTTGTCGAATATCTTGTCCATACGTTCAACATATTCGTTGGTATCATCCACAAAAAACTCCAATTGCGGGATGATTCTTACCTGATCTTTAATACGGGCTCCCAGTTTATAACGGATTTCCGAAGCATGCAGCTTAATGGTTTGCAATGCGCTTTGTGTATTGGTACTATTAAAAAAACTCAGGAATACGCGTGCAAGCGCCAAATCGGGTGTAACCCTAACCCGGGTAATGGTTACCAGAGTGTTTGGCAAAAAGCTCATGCCTTCGCGCTGAAATATAGCTGCAAGATCCTCCTGGATTACTCCTGCAAATTTTTGTTGACGTTTTGATTCCATAGCTAAATTTTGACCCGGTTTTAGTTGATTACAGTTTTTGATGCGAAAAAGGGCATAGCATCCATATTTGCTGTTTCACAATAATAAAGATTAAACCGCACATTTGGTTTTAAATCAAAGAAAAAAACACACAGTCTTTTATAACTAAGCCTATAAATAATTATTACCTTGTTAATGCGTTATACACTCAATTACAATTTTGTTGCGTAAATTTATACTTTAAAATATTTAGGACTATTTTAGCCCATCATCTGCTGCGTATTGTGAAAAGGTTTACCTTATTAGTATTTTTTATCGTTGCTAATGCTACCGTCCGGGCCCAAAATGGATTCGATTATCACCAGTTTAGTGTAGGTACCGGTTTTGGAGCTACAGTAGCCTATGGCAATACCGATACCAAGGTCGTCAAATCGGCATATAACTTTAATATCAACTATAATGCTACGCCGTTTTTAACTTATACGTTAGAGACTCAAATAGGTCAACTGGCAGGTGGATCGCCCTATGATTACTATCAACGCCAGTTTACCAGTACCTATTTCGCGATGATGGTACATGGCGATCTCCAGCTAGGAGAGTTAATCGATTACGAGCACGATATGATTTCGAACGGACTTAAAAACATCTACATAGGCACTGGTATTGGCTTTATGGCAAACGCTATTACCTATATACAGGTTACTATACCACCGGGTTTGGCGGGTAATGGTTCAAGTATTTATCCGTTTTTACCAGCCAGTGTTAATGTTGTGGTACCTTTAAGAACCGGTTACGAGTTTAAATTATTTAACAATTACGATCAGCCCCGTTACAGGTTCGACCTGGGCTATAGCTTTAATACCGCCTTTGGCAGAGGGCTGGATGGTTATACCACGCTATCGTCCATTAAGTTTTACAATTATTTTTCGGCAACTATTAAAATCGGCCTCGGCTCAACCACTATTTACCGTAAACCAATACCATACTACGGCTTTTAAAGCATCACTTTGTTCAGTACCGATTGCCAGTCGGGATAGTTTTTATCCGTTGCCTTTACCTTTTTGATAACAGGTAGATATTGCGGATCGAAATAACTGGCCAGGCTTAAAGTTTTAAGTCCGTTAGCAGGTTTAAAAAGGGTGCCGGCCTTGTATTCAGCCTGTCCGTTCATGGCGCGTTTTTTATCAAATGATACGGTCGAGTTCACAAATTCGCCATGTGTTTTCTCACCGGTAATATAAGGCAAAAACCACTCTACCGATTTTTTGATGGATGACTGCTTGTCCGAAACATAGCTATAGTAATCAACGCTGGTAGCGCGCTTAAGCACAATGGCCAGTTTAAGCAATGGTTCCAGATCGTAAGCATGGTAATGCAAAGCATCGCGCAGTTTAAAATCAACCCCGCTACCATCAGCATATAGGTTTACTTCGATCTGCTTTTTCAACCCATCGATGGTAAATTTTTGCAGGTCGGCATCATTTAGCGCGTAAGCTATCTCTCCAATCACTTTCAAACGGTGCGAGTTCCAGTTGTTATAGCCGGTCTCTTTATTCGGTTTCCAGGTACGTATTTCGGCGGCAGCTACCTGCTTAAACCAATCGGTAATAACCGCGTTATTAGATGCATTGAGGTTAGCTTTCAGCATATCGTAAGCCTCGATCGCGCCATCCAGATTGGTATCGTCGATCGGGTCGCCTTTTGATTTGTTCACCTTTGCCCAGGCCAAAAGGTACTGAACCGCATTTTTCAGATACTCCTTATCACCATAAAGCTTATAAACCAATGCCGAGCTATAAATTTTAGATATATCCTTTAAAGCTAATGCTGTAACGGTCTTTCTCGGATCGCCCTCCAGTTTACCCTCGCTTTGGATGGTATCTATGGGGTTAGGGTTAACATTCAACGAAGCATCCGCTATTCTTTCATAATTTTGATAAAGCGCCTTTACCTCCGCATCCTGATCGATCAATTGTTTTAGTTTGCCGATCTCGGCAGTATTTAGGCCCACATATTGCGCCTTAGCAAAATAGGCCGATAACAGGATAATTACGGTGATAAAGGTCTTTTTCATAGAAATAATTGGTTATGTTCAGGCATTAGAAGCTTTCGCGATGTAAAGGTTTAACCCTATTAGTATAATAAATTATCGTAGGGGTACCTTTGGGTATGCAAGGCCTTGATCTTATCGTACAGTAAGGTCCTGAACTCGTCCACATTTTCTTTATTCAGCGCCGAAATAAATATGGCCGGGTTGTTATTCTTCGCCATCCAGCTTTGTTTAAAATCCTGTAGGGTCATCTTTAACTCAGGCTCGTCAGGGTCTGCTGCAACAGGTTTATAGGCGTCTATCTTGTTGAACACCGTGATCACCTGCTTATCTATCGCGCCAAGTTCCTTTAACGTTTCGTTCACCGTACGTATCTGGTCCTCAAAGTTGGGATGCGATACATCTACTACATGGATCAGTAAATCGGCTTCGCGTACCTCATCCAGCGTCGATTTAAAACACTCTACCAAATGGTGTGGCAGCTTGCGGATAAAACCTACCGTGTCCGACAGCAGGAAAGGCAGGTTTTCGATCACCACCTTACGCACCGTGGTATCCAGTGTAGCGAACAGTTTGTTCTCGGCAAATACTTCCGATTTCGAGATCATGTTCATGATGGTCGACTTGCCCACATTGGTATAACCCACCAGTGCGGCGCGGATCAACTGTCCACGGTTTTTACGTTGGGTTTCGTTCTGCCGGTCAATCAGTTTCAGTTTTTCTTTCAGCAACGATATTTTGGTGAGGATGATCCGCCTGTCCGTCTCGATCTGCGATTCGCCCGGGCCGCGCATCCCGATACCACCTTTTTGACGTTCCAGGTGTGTCCACATACGGGTAAGGCGTGGTAGCAAGTATTGCAACTGCGCCAGTTCAACCTGGGTACGGGCCTGCGCGGTTTGCGCACGGGCGGCAAAAATATCCAGGATAAGGTTATTACGATCGAGGATCTTTACCTTCAGTTCATTCTCAATATTACGCAGCTGTGATGGCGACAGGCCATCATCAAAGATCACCATATCGATCTCTTCGCTGTCGATATAAGCTTTGATCTCTTCCAGCTTACCGGTTCCTACAAAAGTAGCCCGTTCGGGGCGCTGCATTTTTTGCGTAAACATGGCCTCGGTCTTAGCGCCGGCGGTCATGGCTAAAAACTCCAGTTCGTCAAGGTATTCCTTGCTCTGTTCGGCAGTTTGATCGGGGGTGATAACACCCACTAAGACTGCCCGTTCCTGCTTCACAGCAGTATCATAAAATTTTTGTTTCATTCAATATAATCAGTTGCAAAGGTACGCAACCTTTTTAGTGTTTATAAGTTTATCTAAACAACAATTGTTTTTGGAATATTTTGTAATTTTATATCATGACTTTGATAGAACTTAAAAAATCCATCCATCAAAAAGTAGATGATTTGAACGATCGTGAGCTTTTAGAATTAGTGGATGCATTAGTCAATCGTAAAGATGAACTTTTTAATATCCCGGAATACATGCAGGCTGGTATTAAGCAGGGGATTGAGGATATACAAAAAGGCGATGTTTTTACAATGGACGACTTTGAAAAGAAATATGATAAATGGCTAAAAGAATAGTCTTTTCAAAAAAAGCCTACGCTGATATCGACCGGATAGTTGAGTTTAATAACAGAAGAAACCAATCGGATACCTACTCCAAAAAGTTCATTAAGAATCTTCATTCAAGTTTAATAACGCTTAGTAAACATCCATCACTCGGCATCCGCACCAATATGACTGACCAGCTTTTATTTATATGGGATACTTTTTATATTTTCTATATTAACACGGAAACTGCAATTGAAATAACATCGATCTATCATCAGAAGGAAGATGTTAGTTTCTGACGGTTACTCCATTCTTTATTTCAATTTAATAATGTTATGTCCAGAATAGACCGCTATAAACATGAAATGTTAGGCTTTATAGAATGCCCCCTCATCGCATGATTTTGTTTCCGGCAGCGGCACCAGAAGAATCGCCATTTATGAATTATTAGAAGATATTGGTCTCGATAAAAAGATTTTGACAGTAAACCGGGAGATATTCTATTGGTTGGTGGCAGCGGAGAAGCGCCCACATTTAGAATAACTATGCCTAATTCTATCAAATTCTTTTTTGATGATGACTGGAACAACTTTACTAACTACGATGACTTATTTAAACATTTCTGGACTGCTAGTGAATCATTTATTGTATGTGACGGCTTTAAATTGGTTGGAATGCAGACTTGGATAACCCTATCGAGTTTTGGCTTGCTAAACAAATCTGTGTTTTATTAGTTCACCAAACAACAAAATACCAACAATTTAAACTTTTAGACAAAATTAAAAGTGAACTCAAATTATTGTAACTGTTTACACCCCCTTCACAAACTCCGCCATCGCCTTACCTGGATCAGCTTCTTTCATAAAATTCTCGCCAATTAAAAAGCCGTTAAAGCCTGCTACCCTTAACTGTTTGATGGTATCCACATTGCTGATCGCGCTTTCGGATATCTTTAAAAACTCAGCCGGTATATGCTCGCATAGCTTGAACGAGGTTTCAACCGATACGGTAAAATCGGCCAGGTTACGGTTGTTTACGCCAATGGCATCCAGGTTAGGGTCTATACTGCGTTGCAGTTCATCCAGGTTGTGTACCTCCAGCAGCACGTTCAAGCCTAAGCTCTTTGCCAATGCCGACATGCTTTTAATCTCCTGCGGAGTTAATATCGCGGCAATCAGCAAAATAATGTCGGCACCCAAAGCCTTGGCTTCTATAATCTGGTATTCGTCGATCATAAAATCCTTACGGAGAATCGGGATTTGATTAACGGCCCGCGCCTGGCCCAGATCACCCTTATTGCCCATAAAGAAATCATGATCGGTTAATACCGATAGCGCCGAAGCTCCGGCAGTAGCATAGGCCTTAGTCACCTCGCTAACTTTTACCTGGTCGTTAATGATTCCTTTGGATGGCGACCTGCGCTTAAACTCGGCTATGATGCCGGTGCGCTGCGGATCGAGCAAAAACTCCCGGAAGGAGTAGGTTTCCCTCCCAAATAGTGCATATTGCTCGAGTTGAGCGATAGATGTTTTTTGCTTATCGGCCTCTACTTCATTTTTTTTATTGATTACGATTTTATCGAGTATGTTCATGAGCCCCTAACCCCCTAAAGGGGGAATTTATTGTCCTAAATTTTTTAATATTTTACCTTCTTGCCTCCCCTTTATTTCCCCCTTTAGGAGGCTAGGGATTATATCTTCACAAAACTTTTTGCCACTGTTTCTCTGGCTCCCCCTTTAGGGGGCTGGGGGGCTAACCAGTTCGCCATCATTTCCTTACCATATTCCGTTAGCACACTTTCAGGATGGAACTGTACACCGCGCACATTATACTTTTTATGCCGCAGAGCCATGATCGATCCGTCCTGCTCGTCGATGGCGGTTACTTCCAGATCAACCGGTAAGTTCTCATTGCTTACCACCCACGAGTGGTAACGCCCAACCTTGAATACTGATGGTAAGCCTTTAAAAAGCACTTCTTTGGTATTGGTTACTTTAATAGGTGTAGCAATACCATGCATCGGTCGGCTTAAATTATACAAGCTGCCGCCAAATGCTTCGGCAATAGCCTGCTGACCTAAGCACACACCAAAAATGCTTTTGGTAGCGGCATATTTCTCAATAACCGGCAGCAGCAAGCCTGCCTCAGATGGTATGCCCGGCCCCGGCGACAGAATGATCTTATCGAACCGGTCTACATCTTCCAGCTTAAACTGGTCGTTCCTCCAAACCTCGCAGCTCAGGCCAAGTTCGTTAACCAAATGCACCAGGTTATAGGTAAAACTATCGTAATTGTCTATAATTAATATTTTGCTTTCCATGTTTTTCTGTTCAATCAATTAGGGCCTCGGTTGTTTGTGCCGGCTGGTTCAGGGTTTCGGCCATTTCCAAAGCCTTCCTTAATGCAGCTATTTTGTTGTTCACCTCGTTCAGTTCGCTCAAAGCTACCGAGTCGGCAACAATACCTGCACCAGCCTGATAATGCAACACATTGTTTTTGCTCAGAAATGAGCGGATCATGATGGCATGGTTAAAATCGCCGTTAAAACCTAAAAAACCAATAGCTCCACTGTAAAAACTACGTTTGCCTTTTTCGTTTTCGTCGATGATCTCCATCGCGCGATATTTCGGCGCGCCGCTCAGCGTTCCGGCAGGGAATGTATCGGCAACGATCTTAAATGAAGATTCGCCATCCTTCAGTTTACCTTTTACATGCGACACCAGGTGGATCAAATGCGAATAGTATTGCACCTCTTTAAAAGCCTCTACTTTTACATTTTCGCAGTGGCGGCTAAGGTCGTTACGGGCCAGGTCAACCAGCATTACGTGCTCTGCCGATTCCTTGGGGTCGTTCTCCAACCTGCGCGCCTGCTCTACATCCTTCTCATCATCGCCGGTGCGTTTGATGGTACCCGCTATCGGGAAGATGCTCGCCTCGCGGTTCTTGATGGTGATCTGCGCCTCGGGCGATGAACCGAAGATCCTGAAGTTACCATAATCAAAGTAAAACAAATACGGCGACGGGTTGATTGACCGCAGCGAACGGTACACATTAAACTCATCACCCAAAAATGGTTTCGAAAACGCGCGCGAGGGCACGATCTGGAACACATCTCCGCGGTAAATATGCTTTTTCATCTTCTCCACCACATCCATAAACTCCTGGTCGGTAAGGTTCGAGCTTTCCGGCCCGGCGCTTTCAAACTGGTACTCGGGGAAGTTTTTGTTCTTGATCAGATACTCCACTTTCTTTAACCCTTCGTCATCGCATCCCTCGCCGTAGCAATTTTGGAAGATGTACAGCTCATTTTTAAAATGATCTATCGCGATGATGTATTTGTAGATATGATATTGCATCACCGGTATCTTGCGCGTATCATCAGTTGCCGGCTTTAGCTTGATGGTCTCGAAAAACTCAACCGCCTCGTGCGTAAAATAACCGAACAAGCCATTGCTGATCATCTTCAGTGCAGGCTGCTCAACCTCAAAAGCCGACAAAAACGACTCGATTTCGCTGCTTAGCTCAAAACTGCCCGCAGTGCTGGTTTGCGTGCCGCCATCAGGATAGTTCTTTTTCAGTTCGCCGTCGTTCAGTACTAAACCGGCCATCGGCTCGCAGCAAACATAGCTCAGGCTGTTCTCGCGGCTATGGTAGTCTGAGCTTTCCAGCAAAAGCGAGTTCGGGAAAACATCGCGCAACCGCAGGTAAATACTTACCGGGGTGGTGGTATCTGCAAGCAGCTTTTTGTAGGTTGTAGTTAATTTGTATGTGTTCATTTTATCGTGTCGTTCAAAATATCGTTAACAAAAAAACCCGGCGTATTGGTTTCGGCCGGGTTTCAATAGGTTTATAATTGTTAGTGTTTCAACAGATCAATAAATCATCCGGCTGCCATTATTAAATGGTGCCACCAGTTTAGGTTATAGGCGTTTTTGATCATTGTGGACGCAAATTTAGAAAGTTTTTTGAATTAGCAAACTTTTTCAGAAAAAACATTTATGCGGAAATCCCAAAAAACGGCCGGTGACTTTGCACTATCGCCGCCACGATAACAATCACTGCCAGTGTATAATACATCAATATGGCGCGGTGTTTAGCTTCGGGCAAAGTGGCTTTTTTGGAGCGGATATGACCGAAAGTGATCAGCGCTATCGCGAACAGCATCATCGACCAATGTTCAACCGTCCAGTAACGTGCCTCGGTATCCTGCATGGTGGCCTTGCTGAAATCTTTTACGTACGGACTTAAAAAATACAGTATGATACCGATCAATAATTGGGTATGCGCCGATATCATGGCGAACAGATTGATCTTGCGGTTGCCTTCGGTGTAAGGTTTTTTACCAGTGTAGCCAATCAGGGCCTGGATGATGGCAACCAGTATCAGTATCAAAACTACGTATCTGAAACCTGAGTGCAGGTATTTAAATATGCTGTAAGCGTTCATGTTAATAAAGTTTTGATGCGAATATACAAGAAATATCAATGCACCTGTTTTTTGTGCTTTTTTGTAACAAATTCATTGATGCTTAGGCACCTGGCCATAAAATGACTGATTCGTTTTATATATTAGTGACTCATTACATTAACTGACAATCTTATTAACAATGAAAAGAACCTTACTCTTTTGTATTGCCTTGTTGCTATTTCATTTTTCGCAGGCGCAGGAAACCTTCCCGGTTAACGGCGCCTGGGACATCCGGCCGGGGCTCTATGCGTTTACCAATGCAACCATTGTGGTAAATGCCGATCAAACCATCACCAACGGAACGCTTTTAGTTAAAGACAGGCTGATCGAGGCTGTAGGCGCCAACTTGGCTGTGCCTAAAGGTTATGTTACTGTCGACCTGAAAGGCAAGTACATTTACCCAAGTTTGGTGGATGCTTACACTACCTACGGTATGCCCGAAGCGCCGCGTACGCAATTCGGTGCCGGTGGCGCGGGTGGTGGTGGCTTTTTGCGTAACACAGTTTACGTTTCAACCAAACAGGGCCCCTACGGCTGGAACGAGGCAATCAAACCCGAAATGGCTGCCAAAGCCATCTTCCATGCCGATGCCACCAAAGCAGCCGACTTGAAAAAGATCGGCTTTGGCACGGTGCAATCGCTCATCCATGATGGTATTGCCCGCGGCACATCTATGGTTGTGGTTTTGGGCGACGAGCGAGACAACGAAGTTGTTTTGAATGATCTTGCTGCTGCGCACTATTCGTTTAGCAAAGGTACCGCCGCAACCAATTACCCTTCGTCACTAATGGGCAGTATCGCCCTGCTGCGGCAGACTTATTATGACGCGCAATGGTATAAAAATCAAAAAGAAGAGTATAATATCTCGTTAGACGAATTTAACAAGACCCAAAACCTGCCGCAGATTTTTGAGGCGACCGATCCGCTGAATGTAATGCGAGCCAACAAGATCGCGAAGGAATTTGGCAAGCAGTACATCTTTAAAACCGATGGTAAAGAATACCAGCGATTGAATGAAATGAAAGCCACCGGCAGCAGTTTCATCATCCCGCTAACTTTCCCAGCTGCTTACGATGTAGAGGATCCTGCCGATGCCCGCAGCATCAGCTACGAGCAGATGAAAGAGTGGGAGCTTGATCCAACCAATCCGGCCACGCTCGAAAAAGCAGGCATCCGTTTCGCCATTACCACTTATGGGTTGGATAACAATACCGCTTTTTGGACCAACCTGCAAAAGGCGATGGAGTTTGGCCTGACCGAAAAGCAAGCCCTCAACTCGTTAACAGCCATTCCTGCCGAAATGCTGGGCGTTAGTGATAAGGTGGGCACTTTGGCTCCGGGCAAAATGGCCAACTTCCTCATCACTTCTACCGATCTGTTCAAAAAAGAGAACGTAATCTACGAAAACTGGGTTGAGGGCCGCAAATACGTAGTGGGCAAAATGGAAGTAACTGACCTGCGTGGCGCTTATAATTTGACGGGCGCGGGCTTATCCAACATCACTTTAAATTTAAGCGGCACTACACCGGCTACCATAACCCTTTCGGCTATGCATACCGGGGTTGACAGCACCCGCGTACAAGGCACCTTTACCCGTACCGGCGATGGGGTGAGCTTCTACTTCGATCTGAAAGACAACCCTAAAGGCAATATCCGCCTCAATGGTTATATCTCTTCAGTATCGCCGGTTACCATGAAAGGTTTTGCAACCTTGCCAGATGGTACTTCAACACCATGGGTAGCTACTTATACCGGCCCGGCGCAGGCAGGCCAGGGAGGCTTCGGTGGCCGTGGCGGTAACGGTACCGCGACAACTGCCAAAACATCAACTAACGTTGGCCCGGTAGTTTATCCTTTTGTAGCTTATGGCAACGCCGAGATCCCAAAGGTGGAAACAGCTTTGTTTAAGAACGCCACCGTTTGGACCAACGAAAAAGAAGGCATCCTGAAAAATACCGACGTACTGATCGAGAATGGTAAGATCAAAGCTGTGGGCAAAAACCTTAGCGCGCCTGCCGGTGCCCGGGTTATCGATGCTACAGGCAAACATATCTCTCCGGGTATTGTGGATGAGCACTCGCACATCGCCATAACCGGTGGTGTAAATGAAGGCACACACTCGGTTACTGCAGAGGTTCGCACTGCCGACGTGATCAACTCCGAAGATATCAGCCTATACCGCCAGTTAGCCGGTGGCGTAACTACATCACACATTCTGCATGGCTCTGCTAATCCTATCGGCGGGCAGTTACAGGTTATCAAACACCGCTGGGGTTTAGCTCCCGAAGAATTGAAAATGGAAGGTGCCGATGGCTTCATCAAATTCGCTTTGGGCGAAAACGTTAAGGGTAGTAATAACTTTGGCATCAGCACCGTGCCGCGTTTCCCGCAAACACGTATGGGTGTCGAGCAGGTGTATGTAGATGCTTTCCAACGCGCTAAAGAGTACAAAGCCGCACGCGCTGCAAAAGGCAATAACGTGCGCCGCGACCTGCAACTGGATGCCCTGGTTGAAATTCTGGACAATAAGCGCTTCATCACCTGTCACTCGTATGTACAAAGCGAGATCAATATGCTGATGCACGTGGCCGACTCGATGGGCTTCCATATCAATACTTTCACTCACATTTTAGAAGGATATAAAGTGGCTGATAAAATGAAGGCACGCAATATTGCCGGTTCAACCTTTAGCGACTGGTGGGCTTACAAAAACGAGGTTGCAGAAGCTATCCCTTACAACGGCAAGCTGATGCATGAAGTTGGTTTGGTAACCGGCTTCAACTCCGACGATGATGAGATGGCCCGCCGCCTGAACCAGGAAGCCGGCAAAGCCGTTACCTATGGCAAAATGAGCGAGGAAGAGGCCCTGAAACTGGTGACCCTTAACCCCGCTAAAATGTTGCACATCGATAACAAGGTAGGCAGTATCAAGATAGGTAAAGATGCTGATATCGTGCTATGGTCTGCCGATCCGCTATCTATTTACGCCGTTGCCGAAAAAACCTATGTTGACGGCGTGCCTTACTGGGAGTTGGATAAAGATGCCGCCAAACAAAAAGCGCTTAAAGCCGATGAGGCCCGCCTGATCCAGAAAATGATCGAGGCTAAGGGCAGCGGCGCAACTACACAGCGTGCCGGTTTTGGCGGTCGGCGTCGCCCACAATACGAATGCGAAACTGCGGACGATGAACAGGCAGATTTTGTATCAGGTTTAGGTAATTCACAAGGCAGCAAATAATCCCAATAAAAGAAAGAACAATCATGAAGAAGATATTTTTAAGTTTAGGCGGATTATTGCTGGGCACAATCCTTACCTACGGGCAGGCAACCATATCCCCTGCCAAACCACAATCGGGCCCTATCGTAATCACCGGCGCTACCATCCACGTGGGTAATGGCCAGGTTATCGATAACGGGTATATCGCTTTTGATAAAGGCAAAATAACCGCGGTTGGTTCAGGCCCTGCGCCCGCCATAAACGGCGCTAAAGTTATCGATGCTACAGGCAAACAAATCTACCCGGGCTTCATCTGCCCAATCACCACTTTAGGTTTGATTGAGATAGAGGAAGGTGCAAAAGGCACCGTGGATAATGAAGAAACCGGCGATCTGAACCCAAACGTTCGTTCGCTCATCGCTTACAACACCGATTCGAAAGTTATCCCAACCGTACGTTCAAACGGGATTTTGCTGGCGCAACCCACCCCCGAAGGCGGCACCATCTCGGGCCAATCATCGGTAATGATGCTTGATGGCTGGAACTGGGAAGATGCTGTTTATAAAGCCGACATCGGTGTGCATTTAACCTGGCCGGCGGTGGCTGGAGGTAGGCGCCGTGGCGGAGGTCGTGGCGTGGTGGCAGCACCGGGCTCAGAAACCCCGGCCGAGCGCGCCCAGAAAGCCTTGGATAACCTCGACAACTACTTCGCGCAGGCCAAAGCTTACGCCGATGCTAAACCAGGCGTTAAAAACCTGCGCTTTGCGGCGATGGTCGGCTTGTTCAATGGCAGCAAAAAGTTATTCATCAATGTTGATGGCAGCAAAGAAATATTGCAGGCTATCGCGTTCGCTAAAAAATATGGCGTGCAGCCGGTTATCGTGGGTGGCAAAGAAGCTTACCTGGTGGCTGATGTCTTGAAAGAGAATAACGTACCTGTCATTCTAAAAGAAACCCAGGCTCTGCCGCCAAAAGACGACGACGATGTTTATCTGCCTTACAAAATGCCAAAGATCCTGCAGGATGATGGCATACTGTACGGCCTGACAGGTATTGGTTTCTGGCGCCAGCGCAACCTGCCTTTCGAGGCCGGTCAGGCGGTAGGCTTTGGTTTGACCAAGGAACAAGCCATAAGTATGATCACCCTGAACAATGCCAAAATATTAGGTATCGATAAAACCACCGGTAGTTTAGAAACCGGTAAAGATGCTAACCTGTTCATTTCAAACGGCGATGCTTTGGATATGATCAGTCTTGATGTTACCCGCGCTTTTATTCAAGGCCGCGATATCAACCTGGATAACCTGCATAAACAATTGTACCGCAAGTTTAGCGATAAGTATGGCGTAAAGGCTGACTAAAATAATTGATCAGACAACAATCAATTCAAAAAGCGACGGGCTCAGTACCTGTCGCTTTTTTTGTTTTACCAACGACTAAAACTAAACTCATGGGTATTTATGGGTATTTCAAAGAAGGTTTTTTCAAAAATGCCATCTCGAACGATGGTGAGAGATCTTCTGCGGCAGGCAATCCTGAAGCAGAAGTTTTCTCCGCGGGATGAAATGACATCGTGGAAACACATGGGTATTTATGTGTTTTTAATATTCAATAATTGCTCAAAGCATCGCGCTTAGCTTTAAATTTACGCATTTTTGGGCGGTTATACAAGACCACACATACACCTAAAACAAAAAAGCCCGGCAGATTACTCCGCCGGGGCTTTCACTTATCAACTTTATTAAACAATGCGTTTCAAAAAATAACAGCGCTCTACTTTACCAGGAAGAACGAGATATAAGGTTTTTGCGTATTGGTTTTGCCGCTGTAACCGCTGGCAAAAGCGGTAAATACACGCTGGTTTGTAGGTACGCTGGTAGTAACGTACGATGCCAGCACCGTTGCCGATGTTTTGGCTGCACCGGCAGGGCGTATTTTCCATGTTTTGTTGGCGCCGTTGATACGCAATAAAAAGTCGTTACTATTAGCCATAAACGCTACGTTGCCAACCAATAGCGAATCGGTACTTTGATCTGAACCGGTAGCTGTACCATAGTACAGATCTATTGCCGGCACATTAGCCATCAGGTTAACAAAATGGAACCGGGCAAAACCGGTATCGGGCCTTACCAGGTTCTCTTCCGTCAGTAAACTTTTTGTAGCAGCGGCTGTATCCGAAATATGTACAGAATAGTATTTGCCCGCGGTCAGATTCAGGGTCGTGCTGTATAGTATTAATGAATCGGTTCCGTTATCTACCTTGTGCGGCAAACCTACGGCAAGCTGTAACGAGCCGGCCGGTACCTGTAAAAAGTCGGCAGTATTACCACCGCCGGTATTGTAACCACCCCCAGGGAATGGGGTACGCGCGGTAAGCAAACCGCTTACACGCTTATCATTCACCTTAAAATAAACCGAGCGGTTATTACTGTATTGCGATACGTAATTTATTTTAATTACCGCCTGGTTACTATCTAAAAGTTGTATATCGCCGTAATCGAGCACAACCTTGCTACAGCCAACTATAATGGCTATAAAAGCAACTATGCAAGCGGCTATTATTGATTTCTTTTTCATCTTAGTCATTAGTTAACGTTTAAAAAATTAAGGTTGGCTAAACCACATCTCAAGTGTGTTATAATTAGTAGCTAAACCGCCCCATTTAGCCAGCTCTCCGGCATTCCACACATACTCCGAGTTATAACGCGGCCTGTTGCGGTAAGCATATTTGCCACCGTTTGTGCTGGCAAAATCAGATGTTGTTAACTGGTAATAAGTACGGTAAACTGATGCGCTGTAATGATATTTACGCAGGTCGCACCAGGTTTCGGTACCGCCCCATCCCCAAAGCGCGATATATTTTTGCTGCATAATATCGGATATGGTTAATGTAGCGGCGCTTTGCGCAACCTCGGTTGATGCCAGATAAGCATTCAGCTCGGTGGTTGCAATAGTTGGATCGGATATAGCGGCTGTACGGCCATATTGATTAAAGAAATCTACCGTAGCTTTAATACCATTGATATACGCGGTATAGGCATTGGTTTTATCACCCTTAATAAACAATGCCTCGGCTTTTACAAACTGCAGTTCAGAATAAGTCATCAGCGGATAACGCGCTTTATCGGTAAAAATATACTTACCATTATAATAAGTAGCGCCTGCAGGTAAAAAGCCCAGTACAGTAGGTATATTTGTTGTATTTGAACCATGGCATGGCTGAATAGCTGAATAAATGCCGCTTGTCGTCGCGTTTGTAGTTCCCGAAACCAGGAAACGACTTAAACGCGGATCCAGGGATGTTGTTGGCGAAGGTGTAGGAGTACCACGCACACCGCCTGTTAGCAAACCCAATATGGTAGTGGTTGGCCTGCCGTATCCGGTAGATGAGTTTAATAAACCAGAGTTTGCCGAACCTGCGTTAAGCGGGCCAAGCGGATTAGCATCGGCAACACTTGCCGCGTTGAAGCCTATGGTAGCATCTTCGGTTTCATTAGCAAATGAAAGGTCGGTGTATTTGGCAATACTGTCTGCATACGATGACGAGGTAAAGGCAGCTTTGTTAATCAGGTGTCCGTATTGTAAGGCAAAAACAGCATATACAAATTTTTTCCATTTAGCTTTATCACCTTTATAGATCCCATCGCCTGTTGGGCCCTGTAACTGTGCACTGTAATTCACAGGGCTGGTCATGTTTAGATATTGGATCGCCAGGTTACCCCACTCGCGTATTTTATCGTAAACTACAGGTTGATCCTGGTAGGTGAACGTTAACTGACCAGGGGTAAACGCGTCGGTTACATTTAATGGTCCATATTCGTCAGTAGCTATCTGGTAGGCCCATGCCTTGATAGCATACCCCATGCCTGCATATTCATATTTTTGGTTGGCTACCGCGTCTTTAATCATATTCTCCAGGTTGATACCCAGATCAAAGTAAACCATGCGCCAAACCACACCGCCAACATCGCTGGCTGCAGGGTAGCCATGTTGCTCCCAAATAGTGGTTGAAGCGTTTAAAGCATCAATCCCACCCAGGTTCTGGGTCAGTTTTGATAACGAACGGGTATAATCCTGTTCGGTACCGTTACACATCTGGTACTCGATGGGCGGTAAAAGTAATTCGGCTTTTACTACCTGTGGTATCGCCGGGTTCGAGTTGATATCAAGGTATTTTTTACAGCCTGTTGTCGCGAAAAGCAATATGCCTAACGCAGCCGCTATTTTATATATTTTTCTCATTTTCATGTTGCTCTTATAATTTAACCCTTAAACCTAAATTGAAACCGATAGGCTTGCCCACGTTACCATAATCTAAGCCGTAGCCGCCTACACCGCCCGAGCTTGCATTGGTTGCATTACTTTCAGGATCGGTACCCGAGTAGTTGGTGATCAGTATCGCATCGGTCACGGTGAAGAACACGCCCAGGTTTTTCACAAAACCGGTACGGTTCAGCATGGATTGCGGGAAGTTGTAGCTTAAAGTTACGTCGCGTAAGCGTAAAGCTTTGATGTTGCGCTCAACAAACATTTCGGGCGATACGTTGGTGCTGTAATAAGCGGCATTAGAATATGGAATGATCGCGATGTTATTTGCTGTAGGATGATCGGTATTCTGGAAACCATCGTTCAATACACCGGTTATAATACGCGGTGTTTCCCTGTCTAATGTTTTAACGCTGATACCCCTGGTATACTCTTCGTATTCGGTACCGTTGATCACATCGCCTCCATAGCGCAGATCCCACAGGAACGAAAGGCTCAGGCTTTTATAAGTAAATGTATTGGTTAAACCCAGGTTGAATAAAGGCTGACGGTCGCCAATAGGATAGAAGTTTGTATCCGATGTGGTAGGCAAACCCGAGGATGGGCTGATCAATATCTGGCCGGCGTTATTTTTGTCGAACCGGGTTCCTGTAACCGCGTATATACTTGCGCCCGGCGCAACACCACTTCGGATGTTACCGATAACCCAGGTATCAGAGTTATATAACTCAGGCAACTGGTTAGCTATCGAAAGCACAATACCCCGATTGTGCGCAAAGTTTGCCCTTGCGGTCCAGGTAAAATCCTTACTTTGAACCGGTGTACCGGTTAACGAAACCTCAAAACCACGATTTCGAACCACACCGCCATTCATCAGTTCTAACACGAAACCACTGATATAGCTTAAACGTGGCTGAATGATCTGACCGTCGCTATTCAGATTATAGTAGTTAAAGTCAAGCCCCAGACGGTTCTTTAGGAATTGTAACTCGATACCGGTTTCAAAGTTTTTCGATTTTTCGGGCCTCAAATCGGGATTACCTGCAGTTACCGATAATGCATAACCACCACCGGTTGAGTTAGCACCTACATAGTTTGTACCCAAGGCATATTCTGTATAAGGTTCTTTACCGGTTATCGCGTACGACATACGCAGTTTACCATAGTCAAGAAATGGCAGGGCCTCTTTAACCGCGTTCAGATCCGTAAAGTTAAACGCCAAACTCGCTGATGGATAAGAAAAGTATGGATGAGCATCGGCAACGGTACCGGTTGCCGCGTTAATGCTTGGCATCAGTCTCGAACTACCGTCAACACGGCCGGTTAAGGTTAGGTACAGCAATGTTTTGTAACCAAACACCGCCTGCGCGAAAGCGCCTACGTTACGGTAACGGTTAATATCGATACCGGCGTTACGGGTGGTTGGCAAAGTATTATAAATACTGTAGAAGTTAGGATCGTAAAAATGCGTACCGTATTGTGAGTTGGTAGTGGCGTTAAAATCATGGAAGGTGCCGCCTACTATAAATGTACCATTAAAAATACCCAGGTTTGCTTTGGCAGTAGCCGTTAACGAACCGTTGAATATTTTGGTAAGTTCCTGGTAGTTGGTTATGCTGCCGAGGGTTGGCGCTGTTGACGAACCGGAGCCTTTGTACGATTGGCCATTGTAAACCTGCGTACCCACCGTTGAAGTAACATCAGTACCTACGATACCGTTAACGGCTAACCATTTAGTTGGTGTAAATGCTACGTTAACGTTGCCCAAAAAGCGGTCATTCTTATCCTGGGCGGGGTCTTTATTTACGTCCCACAATGGGTTATCGTATTCGCTGTAAATAGTTGAATAATGCAGAATACGGTTACCCGCGGCATCCTGGTAATTGCGCACATCGTAATTCGACGGGAAACGAACCAATTCCATTAAAATACCATTCGCCCCTTTATTAGCTTTATTGTTGGTGGAATTGATGTAGTTAAAACTGGTGGTGATTTTCAGAGATGGGGAAACAACAGCCGAACCCGTTAAACGGCTCGAAAACCTGGTATATGTTGTTGTAGGCACTGTACCTTTGGTATCGACATATTCGTTCGACCAACGGTAGGTAAATTTATCCGTGCCGCCCTCGATAGACATATTGTGGTTTTGCGAAAAACCTGTCTGGAAGAAATTATGCATGTTATCATAAATCGTCGTACCGGGCAGATATGTCGGTCCAAAATAGGTTGATACTGCTCCGCTATAAACACCACCGGTTGAACCCGAATTGTAAACCTGTTGTATTTCAGGAAATTTATTCACCTTTTCAATCCGGAAACTGGTAGAATAATTAACGCTGGTAGCGCCCGCTTTACCTTTTTTGGTGGTAATTAAGATAGCGCCGCCGGCACCGGCGCTACCGTATAAAGCGGTAGCCTCAGGGCCTTTCATTATGGTATAGGTTTCAATATCGGCTGGGTTAATGTCCATCGCGCGGTTCGAATAATCCTGATCGCGGTTGGCAGCGCCGGTAACCAGCTGGCTGGTTTGGTTTAAAGTAGTGTTATTAATCGGTACACCATCCACCACAATCAGCGCGTTGTTATCACCGCTTAACGAGGTAGCGCCCCTTAAAATGATCTGTGCCGAAGCGCCGGGGTTACCATTTGTGCTGTTGATCGATAAACCGGCAACGCGGCCCTGCAAACCACCGAAGAAATCTTCACGCTGTGTTTGGGATACTTCATCACCATTAACTGTTGGGGTTGAGTAACCAAGGCTTCGTTTATCACGGGCAACGTTATAAGCAGTTACTACAACCTCGTTTAACGACCGGCTATCGGTTTTAAGCTTTACGTTAACAGGTGTTACACCGGTTACAGTTATGCTTTGCGCAAGATAACCTATATAGCTAAATTGAAGTACCTGGCCTTTTGAAGCACGAATACTGTAAACACCCGAAACATCAGTAACTGTCGACGTTTTGGTGTCCTTAATTTTTACGGTTACGCCTGGTAGGGGCTCGCCGTCGTCACTTGATGTTACTTTCCCTGCGATCAGTGTTTGCGCCATCACATGGGCGACGCAACAAAAAACCGCAAGAAAAAACAAGAGTAGAGCTTTTTTCATACATTCTTTGTTTAAGGTTAGTTAATTTATTTTTGTATTAGTAGTTGGTGCGTATTGTGTGGTACAGCTGATATGAAAATGATCTATTGAGTGCCCAACCCTACAAAACCTGCAATAAAATGCAATAAATTAAATTATCACAACTGATAAAGCTAATTTATGCAAATTAATTTTTATTTCTTGCATATTTTATACAATTTTATTTTCAATACATGCAGAAACCCGCATCTTTTAACCTAAACCACTTTTTACCCGATCATCATGCTTAAAAAAGAACGCCATTCGCTTATAATTAAAGAGGTTAACCTGCACAACAAGGTACTTTCTGCCGATCTTGCCTTGCAATTAAATGTATCTGAGGACACCATCCGTCGCGACCTGAACGAGATGGATGAGGCCGGCGAAATTGTGAAAGTACACGGTGGCGCTTTATCGCGCTCATATCACTATCCGTTTAAACATAGCGATGTTTACGCTGCAGATGCTAAAAAGAAGATCGCGCTTAAAGCTATTAACCTGATTAAAGATGGCATGGTTGTATTAACGGGCGGCGGCACCACCATGATAGAGATGGTGAGCATGCTGCCCAAAACGCTCAATGCTACTATATTTACCATTAGCCCATTGGTTGCCTTGCAATTAGCCGATCATCCGCTGATCACCGTTATCTTAATTGGCGGACAGTTTTCGAAAAACTCGCAGGTTTGCGTTGGCCCCCAGGTTACAGGCTATTTAAATGAAATCCGTTTTGATTATTGCTTTTTAGGCACCAATGGTATCTCGTTGAGCGACGGCGTTACCGATTCTGATCTGGATATCGTTCAGGTAAAAAAATCCATGATACGTTCATCCAACAAGCTGGCTGTGATGTGTATTGCCGAAAAACTGAACTCGTCGCAACGCATCCGAGTTTGTGAGCTTAGCCAGATTACCTGCTTAATAACCGACCTCGACCCTACCGACCAGATATTACAAGCCTACAGCCGCGAGAATATCCTATTGTATTAATTAATGCGGGAAACTGAATTTCCCCATCAGCACGGCAGGATTGCTGCCTATCTTGATGGGTTCGCCGCAAAGCGCCTCATTGCCTAATAGCGCAAAAAGTATGGCCTCCTTGGCATCCGGGTTGATGCCTATATCTTCTGTGCTGTTAATAGTTACATGCGGCAACGCATTTTGCAAAAAACGCATAATGAAGGGATTACGGTAACCTCCGCCACTTACAAACAGTTTCAGATCATTATCCGCATAGTTATCGTGTATCATATTCACAATCACTGTCGCGGTCAAAGCGCTCAAGGTAGCCACCAGGTCCGCTGCGCTTATATTTTGTGTGCCCGATCTTAGCTGCGCCTGCTCCACATAAGCAAGGTTAAATAATTCCGGTCCGGTTGTTTTCGGGAAACCCTCCTTAAAAAATCGATGAGCTAACAACTCACTTAACAAAACCTTATTCACCCGCCCCGAAAAGGCGATTTGACCATCTTCATCAAAAGCCTTGTTAAAATACTTTTTACAGGTAGCGTCTATCAAAGTATTGCCGGGGCCAATATCGGTACACATAACCTTTGCAACATCGCCATCAGCGGGCAGATAGGTAAGATTAGCTATGCCGCCTATGTTTAATAGTATCCGGCTTTCGCCAGCTTTGCTGCCTAAAAGCACGTCGCCATATAAAGCCAGTGGAGCACCTTCGCCACCCGCGGTCAGGTGTTTCTGCCGAAAGTCGCTGATAGTTAATATACCTGTCTTTACAGCCAAATGATCACCATCACCAATTTGCAATGTAGCGTTAGGATACCCGGGCCTTAGATGCAAACGTTTAGGCGCATGATAAATGGTTTGCCCATGGCTGGCTATAAAATCAACCTGTTGTGGGTCAACACCCCATCGCTTTAAACAACCCAGCACCAATTGCCCGTGAAAAGTACCGATATAAGCATTCAACAGAGTCAGTTTTTCCAGATCGACGATTTGTTTGGAGAAAACCTCGCGTACGGCAACTTTAAACTCCTCGCTATATGGTAAAGTTGCAAATTCATGCAAAACAAATTGCGTTTTTAGCCCGATTCCAACAAAACTACACAATGCAACGTCAAGACCGTCCAGCGAGGTGCCTGACATCAAGCCAATGCCGAACCGTTCGGGTTTTGAGGCTACATTTATCAACTTTTTTAAGTTAATGTTAAGTTGCTGCATCTTTCAAAGATAAAGATATCATTAAGCATAAAATTAATTTTTTTATGTGTGTATGTGCATGGTTCTGATATATTTGCCTACGATATACCTTCACTTAACCATATGGCCAGATTAAATTTACTAGAAGAAACACGCTACGAAAAGTTGCCGGTAACCGTCTACCCTAACCAGGCAACCGCCTCGGTAAAAGTGGCACAACGCATTGCCACACTCATCCGGGCAAAAAAAGAAAAAGGCGAAAAGGCTGTATTAGGTTTGGCAACCGGTGTTACGCCCTTGCAGGTTTATGCCGAATTGGTGCGCATGCACAAAGAAGAAGGACTAAGTTTCAGCAACGTTATAACATTTAACCTGGACGAGTACTATCCTATGAAGCCTAACTCTGCACAAAGCTATGTAAGCTTCATGAACGAGAACCTGTTCAACCATATAGATATCAACAAAAACAACATTCACATACCCGACGGCAACCTAAAAAAGGAATACATACAATCGTTTTGCTACGATTATGAG